>OEFA01000033.1_pt1 | contig 51924 bp, 47 predicted proteins | sample 1495601 | NCBI WGS metagenome assembly OEFA01 (sample SAMN02324081, study PRJEB22366) | human gut metagenome | biome: human | place: Canada: Ontario | collected 2010-10
ATGGAATCAGCCCTATTTTTTTCAAAGACTCATAAAGTTTAGCGGACAGTAATCATTTTGATAGATATGTCTGGTAGTTATATTGTATCTCATCCGATAGGATGTTGTATGGCTTTGTAGTGCATTTGGCTCCGACGCGGTATTCAGAGAAGTCAATGACGCCAGACTCGCTTTTGTATTGCTTGCGTTCGATAGCGGCAACAATGAAATCACGAATTTTGAGCGCAAACACATAGTCCTTGCTGTCGATGTCAGGGACTTTGTCGATGTTGTCGAGTAATACTCCTGAACAAGGAGCCAAAGCGAGCGACTTGCAAACGTTGTCCAAGTCCTTTTCGGTGGCGTGGTATAGGTTGAAATACCTATCTCCATCTGCGCTTATGTTTGGCATCTCATTCAGGGCCAGCTCTTCTGTCGTCCCAATGAATATTGGTGTTTTGTTGCTGTAGAGGTCTTTGATGAACCTATCGCGGTATGAGTGAGGGTTGATATCGGTTTTCTCCTCGACATAGTCACAGTATGCAAACAATGCGCTTGTGCGGTTGTTGTCATAAAACTTCTTTTGTCTTAACGCCTGCTCTTTCCCGTCAAAAAAAGTGATTATCGCTTTGGCAAATGATAATTCGTCCCAAGCAGAAGTGTCAACCTCGTCGGTTATGCCATAAATATCAGCGAGATGGCGCAGCATATCAGAGGGCTCTTGGAACCGTTGTATTACCCTATAGTCTTTACCTCCACGACAGTCGTCCGAACCGGAAATCTCATATTCGCCGGCAGTCAGATGTGATTTTTTACGGTTGTCTCCGAATAGTATTTCTCTGATTTCACTTGGGTGACTTAGTTTCGATACATCGATATTTCGACTTTTTGCAATAGCCAAATAGCCTTCATCGACATTATCGAAATACCGAGTAAGCGCTACCTGTTCTTCAGTCGATATCTCAATCAGATACTCGCCAATTTTCGTAGATTGTTTTGATGCCATGTTTTGTACGATTATATTCTTATTGCGGTCTTGCGTAGTTCTTGTAGTCTCTTGATAGCTTCACGATTTGTACACGGGCTCTTGTTCCCTTGTATGTTTAGCGGATACCATCGGTCCGGCTTAGATAGCTCTGTTTTCTCAATTATTTCAGCTTCTTTCACAGTTGTAGTATAATCCCATTCGAGAATGCAGTTGGCGTCGATGAAGCTATTTACAGAGCTTTCTGCCTTGCCTTGTGACATCTTTCCTAAAGCGGTGAGAATTCCGCATAGTGAAAGCCGTAGCGTGGAAATAAATGAGTTGTGCTGATGTTGGCAGATATGCCAATACATACGGTCTTCCATATCCTTGCTTATTCCGAAGTATAGAGCCATATATGTTTCACCATCAAAGTCGTTTCGCAAAATGTGACTGAGGTCTTTAACACCGAGACATTGACAGATTTCCTTTGCGGCGTTCTCGTGGAACCACCAACAATAATAACCAGGTATATGCCTCCTTTTGAGCACAGCACGGAGCTGTTTGACTTTATCGAAGTTGTTCATTGTCGGTAACGATTATTTGTTCGCAGATAGACGTGTGATTTCTTTGGTGAGGAACGAAAGTATGTATCCGATGCCTCTGCAGCCCTTGTAAGGCAATGTGTAGCGTTCGATACGACCTTCGCCGATTAGATACTTGTAGTACGCCTTACCGGCGAGGATAATTATCTCGTCCTCATTTTTATTATAACCAAACTTGTCCCGAAATTTAACTAGGACGTCTCCTGCCCAAGCTTTTCGTTCGGCAACAGGTTTGCCGACAAGCGTTTCGTTATAGTATGGAATCCTTGTGTCGGGGTCAATGATGCCATATTTTGCCGAAAGGATGAATATCCTATCTGGTTTCAAAGCCTCGGCGTATGCCCAAGCCTTATGGAACAAAGGGCTGTCATACAACAGGCGTGCCTCGATTGTTTCGCCATCTTTCAGCTTTCGCTTCTTTGATACGCATGAGATTAGTACGTATCTTGCCATAGATTATTGTGCTTTATATTGAAGATTGTTAGTATATACGTATTGGAAGTGTTTTATATGACATCATCAGATATTCATGATATTGTTGCATGAACATCATACATGGAATGTATATGTCACATGCAACTCTGACGACATTGTTATATTCATCGCGTCCGGGAGTCCATTTGGGCATCCGTAGTATTGTGCTCACTGCCTCGGCATCAAGAATATCGTTTCGGTCAAGTGAAGGATCAGTAAACTTTGAGATTACAGCATACTCAATACTTCCATCTTTCTCTATTATAAAATGTACGATTATAAATCTATCCTTTAGCTTTTCACACTCAGAGGCCGATATGTCCTTGCATCTAATATTTTTGAGTAACCAATAGTATATGTTATCTTGCGGAAACTTGGGTTTTGTTTTAATATCGCTATATTCGATGCTACGGTGGGTATATATGTTTTGTTGCTCGTCTTTATATTCTTTTTCTTCTTGTGCAAAATCTGTCATACTCTTGAGCTTTTGGAATTGGCTGTACTTTAGGTAGATGCCCCAAAAATGGCCGTAAGGCTTAAGCTCACCGATGTAATCATCCTTTGCCCAGGACTCATCAGAATACGTTATGTACGTATTCTCATACGTGTGTGTAGTATCTTCTAAGACTAGGTCAGAAATGGTAAGATTATCGTTTAGCATAATGCGATGGGTGTAGAAACCTATCTCATTTGGCCCATATCTGTAATCAAAGTCTAATCGCTCTTTATACGTATTTGGGTTTCCTGTTAGTTCTGCATCTTGAATTATCTGACAGAATTTGTCAAATCCTTTATCGGTGAAAACACATTTCTTTTCTAAGCACTCGTATTTTACAACATTGGGCGTTGAGAAATCGTAGCCTTTAGTATTATTAGTATTGTTTTTTGGCTTGTTAAAATCGAAAAGGTCGCAGTCGCAAATGCCCTCCCATAGTTCTTTACCAAGATCTATTGAGTCAATACGTATAAAATATCCGTATTCAGATAATCCTTCTTTGCTTATTTGTTTTGTCGCATATTTGCGTGCTAATGATGATTCGTATGAATCGGTATGATTGCTTTTACTTATGAGAACACCATTCTGAAAGGTGTAAATCTCATCCATTTTCCAACGACCAATAGGTTTGCCGCTGGGACTTATGTTACCGGTACCGCCGAAAATTGAGAACGGACCGGTTATTTTCCCATTGTTAAAGGTCGCTGATATTGTGCCACGTCCTGTCACTTTCATTAAGAAGCGGCCGTGAGGCTTTGCGTCTTTAAAAGAACATGTTATGCTTTGGGATACTATGTCGGTGCTTCTGAGTGCTTCATCTCCCCAACTATCATAAATGACGTGTACCAATGTATATGAGAGTTGGGCTGAATATGGGCCATTAAGTTGGTCTTCCTTGAAATTGGCACGGACAGAGTAACGGCCATTTTTAAGTCTACGTACCGAGATAAACCCATCACTTAAGCTGGAGATATGGCAATTAATGGTTAAAGGTCCATCTTTTATTTTTTTGTCACTATCACCGCTATGTTTATAGCTGTATTTAAGGGTGCCCGGAATATAAAGAGTGATTGTATTAGAGACCTCTATCCCTTTGTTAAATTTTTCCGACATAGTGTATCGCTGGGTTTGTGCATTTGTTGGAATGCATAGCGATACAAAGATTGCGTTTAAAACCAGTGCTTTTATAAGAGAATAACAAGATGCTGACATATTTCTTTGGATTATGATTTTATGATTTTACAAGAATAAGTGTACATTACAATATGGACGGTTGTCTGCAAATAATTCTATTACTTGTCGTGTTTTAGTATGTGCCTGAGTTCCTTTACGATGAATATCTCATCAGTCTTATATCATATATAAAAGGTGTCCCAAAAATTTAGTAAACCGACTTTATGCTTTTGAATCTTGAATCATATCCATAAAGCGTTGGAGTGTGGTCACATACAGCTCATTGTCATACGGACTGGCGTGGCGTTCAAGCGAATCGACATATTCGTGGAACTGGTAGTCACCATCGTTTTTATACTCCGCTGTCGTTTTCAGATAAGCATATAGCTGGCTGTAATGCACCTTGGTGTACTTCTCATTGCACGTGTACTGCGAGAGGTCGACGTTGTTGTAGTCCGGTGTCAGGACAAAGAACTGTGGATTGGGGAAACGATGCCTCAGATTTTTGATGGTCGCTTTGTCAGAAATCATGTCGGCGTATTTCTTGTCTGTCTTATCCAGTAGGCGATAGTACTTTTCAAGTTGCGACTTATTGGGATCGTGCTTGTCAAGACCGTTGATGCCCGACTTAATCTTATTCTCAATTACTACTGATTTTTCGCCGTTGGTGAAAAGGAGGTCGATATTGAGCAGCTCGCGCTTGACATCGAAGCGTCCGGTTATGGGGAAGTCAACGCCCAGCTCGTGCATAAAGCCGGTGAAGAGGTGCGGGTATCGCTCGAAAAAGTATGCTATAGCGTTAGAATACGCCAATTCACTGTATGCGACACCGCAGATGTCAAACATCGTTTCGGTAGTCGTATGCTCAAGCTCGGCCTTCGACTCGGCAACTGTCCCTACACCTTCGTCCCAAAGGTCGGCATTGTCAATAAGCGAGGACAGGGCGCTATAAGCATTGGCAGCAGTGCCGCTATTTTCTATGTACTGCTTCAGTGAAGCTTTGGCGGCATTCAGTCCTGTAAGTTTGACCAGTATGTCGTTGCCTATCAAACGCTCTTGCGCCGTAGTGTCTGCTTCGAAAGTTATGTATATTGGTTTCTTGGGCTTGACGACTCGCTCGGCCTCGAACGTGATATTGACGTCCTGCTGAAAGCGGTTGCCACTGAAGATGGCGTTAAGCGAAACGCCTTCATATGTTATTCTATTAGCGGCGATAAAATCGTCCTGATTTTTCTTTAGCTTCGGTTGGCTATACTTTTCATCATCCGCTTTGGCGGCGTTTTTCGTCTGCGGAGCTTTTTCGGCCAATTCGGGTTTATAGACATCCTTGAGTCCGGTGGCAAGTCCGATTACTTCCAGCATCTTGGCTCCTTGGATAGTACGAACCATCAGCATTGACTTGATACGGCTTTTCCAAATGCTGTGAAACGATCCGAGGGCGTTCAGATACAGATAGTATTTGCCGTTGTCAGATTTGAAAAGATTGATAACCTCGTGCCCTATGTTTTCCTCGAGGTAATCACCTGTAAACATACGGTTTAATACAATAGCCTCGTTGTTGCTCGTTTCGTTTGTCATATTTATTGATATAGGTATTTATATATTATGCTGTTGTTAAGTCTTTTCTCGTTTATCCACATATATACATATGTATCTGTATAGAAGTATGGGACAAATCCTATGCTCCGTAGAAAGCGGAATGCTCGCGTATTATCTTTCAAACATGATGTACGAACCCTAATTCCATCGTGTAGTAGGTCGTTAATCATTAGAATAAGCCCTCGATAGTAAAAGAGTGATAGTTCCATTGACTTTCCCCATCCACCGCCATGTACAGATCTGATTCGACCATTGTTGTCTTCATGTTTGGTGTAGACAAAGCCTATTGTCTCGTGGCTTTTACAGCGTTTAAGTATATAGCAGTTTATGTATGAAGAGCTACGCAAGATGTTTTCCCATTCTTCATCGTTATCTACATCAGAGACGATGCGATGCCATTCGTCTAATGAGAAGCGTTTGCATAACCACTCCCCACCAGTGTACTTATGCCATTCAACGATACCGTCTGAAGCAATTGCAACGCTAAGAGGACGAGGTGTTAAAGCCCTGGTTAACTCACTTTTTCTTTTTAGCACGCGCCAGTTGTTCCTTTGCGTCTTTTAAATTCTTTTGTGCAACCCATACGTTATAGTCGTACACGTTGCCGATTTTGCCATCGTAGCTGCAATTTTTTGTGGCACTTTTATAATTGCCATTCGCTTTAGCTTTGTCTCGAGTGTCTTTTTGTTGTCTCAGAAGTCCTTCGGCTCCCCTAATGCGTGCTTCCGCAGCTGATAGGCCATTTGCTGATGATCCCATTTTGATGTATTTTAGATGTTTATGCCTACTCTGTTAAGGATTTTCGGCAACCTCCCATGCTTTGGTTCTTATGATGATTTTATTTTATATTCTTAAGTACGGGTCTTAAATTACCTCCATACAATTACCCTTCGTGTAGGTTGAGACATTTTATTTAAGGCGACCTCCGCTGGCCCATAGCCTTTATCAGCAGATCTCTTTAATAGGGTAGCTGCTTCATTCCTATCTTGTTTAACGCCCCGGCCATACAAGTAATTGAGACCTAGGTTGAATAGGGCAATGGTGTGGCCTTTGTCAGCTGCCATTCTATACCATTTGTTCGCTTCTTTGTCATTTTTCTTTACTCCATAAGCGAAGTCATAAAACACTCCTACGGAGAATTGGGAATCGCTATCTCCCTTTAATGCTGCCTTTTTGTACCACTCTAACGCTTTTGTGTAATTTTTCTCTGTGCCATATCCATATTTATACATATAGGCTAGTTGTCCCATACTGTTGATAGACCCGGCATTAGCGGCTTTTTCAAACCACATTTTAGCTAAAGAGTCATTTTTTGCGATGCCATGTGTATTGCCAGTGTATAGGTATCCCATGTACTCCAATGCGGTAGAGTCTTTTTTGTCAATAAATGGCTTGAGCGCTTTTTCGATCTCTTCTACGGTAACTTTATCGTTTGAACGATTATTCAAACGATAAAGAGTCAATTGATATATGGATTCCTTATGGCCTTGTTTGGCTGCTTTTTTTAGCCATCTGATGCTTTTTTGGGTGTTTTGTTCGTATTTACCCATCTCATATTGAGCAGAAGCATCGCCTTGTTGTGCCGCATACTCATACCATTTTAATGCTTTATCCATATCAAGCTCCTTCTCATAGTAGTGTGCAAGCTTAAGCGAGGCTTGAACCTTTCCTTGTTCGGCTGCTTTTTGATACCACATTACAGCATCGTCTATATCAGAATCAAGGCTGTCACGGTTAAAAAGCATTTCAGCCAACTCTAATTGTGCATCAGGGTCACCACCTTCAGCCCGACTTTTAAGGTCTTTTTTGCAAGACATCAAGGCACAAGCCATAACTATAATGGCAATTGTGCTTAAAGATAAAAAACGATTCATATTTTTGATTTTTAAGTTTATCTTATATTCCAACTTTGAATGCTCTGTCATTGCATTTTATAATGTAAACATTGTTGCATTGCAGAGAGAAAGACATTACATCTTCACTCGCAATAGCAGATCCTACGATTGTGCCATTTATGTTCTTTTTTCTGTTGCCATGTTGTTTTCAGGTAGGTATGGGCGTCCTCACGCGCTTGACGAAGAGACCAAAGGCCAAGGAATTAGTACTGGCTGTATACCGAGTGGCGAGATGGGATACGGCGGAAGTGATGGATGATTGTCTGTTGCTATCCTATGAGTTTGGATGCCGCCGGTGTCACGTCGGTATACAAAAAAAGCGAGGGCTCTTTACCGGTTGCTCGTTCCGTCGTTCCGGGGCTCTGACAAAGCCTTTCTCGCTGGGGAAAGAACAACATGCAGAAGCCCACGCAGTTATTGTAATAACGTCACTGCCGGCACCGTGGCAAGGCGGTGTCTGTGGCGGTGACGGGGTATTACAAACCCACAGGCGTTCTACTGTTGCTATATCCTTGACAGCGATGATGGAAATTTGTCAGATTTCGGAACGTCAAGAATAAGCGCCAAGTATACGCTTTTTTGATAATATGTCGTGTATGTCGCGCCGTACTGTGCGGCGTCTCATACGATGTTGCCCGCCGCTCGACCCCCTACGGGGCTTCTGCTTTGTTACGGGTAACTTTTTCACAAAGTAAAGGTTTTTTTTTGATATGACAAAATATTCATCAAAAAAACCTCAAAAAATGTTTTTGTGGCGCAAGGTGGCGCAAGGACGTCTTTGCAGTGAAGTTCAGTGGGGGGGGGTAACGTATTGATACTAAGTAATATAGTGTGATGTGCGCATATTGCGTAGCTGCAGCCCGGATGTTGAGCCTTCGGTCTGCCTTGTGTGCTTCGATGTTGTATACGCAGGTTATCTGTCTGTGTCGAGCCGGGCGATGTGGTCGCGGTCGACGTTGAGGATGCCGGGGATGGATTTGAGGGTGCGGATGGCTCGGTTGGTGGCTGATAGGGCGTGCGGCTCGGGCAGGCGGACTGCTATGGCATCGATGATGTCGTAGTCGTAGATGACGGCAGCGTTTAGCTGCTTGACTTGGGCGAACATGGCGGCGCGCACGCTGTCGGTGCGTGTGTAGTTGATAATCAGCACTCCGGGGTTGTATATGGTGCTGTCTTCGGGAATGTCGCCGACGGGTATGGCCTCGGCGTTGGTTGATTGAGGCTTGTGCGAGTTGCAGGCGCAAAGTATTGCAATGGTGGTAAGTATTGCAGTTGCTATTTTCATTTTGTGCGACTTATCGTTGTTCGTGGTATGAGTCATCGGTATTGACGTTCCATATGTTTTTGGGGGATGCGTTGCCTTGTATGGCATTGACGGCGGCTATGGCGGTAAGCATTGAGTGGTCCATATTGTTGTATCGGTGTTGGCCGTTGCGTCCGATGCAGTAGAGGCCGCCTATGCTGTCGAGGAAGTCGCGTATGTATGGCATTTGGGCGTAGGTGCCATGGTATGCCGGATATGCTTTGGGTATACGGATGCGTATGCTGTCGCGGATGACGGCGTGTGTATCGATGATGCCTATTCGATGCAATTCGTTGACGGCCATATATATGGATTCATCATCCGACATTGTCCATAGCTCATCGCCTTGGTTGCAGAAGTATTCTAATCCGAGCCATATGCCTTGGGTGGGGACGAGGTATGGTGACCAGTTGTTGAATATTTGCATTCGTCCGAGGTGTACGCCTTTGTCCTGGATGTAAATCCAGGTATCCGGAATGGGTTTGCCGTTGCGTGTGTGTATAGTGAGACTATCCACGAGTAGGCCCACAGTGACGAAGTCACGGTAGGGCAGGGCGGTGGCGTAGGCAAGTATGTCAGCCGGGATGTCGATGCCTCGAAGGTCGGGAACAAGGTCGCATAACGGCATTGAAGATAGAACGTAGTCGCAGGGAATGTCATGTTGACAGCCGTCTCGGTCGATGACTGTGACCGAATGGACGTGGCGTCGGCTGTCGATATTGATGGCAGTCACGCGGTGTCCTGTATGGATTGTCCCGCCGAGTTGTCGTACTTGCTGTGCAGCGGCGTCCCATAGCTGTCCGGGCCCGTATTTTGGATACCTGAATCTGTCGATAAGCGATGTTTCGACGTGCGTTTCGTTGGCGTTCTTGCGGGTCAGCATATTGCGTATCACGGCGTTTATGGATAGGCCTTTGACGCGCTGACTTCCCCAATCGGCGTTCATTTCGGATGGATGTATGCCCCAGACCTTGGTGGTATAGTCTTCGAAGAACATCCGGTACAGTGGTCGGCCAAAGCGGTTGACGTAGAAGTCCTCGAGCGAGTTGACAGGATGGCGTGGGTGTATCTTGGCCCACGCGTATCCACAGGCCGAGCGCATGGCGTTGAGCAGTCCTATGTCGCGCAGTGTGTGCCAAGACGCCGTGACCGGGTAGTCGATAAAACGATGTTTGAAATATATGTGGCTTACGCGGGGACGCAGCATCATGACATTGTCTTGAACCTCGGGGTTGCCGTCGTAGTCAAGTACGGATTTCCACCAGTCGTTGACAATTTCCGATTTGCTGAAAAAGCGATGTCCACCGATGTCCATGCGTAGCCCGTTATGGACAATTGTCCGACATAGGCCCCCCACGCAGTCTTCGGCTTCGATTACGACGGGCGTGATGCCGATGTCGGATGTGGCCAACTGCCGTGCGGCTGTCAGTCCTGCCGGCCCGCCACCGATGATGGCTGCAGTATGGTGGCTGCCGTGGTCTGTTGTGTCGATATGGCTAAGCATACGCATCAGTTTGTAGTACAAAGATAAGCGTTTTTCGGCGTATTTGTGCTATATTTGCGTTGCAAATAACAAGTAAGCACACGATGTCACGCCGCAGCGAATTGGGCCGTATGGGCGAGCAGTATGCCGCTGAGTACCTCATAGCCAAGGGGTATGCAATACTTGCGCGCAATTGGCGTATGGGTCATCTCGAAGTCGATATTATAGGGATGGAAGGCGACGAGGTTGTTTTTGTCGAGGTCAAGACGCGTCAAGGGGCCGATGTGGATGCCGCCGTTATGGCCGTCGATGCGGACAAACAGCATAATCTTATAGTTGCTTCGCGGGTTTTTATGAAGGTGTCCGGCCTTGTACACCATCGTATTCGATATGATATCGTTGCGGTCAATGTGGAGAATGGTCTGCCGAGTTTGACGCACTTACGCGGTGTCGCTTTCTCAGATTTTCGTCGCCGATTTCATTAGTTATATTGACTAATTCACGATAATTCTTGGCATCGTATTGTCGGCTTTGGGCAAGAAACGAAGAAGTTCCGACCCGATGGCCGGAACTTCTTCGTTTGGAGGTGGTGGCTATTTCTTAGAACGTTTAAACCAGCATTTTTTGCTGTGTTTGTGGTGGTGATGCGAAGCCACAACGTTGCCTTTGTCATCGCGGCTGTATCCGTACCCGTATCCGTATCCATAGGTGTGACGAGACGAGTATCCGTAGTATCCATAGTGGCGATAGCTGTAGGCACTTGATGTCATATTGACATTGTTTAGCACTATGTACGGATGTTTTAGGCGGCCATTGTTTATGGCGTTATGTAGCACTCTGAGGCTGCGTTTGGTCGAATAGGATGCTCGTGTCACGTACAATTGGATGTCCGATTGAGGTATCAGAATATATGTATCTGAGATGATGCCGATGGGGGACGTATCCATAATGATGTAATCGAAGTGCTGACGTAGGTATGCGATGAGTGTGTCCATGCGTTTGCTCAGCAACAATTCGTTGGGGTTTGGAGGTACCGGGCCGGCGGGCATAACGAACAAGTTCTCGCTGTTTGATGTAGGGAATATCAGCGAATTGATGTCGTCTTCCTGTTCGGAAAGGTAGGTGGTGATGCCGCGGCTGTTACGGAGGCCTACGAGGTGAGCCAATACAGGGCGGCGAATGTCAAGACCAAGTACTACAACACGTTTGCCGGTAAGCGCGTAAGTCATTGCCAGGTTGAGCGAGACGAAAGTCTTTCCTTCGCCCGATACGGCTGAAGTGAGCAGTATCACCTTATTGTCTGCACCGCCCGGTATGAAACTGATGTTGTTGCGCAACAGTCTGAATAATTCGGCTATTGGGGTGGCCACTTGATCTCCGATGACAATATTTTCTTTATCATCGCTATGGCATATTTCGCCGATGACCGGCACGGACGTCATACGCTCCAATTCGACTTGATCCTTGAATTTGGGGCTGATGATACGACGAGCCAGAATAATGAGTGCTGGGATTAGGAAGCCTATAAGCAGACCGATGGCAAGAATCGTCAGATGTTTGGGCGATACTGGACCGGAACCTGAGGGGTTGTCTATAAGTTGTGCCGTTGGTGTCGCAAGTGTTTTCTGCAGGGCTATTTCTTCGCGTTTTTGCAGGAGGAATGTGTAGATGTTTACCTTTACCTGCTGTTCACGGAAGATTTCTTGTAATCCTTTGTCTATGGATGGTTGGGCTGCCAGTTGTCCGGCGCTGCGGCTGTCCAGTGATGCTATGGAGCGGCGTGTGGCGCGTAGCGATCCACGTGCCGAGGCGATGTTGTCGAGTATTTGCGACTTTTGCTGGTTGAGTTTGTTTTCGAGCTCGCGCACATATCCGGTTTCGCGCGTTTGGGTTTGCAGTGCATGGTCGTAGTTGCTGACCATGGTGTTGTAGCTCTGTATTGCGGCGGATACGGCCGGGTCGTCGGATACTGTGGGCAGCATCTCAAAGTTGTCCTGGCGTTTTACGCGGTGTTCCACGTCGTTGAGCACTGACATTTGGGCATCAACTTGTGATATTTGCTGCTCACTGGAGCTACGCTGTGTCAGGTTCATCGTTGTCTGTGCATCGATGTCGGCGATGTTGTGTTCTTCGCGGTATCGCTTGAGTTTTTCCTCAACATCGTGTAGCTCGTCGTTTATGTTGACCAAGCGGTCGATGATGAACGCCTCGGTTTGCAATGCCGAGCGGTTTTTGTCCTCGATAATGCGCTGATTGTATAGTGCCAGTAGCGTGTTGATGATGTCTACGCCTTGCTCGACAAGCGGGGTGTTGATACGTATGCGCAGAATTGTGTATGAGTTGTCGGCAAAATTGATGGTCAGTGAATTGGCAATAGTGGCGGCAACACTCGAGGGATTGGCGATTTTGACCTTGTAAACTCCGTCAAGCTGAGATACAAGAGGTGAGCGCGATATAGTGATGGTCCCGGCACCCATCTGAATTTTTCCGGGGAGCTTGGCAAATAACTTTTCGATGCATTCCTCTTCGTCATTGACATTTGTCGATGCTTTGACCGCTATTCCATTGTTTTCAGGACTGATGGTCAGTTCTATAGGAGCTGATAAGTGCTTGAGACTTAGTGAATCTAACGAAACTTCGATTGGTGCGGTGCGGTAAACGGGAACGTCACGTAGTTTGCCTTCGCGATAGTATGAATACGAGAGATTGAGCGAATCGACAATCTTTATCAGGTTGTTTCGAGACTTAAGGATCTCGATTTCGGTTTCATCGATGTACTGCTTCAGGTTGACCATAGGGCTCTCGGATCCCATGGTGACCGCATTGCTTTTGGTAGAGGAGTTCTCATCGTTGAGATATATCGAGGCCGATACCGTGTATGTCGGGATTTGTGTCTTGCAGTAGTAATATGCGGCGGCGCCACAAATTATGATGCTGAGCAGGAATACACCCCAGTGGCTGAGATAGTCTAAGAGCAAGCCCGTAAGATCGAATGATTCGGTCTTGACAATAGGGGTGTTGCCGGCGGCACTTTTGTTTGTGCCTATGTCAAAGTTGTCTTTTGGCTCTGATGTATGTGACATGTCTTGTTGTAAATGAGGTGTATGCCTATTTATCGTAGCTATTTTTTATGATAAACGTCGAGGGTATCACTTGTTCAAGTTTATAATTCCGATCACAAGTGCGGCTATGGAAGCTAAGCCGGATACAACAGATATGGCTGTGGTCCATCCTTGGTGCATCTGCCAGGCGCTTGCCGCAGCCGAACGATTGGGCGTAATGTATATGAAGTCGTTTTGCTGAAGGTTGAAATATGGCGACAGCAGCAGACTCTTGTCGTGAAGGTTGAGGCGATGAACCTCGCGGGTGCCGTCGGCATTGGTGCGATACAGCAGGACGTTTTCACGGTCACCGCGGATGTCCAGGTCTCCGGCTTTGGCTAATGCCTCGAGGATGTTCATGCGCTCGTTGTCAGACTGATAAACACCGGGACTCTTGACTTGACCGAGGATGGTGACTCGGAAATTCATCAGGCGGATGTCTATTGTAGGTTCGATTTTGATATAACGGGGATAGATGGCATCCTTGATTTCGCGGGCAAGTTGTTCTTTTGTTTTACCGGCGATATGTATTCGTCCGATGACCGGATAATCAATATTCCCCTCGGCGTCCACAAGATAGTAGTCTGTCAGCGAGGTAGTGTTTGTGCCGGCGGTGTTTGTATTATTACTGGTTTTGGAAATGGCTCCTTCCGGAGTTAGGTATTGGCCCTTGTTGAACTGAGCCACGGCTGTGGGGTCTGAGGCGTATATGCATATGTTGAGCAGGTCTCCCTGAACAAATATCGGATCTTTTACTGTCGAGACGGCTGCGAGAGATTCGCGAGGAATTGTTTCGGCATCAACGAGATAAGGTACTTTCTTGGGAGCGCTGCATCCCGTGAGGAGGATGGCGCAAACGCATGCTGCGGATGCAAGTCTGGTTATAGACATATCTTGGATTTAAGATGTTGGCGGGCTAAACCCTTGTTTTTGTTTTTTCCAATGTCGCGGTGGCGTTGGTCGAGGCCAATGCCAAATAGCGTACAAAATTACTCAAAAGATGTCATTCTTACAAATCGTAAATATTGTTTTCGTCTGTTTGTCAACGTAGTTTGAAAAAAATATTAGGACAAGGGCGAAAAAATAAGCCCGGATGGACTTTGGTTCTGTCCTTCCAGGCTTATTTGTCTTCTCTTCAGCCCTGTCTGAGCGTCTTAGACAGGGATTGGATATCAGGCTTTGTATAATTCAAGTTGGTCGGCGTTGAAGTTGTCGATGAACCGGGCGTGGCGAGCCACTTCGGCTTGTGCCATCTTGTTGTAGATGGTGGCGGTACGGTCGAAGTCGGCGTTGCGTTGAGCGTCCAGTAGCATCAGGTAACCCATGACGATGTTTCCGGCCATTTCGACAAGTCGACGAGCCATGAAGTCGGTGTATGGCTGTTGACCCACGGCTAATACTGCTTCCACTGCCTTGGTGTACTGCTCGGTGAGGGTGCGCAGGGAGTCCTTGAGTGGTTGCAGACGTGCGTCTACTTCCACTGCATCATATCCTTGGATGAGTGAGAGATAGGTGCCGGTGGTCACATGGCGGATGGCGGCAACGACTTGTAGTTGTGTGGTGCCTTCATATATTGAGGTAATGCGTGCATCGCGGTAGAGGCGTTCGCAAGCATAGTCTTTCATGAAGCCGGACCCGCCGTGTACTTGGATGCAGTCGTAAGCGTTTTGGTTGCAGTATTCGCTTGAAAGACCCTTGGCCATAGGAGTGAGAGCATCGGCAATTTTCTTGTATTGCTTCATCTCCTTGCGTTCGTCGGGCGTGAGCTGGCGTTCTTTTGCTATGTCTTCGAGAGCCTTGTAGAGGTCAACGTAGCGGGCGGTTTCGTATAGAAGGCTGCGCGATGCGTCCAATTTGGCTTTCATTGTCGAGAGGATTTCGCTGACGGCGGGGAACTCGATGATGGCGTGTCCAAACTGTCGGCGCTCGTTGGCGTATTTGTAAGCCTCGCGGTATGCAAGTTCGCTTACACCGACGCTTTGGGCTGCGATGCCGAGGCGTGCTCCGTTCATTAGAGCCATCACGTATTTGATAAGACCCATTCGGGTGTCACCGCAGAGTTCGGCGGGGGCATTCTTGTACGTCAGTTCGCATGTGGGCGATCCTTTGATGCCCATCTTGTTTTCGATGCGGCGTACATTGACTCCGCCGTTTCGCTTGTCATAGATGAACATTGATAGACCGCGGCCATCGGTTGTGCCTTCTTCGCTTCGTGCCAGTACCAAGTGTATGTCGCTGTCACCGTTGGTGATAAAGCGCTTGACGCCATTGAGGACCCAGGTGCCATCCTCTTTTTTGGTAGCTTTGAGCATTACTGCCTGAAGGTCGCTGCCTGCATCTGGTTCGGTAAGGTCCATAGACATGGTTTCGCCGGCGCAAACGCGGGGGATGAAGCGCTGTTTTTGGTCTTCGCTGCCAAATTCATATAGGGTCTCGGCGCAGTCTTGCAGACCCCAAAGGTTTTCGAACCCGGTATCGGCACGGCTGACGATGTCGGCTGCCATGATATACGGGGTAATGGGGAAGTTGAGGCCACCGAGACGTCGGGGCATGGCCATGCCCATAAGTCCGGCTTGTCGGCATGCCTCGAGGTTGCGGATGGTTCCGGGAGCGTAGGTTACGCGGCCGTTGCTGACGCTTGGACCATCGTGGTCTACATCGGCGGCGTTGTCGGCGATGATGTTGCCGCAGAGGTCGCCTACGATTTGTAGTACGCGGTCGTAGTTGTCGATGGCGTCGTCGTAGTCTACGGGAGCGTAATCATATTGCTGTGCCTGCGAGTAGTCGCGCTCTTTGAGGGCGACAATCTTGCGCATCATAGGATGTGTCAGGTGGTGGCGCAGGTCGGGATTGTCTGTATAGAAGTTTGCCATGGGGCTTAGTTGTTTGCTGTATAGTTGAGTTTCTTTGTCCTTGTATCCGGGCGTAACCAGTTACTTGGAGTTCTTTTTATAGTATTTGATGAGCTTGGGCACAACGATCTCCATGTCGCCTGTGATGACGTAGTCGGCTATGGTATTGATAGGCGCGTCTGCATCGGGGTTGATGGAGATAATAATTGAGCTTTCTTGCATACCGGCGATGTGCTGGATTTGGCCGGAGATGCCCACGGCGATGTATAGTTTTGGGCGAACGGTGACACCGGTTTGGCCGATTTGGCGTGCGTGGTCGGTAAAACCGGCATCCACAGCGGCACGGCTTGCACCCACTTCGGCGCCGAGGACGTGAGCCAGCTCGAAGAGCATGTCAAAGTTTTCCTTTGAGCCTACGCCGTATCCGCCGGCAACAATGATGGGGGCGTTCTTGATGTTTATCTTGGATTTTTCGATGTGTCGGTCGATAATTTCGACTACGCAATCGGTGTCGCTGAAGTATTTCTTTGGGTCAAGGTCTATGACCACGCCTTTATAATTGGGGTCGCGTACTTCTTTTTTCATCACGCCTTCGCGCACTGTCGCCATTTGGGGACGGTGTTCGGGGTTGACGATGGTGGCCACGATGTTGCCGCCGAAGGCCGGACGAATTTGGTACAGCAGGTCGGTGTAATCCTTATTGGTCTTGGGGTCGTGGTGGTCGCCGATTTCGAGTGCCGTGCAGTCGGCAGTAAGTCCGCTGTGTAGGCAGGATGAAACGCGAGGACCGAGGTCACGTCCTATGCAGGTGGCTCCCATAAGGCAAATCTGCGGGGTGATTTCGCGGAAGAGGTTGATGAGCACTGCGGCGTGGGGGTTTGAAGTGTAGGGGTATAGGCGTTTGTCCTGTACTTTATATACCACGTCGGCGCCGTAGGGATACAATTGGTTTTCGATTCCGTTGAGATTGTCGCCCAAAACGAGCGCTTCGAGTTTCACTCCAAGTCGGTCGGCAAGGACGCGGCCTTTGGTGAGCAGTTCGAGAGAGACGTCGGCGACGCGGCCTTCGTCATATTCGCAGTAGACAATGAGGTTGTTTTGGTCTTTTTCTGCCATAGTCGTAGGTGTATTGTTGGGCGTCAGCCGATGGTGTGGTTAGTAATGAGTTCCTTGATGAGGTTTTCGATGGCGGTGTCATCGGAGCCGTTGATGCTGAGGCTTTCTTTGGCGGTGAATACCACGTTTTCTACGTTCTTCACTTTTGTGGGTGAGCCGGGCAGGCCTATTTGTTCGGGGTCGGCTTCGACGTATGCTGCGCTCCATTCCTTGATGTTGAGGTGCGGACGGGCATCTACCAAGGCCTGACGTTCGGGGGACAATGTTGCCTTTTCGCTGGGCGATACGGCATATTTGTAGCGCATTACGCGTTGTGCGTTACGCGGGCGGCAGTCGGCAGCCGATCCGTTGACGGTTACAACGCAGGGCAGGGGAGTCTTGACGGTTTCGACACCATTTTCGAGACGACGCTTGATTACGGCGTGTCCGTTAGCTATTTCGATGATTTCTTCAGCATAGGTCACTTGGGGCAGTCCGAGTTTTTCGGCAATCTGCGGGCCCACTTGCGCCGTATCGCCATCGATGGCTTGGCGTCCGCCGAGGATGATGTCATATTTGCCGGTTTTCTTGACGGCCTGGGCCAGCGAGTATGATGTTGCCAGTGTGTCGGCACCGCCGAGGGCACGGTCGGTGAGCACTATGCCGCCATCGGCGCCGCGATATATGGCTTCGCGAACTACTTCGGCTGCACGTGGCAGTCCCATTGTGAGGACGGTGATGGTCGACCCGGGGTGTGTCTCTTTGAGTCGCAATGCTTGCTCGAGGGCGTTGAGGTCTTCGGGATTGAAGATGGCCGGCAGTGCGGCACGATTGATAGTGCCGTCAGCCTTCATGGCATCTTTGCCTACGTTGCGGGTGTCAGGCACCTGCTTGGCAAGCACGATGATGTTTAAGCTCATGTTACTTTGTCCGTTAAATGATTTGTTCATTATTTTCAAGACTGCAAAGTTAAGCATTTTCCCTCTAACGGCAAAACGCACATTTTTATATAATGCACGAGCATAGGCGTATGGCTGTTAATAGAGTATGCAGTCTTGGCTACCTTTTATTGCTTGGTATGATACGGAGTGTTGCTTATGGTTGGATAGTGCCCACTTCGTGATATTGTCATTAAGGCTTTTCTTTTGTCAACACTGCGAGAGTACTTTGGCAAGTGCTTTGAGGCTCTCGAGCGGAAGTGCGGCAGCTATGGGTAGTGAGAATACGCTGGCAGCCAGCCTTATGGTCTGCGTGAGTGGAGCGTGCTCCAAAGTCGAGACGTAGCAGGGCTGGAGGTGTGGCGGAGTTTCGTAATGTATGTCTGTGGTTATCCCGGCTAATGTCTCGAGTGCATGGCGCATCTGTGTACGCCGTTTGTCCAGTGATGCATCGCTGTCGTCGTGTCGAGGTTTTACGCGTACCACGTATTGGTGCCATACGTGTGAGGGTGCGTATGACGGCATTTCGGGACGTATAATTGTATCGCAACTAAGCAGCGCATGGTTCAGTGCCCGGGCATTGGCTTGGCGTTGTGCAGTGATTTCGCCGAGGTATTTCAGTCGTACCGACAATATGGCGGCCTGTATAGTATCTAAACGGCAATTGTAGCCGCAAATGATGTTGTGGTAACGGCGGTCGCTGCCGTAATTGGCCAAAGCCCTTACGGTCTGTGCAAGGCGTTCGTCGTTGGTGGCTATGGCTCCGGCATCTCCTATGGCACCGATGTTCTTGGTCGGGTAGAAGCTGAAGGCTCCGATGTGCCCCAGTCCTCCGGTGACATGTGTCCCGGATATTCCCGGAATCTCTGACTGTGCGCCTATGGCTTGGGCGTTGTCTTCAATGACAAACAAGCGGTGGCGCTCAACGGCCTTGGCGAGTGCCGCGTCCCAGCATGTTCTGCCGTATAGGTGGACGGGCATTATTGCCGAGACGGTGATGCCGTGTACGGCGGCATGTGCGATGGCTTCGTTGATGAGTGATGTGTCCAGGTTGTAGGTGTCGGGAGACGGTTCGACCAATATCGGTCGTAAATCGTTGTCGGTGATGGCCAGTATGGATGCAATATAGGTGTTTGCCGCTACTATGATGCCGTCTCCTCGATGGATGTATCCCAGCTCGATGGCTGCACGAAGCGATAGGCGCAGTGCATCCAAGCCGTTGGAAACGCCCACGGCGTATTGTGTGCCTGTGGCTGTGGCCAAGGTGTGCTCAAAGCTTTCCACTTCGGGTCCTCCGATGTATCGACCGCTGTCTATGACGGCGCATACGGCAGCCTTGAGCTCATCGCGATAGGGCGTGTCGAGTGATTTGAGGTCGAGGAATGGAATGTGGTGCTTTGTTCCCATTGTTATAGGATGTGAGTTTGATGCTGCCTATGCTTTTTCGGGATTTTACGATTGTTTCGGGCCCCGTGTAAGACGTTGAAATTCGTTATAGTCGCGTACGTAGTCGCTCTCGTCGTACTCTGTGTCAGTCAGAACCAGACATACGCTGCCGCTGGAAAAGTTGTCCATGGTGCGCCATATACCGGGAGTGACAAATAGTGCTCGATAGGGACGATTGAGCGTATATGTGCGCCGTTGTGCGCCATCGTCTAATGTGACATCGAAGCTGCCGCCTACTGCGATAATCATTTGCTGTGAATGGTGGTGGGAGTGGCCGCCGCGAGCAGTGTCTGCCGGCACATCATAAATGAAGAAGGCGCGACGTATTTCCATGGGGCTGTCGCTGTCGTTCTGCGCCACTGTGAGCGATCCATGAGCGTGAGCATGTCGTGGCAGGTCTATCAGTCGGCAGTTGTCTACCGAGGATGTGTGGTGAATATATGTCTCTCGGGCAAATTCTTCGGTATTGTACACTTGTTCGGCGATGCATGGCGTGGATGCCTTCTTTGCCTCTTGGCAGCATATGGCCTCATGTACAAAGTTGTTGTAGTCCGAGATGTAATCCGTCTCATCGTATATCGTGGATGCCAGGACAAAAGCCACCGAATTGGTTGTGAAATTATCGATGACCCTCCATCGCATGGGGGGTACATACAAGCCGCGATACGGACGGTCGAGGTGGTAGCGCCGCGTGCCGCCGTGTCCGTCATCGAGGGTCACATCGAAGGCGCCTGCCAAAGGTACAATAATCTCGGCAGTGTTTCGCAAAGCGCGTCCGTGTCTGTCGGCATCGGCCGGCACATCGTATATCCAGTATGTGCGTGATATGTCAAAGGGGACTCCGGGGATGCCGCGTTGGATAAAGGATAGGTTGCCGCGTGCATCCGGTATGCGCGGAATCTCGATAAGGTGTGGCGTCATAGCGCTGTCTTCTATGGTCATGGGAACGGTAGGTCGTTATGCCGAGGCAAATGGTTATAGTGGCCGAATTGAGTATCAGCTGTTATCGGCTATTCGCCGCAGGTATTGGCCATAGTCGGTGTTTGACATCTTTTGCGCCAGATTGCGCAGTTGCTCGGCATCGATAAATCCTCGGCGGAAGGCAACTTCCTCGAGTGCGGCAATCTTTAGGTCGGTACGTTTCTCGATGGCAGCTACGAAGTTGGATGCGTCCAACAGCGAGTCTACGGTACCTGTATCCAACCATGCAAATCCGCGACCGAAGCACTGGACGCGCAGGCGTCGAGCATTGAGATACGCCTCGTTGACTGCTGTGATTTCGAGCTCGCCGCGTGCCGATGGTTTGACTCGTGCCGCAATTTCGGGCGCGTCTGCCGGATAGAAGTACAGGCCGACAACGGCTTTGTCGCTTTCGGGTTGTGTCGGTTTTTCGACAATGCGCAGCGGGATGCCATCTGCGTTCAGGGTGACCACGCCATAGCGTCGTGGATCGGGCACGGTATATCCGAATATCGTGGCGTATCCGTGTGCGGCGTCTTCGACGGCGCGGCGCATCATTCCACTGAATCCCTGACCATAGAATATATTGTCTCCCAGGACGAGGCAAACATCGTCACCGGCGCAAAATTCACTGCCGATTACTAAGGCTTGTGCCAGACCTTCGGGTCGGGGCTGTTCGGCGTAGCTGAAGCGTACGCCCAGCTCTTCGCCCGTGCCGAGCAGGCGGCGAAACGAGCCCAGGTCTTCCGGAGTGGAGATGACGAGAATGTCTCGTATGCCGGCCAGCATGAGTGCGCTCACCGGGTAATACACCATGGGTTTGTCGTATATGGGCAGCAATTGCTTGGATGTGCCGCGTGTCATAGGGTGCAGCCGTGTGCCGGAACCTCCGGCCAGAACTATGCCTTTCATTGTCGTATGCGCTTGTGGTACCTGTGTGTCGTATTGTCGTGGACAGGTTTTGACGAGTTAGGGATGTGGATGCAACTACAAGCAAGCACCATGACACCGTGGCGGCTGATGCTGCCGTCGGTGCCACAGAGCATGCGCCGTAGTCTTTGCCTCACAGCTTTATTGCTTGGAGGCGTCGCCCGATTCGGGGGCTATGAGCTTGTAGCCTTTGCCGTGGATGTTGATGATTTCGATGGATGGGTCGTCTTTAAGGTGCTTGCGCAGCTTGGTGATATAGACGTCCATGGAGCGTGCGTTGAAGTAGTTGTCATCTATCCAGATGGTCTTGAGCGCATAATTGCGTTCCAGAATCTCGTTGACGTGTGCGCACAGCAGTGTCAGCAGCTCGCTTTCTTTGGTGGTGAGCTTGGTGACTTTATCGCGTATCATCAGCACCTGTTTCTGGGTGTCAAAAGTGAAGTCTCCAATCTTGTACATGGTGATTTCTTTGCCTTTTTTGCCCTTGACGCGGCGCAGGATGGCTTCGAGGCGGAATACGAGTTCTTCCATCGAGAAAGGCTTGGTGATATAGTCGTCGGCGCCTATTTTGAAGCCCTCAAGGATGTCTTCTTTGAGCGACTTGGCAGTCAGGAAGATGATGGGTACTTCGGAGTTGACGCTGCGGATTTCTTGCGCGAGGGCGAAACCGTCTTTCTTTGGCATCATTACGTCAAGGACGCAAATGTCGTATTTGCCTTTGAGAAAGGCTTTGTATCCGCTCTCGCCGTCGGCGAAGAGGTCGGCACTGAAACCTTTTTGTTGGAGGTATTCTCTGAGAAGCATACCGAGGCTTTCGTCGTCTTCGCAGAGAAGGATGCGTGTACGTTCGTCCATAGTTGTATCAGTTTTTTATTAATGGGAGTATTATTATGAATTTTGTTCCTACGTTGACTTGGCTCTCGAGGGTAATTTCGCCTCCGAGCTCCGAGATCATCTTTTTTACGTAAGCCAGGCCAAGGCCGAAGCCTTTGACATCGTGTAGGTTGCCTGTGGGTACGCGGTAGAATTTTTCGAAGATGCGTTTCTGGTGTTCTTTGGATATTCCGATGCCGTTATCGGCTATGGTGATTTCGAGTCTTTCGCCGCTGAGGTCGCGAGTTCCAACCTTGAGCAGCAGCGGGGTGTCCTCGCGCGAGTATTTGACGGCATTATCCAGCAGATTGAAGATGACATTGGTAAAATGCATTTCGTCCACCTCGACAAGGGCGTCCATGGCGTCGAGGTGTGATTCGATGCTGCCGCCCAGGCGTTCGGCCTTTAGTTTGAAGGTGTTGATGACGTTATATAGTACCAGGTTGACATCTACTTCGCTGAGTTTGAGTGTGGCCTTGGTGCCTTCGAACATAGACATCTGCAGCACCTTCTCGATCTGGAAGCGCAGGCGTTTGGTCTCGTCCGAGATTACTGACGAAATCTGCTGGAGCATTGACGGCGACTTGCGCACGCTTTGGTCGTTGAGCATTTGCGCCGCCAGAGATATGGATGATACGGGCGTCTTGAACTCGTGGGTCATATTGTTGATAAAGTCGTTCTTCATTTCCGAGAGCTTCTTTTGGCGGAAGGCGGTGATGATGGTGAAGACAAATATCAGCAGTAGTATCAGTGTCAGTGCAAATGTCGGTACCATAAAGGCTATGGACGAATACACATAATCCTTCTTTGTGGGGAAGTAGACACGCAGGAAGTAGTGCTTGTCGGCCGGGTCGTGCGGAAAGAGGATTTGCGTGAACATATTGTTGTCGTTGACGCACGAGTTGTCAAAGCCCTCGGTCGCGTATGCCGGTACACCGGACTTGTTGACCACTGCAAAGGCGAATGGCAGGTCGTGCAATCCCATGGTATCCAGTTCTTCGCGCAGATAGCGGCGCACGCGTGTCGAGTCGGCACGTTGCACTATAGGCTTACTGGAGGCTTGGGAGATGATGTCGAGTATGACATCGTCTATCATGTTCTTCTGCATCAGGTACTGGTCGTGGAAAGAGGCACGCGAGCCCTGATAATGGTTGCCGCCAAAAAGACGGTTGTCGGTCTGCAAGTTAGTAATCTCGTTGGCATTACCCTTGATGGTCAAGTCGGCCTGCAGGCCGGAAGTGGTCGAGAGCGTGAAGCGTATGCCGCCCAACCGTGGAGTGGGGTCGCCGAGGTATTGTGCATATATTGATGTCGATTCTATCGAGTCAACTTCTTCTTCGAGGAAGTAGCGCGTCTCGTCATGAGCCAGGCGTACCGATACCGAGTGCAGACTTTGCTTGGCCGCTTCGGTGAACTGGTCGAAGCGCATGCGGGCCATGTTGCGGACATATACTATCTGCATCACCAACAATCCCATGAATGTCAGTGCCATAAGTATTGTCAAAAGCCATATTGTCTTCTTCTTCATAGTCTCTTTCAGTGTCTGTGCCAAAAAGCAGTACGTCGTAATCTCTGACATAGGTCGGGCGGTGCGGTTTTAGTCGGCTGCAATGCCTTGACAGCGCGGCCGGTCGTAATCGGGCAAATGCCTGTGGCCGATAGTGCGCAGGTCCTAATGACCTATATTTTTTTAACAAACGGCATGGATAATTGTTTTATTGTCCCTGCCGGACGTCTGTTTTAACATTTGACCCCAAAATTAACATAAAAAATTCTTCTTTGCAAATTTTTTATAGACTACCGCATTTCAGGCGGTATAAGTCGGGCAAGGGCGGGCAAGTCGGGCGTGTAGCCTCGCTTCATTCGTTGCGGCCGTCTCCGGTGATACTAAGCATATAGACCCGGCCGCAGGTTGCGACTGCCGATGGCAATACACAACGTATTTCTGCGGTCATGGAAGCATATAGTGTGCGGCCCGGCCCTTTTGGCCGCTATCCTTGAGCATGTGTCAAGATCCGATTAGAACATAAGGAGACATCCGAGTATTCCCGTGGCGACTCATTCGGATTGCACAAGAACTTGTCTTTATACAATTCGTATCGTATAGGGCGGTTGGGCGCGAAACCCGAACTGGGTAGTATCTTTATCGACTTGGAGGATTGAATATGGGTAAGATTCGAAAGACGGCTCTTGTTTTGGGCGAAGGCGTGACAGAGTACTATTACTTCAAGTCCCTATGCGATTTGTACAAGAACCTCACAATTAAGCCCGACTATCCAAAGCATACTAATCTAAAAGAACTGGAGGCTAAAATAGAGGATGGTATTGCTATGGGCTATGACCATATTTTTTTCTGCGTCATTGATATGGATACAAAGGATAGAGCCCCGGAACGTACCCAATATGAAAAGATGAAGAATAAATATGCTAAGCCAATAATTAAGTGTAGTATTGGCATACGTTGCGAGGTTGATTTTTTTGAGACCCATCGTTGTACCGAACTCTTTTTCTTGTATTATTTCCGCTATACTTCACACGTATACGCTGAGCAAGAGCCTTTAATAGCAGATTTAAATAAAAGTGTTGAGTATCGGAAGAATAGGGAGTTCTTCAGCAAGGTTTGTGGACTGCATAGCTATTTTGAACGAAATGGCGGGAGCCTCGTAAAAGCAGTGAGCAATTCAAACCGCTCTATGCAAGAGCAGATGAAAACCGGCAGAGAGTACACTTTTTCGGAACTCGGTCGATTGATTGCACGATTGGAAGAACTGTAGACGTTACATCGGCTTGATCATTGACTCGATGAAGGCGATTTCGTCATCGGTAAGGTTGTATTTGCGGTAAAGTTGTCGGTCGATATCGGCTACCGACTGCGACCAGCCTATGTCCGATTTGTCCGTGAAGTCCTGAAGGGGGACAAGTTGATATACTTGTGCAAAGGAGTGCTGAGTATTCTTTTTTATAGAAACTAAGAAACGCAGGAACTTAGATTGAATGTATTTTAGATTTTCAACGGTTTGGCACAACCATTTGAGAAATAAACATTTAATGGAGCATTTGAGAAATAATAGTAACGAATTGGCAACCGTGCGATTTTCAGCGTTTTGCGGTGCTATGCTGTCAAATAACTCGTTTCTGATGCAAAGGTAAGGAAATATCCAATACATGCAATATTGAAGAATAAATAAAATACCGACTATTGGGTAAGTTTGTTTAATCTCATTACGATTGAAGTTTGGCTTCTGCCCATTTTGGCTGCTATATATTTCACACTTTTACCCTCACCATGCAATTTTAATAAAAATTGGTCTGCTCCTTTTGTCCATCTTTTATTGGCATTAGGGTGCTTTACGTAGTTTTCTTCTGAAACCCTTTCGGGATGTAAGAACTCATCTACAAATACAGAAGGGAAACGCTTGTCATATAGCACAAGGGTTTTCATCTTTGCCCTTGTTATTGCCACATAAAACAATCTACGCTCTTCTCCATATGGAAATTGGTCGCTTTTAGTGAGTACATATTTAAGCACAGGGTCATCACTCACAAGAGAAGGGAAGCCATACGTATCTTTATTACATTGCAATAGTATTACATAATCGGCTTCAAGACCTTTTGATTTATGTACGGTCAAAAACTCGATTTTTCGTTCTCCTATTACGTAAAAGAACTTATTACCCTCTTTAATGGATTGATACATAAAAGAAAGGTAATAATCATCAAATGAATAACGCCCCAACAAAAATATAGATTTATCTGATGGAATAGATGCCACAAGTTGTCCTATCGTATTGCAATAATCTCGCCTATCGTAAGAATAGAACTCCAACTCTGTTTTCATTTCAGAACTGAACGAGTGTATATCTTTTTGTATTTGGGCTTTATTGCGCTGTATGAAGTGAGAGGACAACGAAACCAAAGGTTCTCCAAATCTGTACGTAGTTTCAATTTTGTTTATCTCCGTTGCTCCAAAGTATTCGGGGAATTGATTAAAAAGAGCCATATCACTTCCCGAAAAACGATATATGGATTGCCAATCATCACCCACGCAATACAACTTTGCAGGTGGATTTCCGTCTCGTAATACTTTCAAGAAATTGTAGCGGTCAACTGATATATCTTGAAACTCGTCCACAATGATATAGTCATACTCGACAAGGTGCGAAGTACGACATATTTCCGTGGCTTGAAGAATCGCATCGGTAAAATCAATTTGATTACTATCGCTTAATGCACTTATATAGCGCTCATATACAGGTTGAAATATATTCTTGATAATAAAAACACTTCGCTCATCATCTGCATTCTTTGCTTGTTTCAGAACTTCTTTAACTGATTTACAACTTGATTTTACTAATGTCACGAAAGTAACAGCAAGTCGTATAAATGCCTTTTCTTGCTTACTGCCTTTTGGTAAAACCAGATCATATAATTCTTCATCTGTTTTCTCTTGAATTGGTACACCTGCGTCATCTAATAATTTTCGGAGTTTTCCCCTTATATCAGAGTAATGGAAATCTGCACTTGATGTTACTAAAAGTTGGGTGCCAAATTTCTCATGAGCTGCTTTCTTCCAAGTTATACCATCATTATATTTTTGATTGGCTTCTTCGTATGTTATATTTTTGTCTTTTGCAAACCAAGCGGGCACAAGACTATGTTCATCAACTCCAAAATGTTCCAAATAGATGCGTTTGATTACTCCTGCTTGCTCAAAATATATTGAGAAATCGGGGCGATATTGAGAATACATTTCATCTGCTAATTGATGTTCGTATGGCTCTTCATATCTGAATTTTACTCCAAGTGATGATAAGACAAAGCATATCTTTTGCTCCTGTTCACTTCTCACATATATAGCCCGACCATCCATATCGGGAAACATCGCTTTTAGCCGCACGTTTTTTTGTTCCGACAACTTTTCTCGCCTTTCATTCTTGCGCTGTTCCCAATCCGCTTCATTAGATTGGTAATCAATGAAATATTCTACTACGTTATTCTTAAAAGCCTTATTCTCTAATAGAGTGTGATAAATATCTATAAACAAAGAATCTGTATTATCGCAAATAGATGGCTTTGTACCTATCGCTTTTCCGATAATATCAATGGCTAATTTGTGAAATGTATAACCTTTTAAGCCATCAGTAGCCATTCTTTCCGTAAGTTCGGCTGCTGCTTTATTCGTGTAACTAATGAGTAAGATTCTATGAGGTGCAATGCCTTTTATTTCTGTTAGATACTTGACTTTTCCAACAATAGAAGAGGTCTTTCCACTACCTGCGCTACTAACAACCAAGCAATTATCTTCTTCTGAAACGATTGAGCGTCTTTGCTGCTTATCCAATGGATATTTCAAACAATGGTCGAAAAATTCTTTATGTGTATTAAGTAAAGAATTTATAACTGCATCATTATGTTGCTCGACAATCTTATTGATATTTCCAAAGTCACGAATTAGGTTTGAGATTGCTACAGATGGAGTGATATTGAAGGCTTCAAGTCTCTTGACTAATGAATGCGCCTCTTGAAAATATGGTATATAATGATTTGTGAAATCCTTTTCTTGCGTTGCAGAGATTATCTTACATGAAAAAACATTATTAAGGTCGGTCGGAATATCAATAAATGTTTCGTTATTTAATGCCGACAATCTCTCTTTTGCTTGCTCATAATTGGATTTATTACTATAAGAAGATATGTGTTTTAACTTTTCTGAAAGTTCCTTGGACTTGTTTTTTAGGCGTATTCGTATTGTGACTATTGCAATAACAGAAATAGCAACAAGAGAAACCACAACTATAAGTAAAACCAACTGCATATCAGAGGATGATAACTATTTAAATTTTTCAATCCACCTATAATCATCCCCCTTGGTACTCCATTGGAATTTCCATATGTCACCTGTTCTATCATTTATGAGATAGTATTGATACATGCTTGTCAATGGTTGAATAGAGAATATACAATTTTCGTTATCAGATACTAATTCGTACTTGTTTATAGGTATGCAAAATAGATTATCTAAATCTTGTGTACTATATTGGACTTGCCATAGTCGTCCATTATACGAATCTAACAGTATGAAAGTCCACATGTTTTGGGTGGCAAACATCTGAAACCTATTAGTCCAATTTGAAGTTGTTTCTGGATATGCAAGAGAGAAGATATTGATTGGGGCAGCAAACATATAATCTTCACCTTTTACACTAAATTGAACTTGCCAATTTTTACCTGTATATGTATCAAGCATTATGAAAGTCCACATATTTTGTGTTTCATAAAGACGAAACCTACTTTCCTTATCCCCTGATATTTCTCTTGCACTGCAAACAATCCAAGACTGACCATCATCCTGAATTTGCTGTACTTCACCTGTCATCGTATTTAAACGAAGCTGGTTATGATAGTTTCGCGTATTATACATTTTATAAACTTGAGCATATGATGCCAACGTAATAACCATCAATGCAAACAATGCTATAAACTTCTTCATAATCTATTGTATTATTGGTTATTAATTGATTTTATTTTTCAGGGAATAAACTTGACAATGCTCGTCTGATAGCTTGGCGAATATCATCAGCTTCTGTTTCTCCTTGTCCCTCTGCTGTGCAAGAACATATCATTTCATTGGTTTTTGCAGAACTGAATTGTATGGTTACTTCTATTGTATAGCCTAAACCCCTGTTACGCCTACCACTCTCGCCATAATTGACGATTAAGGTTTCATTCGCTAATTCGGATTTGAGTTCAGGCAATATAATATACCCTTGTTTTATCAATATTCCTGCTATCACATCACTCGGATTAACACTTTTGGTTGTTGAAGAGCCATAGATACCATATTGACCTCCATATGTACCTCCTGTGCTTGATGTCAATTCCTTTGTTGGAGATATGTATGCGTATTTATACATTTCAATAGGAGCATTCCTTACTATTACAGGTGTTCGAAGTGGTGCACACCCATTTGCTAATAGAATGGTGCAAATAACTAATAGCCAATTTTTAATTGCGTTCATACACTACACATTTATCCTCCAGCTTCCACAAAGGATGGGTTAAATCACGAAGCGTGGAACTGTATGCCACACTCTTACTTGAAGGTCGTAGGAAACCTTGGATACGGATGTAACAATAACAGCCCACGCTATAGCGTGAGAACCACTATGCTATCCTTGTATCCAATTTGAAAATCTCCTACGTTTTCAAGTACAAGATAAGCATAACGCTTTTTTTCTTATGTCTTGGAAAGAGTTGCCTCAATCACGGTACAAAAGTACAAAAAAAACCGTGATGTAACTTCAACTATCACGGATTTGTGCGTAGGTCAATAATGTTTAGTGAACTTGTTGAGTTAAAGTTTTTTAAGCTGTTTGGCTTGATTGAGGGCAGGAAATACGGGCGGCGCTGTCAGTGGGCAAGGAGGGCGGCAAGGGCATCTATGCGCTCGGCGAAGGCAGCGATGAGAGTCTCGTGGCGTTGGCGTAGCCCGTAGATGTTGAGGCCGCAACCCGGTTGGATGCAGTATTCTTGGCCTGCATCGTTGATGTGCCCTTGCGGACACTCGTACTTGGTGCCGCCACCGAAGATTGCGCGGCTGTCGGTGATGCGTCCCAGTGGCTCAGGGTCGGTGATGTCGCGATATAGCTCGCGCATCGACTCGAGGGTATCGTTGGTGTACTCGGGCTGGTATGCGTCCAGACATTCGACGACGAATGTCAGCGGGTAATAACCTTGAGGAAGTGGTGGCGACAGCGGCTCGGTGGAGTGCAACACATCGCGCAACATATCGGCATCGAATAGTCGGGCCTTATATATTACGGCGAGGGTGGCTTGTGGACAGGATGATATGTCGCCATAGACAACCCCCAGAGCGTAGTCGCGCGGTACGGTTGCAATGTATTGCGGAAACCATTGCAGCGCGCTGCAGTGGATGTCTGTGCGCTCGTCCTCGGGCAGGCTCCATGATACCAGATACTTGCGGTAGAGGCTTGAGCCTATGCCCGTCATGGCGCGCCCGGTGATGTATTCCCACTCCTGTTCGGAGGGGAATACTTCGGGCTCGACAAGTCGTCGGCTGTATCGCATCTTCAGGCACTGAGCCCGCAGGTCTTCGGCGTCTATGGTCATGTTGTGCGTATTGGCCGTGGCTTCTCGGGTCAGCGTCCGGCGTTATCGATCATGTCGCGCAACTTATTGTTGAAGTCGTCGGCCTTTATGAGGTTCTCCATATTGAGGTGCATACGGTAACGCCAGTAGTGGCGTGGGTTGGCCGGGACGTTTATAATTTCGTCAGCGGGGTTTTCGCGACGCAGTTTACCGTCCATAGCCAAGTAGTCTTGCAGTGGCAGTATGCACAGCATTGACGGTGACTTGAGATGCAGGTCGACGATGGCATCGCATATCCATGGTTCGGCAAAATATGGCGCTGTGCCGCTTTGTTGCAGTACTTCGTTGAAGTACCGTTGTGTTTTTTCGCGGTCTTCTTCCCACCATACGCGTATGCCACCCATGTCGTGTGTCGATGTGGTACATACCGAGTAATATGGGTAGTCATGTGTATTGCCGAAGGTTAGATTGGGGTTCTTGGGCATACGCTGTATTTCCAAAGTCAGTATCTCGAGGCTCTGCATCACTGCGGGCACACAGTCCGGAATCATGCCGAGGTCCTCGGCGCAGGTGAGCATGTCCGTAGCTTCGGTTAGCGGAGGCAGCTTCCACATGGCTTTGCCGTACCAGAAGTCGTTGTGACGGTGGTAGAAGAAGTCGTTGTACAATCGATCGAAGCACCAACGTTCGTAGTCGTTGAGCGATCGGTAGATGTATGTGTATTGAGCCGATATGCGAGGGTGATATTTGCCTTTTTCGCGGCTGTCTTCAATAAACAATACGTTGTCTATCAGGCCCAGCAAAGCGTTGTACATACGTGTGTTTTTGTCGTCCTTGGGCAGTGTGTCGAAGTATTCGGCAACTTTGCGCTGAGTATCGAATTCGGGGCGCAATCTGTAGCGTCCGTATCCGGCGTCTACGAGGAATGTCTTGCGAGCCTCGTCCGTGTATTCGCCGAAGAAGTCGCTCAGGAAGTAGTCCATGATGAACGGCGTAGTTTGGAGGTCCACATCAATCCAGAAGTCATAGTTGTATCGCAGTTCATCGGGAGTGAAGGGCAAGGCGGGGTTGAAGGTGCCCAGCAGGCCGTGTATAGCGTCCATAGGTATTTCCCAGATACGGAAAAAGCCTAAGACGTGGTCTATGCGGTATGCATCGAAGTATTCCGACATCTTGCGGAAGCGAGCTTTCCACCAGGCAAATCCGTCGCGGTTCATTTTCTCCCAGTTGTATGTGGGGAGCCCCCAGTTTTGGCCCAGAACAGAGAAATCATCCGGCGGTGCGCCGGCTTGGCAGTCTATGTTGAACAGGCGTGCATCGGTCCATGCGTCTACGCTTGTGCGCGAGATTCCGATTGGAATGTCGCCTTTGATGACTACGCCTTTGCTGTGTGCGTAGTCGCGCACGGTCTTCAGTTGCTTGTCCAGATGGTATTGGGTGAAGTATACGATGTTTGTTTCATCGGGAGCCTCTTTGGCCAGTTTTTTTACCAAATCTTTGGAATACTTGGCATATTTGTCCCACTGCGAGAAATCGGCCGTGCCGAATCGGTCGCGTAAGACGCAGAAAGCTGCGTAATTGGGTAGCCATCCGGTGTTGCGTTTTACGAAGGCTTTGAAGTCGGCCGAAGCTATTGTTTTGGCACCGTCTTGAGCGTATATTTCGCGCATATATTCGGCCTTGGCACGTGTGACGCGCTCGTAGTCGATGGTGTCCAAGCCATTGAGTTCGGCTGCCAAATCTCGGTAGTATTTGCGACGTGCCGGGTCGTGCAGTTCGCCCACGGCTTCGAGGCGCAAGTACATGGGGTGGAGCGCGAATATCGAATTGGCATTGTAGGGATAAGAGTCCGTCCATGTGCCTGTCATCGTGGTGTCGTTGATGGGCAGGATTTGTATAAAGTTTTGGTGCGTCATCGTTGCCCAGTCTACCATCAATGGGAGATCGTAGAAGTCACCGACTCCAAAGTCATTGCGAGTGCGGATAGAGAATACCGGGATTGCTACGCCGGCACCGCGCCATGGCGCCATAGGATTGCGCAGACGCATTCCGGTAAGCAGTGTGGCGGTGTCGCGTGTGGGTTGTGTCCCGAGGGTGCGGTTGTTGCCCAGTTCCCAAGCTACGAGTTTGCCCGAATTCTTGTCAAGAATCACAAATTTGTATTCGGTGGCAACGCTGAGTCCGTCAGCCGGTATATTTACGCTCCACATCGGAAAGTCGTGCGCGGACATGACTAACGCTCGAGACGGATCCCACTTGCCTAAGGACGGTGTTTCGCCGCATATGGCGAGGACCTGCTCCGGACGTATCATTGGTGCCCATACCTGAATGGTGACCATGCCGGCGCAAGGCAGCACGCGAGTGGCTGTGGCTGCATCGTCACGGCGGTTGATACAATCTGCGATGGCAGACGAGTAATATGGTTTGTCCCAGGGTTGGTCTTGCCAGCGGTCGTTGACGTATATGGCGTGGCCTGCATCTTTGGGCATATAGAAGTGGTGTGGATGTCCCCATTCGCGCTTGCTGCTGCCGTCATCGCGGCGTATTGCGTATGAGTATTCGAAGTCCGGAGTGTTGGCCGGGATGTCAATCTCGGCTGTCCATTTGTCCGTACCCAGGAGTTTCATTGGTACGGATGTGTCGATGTTGTTAGAACCCAAGTGCGCGATGTTGCCCGTAAGAACGAGGTTCTCGCCCCAATTGGTGCGGTAGTTGACACTGAATACAATCTTCATGGTCGGTGTATTGTGGCTTTTGTTGTTCGTATATGGATAAAAGTATGATATAGTATCAAAGGACGGACGCCGTGGCGTCGTGCTCTTTGCGGTGTAAATGTACGAATAATTATCTGCAAATGCAGTTTTGCAACACTTTTTAACCGAAAATTCGCTTTGTCTCGTATGTCTTCGATGTCGCCTGCCACATCCGAGTATGCATAACTTGGTTTCACCGGATTTAGATTGTTCAGTCAGCACTGTGATATGTGTTCGAATGTAAAAATACACTAACTTTGTGCTTTGAATACCGGCACTAAGACTACGCGTTGGTGCAAAAACATGCATTAAAACTAAATTATGTCCGACACATATTACACGATACAAGAAGAGGGCGAGGGTCAGCTGCGAGAAAAGCTTAGCCGTTTCATCGCTTATGCACATCATATAGACAGCGAGGAAGATGCTCGGACGTATGTTCAATCGTTGCGTAACCGCTATCATGACGCGCGACATGTGTGCTGGGCTTTTGCGACGCGTGACGGGCGACGTTTGTCTCAGGATGACGGCGAGCCATCCGGCACGGCCGGGCGTCCGATATTGGGGCAGATAGATTCGCTTGGATTGACAGATGTCGTTGTGGCTGTTGTCCGCTATTTCGGCGGCATTAAACTAGGTCCGTCGGGTCTGATTGCTGCTTATCGAGAGGCCGCCCGCTTGGCATTGCAGTCCGTGCCGACGGTTGAGTGTCATAGCCGATGTCGGTTTGTGTTTACATTCCCGTATTTAGCTATGAATGATGTAATGAAGGTGGTGAAGAGTGAGGACTGTACGGTCGTGGAGCAATTGTTTGACAATAGCTGTTCGATGGTGGTTGATATTCGTGAGGACAATGCCGAGCGGCTACGCGGACGCTTGGAAGCGGTGTCCGGTCTTACGTTTGCGGAGTAGAAGCCGTCGGTCTGAACTTATATACCGCCGAGGTTGATTTTAAGTCCGATATTATGGTCTTTTGTAGTGTGGTGGTACGCACATGTTTCTGTTAGACCGGAATGGCGAGCATGGGAATGTCAGCGTTCAATATCATTTTGTGTGCCAGTCCCGGGTTGAACAAGCGGGCAAAGGCGTTTTGTCTTTTGTTGGGGATTACGATGATATCCGCAGGATTGTCTTTAACCAGGCATCCGAATTGCTCGGCAGCACAGTCTGCGTTTATGCTCATCGTGTCGAACTCGAAATTTGGGAAGTTCTTTTTGCAGAAAGACATGACGTTGAGCAGTGATTCCTTGTTGGAACGTTCGAAAGGCCGTCTTTTGGCCGGCAGATGCACCAAGGTGACTTTGGCCGAGATATTTTTGAAGATGCGTGACATTGTGTCCAAGGCCAAAAGGTCTTGCTGCTCGAGATTGGTGAAGAAATGTATTCGGATGTCTGTAGCTTCGATGTTTACTTTGATGTCCTGTGGAATGGTTAGCACCGAGAACAAGCATTTGTCCAGCACTTCGGCCGACACGCTTCCTATCATTTGTTCCTGCTTCTTGGCGTAGCTTCGAGTACCCATGACAACGAGGTAAGGCGGGTTAGCTTTGGCGTATTCGATGATGGCGTCTTCGGGGACGCCTTCCATGACTACGGTGTCAAAAACCACAGGGCTAAGTTCGCCGTATTTGATTTTAGACCTTACGACATTGGCAAATTCGTCCATGTGTCTGTGTGCGTCTTCTTCGATTCTCTGTCTAGCATCGTTGTCGGCTATTTCGTAGGTGAGCTGGTCGCTGAGTTGCATATTTCCGGCAACGTAAGGGTCTATGAACGAGTACAGAAGCCGTATTTGGGCGTTGTGTCTTTGAGCCAGGGCAAAGGCTATTTCGAGTGCATTGACCGAATAATCGCTGAAATCAACAGGTACAAGTATACAATGCGATTTTTCGTTGAAAGGTGAAGGCATTGGCGTGAATATCTCGCGATGCTCTATGATGCGCAACGCTAAGGGCAGGTCGTTTTCGTGTATACGAACACGTACGCCGGAAGATACCGTCGGGTGTTCGAGGTTGACGTTTTGCAACAATACTTCGATGCCTTCTTTTTCGAGGAGATTTTTTAGCTCTATAGCGCGATCGTATGTGTGTATAGCAACGGTGATAAGACGCATGTGTGTATAAGCCGGTTAAGGTTATTGATACAGCCTATGGACGCCTCGCATGTGCAAGGCATCCATAGAATGAGTGTAATGTCTTTTGTGGGTAAAGGCCGATATGTTTCAGTCTTTGTTCTCTTGCTCTTTGAGAATATCCACAGCCATATCATAGATTGTGGAGTCGTCAAGTACAACGATACCACCATTTGGGCCGGGCTCGATGTGTACGCCGCAGTTTTTGCCGAAATCGTAGTTGCTGCCGCCGAAATAGTTGCGTACGGTCTGAACAGTGATGTTGAGCTTGTCGGCGATGCGGTGCATCGAACCGTCGGGCAGACTGTCTTTGAGTTTGCGCAAATCGTTGAAACTGATGGTCTTAGTCATGATGGTATCGGTTAGTTTGGGTGATTATTATATAGTTATTGATACGTGAGGGGAGGTTCTTGTCGTTATTCTGGGTATAAATTTAGTGGTCTTTTGTGAGTTGACCAAAAATATTTATGGATTTTTTTTATGTTTTACGACACTTATTTTGTGTGTCCGATTGAATATAGATTGTAAGGTGCTGATAGATGTGCCATTGTCAGATGCGCTCAACGTTTGATGCATCTATCCACGCGGCAGTGGAGTTGTTGACTTTCACATGATACCACAATTGGGCACCATCGTTACTTGCGGCGTTTACCGAGTCTATAATGACGAGACGTGTGCCTTCGTGCACCGGAACAATCTTGTCTGTCTTGTCTGTCTTGGCTGACGGCGCGGGGGTGAGATTGGCCGAAGGTGTGGTAACTATGGCAATGTCATTATTGTCTATGGCAGCCGCGCTCTGATAGGCGACAATCGTGGTGTACACTAATACTATGAATAGTACCATGGCACCGAAGAACCCTACTTTACGGGTTGTGACATTAGACAAAAACAGATATATGGCAATAAGTCCTATAATTAGGACAAACAAAGCGAAGACGGTCCACGCCCAAGCGTTGGGCGACATTAAGGCAATCACTTCCGAATGTATTTTGCCAAGTATTGACGAGTTGTCTTCGGGTTTATCTTCGAGTGTCGTGTTGACAAAATCGAGGTTGATGCGTGCGTCTTTGTTTGAAGGATCGATTTTTAGTGCGCGTTCGTATGCCAATACGCTTTGCGCAATCTTGCCCATGCGAAAGTAGGTGTTGCCCAGATTGTAGTATATGTCTGACGACACGCCGTATTCTTTGATTATGGTCTTGTATAGGTCTGCGGCCTCGGTATAGTTTTTTGAATTATATGCCGAATCGGCTTTGGCCGAAAGGGTGGCCGCAGTTTCGGCCTTGACCATGTTCTGAGCGGCATCTGTGTTTGTGCATAATGCTACAGTAATGGCCAATACTATATATCGCAATATGTTATATGGGTTTTTCATCATGCTTTTGCGGATGCTTTGGTGGGTTGTTTCTTGGTGCTTTCGACAGCTTTGATGACGGCCGAGGATTCGTCAAACAGGTCTTTGAGATGTTCCGGCGAAGAGCTATCCGGGGTGAAGCGAGCCATTTCGCATTGATCCAAGATGTTGATTGTGCGGTCTGTGAGTTCCTCGCTTATGCCGCTTTCGAGCAGTTTCTCTCGGATGTTGTCACGAGTGAGTGCCGATGATGGGATGCGGAGTTTGTCGCTGATATATCCCCACAAGGCGCGAGCCAAGCTTTCGTGGAAGGCATCTGCGTCATTCGCCGTCAAGGCTTTGGCTGCCAAGCGTAGTCGCTTGGTGGCCACTTTGTTGGCGCGGGCGGTACGACGTGCAGCCAGGTCGCTGTTGGCGCGTATGTGCTTGCGATATACTATGATAGTAGATACAAATGCCACCAATACAAGTATATATAGTAGCACGTAGATTGTTTCGAAGAAAACTCGGGCGGGTTTCTGCGCAAGTGACGCAGTATCCACTCGGTGGATGTAGCGAATGTCCTTGAGACCTTCGCCGAGGTCTTTTTGTTCGGCCGATGATGCCGACCCGCGTATTACGCTGAGGTTATATCCCTTTTGCTTGATGGTCATATAGCGCCCGGTCGACGGGTCGAAGTATACGAAATTCCATGACGGAATATTGAGGGTGCCTACCTCTTTGGGTACGATGGTGTAGGTTACGGCACAGGTGCCGCGCATATCCGTTCCGTTGAAGTTAGCATCGCTGACCACCTCGGGGGTATACTCTTCGACGTTTGCCGGGAATGACAGGGTGGGGGCGGACAGTGCTTTAATGTTGCCTGTTCCGTTGATGTTGAGGGTGTAGGTGAGGGCCTCGTTGGTGCGCGGATGTGCGGGGGCGATATCCGTAGTGGCTGTGAAGTGTCCTACCGCGCCTTCAAAGCCATCGGGAGTCGGTTGCGGGAGGTCCTCAACGCTTACCGAGATACGGTTAGATGTAGTGGTGATTTTTTGCTCGATGGGACGATAAGTAACAAAGAAACCGTTTGAAATAGGTTCATAGGTCTCGAGAGTCACGTCATATCGGCCCGAATTTATGGTTAGTGTCCCTGCTTTTTGAGGGTAGAGTAGGCATTTTTTTAGCACAGCGGAGTAATAGTTCTCGCCACGGAAATGCTCCATTTGAGCCTCGTTGCTGCCTACGGGTAATTCTTCGGAGATGAACCCGTCAAATTGGGGCAGCGTAGTGGCGCGGAAAGAGGATATATTGTGCTTGGTATACACTTTTATGGTCGCGATGACAGCCTCGCCTTTCCACAGGTGTTTTTTGGACATATTGACCGTGACGATGAGGTCGCTGGGTGATACCTTGCCTGCACGTGGTGCAGATGCTGCAGGCGCCGGCATCGAAGATGAGTTTGATTGGCTTTGCTGCGAGGTGCGGTCCGGTGGAAGTATGGTAAGCCTTTTGGCTTGGGTGCGCATATTGCCTACGCTGACAGCCGGAATGGTTACCGTGGAAGCTTTTTCGGCTTTATATAAATATGTGTATTGGCGCTGTATGGACGATTCGACGCGACCGTTAATTATTGTCGTACTTTGCATAGTCGAGACTCCGGGGCGCGAGGCGTTGAAGATCTTGCAATTAGGTATTTCGGGCGCGGTTCTGACTACGGCATCGCTATTGTTGACAGAGATTGTGACGCTGAAACGATTGCCTTGAATGACGGTGGCCGGAGCCTCAATCGAGACCGATTGTGCGGTCGCGATGAATGACGCTGCGGCCATTATCACAAGGGATGTGTAATATCTTAATGCGGACATAACGTGTACTCAATTGTTGGATATGCATTTACCAGGGCTTGTCTGTGGTGCGTCGGCCATAACCTTGGCGTTGTTCTTGGTTCTTGCGCGTTTTGTTTTCTTTGTTCTGTACGGCGTTGAGTATCTGTTGTGAGGACTGACTCGGTTTTTGTTGCTGCTGTTGTTGCTGTTGCTGTTGTTGTTGCTGTTGTTGCTGCTGTTTGTTTTTATCTTTGTCTTTGTCCTTGTTGTTGCTGCCTCCGCCTTGATTTTCCGGCGGAAGTTTGAGCTGTGCTATGCGTAGGTTCTGCAATGCCTTGATATTGGATGGATTGCGTCTAAGTATGGCTTTATAGTTTGATATTGCTTGCTGATAGCTTTGGGTAGACACCTGCGAGAGAGAGTCAGCCAATTGGTTGGATGTGCTGCCCGCCGAAGGAGCACCCATCTGGATGTCTGCACGGCGTAACGAGTCGGCAAGGTCTTTGAGATAATCTCCTATAAAAACTGCGTCGTTGCCCAGATTGTATATTGCTCTTTCGCTGATATTTGGGTCTGATGCTGTTTTACCCAAATTGGCGAGCGCCAGGCGTGCCTCGCGCAACTTTGATGTGTCGGCAGCGGTGGCGCCCATGATTGTCGCCATAGCCTTGTCGTATTTTGCTGCCTCGGAGTACGGGTTGGCCTTAAGTGCTTTATCGTAGTCTTTGATGGCATCGACATAGAGTTCTTTCTTGTATTTTTCGTTGCCGGCCTTAATCGCATTTCGCTCGGTCTTGTTGGACATGTCTGAAGAGCATGAGGCCATAATGGCCGCAGCAAGTACCAGCATGGAGGTCAGCGAGATTATATGGGCGTATTTTATCAGAACCATGTGTTTCATTTTTTTTCCCTTCTATAGCCTTTCTTTTTGTTTAGTTCGGCAAAGAAGTGTATGTGTTTTAGCCATGAAGTTTTGCGTTCGAGCAGTAGTATGTCGCAGATTAATAGTGTGAGGGCCAACCATGCAAATAAAGGGAACTGTTCGGCGCTATTCTTGTACTTTACGGCTCCAAAGTCGGACTTTTGGAGGTTGTCTAGTTGTTGCACAAGTTTGTCCAACGCATCTGTATTGGAGCCGTTGACGTATAAGCCTTTTCCGGCCTTGGCTATTTCTTTGGCTGCATTTTCGTTGACGGCTGTGATGACTTCCTTGCCATCGTTGTCCGTGAGGTATCCGCTGCCAATAGGTATGCGAGCTCCTTTTGATGTTCCAACGCCGATTACATTGACTTGTATTCCACTGTCCACCACGGCTTTGGTGGCATCGATGGCATTTCCATCATGGTCTTCGGCATCGGTAAGCAGGATTATGCACTTCTTGACGTCTTTTTTATTGCTGAAGCATTTTTTGCTAAGGTTGATGGCCTCGCTTATGGATGTGCCTTGGTAGGGCATTAATGATGGGTCAAGGTCGTTGAGGATAAGTTTGGCAGAATAATAATCTGTGGTTAGAGGTAGTTTAACCTTCGCATCACCGGCAAAAACTACGAGACCGACTTTGTCATTTCCAAGACGATCAGTGAGTTTTTCCAAAAGTAGTTTGGCTCGTTTTAGTCGTGAAATGCTTTTGGGGTCGTCTGTGGAGGCGGCAAGCATTGAGCGCGAAGCGTCAAAAGCAATCATTACTTCGATGCCGCGTTTACTATCAGTCTGTTCGGTTTCGCCAAAGCGTGGGCGAGCTAATATTATGACAACGGCTGCAAGTGCTATAAGTTGAAGGGTGATTTTTATTCCTGCCTTGTAATGGGAAGCGTCCGGCATCAAGGGTGCCAGTGTCGATGGATTGCCGAAGCGTGCAATCTTGCGTCGACGAGACAGCTTGGCAAGCCAGTATAAGAAGTATACTACCGGTAGCGATACCAGCAATATCAATAATATGGGATTGGCAAAGTCTAACATTGTCTATATGATATTCGAGGAGAATACGCTCCTTCGTCGTCAGTTTGATGAATTATGCATGTTAAGGCACTGTGCGGAATAGTGTGTATCTTAGGACAAGTTCGAGAGCCAGAAGTCCGAAAAGCAGCCAGCCCCACAAGGCGAAGTCGTCTTCGGTGTGACTGAATTGCCGGATGCTCATATGGGTTTTTTCCAAACGGTCGATTTCGTTAAAGATGTTCGATAGTGTCTTATTGTCTGTTGCACGGAAATACTTACCATTGGTATGTGTGGCTATAGATTGAAGCGTAGCCTCATCGATGACCACTTGCTGCATTTCGTATTGCATCCTGCCTAATGCATCGATACTTACAGGTGTGAGTGCGTGGCCGCGAGTTCCGACGGCTATTGGGTAAACTTTAATCTTGCGTTCTTGTGCTACGGATGCAGCATCCGAGGGCGTTACGACTCCGGTGTTGTTTGAGCCATCGGTGAGCAGAATCACGCTCTTACTTTTGGCTTTTCCATCAATGAGCCTGGATATTGAAGTGGCGAGACCGTCTCCAATGGCGGTGCCATCCTCGAGCATTTCGGGTTTGATGCCTTCGATATAATTAATTAGTGCCGAATGATCCATGGTTAAAGGAAGGCCTGTCAAGCTTTCGCCGGCAAACACAACCACGCCGATGTTGTCGTTGGGACGTCCGGTAATGAACTTCTGAGCCATCTTCTTGGCTGCTTCCATTCGGTTGGGTTTGAGATCCTGGGCCAGCATACTGGAAGAAACGTCGAGAGCGATAACGATGTCAGTGCCTTCGGTGTCTGTTGTGCGCCAGCTGTCGCTCAATTGAGGACGTGCAAGGATGATAATCAGACAAGAGATTGCTCCGAGCCTCAGCACAAACAGTAAGTGTCGCAATCGGGCACGCCACGACGTTGGCATATTGGCGAAAGGTGCTGTGGTTGAAACGCCCATAGTAGGGCGAGCGTTTCGTGCCGTATATACGTATCTTGCAATAAGCAAGGCTAAGACAATGGGTATCAGCCAAAGTAAATGCGGATGAGCAAACTGCATGATGGTATTCTAGCTTTTTTGTTTTGTGTTCGTAGTCTTGGGCCTCTTGTTGTTCGCGACATGTTTGCCCTTGGAATTTTCGTCTGCTTCGGGCAAGGGACGTGTCGTGGACACAAAGTCGCTGACGGCATTGAACGAACGGATGTTTTCGGAAATATCCGGACGTTGGCGTGCAAATTTTACGAAGTCGGCCGTGCGAAGCACCGGTCCGAGAGCGTCTATGAAGAGCTTGAGTGTGTCCTCGGCAGACATAGCCTCGAGAATTTGTGTCGTGGTCATTTCGCGTGCATTGACGCCAAAGCGCCCGTCAATGTATTGTCGTAGGATGTCCGTGAGCTCGGTGTAATATTCTTTGTCATGTCCGCTTTCGGCGAGGTGGCGTGCCTTCAGATGTGTAAGGCGTTTAACGGCTAACTCGTAAGGCGGAATCACCTTCTTGTGCGGTAGTAGTGTCGGACCATTCTTCTTGTACAGGAAGAATATGACGGCACCGAGGGCGATGACAAGTAGTGCCAGCAGTGGCCAGTACCACCACTCTGGAATAAAGTCATACCATCTGCCAGGAACGGAGACGGTGCCTTCAAAGGGATTGATAAGCAGCGAGTCTTTCATTACCTTTGGCATGTCCGGTTCGAGAACCTTGAGTGTCACTATGTCCGAATCAATGGTGTCGGCACCATTGACAAACCTGAACGGCCCAATGCTTTGTGTGCCGGGCTCGAAAGGTTGAATAAGGTATGTATATACCACCTGAATACGGCCGTTACCCAAGTCTGTCGAGTCGATGGATGTTTCGCGAACTTCAACTTTATTGAGCGTGCATACGCCTTGATCGTCGCGTTGCACCTGATCCATCATCAGGCCGTAGTGTCCGTTTTTGAGTACTTCGATGCGGATGTTGGTGCGGTCGCCCATGGTCAGTGTGGTCGAGTCGATTTTTGCCGATATGGAGATGGGCGCGACTGCTTCGCCGGGCTGTTGGGCAAAAGCCCCCGATGCATAAAGCGCAAGGGCAAGGACTGTGGCAGTCTTTTGTGCCGACAGTTTGAGCGAAGTCTTTAATATATGTTTAATCATGTTGTGTACAATGTGTCGGACAATCGATTATTGGCCGTTAGCTTCGTCCGCGGTTTTTGAACAAGCCCATGAGCGCGCGAACATAGTCCTCGTCCGTGGCTACGGAAATGAAGTCCACGCGTGCCGAATGTAATGTCTCGGCCATGCGCTGCTGGTTGGTGTACCAGTGTTTGTTGTAGATTTGGCGCGCGTAGCGGCTGGAAGTATCCACCCAGCGGGTCTGCCCCGTTTCGAGATCGGCCAGGCGTATAAGGCCTACATCCGGCATCTGAGCATCACGTTTGTCGTATACTTGTATTGCCATGAGGTCATGGCGATTGCGAGCTATCTGCAAAGCCTGCTTATAGTCTGTGCTGTCTATGAAGTCCGAGATGAGGAAGGCTGTGCAAGCACGCTTGGACGCGTTGGCAAAATACTTTACAGCGCCCTCTATGTCGGTTTTGTTGTGCTTGGGACAAAAGTCTATGAGTTCGCGGATAATCAGTAGAATTTGTTTTTTGCCTTTTGCCGGTGGGATGTACTTTTCGATGCGGTCCGTGAAGAATATGGCGCCTATTTTGTCGTTGTTTTGTATGGCTGAAAATGCCAAAGTGGCAGCTATTTCGGCAATGATATCGCGCTTTTGCGAACCCACGGCGCCGAAAGCACCACTGCCCGACATGTCAATAAGCAACATTACGGTCAGCTCCCTTTCTTCCTGATAAACCTTTATGTAGGGCTTGTTGTGGCGTGCGGTGACGTTCCAATCGATATCTCGAATGTCATCGCCGTATTGGTACTCGCGTACTTCGCTGAACATCATGCCGCGTCCTTTGAAGGCCGAATGGTATTCGCCTGCAAAGATGTTTTGCGACAGTCCGCGGGTCTTGATTTCAATTCTGCGGACTTTTTTTAGAAGTTCTTTCGAGTCCATGATTCAGCGCATTGAGCGGTTGGTCTGTATGGGTTAGGGAACAAGAATCTTGTCAAGGATTTCGGTGATGATTTCGTCTGTGGAAATATTGTTGGCCTCTGCTTCGTAGGTTACTCCGATGCGGTGGCGAAGGATGTCGTGGCATACAGCGATGACATCTTCAGGTATTACATAGCCGCGCTGGTGTATGAATGCGTAGGCGCGTGCAGCGCGTGCCAGCGATATGGAAGCACGTGGCGATGCTCCGAAAGCGATGATATCTGTCAGGTCGTTAAGACCATATTCGGCCGGGGTGCGGGTAGCATAAACGATATCCACGATGTAGCGTTCGATTTTTTCGTCTACGTATATTTGCTCAACCAGTTTTTGCGCATCAATGATTTCGGCGGGCTTGATGATGGGACGTATTTCGCGGCTCTCGTTGGCAATATTTTGGCGAATGATTATCCGTTCCTCTTCTTTTGAAGGATAGCTTATGACGACCTTCATCAGGAAGCGGTCAACCTGTGCCTCGGGCAATGGGTATGTGCCCTCTTGCTCGATGGGGTTTTGTGTGGCCATTACCAGAAATGGTTGGTCGAGGCGGAAAGTGCTGTCGCCGATGGTGACTTGACGCTCCTGCATAGCTTCAAGCAACGCGCTTTGTACCTTTGCCGGGGCGCGGTTTATTTCGTCGGCGAGGACGAAGTTGGCAAATACCGGGCCTTTTTTTACTTGAAATTGTTCGTTCTTGACGCTGTATACCATGGTGCCTATTACATCGGCCGGGAGCAGGTCTGGTGTAAATTGTATGCGGCTATATTTTGCATCAATAAGTTGGGACAATGTCTTAATGGCGAGTGTTTTGGCAAGGCCTGGCACACCTTCGAGCAATACGTGGCCATTGGAAAGTAAGGCGATGATGAGAGATTCGATAAGGTGCTTTTGCCCAACGATTGTTTGGTTCATTCCCTCGGTAATGAGGTTGATGAAATCGCTTTTGCCCGCAACCATGTCATTGAGTTCGCGGATATTTACGGTGTCGCTCATAAAAACTGGTATCTATAAGTTTTGTCTATATGTTCGATAATTGCAGTAGCCAAATCCGGTGTGGGGATTTGGCTACTACAAAATTACGTATAACGGCCTTTCTGCCGAGACGCAATGTGTTAAAAGTTTTTATCAAACGTTTAACTCATAAAAACCTTAACCTTTTTTAGGAGATTTGCGTCATAGTGTTACTAATATTCACATGCGAAATGCGATGTGAACGGTAGAACCAAGGATGTCCGGCGCAAATGTCGGGGGTGATGCCGCAAAGGAATATATGCTCTATTCACGGAAGTATAGCCGCTTAACGCGTGAGGATACAGATGTGAGTACTTCATATGGGATTGTGTCCAAAGTTTCGGCCAAACGTTGTATGGGTGCGTGTTTGCCGAAAATTTCCACCGAGGATCCGATATGCGCCTTCGGGCAGTCTGTAATGTCAATCATGCAGAGGTCCATACAGATATTGCCGATGGTGGGGCAGGGTATTCCTTCGACCACAAATGAAGCGTGACCGCATCCGAGGTGTCGATTTACACCATCGGCATAGCCTATAGGTATGGTTGCGATAATGCTGTCGCGTGTGGTAACACCGCGACGGCTGTAGCCTATGGTCGCACCGGCTCGGTATCTGTGCATGGCGATGATGGACGTACTCAGCGTTGCCACGGTTTTTAGCGTTGATTGATCGGCATCTCCCGGTAGCGGTGAAATCCCGTACATGCCTATACCGAGGCGCACCAAATCATACGCATAGCGTGTGCGACCGTAGCGGACTATACCTGCAGTGTTGAGTATATGGCGCCGTATTTCTTTGCCGTAGGGGACGCTGTCACGCAAATAACTGCTAAGGCGGTCGAATGTGTCAAGTTGGAGCATTGTGTAGTCGTTCATGTCCGGGCAGTCGGCTGTGGCTAAGTGCGAAAAAGTCGTGGCAATGTGCAGATGTGGACACTGCGAAAGCATTGAGGCAAATGAGCTAATTTCGTCTTCGTTTTTTAGTCCGAGGCGATGCATGCCCGAGTCTATTTTGACGTGTATCGGATAGTGGGAAATACCGGCGGCTGCAACTTCGCGCTCTATATTGGACATGATGTCGTTATCCAGGTCTATAAGTGTGGGCTCCAGTCGGTAAGCGACAATGGCGTGCGGATTGAGACACCACGGGTCGAGTACGATAATGGGCATGGTGACCCCGGCGCGTCTTAGGCGGACGCCCTCGTCCACGACTGCAACGGCCAGATGGCTGAGGCCACAGGATTGGAGCGTACGAGCGACTTCGATGTCTCCGCATCCGTATGCATCGGCCTTGATCATGGCAATCATACCGACACCTTTGGTCAAAAACGAGCGATAATGACGCACATTATGGACAAGCGCTTCAAGGTCGATGTTCAGGTGCGTGATGTGGCGTAGCGAACACAATCGGTCGCGTATCAGTCTGCCTTGTTCCTTGTCCGATATGTTTACGTACAGCATTGTACGTTGCATGTCACGAGCATTGAGCGTAATATGGCGCTCGAATGCATCGTTGTCCGCAAAACGGGATATTTCCACACCCGAGGCCGCCACATCGGACCAGTACTCCGGGCTGCCGCCGATGACGTATGCTTTGGTGACGCCTGCCGCCTTGAGTACCTTGGCTGCCGAGGCATGCCCCCATGCATCGGCCACCGGGGCGCTGACGCATACTCGTAAGTCATGTTCCGGTGAAATGCGGCGACGCACATAGTCAAGGGCAGTGGCAATTCCATCCATGTCCCCGGTGTAATAGTCCAGTGCAAGGGCGCTGTTGCCGCTCATGTCCGTTATGTCTATGCGCCCGGATATGTCGTATCGCCCGATTTCGGCAGAACTAAAGCGTATTTCCTTGTCAAATATGGCGGCTACTTGGACGCATATATCCCATATGTCGGTACATGGATGCAAGCCCTTTTCGGGATACATATCTTTGAGTACCGCGGCTATCAAGGGGTACGAATTGTTGTAGAATATGTCCGTAGCCGAGGCAAAGAGCCGCGCCTTTTCGCGGCATTTGCTTTCTATGGAGTCGAAACCTTCGCTATGTTCTTCGGTGATGGCTGTGAATATGCCGATGGTAGGGCGTATGATGTCCGCAAGTATTTCCATCTCACCTTTGTAGGAGATGCCGGCCTCGATGATTGCAGCATCGGCACCTGCTGCGAGCCATAGCGATTCGGGTACACCGATGCTTGAGTTCCAACTGCGTGGGCTGCGAGCACAATGTTCCCGGATGTGGCAATTGTTAAGCAGTTCCTTGGTAAATGTTTTGCCTATGCTGCCTGTGATTCCTATTACCGGCCCAAGGAATGTGTTGCGAAGGGCTTTTGCACTGTCCCACAGTGCTTGGCGTACATCGTTTACAGTGATAAACGCAGCGTCAGGGTATGCGGCATGGTCTGTTATGCCTTTTTCAACTAAGAATACGCGTACCCCCTTGGCGTACATGTCCCGGATGTAGCGGTGTCCATCGCCTTGGGGTGTGCACAATGCCGCAAATACCGTGTGGCGCGGGTCGGTCAGCAGTGCACGGCTGTCGGTGATGACCGTGCGTAGCGGCAAATGAGCAGATGTGACATTGCCGGATATGGTAAGCGCGTGTACTGCCGCCGAGAGTGATTGTATGTCAAAATATGGGTTCTTTTCCATGTATAGGCTATTATTCGATGATGGTACAATGCAAAGCCTTGAGACTTTCGGCTCGGTACTGCATCGCCCGTTGTCGTGTGTCTTTGTCGAAGTATGTATTGAAAAAAAAATCGTAGATGATGTCTATCGCCATTGAGGACGGATGTTTGAGATCTCGGTCATAGAAACGGTAATCGCGCAATTGGTCACAAACAATTTCGTAAGCCGGGAAATACTCGGCGGACGGACATTCGGTGATGATGCGCTCGGTGGCAAGGTGGAGTACGGCCTTGCTTAGATTATTTCCATGAAGGCCGTCTGCAAGATGCCGCACCGGACTGACGGTGAGTATGACATGTTTGCTTCGGCATAGTTCCTTCCATGTCTCGACAATAGCATCAATGTCAAGTCGAGTGCGTTCAAAGGAGCTTTGCGGAATCTTGTGACAGTTGCCGACAATGTAGCCGCCTGTTTTATAGGTGTATACCCATGCTGTGCCGAAGGTTATTATCCATGTCGAATCAGAGGCAAGTCGTTTGCCCAGCGCCTTAATGTCGCCATTGAGTCGCTCAAGAAGTGCATTTGCGTCTGTGTCCGAGTATCGAGTGTTCAGATATAAACAGCGCCATCGTCCGTCATGGAATACCAAGTCATCGTGTGTGAAGTCCTTCGATGCAAGAGCGCGATGCATAATAGTGGCAATAGAGGCCGGATTGAAGAGCACGCCAAGTGGATTGGCTTGCACATCAAAGCCGTCTCGTCTTAAGCATTCGCCGATGTTGTCTGTAAAGCAAGAGCCGAGCATGGTAATGCGGTCGTTGTGGCTGATGCCGCATACTCCGCGAATGGGTTCGACAGGTGTGTATAGGCGAATGTCTGACATTTATGCTGCTGAGGTCGACTTAAAACATTCGATAATCAATGGAAAGTACTTGGAACTCGGTGCGGCGATTGATTTGGTCTGCCGCTTCGCGATCTTCTTCCTTTTCCAGCGCGTTTATAAAGTCTTCGGATAGTACATCGCCCTCTTTGAATTGGGGATATTCTTTTGCTATGCGCTTTGTGACGGTTTTCGGGCGAGACTTGCCATAGCCTTGACTTTGCAGCCTGTCAGGAGATATGCCCACGCTGATAAGGTAATCGATGACCGAGCGGGCACGGCGTGATGATAGGTCGAGATTGTATTTTTCGGAACCATGTCTGTCGGTGTGCGAGGCCATTTCTATGGTTACGTTGGGGTTGTCGCGCAGTACTTGGGCTAATTCGTCCAAGGCTTTCTTTGACTCGGGACGCAGTGAGGCTCGGTCAAAGTCGTAGAAAATGTTTTCGACAACGACCGGCTTGGTTATGGAAGACAATACGAAATCGACGCCGTAGTCGGCATCTTCTTCGGTATACTCGCTTGTGAATTCTTGGCGTGCATTCAAATACCCTTTGGCGCCCGCCATCATGACGTATGACACGCCGCGATCTAGGGGGAAAGAGAACGACCCGTCATTGCGGGCTACCTGTTTTTGGTTGCTTCCGTCATTGCCGACAATTCGGATTACGGCGTTTGGTACCGGTTCGTCATCTTTGTCAATTACCCAGCCTGAAATGGTAATTTTCAGCTCGGGCAATTCGAACGAATATATGTGGTCGTATCCGCGAGCGTCGCCGCGGTTGCTGCTGTAAAAGCCGCTCTCGCCTTTGCCGAAAGTGATGCCGAAGTCATCGCCGGCGCTGTTGAGCGGACGCCCCATATTTGTCACGTTCCAGCCGCCGGAGGGTGTCATCTCGGCACGAAAAATGTCGAGACCGCCAAATCCGGGGTGTCCGTCAGATGCGAAATATAGCACCGAGTCGGTGCGCATGTAAGGAAACATTTCATCACCTGGAGTGTTGATCCACTCTCCGAGGTTTTCGAGTGATCCGGCGCGTTCCTTGATGTTGACGCGCCAAATATCCTTGCCGCCGCTACCGCCCGGCATATCGCTGGCGAAATACAGCCAATTACCGTCAGGGGATACGGCCGGGTGTCCGTAAGATGATAGGGTGTCTGCTGTAATCTCATATTTGACCGGCGCGCTCCATTTGGCATCGCTGCGTTGCGATGTGTATATTTCCACTCCGGTGTTTGCCGATGGTTCGCGACGAGCCTTAGTCAGGTACATTGTTTGTCCGTCAGGCGAAAAAGACACTATGCCTTCGTCCAGTTCGGAGTTTAGCTCGCCTTCGACGGGTTCGGGCCTATTCCATTCGCCACGTTCGTTCCTTGTTGCGACAAAGATATCTCCGTTCTTCATACCGGTGATTTCGCTGCGTTTGTTCCCGGATGCTTTTTCGTTTGTAGACGTAAAGTACAATCGGTCCAATTCGGGGCTATCGTACATCGGGGCGTAGTCGCTGCGGCGCGAGTTAAAGAGTTTGGCCGATTTGACCACGTATCGCGTTTGCAGAGCCTTGCTTTGCCCCATTCTGGCTCCTGCGAGGCCGTCTGAAGCAAGTTTGTCTCCGGGTTTCCATTGGAGGTAAGTCTCATAAGCTGTTACAGCCTGGGCATATTTGCCGTCAGCGTGCAATTCGCGTGCCAATTGCAGATACACGGTTGAGTCTTCCCATCCATAGCGTATGGCGTTTTGGAAGGCAGCAGCAGCGCGCGCGTTTTGGCGTAGGTGACTATGGCACAATCCCAGCTGATAGGCGACTTCGCCACGCTGTTTGCGTTCCTCTTTTTTTGTGAGCTTGTTGTATATCTTGCGATAAGTCTTTGCGGCATCGAAATATTCGCCACGGTCATATTGAGCCTTGGCGTCGGAAAGTTTTGGCCCGCCGCAGGCGGTCAGGACAAAGGTGCCTGCAAGTATGGCGACGTATGTCGCTGTCCGGAGCATAATATTCATGAAGTTATCTTATTACGTACGTAATAGATTAACGTATTGTAGCGGTTTCATATTGTACACCATTCTAAACAAAAGGCGCAGATGGTGGTGTTGTGTGTCACATCACGCCGGTTTCGCGCAGGTGCTGCTGCCAATGCCAGGCGTTGAGCATTGTCTGCTCTAAAGGCGTTTCGGCTTTCCAGCCCAGAATCGTATTTGCTTTGGACGGGTCGGCCCATACCTGAATTATGTCGCCTTCGCGTCTTGGGGCAATGGCGTAGGGAACCTTGACACCGGTGGCTTTCTCGAAAGTGTTGATAAGTTCGAGTACCGAGACGCCATGACCCGTGCCAAGATTGAAGACCTCGACATTCTCGTCCATACCATTGTTTACGATACGTTTTACGGCAGTGACGTGCGCACGGGCAAGGTCGTTGATGTCGATAAAATCGCGGATACATGAGCCGTCAGGGGTGGGATAGTCATCTCCGAAGACGCTCAGCTGCTTGCGTATGCCTATCGCTGTCTGTGTCAAATAGGGAATGAGATTTTGGGGTACTCCGTTGGGCAGTTCGCCGATAAGGGCGGATGGATGGGCTCCTACGGGGTTGAAATAACGCAAAAGTATTGCGTTGAAGCCGGTACCGGCGGCCACAGTGTCGCGTATGATGTCTTCGCTGATTTGCTTTGTGTTGCCGTAAGGCGAAGTCGCCGGTTTAACGGGCGACATCTCCGTTACGGGATTTGTGTCCGGCTCGCCGTATACGGTGCACGACGATGAGAAGACGATGCCGCGGCACTCAGGGGCGCCGTTGATACATTCCAGAAGATTGAGCAGCGAAACGATGTTGTTTCGGTAATATAGTAGTGGTTTGTGTACGGACTCGTTGACGGCTTTGCTTGCTGCAAAATCGATTACGCCGGCGATGGCGGGATGCGATGCAAAGATTGAACGCATTGCATCGAGGTCGGCGCAGTCGGCCTTGATGAACTCGGGACGTTTGCCGGTTATAGCATCAATACCGTCCAAGACACCGAGGTAGCTGTTGGAGAGATTATCGACTATGAGAGCCTCGTATCCGGCATTAATAAGTTCGACCACGGTGTGTGATCCGATGTAGCCCATGCCTCCGGCTACGAGTATAAGCGGCTTGGTCATAAAAGTGAATGTTTTATATAGGTGGGATTCTGTCTATAAATGTTTTGACTTCATATTTTTCAGAAGGCGGAAGTTGTCGTTGCTTTATAGTTTTGTTGCATTAAGAAGCAACTCTTTTTATAATGTCTAATCAAATGTAGCATTTAGTGTCTCTTCTTTATTAGAATTGTGCGCGCAACAAAATATACCATTCTGAGCAAAAACATCGTCTGAAATCGCTGTTTCGACATCCGAGTGACAAATACAGTGATGACTTGACTGCCATTGCTGATGCAAAGGTAGCAATTATTTCGGAAACGTCAATCTACATATTCAGATAAGAAAATATTGCGTCTATTCATCACTCTCTTTCTTAGGGCCTGGCGCTGCTTCGACCGCTGCGGTCTTGATGCCGGTCACCTTTGCCGTATCGAAAAAAGACGTATGAATGTCACGTTTGACACTGTCGCCAAAATCTGCGAAGCCCTCGGCCTGCGCCTTGCGGTTGTGCCGACTTCTGAAACGAAATAAAGCGAATGCGACCGCGTCTGCTCTACATGGCGCGGTCGCTTTTTTGTTCTCTTGATGCTTGTGGCCTGCGGTCATTAATCTTCGGGCAAGTCGTGCAGCACGTCCAGCCCCTCGGTGTCATTCGTCCACCGCAGCGTGTCGCCTTTGGCGAGGATGTACTGCGGAAGCCCGATAAAATGTTCCTCGTCATCGTTGAATATGGGTTCGTAAACCTCGAAGTCGTTCCATCGCCCTACATACTGAGCATCATCATAGATGCTTTCCTGTGCCATTTTACTAAAGTCAAAGCGACAACGCAATTTTCAGCGTGTTTAAGACTTCAAATTTTTTGAGGCCACAGGGAAGAAGAGCTTTCGGCGAGGATGGGGCTTCACAAGCCCACAGCCCCTCCT
>OEFA01000059.1_pt1 | contig 42207 bp, 28 predicted proteins | sample 1495601 | NCBI WGS metagenome assembly OEFA01 (sample SAMN02324081, study PRJEB22366) | human gut metagenome | biome: human | place: Canada: Ontario | collected 2010-10
GTCAGGGACGCAATACATTGCCCTCGCGCAGCAGGAAGCTAATACGCGGAAGAACTTCGCCCGTGGTGACTCCAAAAAACAGCCAAACTTATAGGTGGTAAAGCAATGGCAATCAGACAAATAGAACAAATAGACAGTAAGCAAATCGGGAATGGAGAGCGAATTACGGAAATTTTTCTTTGATAATTGGAGGGGAAGTCGTAACTTTGCGGCGCAAACAGGTGCACGGCCATCGACCGTGCTTAAAAGGGAATCGGGTGTGAATCCCGAACAGTCCCGCTGCTGTGAGCCTCACGCCACTGTGCGTCAGCACATTGGCACGACCTCGGGCATACGTCACTATACCGCTGCAGGCGGTACGGGAAGGCGTCCGAAGCCGGTCGGAGGCGAGTCAGAAGACCTGCCTGAGAGCAAAAATGCCGATGCTCTGCCAAGGGCGTTATAGCGACGCCGGCTTGCGAGGACGAGCTCAGAGTCTCATCAGACCCGAAATTCCTGCCGGGAATATGGGCGCATTGCGCGCCGCACGTTCCGGAGGATGCGGCAACAGCATCTGCGACATGTTTCACCCACGCCCTTGTCCGCCACTGCGGAAGGAGCACAACACATTCGTCAGATGCCACAAACATCTAAGACATTTTTGAAAGAACACCGCGTATGCCGCCGAGTATGCGTGGCGGCCGTCCTCGCATTTGCAGCCGTCACCGCCGTGTATGCACAACCCCCCGAAGGGGCTTCATCGGTCTTGGCCGAGCGCGACAGCGCCGCCACCATTGCACGCTCGATGGCATGGAGCGACAGCATCCAGTCGCTGCACGAGCTGATAGTGACCACGCGCCGCCCGTGGGAACCCACCGAGATTATTCCGGTGCAGACACTTGCCGGCGAGGAGTTGCGCCGTCTGTCCAGCAATAGCGTGGCCGACGCCTTGCGCTATTTCTCGGGCGTACAGGTCAAGGATTACGGAGGCGTTGGCGGCATAAAGACCGTCAACATCCGCTCGATGGGCACCAATCATACCGGCGTAGTGTACGATGGCGTAGCCTTGGGCAATGCCCAAAACGGGCAGATAGATCTCGGGCAGTTCTCGCTGGATAATATGGAGGCGCTGTCGCTGTACAACGGACAAAAAAGCCAGATACTGCAGCCGGCACGCGACTTCGGCAACGCCGGTACAATATATATGCGCACCGCCGTGCCACAATTTAAGGGCGACGAGACATACCACGCCCGCGCGGCAGTACGCACCGGCAGTTTTGACCTCATCAATCCCTCGGCTTTGGTTCAGCTCAAGTTGTCTCGCCGCGTAAGCGCCTCGCTCAGTGCCGAATGGCTCAATTCGTCCGGTAAATACAAATTCCGCTATCGCCGTGTCAATCCCGCCGGCGAAGTAGCCTATGACACCACGGCCACGCGTCAAAACGGCGATATCAACGCCACGCGCCTCGAGGCTTCGGTCTTCGGCAAGACATCGCACGGCAATTGGATGGCCAAGGCATACAACTATAATAGCGAACGAGGCATACCCGGTGCCATCGTCAACAACGTATGGCGGCGCGGCGAACGCATTTGGGATACCAACAGCTTTATCCAAGGACATTGGCGTGCCACCTACGGGCGCTGGACCACTTTGGCCAATGCCAAGTATGCTTTCTACCGCACGCATTACGTCAACAACGACGACAAGCAAATCAAGGTGGACAACCTCTACCGCCAGCGTGAGGTCTACGTGTCCACAGCCAACCAATACGACATCATTCCCGGCAAATGGGAAGTGTCGGCCAGCTATGACTTCATGTTCAACAGCCTCGATGCAGATGTATACGACTTTGTACGCCCCGAGCGCTATTCCAATCTGTTGTCCGCCGCCACTGCCATCACACTCGGCCGCTTCAAGGGTCAGGCCTCGGCCTTGGCCACTTTTGTCCGCGACATGCTCGAAGATGTTCAGGACCCGCCTACGAAGCACGTTTTCACTCCGGCCGTGTACGCTTCATATGCCTTTGTAGATTGTAAAACCGAGCGCGGTTCTGATATGCTGTCTCTGCGTGCATTCTACAAGCGTTCATTCCGTATGCCCACTTTCAACGACCTATATTACGCCGATATGGGCAACTCCAAGCTCAATCCCGAGCGCGTCACCCAGTACAACGTCGGCATCGTGTACGACCATGTACGCCGCCACTCGCTGCTATCGTCCATCAAATTCAGTGCCGACGGATATTACAACAAGGTACACGATAAGATTGTGGCCTACCCCAAGGGACAGCAATTCCGTTGGACGATGCTCAATCTGGGACTTGTGGACATCCGCGGTGTCGACATCAGCGCCGCCGCCACCGTTACCCCGCGCCGCGATATGGACATCACCCTGCGCCTGCAATACACTTGGCAACGCGCTATGGACATTACCAATCCCGAGGACAACTACTATCGTGACCAAATCCCATACATACCGCACCACAGCGGAAGTGCCATAGCCAACATTGCATGGCGGCGCTGGAACCTCAACTACAGTTTCATATACGTAGGCGAGCGCTACAACCAGCAGGAAAACATCCGCTACAACTACACACAGCCCTGGTACACCAGCGATGTATCGCTGACGCGCGACTTCACCCTCGGCAAAGTCGGCCTTCGCGCCACCGTCGAAGTCAACAACCTGTTGTCCCAGGACTACGATGTTATCATCAACTACCCCATGCCCAAGCGCAACTATCGTTTTACCCTAACCGTAACGATATGACAAATCGCGACATGGACACAAAGACGATGATACCACGTGCCGCCTCTGCGGTACGCAACTGCGGCTATAATGACACAATAATATATAGACCTATGATTCATCCCCATACGTCATTCCGACTAACGGGATGTATGATTTGTTTTCTGCTACTCATGCTATGTGCCACGAGCTGTCGAGAGGACGAGCTCGTGGTGCCGGCAGAGTATGACCCCGTGCCGGCGGTGTCGGACAGCGAGGGCCGCATACGCGGGATGTATCTGCTCAACGAAGGCAATATGGGCAGCAACAAATGCACTCTGGACTATCTTGACTACGTCACCGGGCTGTATGCCCGCAACATATACCCCGAGCGAAACCCCAATGTCATCAAGGAACTCGGCGATGTTGGCAACGATATCGCCATCTACGGCAGCAAACTCTATATCGTGGTAAATTGCAGCCATAAAGTCGAAGTGCTGGATGCGAAAACAGCCGTACGCATCGCGCAAATCGACATTCCCAATTGTCGATATATCAAATTCCACCGCGGCAAGGCCTACGTCAGCAGCTACGTCGGTCCGGTACTAATCGATCCCGATTCGCCCAAAGGTGCGGTCTACGAGGTGGACACCACCAGCCTCAAAGTCACCGGGCGTTGCATCGTCGGATACCAGCCTGAAGAAATGGAGATTATCGATGACTACATGTACGTCGCCAATAGCGGTGGGTATCGAGTGCCCAATTACGACAACACCGTATCCGTGATCCAGCTTATAGACTTCAAACAAGTGCGTCAGATACCCGTAGCTATCAACCTGCACCGCATACGCAAGGACCGGTACGGACGCCTATGGGTGACCTCGCGCGGCGACTACAACAGCGTGCCGCCACGCCTGTACTACCTTGAGCGCGACGAAGGCTCCGGCGAAATGCGCGTGGCCGGATGTCTGGACATCGCCGTGAGCGATATGGCCATACGCGATGACAGCATGTACTACATAGGTGTCGCGTGGAGCAATTTCACCGGTACCAACACTATATCCTACGGCATAATCAACGTGCGCGACCGACAGCGCGTGGCCGACAACTTCATCACCGACGGCACCGAACAGAACATCAAAATGCCTTACGGCATAAGCGTCCACCCCGTCACGGGAGACATCTACGTCACCGATGCCAAGAATTACGTATCCTCGGGTACGCTCTATTGCTTCAGCCCCGACGGCAAACGCCAATGGAGTGTCCGCACAGGCGACATTCCGGCCCATATATGCTTTTACGAAAAACGATGATGCGAACACCGAATAAAGGCATATTATTCATTCTGACAGCAGCGATGGCCGTCATTGTCTGCGGCTGTAACGGCGGCGACACGCCCATCGTCAGCCTCGGGCTGGACGATTACTACCGCGTGGCACGCATGACCAAGCTCGACCTTGACCCGGCACTCACCGGACAGGACTACCGCTGGACCATCACGCGCCCCGACGGCACCGACAGCATCATCGAAGGACAACGACGTCTGGTATTCCTCACCGCCGAAGAAGGACGCTACACGCTGCGTTTCGACATCAAAGACCCCTCCGTGCCCATGAGCCATACGATGACCGTAGACGTACTTCACGAAGAAGTCGAATTCAGTCCCTACATAGCCACCGTGACCGAGTATTGCCCCGCCCCGGGACAGTTTGTCAACGAGATGCCGCGCTACGATGAGGGCGATACAGCCGAGGACATGGCACGCAAGGCCGGCGAGTGCATCAGCGGCACCAACGATGTGATGATTTCGCTCGGCGCCTACGGCGGTTACGTGACCTTTGCCTTTGACCACACCGTGGTCAACCTTCCCGGCAACGACTTCCGCATCTGGGGCAACTGCTTCTATGAAGCCACCCACCCCGAAGACCGCGGCGGCAGCGCCGAGCCGGGCATAGTGATGGTGAGCTACGACGCCAATTGCAACGGCATCGCCGATGACCCATGGTACGAACTGGCCGGCAGCGAATACTATTCGTCCAAGACACATCACAACTACACAATTACATACAGCCGGCCCGACCCCAACGCCGAGCCGGTAGAAGACGGCGCACTCGACAATTTGTACTACATCCCGTGGAAGGACAATACCGGAGCAACGGGATACGTCGCCCACAACATATTCCACGACGGCGAGTACTGGCCCAAATGGATGCCGCAGCAGACGCTGACATTCCAAGGCAGTTGCCTGGCGCCCAACGCCATAGACCGCAGCGGAGTCGGCTCCTACTACATCCTGTACAGCTACGACTGGGGCTATGTAGACAATCATCCCAACGACTATCCCGAGCTCAACAGCTTCGACATCTCCAACGCCGTAGACTCCGAAGGACGTCCCGTCAAGCTGCCCGGCGCCGACTGGATACGCGTATACACCGCCGTCAACCAATACTGCGGATGGATTGGCGAGACTTCCACCGAGTTGAGTCGCGCCGCCGACCTCCACGTCATCGCTACTATGGTACCTACCGCCGCCCGTCGACGCTGAAACACACACCAATCTCGATCTTCGAACACATCCCGAATCGTATTATCTATTTATTCACCTATAGCTGATTTATATGTTTAAGCATCTACTCCTTACAGCAATTTGCGCTACTGCATTGTCGTGCGGAGCTACCACTCTCGATTTTGACAAAATCACCCATTGGGCCGGCGAGGGCGATGCACGCGCCGCACTTGTTATGCTCTTCGACGGACAGAAAACCGCACAAGTATGGGGCTTCCGCTGGAATAGCTCCACGTCCAAGCCCTCCGGGTCCGATATGGTGAAAGCCATAGCCGGAGCCTCCACCGACTTTGACGCAATGATCCAATGGACCAACTTCGGCTATACTCTCTCCGGCGCCGGCTTCAGCTTTGACCACGCGGTGATGAACTACCTGCGCTACGACTTCGAAGGTGCCGTCGATGACGGCAACATCTCCTTCGGCTACTATACACCCAACACGGGTATGGGTCAGACGGGCGCCCCCGGCGCTGCCACACAGGAAATATGCAACCGCGCCATCGAAGAAGCCAGGAAGACACACATCATCGAACATCCCCTGAGCCACCGCGAGTACGGATATAGCGCCTACGACTACGACCACTGGCAGTTGGATGCCAATGCACCCCAAAACATACTATGGCGTGCCGGATGGTACAAAGGATACTGGAGCTACTGGGTGGGAGACAAAACCCTTGACGAAATGGGCTACTCCGGTCTGGGAATGTCTTCTGTCGAGCTGCAGGACGGGGCGGTCAACGGCTGGGCCTACTACAACTTCCAAGACGATGATTACGGATCGACAGAAATCGATTGGAACGTTGAATTGGACTACGACCACCTAAGCGTCAATGCCATACAGGAGCTGAAACCGGTGATAGAAAACTCCGATGATGCGGTCGCGACAGTATATACACTCTCCGGCGTATGCTTGGGCCGATATGCCGACCGACGAGACAACCTCCCCGCCGGCATATACATCGTGCGTACGTCCTCGGGCGCTGCATACAAGGTGCGTCTCTAAACAAAAACGCACACACATCTTAAAATAACATCATATTATGGACCCGGTTTTTGGTATGAATCTGAATCATACTCAGGCCAATCACTAAAACAAATTTCAAACCTTTATGAATTACAAATCATTACTCATCGGAGCTTTAGGCTGTTTCTTTGCACTGACAGCCAATGCCCGCGACATCGAGGTAGGCGGCTTGTACTACTCGACCAAGAGTGACGGCACAGCCACAGTACGCGCCCCTCTGTCATCAGAGACAATGCCCTCGGGCGACATCGTAATTCCGGCATCTATCTCCTATGACGGCAAAGACTACAAAGTAATAGGCATCGATGACAACGCATTCGCCTATGGTTATCAAATCACCGGCCTCGAAATTGAGGAAGGCATCGAGACCATCGGCAAAAACGCCTTCTTCAACTGCTCGGGATTGACCAAACTGTCGTTCCCTGCATCAGTAACGGAGATTGGTGATTATGCGTTCAACTCGTGTACAAACGTGACTAACATCACCTTCCCTACAGGTCTTAAGGTCGCAGGCCCGATATTCCAATCGTGCATCAATCTTACAAATGTAGAATTCAACTGGAAGTGCGTCGTAACCGAACTCAACGGCACCTTCCAAGACTGCCGCGTACTTCCGCGCATATCCATCCCATCAACTGTCGTTTCGATCGGAGACAACACATTCGATGGCTGCAAAAGCCTTGCAGAAGTCAGCTTCTCAGGCAGCAACCTGAAGACTATCGGCGATTGGGCTTTCAACGGCAACAAGTTCACGACTCTTGAAATACCCGAAGGCGTCGAAGAAATCGGCGAAATGTCTCTCGGCGCAATGAACGGCGACAGGAACACCAACAAGACAATGACGTCTGTCATACTGCCTTCGACACTGAAAAAAATAGCTTACAATGCCTTCAATAACTGCGGCGCCCTGACCGACCTGACCATCAAGCCCGCCGACGAACCCCTGAAGATTGTCAGCTTTAGCGACTACTACGTTAAGATGTTCCTCTCGTGTCCGGAAGGCCTGTCTTCAACGACCTGCCCGCTGAAGACCCTTGTACTGGGTCGTCAGCTTGTAACGGAGTCATCCGGCACCGATATCACCGACGATGTCTTTTCGGTAAAGAGCGCTTTGGAAGACCTGTTCTTCTGCGGCAGCGTCACAAAGACTCCAAACATCTCCAATGCAAGCAACGTAAAGTATATTACCGTTGCCACTACAGCCATACCCACTGCCGGGAACTTCAATGACGGCATCAAGGCTACGGCATTGGTGACAGTTCCTGCCGGCGGTCGCGAAGCATATTCGGCTGCTGACGGCTGGAAAGACTTCGCATCGCTCGCCAATCCTTCCGGCGTCGAACTCTCCATCGCGGACCTCACCCCTGACGCCAACGGCGTGTACGCCATCGGCCTGAAAAAATCCTACGCATTGACAACCACAATCAACGATGAGAATACCTCCGCCAAAAACCTGACATACACGGCAGGTGTCAGCAGCGTCCTGAACTATAACACGTATAACGGCGAAGTCTCCTCCGGGACCAAGGGCGATGCATACATCTACGTCGAAAGCAGCGAGAACCCTGCCGTGCGCGGCGTTCTCGTAGCCAAAGTGGCTCCAATCAAACCCGTGACCTCCATCACCCTCGATGGCGTCGTGGACGGCGTTCTGCGCGTGCCCTACAACTCGATGGTTGCCGCCAACCCCGTCATCGAGCCGGCCGATGCCGACCTTTCCGACTTTACAATCTCCATCGAAGACCCCACCCTGTGCACCATCTATGCAGCCAAGGCTTTCAAACCCACACGTAAATTCTACGAGCTGACTACATTCAAGCTCGGCGAAACCAATATCACCTATACCGCAGCCGACGGCAGCGGCACACAACTCACCTTCAAACTCGTTGTCGAAGACCGCGACCGCGAGACCCCCATCGACTACACCAAGGGTATGTTCTGGCTCAACGAGGAATGGTTTGGACACTGCAACGGCTCCATCAACTTCGTGGGCGATGACTACACCTTCACCGGCAAAGTTTACGAGCGCGAGAATCCCTTCCAAGCCTTCGGCGCTACTTCGCAATTTGCAACAGTATATGCCGACCGACTTGTCGTAATGTCTAAGCAGGCACGTGACGGCGGCGACCCCCGCGGCACCGAAGCAGGCGGTGGACGCGTCGTTATCGCTGACGCCAAGACCCTCAAGAAAATCGCCGCTTTCGACGAAATCGGCGGTGACGGACGTGCCGCTTGCGGCGTAGGTCCCGACAAATTCTACCTGACACACAACGCCGGCGTGCGCGTATGCCGTGCTCAGGGTGACACATACGTCCTCGATGCTGCCGACATCGCCGGTATCGGCGGAGGCACCGACCTCTATGCCAATCAGATGGGCGACATCATTGCCGCAGGCAAATATGCCTTCGTTGTACAGCAGGGCAAGGGCCTCCACGTAATTGACACAGCCTCTGACACCTACGTCAAGACCATCGAAGAGTCCAACGCTCAAGGCGTAGTCCTCGCTGCCGATGGCAACGTATGGTTCATGGCCACAAAGAAACTCTACTGCATCGACCCGCAGACTGCCGATGTACTCAAGGAAGTCGCTATCAACCAAAGCGTAGCCTGCCAGTGGGGCTCGTGGCGTCACACCAACTTCCTGGCTGCCAAGAAAAAGAACGTTCTCTACTGGATGGACAGCGCGGCTTGGTCCGGTTCGGGCAACATCTATGCTTGGGATATGACCGGCGATGTACCCACCGAACCGCTCTTCACCCTCGGCAAACGCGAAGGCATGAACGGCAACACCCAAAGCCAATACGGCACTATCGGCTATGATGATGTCAACGACCGTCTGATGCTGGCCACCACTCACGTAGGATCTTCCAACTATCGCTACAATTGGTACTACTTCGTAGACGGCTCCACCGGCGAAGAGCTCAAGAGCTTCGCACTGACACCCTACTACTGGTTCCCCGCTATGCCCGTCAACCCCGACCGTGCCGAAGTAACAACCGACCTCGAGAAAATCGACCTTGACAACTACGACGACCCAAAGACCATGGACCTGACCGACCACTTTACCGATGCCGATGATATCGACTCCGAAATCACGCTGTCCATAGTTCCGTCCAACGACACTCAACTCGAAAACATCGCCGATGTCACCATCGAAGGCAAACAGCTGACCATCACGCCTAAATCCTTTGGCGATGCCACACTGCGTCTGCGCTCGGTATCGCGCGGCCACGTGGCTTACCACGATATCGCCGTCAAGATAGCCAAAGTCGGCGTGGACGACGTAGCTGTTGACACCAACGACTCGGCCATCGAGTACTACAACCTGCAAGGCGTGCGCGTCGATGCCGACAACCTGACACCCGGCGTATATGTACGCCGTCAGGGCAATAAGGCCGTTAAAGTCATCATCAAGTAACACCAGCAACACACTAATCCGAATGACCTTCAGACATTTATTGTCTGCCTCAATCCTTACAGCCACTGTCGCCGCACTATCGGCGACAGCGGCTGCCGAGGATTTGGACGGCGGATTTTTCATCCTCAACGAAGACTGGTACGGACATCAGAATTCCACCATCAACTACCTGCGTCCGGACGACCCTGACGGAGTATACTGGGATTACCGTGTATTCCAAAGCCGCAATCCGGGCAAGGAACTCGGATGCACCGCCCAGCACGGCATCGCTTGGGGCGGACGCCTGTATCTCATAGCCAAACAAGAAAAGGACCCCGGAGCATCTATCGTCGGCGCACGTATCACCGTGTGCGATGCCAAGACAATGGAGTGCTTAGCCCAGCTCACCGAGATTGACCCCTCGGGCAAGCGTTGCGACGGACGCGGCGCTTGCGGCGTATCGCTCGAAAAGGTGTACATATCCTCGTCCAACGGCATTTGGATTTTCGATACTCGAAGCCTGACGATCACCGGGCAGATACCCGGCACGGAGAACCCCAACGGCACCGGCGGAGCCACTACGGACCCCTCGGGAGCTCTCTACAAGGGACAATGCGGCACCATGGTGTCGGCTGAAGGCCGCGTATTTGCCGCCCACCAGCAATCGGGCCTCCTGATAATCGACCCGACTACGGACAAGGTCATCAAAACCATATCTATGGATGTCGTCCAAGACGGCGCCGGCATAGGCTCGATAGTCAAGGACCGCACCGGCTTTCTGTGGATTTCGACAGACAATAACACTCGCGGCACCGGCAATCCGCTGCGCAAGCTGGTACGTCTCAATCCCAAGACGCTGGAGTACGATATCGTCACCCTCCCCGACGACGTGCTGCCGCCAAATAACTCATGGTACGCATGGACGCCCGATGCCTTTTGCGCAAGTGCCGGGCAGGACTACCTGTATTGGCGCGCCAACGCCGGCAAAGGCCAAGCGGCATGGTTCAACGGCGTATACCTGTATCGCTTCAACACCGTCACCCGTAAGGCCGAGGTCATACGCAACTTCAAAGAAGAAGGAGCCGGATGGAGCATCTACGGATGTTCGCTGCGCGTGCATCCCGTCACGGACGAAATATATATGTCACTGTATCAGGGCAACCAAAAGACAACGTACATCACGCGTCGCTGCGATGCCGATGGCAATACCATCAAGGATTACCCGATGATAGCCAACTATTGGTTTCCCTCGCTGCCGATATTCACCGAGGATGACCCCTATCCGCTGTCTGTAAGCGACATCACTATTGACGACAGCGCCTCGGCTCCCATTGAGTACTACAACTTCCAAGGCATACGCGTGGCCTCTGAAGACGGCACATCACTCCCCGCAGGCGTGTACATCCGCCGCCAAGGCACACATACATCAAAGATTCTCGTCCGCTAAGCGATTGAGACTCGTCAAAGACTATCTCTCACTTCCTTAACGATTTCACCCCCGCCACGGAAATTTTCGTGACAGGGGTGAAGCTTTTTTTGTGTATACAGTCTGAATTATTCCTTGGGGGCGACGTAGACATAGGCGCCGAGGTCGGGAGCGGCACCGGCTGTGGCTTGTCGCGGCAGTCCGTAGGCGTCGCGTGCGGCGGCCGGCAGCATCAGCGAGGCATCACCCGCACCGATGGCCGGCGATTCGGGCTTCAGGCGGTAGTCAAAGATGTAATCCTCTCGCACGGTGTAATAGAGAGGATCTTTGTCCCATAGGCAGGCTATGAAGTTGGCATCGTCGCTACCATTCTCTTTGATCAAGACGCGACGCAAGAATACCTTGGTGCCGGTCAAGTCGCCGTGAGAGAGCATGGAGCCGTTGCCGTAAAGAATACTGTTAGTGATATCGGCTGCCGTGTACGGAAGTTTGGAGCTGTCATCATTGTCGGCATTGAGATGCTCGAAGGCCAGCGCCGGACCATATATAGCACTGAATAAGTAGTAGTTGGCAAAGGTACAATGGTTGAATACGTGTTGCCCGCCGTGCAGCAGCACCAGACCGTTGGAAGCCTCGGCAAATTCGCAGCCTATGGCGGTAATGTTGGCGTGGTACGCTTCGAGGACACGGTCGCCGGAGTTGCGCAGCCGACTGTTGACAATGGTCAGCATCGGAGTGTCGCCATCGTTGCGCGGCGAGCTGCCGCCATTGACGATAACCCCGTAGTCGGTGTTGCGTATACATGTGTGGCTAATAACATTGGCACGCGATGAGGGCGCAAACTGCACGCCGCGCCACTGCCGCGACATGAGGTCGAAGGTGATGTCGGTGATGACATTGCCGGTGCGGTCGCCGGCGATATTGACGGGATTGTCGACCGTGCCTTGGCTCAACAGGGTGCCGCGCACTATCAGCGACGCACCGTCATGGAAGCGCAAGTCGGTACCCGGTTCAAGAGTAAGCGTCGCCCCTTCGGCCACTACCAGCGAGTCATACACCTGATAGGGGCGTCCGGCGGTAAGTCGGGTGTCGCTGTTGTAGGTGACAGCACGCAGACGCTTGACATCCTGACCGGTCGCATTGAGCACCACGGTAGAGCGCACGCCGTTGACGGTGAAGCAGAGGTCGGCATTGACATCTTGGGGTTGATCCTGGTCGCGTACCGGCAGGGTGGCCTCAACCATCACGAATATCGAGTCTTTGGCACGCACTTCGATGCCTTGGAAGGTCTCGCCGCTGGCGCCGTCAACATTTATGCGAAAATCCCGAGCCCCCTCGCCTTCGAGATGTATATCGCTGATAAGCATACCTTTGCTATGGCGATTGTATACCGTCAGGCGGTGCGTCATTGTCACCTCGTCCGTAAAGACTACGCCCATTTTGAGCGTATCGGTGGAAAAAGCCGGCTGGTCTGCCGCCGAAGTCGAAATGCCGTCCTCGATGCAGGCGTTGAGGCCTATCATGGCGGCTATCACTGCTATGGTGTATAGGATGTGTCGTTGCATAAATCCGTGGTGTGCAAGGCATGTATGCCTCTATATACTAACGGCACAATGGCGCGTTTATTGTCCTGCACGATCAGGCACGAACTCAGCGGCGCGGAACTATGATATACCGAACTCCATCGGCATAACAGCCGTTTTGATATGGCTGGTATGTAACGATGATGCCGCTGCGTGTATATACCGGGCGCGGATACCACTTGCCTTCGAGTCTCTCAGCCCCGAAAGGCAACGACCATGAGGGATCGTCCAGATCACGGACGTCCGCCGGTATACCGTCAGGGAATATGTCACGGATGCCTAAGAGCTTTCCGGAAGCAACATCCATAGTCAGGTACAGGCGCATATTCACCGGGTGTGCGCCGCCCGTGTAATACTCGCAGAATATCATCACAGTCAACAGTTTGCCATCGTCGCTACGCCATACAGGAGCCATCTCCAGATGCAGCGAGGCACGGGGACTGCTGTTGGCGCGGTCAAAGCATCGTTTGATCGACCCGAAAGCGTCGGCGGCATCCTCGGCAGGCATCGCCGACTCTATGCCATCGGACGGAACGCCCGAATATGCGTACACCGGCATCTGTGCCTCGGCAAAGAGGTTGGCGATATTCATCCCGAAGACTTCGAAAAGCCGCGCCATGTGCAATGCCCCGGAATCTGTGCCTGTGGGCAGCGTCAACATCAAGTCCAGATACACCGCTTCACTGCCGGGCGAGTAAAGCGTCTTATAATATGTACGTGTCGGCATAGGCGCCAACTCTGCTCCGGAGCGTATATCACGAGACAGTGCCCCACTAAGACTAATTCTTACTGTATCGACACCCACAACAAGACCTAAGCGAGAGGTCGCCGTGTCCACAAGTATGTCGTCAAAAGCGCCGAGCAGGCGTGCCGTGTCGCTGCGCGAGGGGCTGCGGCGACACAGCAGGTGATCAGCCACCGGGCTACCGTCGGCGGCAGCCCGCCACGCCTGCGTAACCAGCAGTGTGTCATTGCAGAAAATAGTGTCAGCATACAGCTCGGGGACTGCCTGTGTCGCTGTTGTTGCGGCTTGTGTCTGTGCCGTCGCCGTAACAGCTTGCGCCCATACAGCGGCAACAGCCGCCACGCACAGTGCAATCAGGGGCATCTTCTTTAATTCCATATCAACGTCTTTTGTCGTTTTTATCTTTTGTCGTAACATCCGAGAGCTGCAAAGTGTTCGCAGCCCCTTCCATTCCGCAAATTTAGACAAAACTCCCGAGACAACCGCCATCCCGGATACGCCAATCCTATCATTAATCGGCAAGTTACTCATCATTCGGCCAATTTTAAGGTTGGACTTTAAATTTGTCCGCATTTTAAGGCTTGCGTATAGAATTTTTCTCTAATTCTCCGACCGAGATAAAAGTAATTTCAATTATTGCTCCTCAATCAAAATCTTTCCCGCAAGGGTTTATGCCACAGATAATGCAAACTTAAAGTTCGTACACAAGACGGACAATCGTTATTCGAGTTGCAAATTACGAAAGTTGCAATAGCCGTCTATAAGCTGCTGATTTTCTTGGTCGCCGTCATATATCACAGCTGTACGTTTCATTCGTTCGCCTATAATTGACTGTAAATAATGCAGATTTTTGAAGTATTCTGTATGGAACGTCATCCCGGCTTTGATTTCATAGGCTTCAAGCGTGTCGTCCTGCCTCAGTCTAAGGATATCCACCTCGCGTTGTGACTTATCGCGATAAAAGAACAAGCTTTCCTGCCGTCCACGGTTTAAGCCATTCTTAAGCATATCATTCACGACCATATTCTCAAACAGGCTACCTCGCAGCGGATGAGTGTCCAGCTGTTCTACAGTGTTTATACCCAATAAGAAACAGGCCAATCCGGTATCATAAAAATACAATTTAGGCGTCTTCGTGAGTCTTTTCCCTATATTGGAGTAATATGGTTGTAGCAGGTATACGACATACGATGCCGAGAGCACACCAAGCCAACTTTTTATGGTAGGCACACTCACTCCGACCTCAACAGATAATGCCGATGTATTAAACTCTTGGCCGATGCGACCGGCTGCAAGACGTATGAATTTTTGAAACGCATACAAGTCCTTGATATTGATCAGTGAGCGCACATCCCTTTCTACATATGTTGAGTAATAACTACTTAATAGTATTTGTCGTCCCTCCATTCCGCCTCTCCAAATCGCCGGATAACCTCCGCACAAAATCAATTGGGATGTCGTAGCGTCCGGATATATAGTCAAAATTTCCTCTGTGGAAAGGGGCAATAGAGACATCACGGCTGTACGTCCGGCCATAGACTGTGTGATATGCTGCATTAGAGCAAAATTGTTGCTCCCGGTTACAATAAATCGACGATCCTTGCCTTTTATACGGTCATCATCTACAAGGACCTGCAAATAAGAAAAAATCTTCGGAAAATTCTGTGCTTCATCTATAATTGCTCCTTGCGGGAATTTTGCAAGAAATGCTTTTGAATCCATTTGAGCCTCTTCGAGCGTAGCCATGTCCTCCAAATTGGCATAAGGAAGGTCAGCAAATAAGTTGCGGCACAAGGTAGTTTTGCCCGACTGTCGTGGTCCTGTAAGGGTAATTACGGGCAAATATTTGAAATACACTTTGATGGTAGAGGCCATCGCCCTATTTATCAGCGTGTTGTTTGTCATTCGGCCAATTTTAAGGTTGGACTTTAAATTTGTCCGCAAATTTAGCGCTTTATTTTTGATTATGCTACCTATCACGGTTATTTTCGGGTAATTTCTTCGGCGTCATGCGTCTGCATAGCAGGTTGTTTTTCCCGACTTCGTGGCTGACAGCAGGGTCGTTTCGCGAAACGAGCGCGAGACGAGCGGATATCCGTGTTCCCTTATGTCGCGAAAAAAGCTTAACTTTGTAGTGTGATTTAACTTATCGGCTTTGGCCGGGTCTAAGAATGTAAGCACTGGATATACGAAATTTTTAATGGGAACCAACTTATGCTGCTAAGTATTGCCGACGGCTTTGATACGATGAACAATGCCTGCATAGAGCTGACCTCGATGCTTGCACAGGAACTGGGCATCGGCATCTTAGTTTTGATGGTGTTGTACTTCGGCATCGGATGCGCCAGGATGGCGGCGGCATAAGCAATCAAAGGCATAAAACATACTGAAACACAAGCGCTAAAGATTTAAATAGCCAAAACAACTTATAACGAAACAACTTAAAAACGAAAGGATATAACGATGAAAAAGAAATTTATGCTGGCTGTTGCAGCCGTATTTGTAGGCGTATTTGCAATCACCGCAGGCGTCAACATCACCAAGGTGGACAAGGTCTCGCCAAATGACGAAATGTTCATGGACATGGCCGTATCCGTGGCCAAAACAGCCAAGAAGCCTATAGGAGCTGTGGTAGTGCTCAACGGCGCCCTACGCTCGCAAGGCACAGCCACCGCCACCGCCACTGCCGAGGAGAATGCCATCAAATCGTCGCGCCGTAAGAGCCTCTATGGCGGCAGCATCTATACCATCATCCAGCCCACCACCGAAGCTTACAACGCCATCTGCCGCAGCGGTGCCGACGCGGTATATTTTGCCGTACCCGCAGCCGATGCCGTCAGCGCCGGGGTGTACAGCATAGAGGATTATGATACGTCCAAAGCAGACACAACCCTGACGCAGGTGCCCTTGAAACATCTGCCTTATGCCGATGCCACGCTTCTGGTGGTCAAATACAAAAAGTAACTTCTGAAATAACAAGTAACATCCGACACGGCACTCGGGGTGTAAGGATGTGGCCGCCGGTGAGACTTCACCGACGCCCACTCTTTGGCATCCCGATGCAATACGCATCATGGACAAAGCCGCGCACATAGCCATTATCACCGGAACGCGCGCCGATTGGGGACTGCTGTCTCCGGCGGCGCAACTGCTGCGTGACACCCCGGGGGTACGCCTCTCGGTGGTGGCCACCAATATGCACCTATCTCATCGTCACGGCTATACGGTGGACGGCATTATTGCCGATGGCTTCGATGTTACGCACCGCGTAGCTGTGCCCGAGGATTTGGGCGACAGCGGTGCCGGACGTGCACATGCCGCGGCTGTCTGTCTGGCCGGAGTGGCCGATGCCTTAGCCGAACTTCGACCCGATACGGCTGTTATTCTCGGCGATCGTTTCGAAGCTTTGGCAGCGGCTCAGGCTGCCGTACTCACGGCAGTCCCGGTGACACACCTGCATGGCGGAGAGACGTCTCGCGGCGCCGTGGACGACAGTATGCGCCACGCTATCACCAAGTTGGCCTCGCTGCACCTGTGCGCTACCGAAGAGGCACGCCGACGCATCATTCAGATGGGCGAACAGCCCGACAGTGTAATCACTGTGGGCGCCCCGGGCGTGTATAACGCCCTGAAAATGCCCAAAATGTCGTCAGACGAGCTGCGCCAAAACCTCGACGGATTCGACATCGACCCCGAGCGCACGCTCTTGGTGACCTACCACCCGGAAACCAACGACTACGCATCCACCCCGGCACAGCGCTTCGAGGCACTACTGCAAGCCCTCGACCGCTTTCCCAACTGCAATGTCATCCTGACAGGCACCAACAACGATGCCGGCGCCGAAGGAATACGCTCTCTGGCAGCCGAATACGCCGCCGCCAACGACGGGCGCGTGCTGACTGTCGAAAGCCTTGGAGCACGCCGCTACCTCTCGGCGATGGCCCGATGCGCCGCCGTCGTGGGCAACAGCTCCAGCGGCATCATCGAAGCGCCGAGTATGCATATCCCCACCGTCGATATAGGCGGACGGCAAGCCGGGCGCCAATGCGCCGCCTCCGTGATACACTGCGGTGCCGGAGCGGACGACATCGCCGCAGCCATCGCCCTGGCACTCACTCCCGAGGCTCGAAATCGCGCCGCCACCGCCGCCAACCCATACTACCGTGATGACACACCGCGCATTATCGCCGAGGCCATACTCTCGCACCTGCCGCTAAGCATCGCCAAGACATTCCACGACATCCCAAACCCTTAATCGGGAACACCTTATGGACACCAATCCGATATACATCATCCCCGCACGCGGAGGCAGCAAAGGCATTCCACACAAGAATATCAAAATTCTTGGGGGAAAGCCACTAATACACTACGCCATAGCCAACGCCCTGACGCTCACAGATGACGACACCCACCGGCGCATCATCGTCAGCACCGATGATGCCCGCATAGCCGAGGTGGCCCTCGCCGCTGCCGCCGACATTACCATACGTCGGCGTCCCGAAGCTTTGGCCACGGACACCGCCGCCACACAAGACGTCATCATCGATGCCATGGACTACGCCGACAGCCTCGGCATGGTCTACGACTGCGTGGTGCTGCTCCAACCTACTTCGCCGTTACGCCGCCCGGAGGACATACGCCGAGGCCTGGCGATGTACGCCGCGGCCCGAAGCACTTGCGATATGGTGGTATCCGTATGCCACGCCGCTGCCAACCCCTATTACGACCTCATGGAAAGTGACAGCAACGGCTACCTGCACGTCAGCAAGGGAGACGGCCGATACACGCGCCGACAAGACGCCCCCGCAGTATGGCAATACAACGGCGCCGTGTACGTCATCAACCCCGAGGCCGTGCGCACCACACCCATGCTGAAAATGCGCCGCCGACTGCCACTGGAAATGGAAGCTGCACGAAGCATCGACTTAGACACTCCGCGCGATTGGGCGATAGCCGAAACCCTCATCAACGAATTACGCCAATGAATACGCCAACATCCCCGGCCGATATACAGCGCCACACCATAGACGCTCAGGCATCAATACTTACGGCTTTGCAACGCCTCAATAGGCTCTCCGGCGAGGCTATGACCCTTTTTGTGGTCAGCGACAGCGGCGCCGTCATCGGAACACTCACCGACGGCGACATCCGCCGCGCCCTGTGCGAAGGCATAGACACCGACGCCCCGGTCTCCGAAGCCGCGCACACCGGATTTGCATACATCGATGCCGAGGCACGCCCCGACGTGCGCCGCATAGCCGGGATGCGAAGTCACGGCATCACACTGGTGCCGGTGCTGGACCGCGACAAGCGCCTGCTACGTATTATAAACCTGCACCATACTTCCACGTGTCTGCCCGTCAGCGCCATACTTATGGCCGGAGGCAAAGGCGAGCGGCTGCGCCCTCTCACCAACGACACGCCCAAGCCGCTGCTGCACGTGGGCGACAGAGCCATCATCGACTACAACATTGACGCACTGGCCGCCGCCGGCATCACCGACATCACCATCACAACGGGATACTTGGCCGAAAAACTGGACGCCCATTTTGCCGACGGAGCCAATACGCCCGAAGGCGTCCGCGTACGATGCGTCCGCGAAACCTTCCCCATGGGTACAATAGGAGCTGCCGCACTTATGAACCATGCCCCCGGCGGAACGACATTGGTCATGAACAGCGACCTGCTCACCACCATATCCTTCGAGCAGATGTACCTGCGACACATAGACACCGATGCCGACATCACCATCGCCGCAATATCCTACCAAGTGTCCGTGCCTTTCGCCATACTTGCCACCGACGATGCCGGCATGGTGCACGGTATCGAAGAAAAGCCCTCGTACACCCATTACGCCAACGCCGGAATATATCTCATCTCCAACGACATACTAGACACACTCGAAACCACGCATCGCACCGATGCCACCGACCTCGTGGCCAATGCCATAGCCGAAGGCCGCCGCGTCACCTACTATCCCGTGGACGGCATTTGGATGGATATAGGCACTCCCGCCGACTTTGCACAAGCCTGCCGCCTGATGGAAAACCACCAACGGCTCAACGACAGCCGTATGAGATGACACGCGCCTTCCAAAGACACGCACAACGACACAATCAAGACACGATATGCCCGAATCAAACTTCATAGACTACGTAAAAATACAATGCCGCTCCGGCAAAGGCGGAGCCGGCTCACTGCACTTCCACCGCGCCAAATACGTCCCCAAGGGCGGTCCCGACGGCGGCGACGGCGGACGCGGCGGACACATCATACTGCGCGGCGACAGACACATGTGGACACTGCTGCCGCTCAAATTCAAACGTCACATATTTGCCGGCGACGGCCAACGCGGTTCCGAAAACCGTAGTAGCGGTTGCGACGGCGAAGACATAGTAATCAACGTCCCCTGCGGCACCGTTGTCTACGACGCCGACACCGGCCAATACCTGGCCGAAGTGCGCGACGACGGTCAACAAGTCAAACTGCTACGCGGTGGCCGCGGCGGTCTGGGAAACTGGCACTTCAAGAGTGCCACCAACCGCACACCGCGATATGCCCAACCCGGCGAACCGGGCATCGAAAAAAACATCGTGCTCGAACTCAAATTGTTGGCCGATGTGGGCCTCGTAGGCTTCCCGAATGCCGGCAAATCGACACTACTCAGTTCGGTCAGCGCCGCTCGTCCCAAGATTGCCGACTATCCGTTTACCACAATGGAGCCCCAGTTGGGAATAGTCGAATACCGCGACGGACGCTCCTTTGTCATGGCCGACATTCCCGGCATCATCGAAGGTGCCAGCGAAGGCCGCGGTCTGGGGCTGCGCTTCCTGCGGCACATCGAGCGCAATGCCGTATTACTATTTATGGTTCCGGCGGACGCCGATGACATCACCGAGCAATACAACATCCTATTACGCGAGTTACAGCATTTCAATCCCCAATTGATAGACAAGCACCGCGTACTGGCCATAAGCAAAAGCGACATGCTGGACGACGAATTGATACAAGCTTTGTCCGAGACACTGCCCGCGGACGTGCCGCACGTATTTATCAGCGCCGTCACCGGCCAAGGCCTCACCGAACTCAAAGATATGCTGTGGCGTGCCGTCACCGATGATGCCAACCGCCTGGCCACGCCCGACATCGCCACTCGCGACCTCGATGAGAGCCATCGCGACCCGCAGGAAGACGCATTCATATTCGCCAACAACGCCGACTACGTAGATCCGGAATACCGCTACTACTTTGCCGACGAATACGAAGACGAGGGCGAAGACCTGCGCACCATCAGTCCCGAAGCGTGGAACGAAGCTGCCGCCATGGACGACAATTTCGTGCCCGACACCGACGACAAGGACTGATTACACATCGTTCTCCGCATTCGCCCCCGGCATCCGAGGCGAGAGACAGCCCGCCGTCACATCCGCCCGAAATGTTCCCGGCGCACAAATACATATATGACTACCGATACAAAAGAAACCAATACCACGACTGAGGCCGCCAAAGGCTATGTCGGCACACAACGTCGCCCGGCCATAGCGTGCTGGGTGGAAGCCATGCGCCTGCGCACACTGCCGGTATCCGTGGCCGGAGTATGTGCGGCCTGTGCACACGCGATACTTCGCGGCACCTTCGGCACGGCACAAGCGCTACTATGTCTGGCCTTTGCAGTATTGGCGCAAGTGGCATCCAATTTTGCCAACGAGTATTACGATTTTCGTGCGGGTCTTGACCGCCGCGGACGCCAAGGCCCGCGCCGTGGAGTCACAGAAGGCGACATTTCGCCCAAAGCCATGGCCGTGGCCACGTATGCCGTACTGGCTTGCGCCTGTGCCGTCGGTCTATGTCTGGTCCATTGGGGCGGATGGTGGCTTGTGCCGGCCGGAATAGGCATAGCCGTAGCAGCCTTGGCTTACAGCGCCGGACCTTGGCCGTTGTCCCGACATTGTCTGGGCGAAGCGGCCGTCATTGCGTTTTTCGGCATCATTCCCGTCAACCTGACATACTACGTCCAAGCCGGAACTTTTGACGCGGAGGTCTTCCGCAGTTCGATTGCTCTCGGACTTATGGGCGCCAACGTTCTTATCGTCAACAACTACCGCGATCGTGACGATGACAGTGCCGTAGGCAAACGCACCCTGGCCGTAGTCTTGGGACGCCGGGTAACATCAAGATTATATCTTCTGTGCGGATGGGTGGCAGTACTGCTTATGTCGCCACTATGGGCCGCCATAGGCGAAGCCGCCTGGGTCGTCCCGGTGGCCTACGCCGCCCTGCACACTCTGCTCTGGGCTCTTCTGAGCGTACGCCGTGGCGCACGACTCAACCCCCTGCTGGGTGCCACGGCTGCGCTGATGCTGGCCTACGCCTTGGGATTTGTGGTCGTGGCTGTTGCCGTCAGCTGTTAGGCAATACTATGCAGTGTACCGAATTAGGGAAAGCGGCCATCATCGGGCCGTCATCCTTGCCGTCAGTGTAAATAATGCAGACCCCGGCATCGCGTTCGGCGACATACTTGCGCACACGACGAGCCTTTTCGTCTCCGCGACATTCCACGTAATCCCCGTATTTGGCCACTGCAGCCGTCTCGGTAGCCACCGCGCCGTCTATAAGGTCTCGCAGCGGCTCAAGCACCTCGGCATACGCCGCCGTGGCGACCAAGACATGATGCCCGTCACGGTGCGACCGTTCCAAGGCCTTCAGCATCGACGGACGCAGCATCTCCATGAAGCGGCGTGCATACTCATCACGGAATTCGGTGGCGACAGCCGGCGACAGCCCGGTGGCGGCATGCCACAACAGCCACTTGTAACGCCTATGGCTTACGATACGCAAGAGGCGCAGCCCGGCAGCCGTGGCCGTGCGCAACCACGCGATCGCCTGCCAACGTCGGCGTGACACGCAAAGTAGCGTATCAAGGTACAGACGAGTGCTATTGCCGCGCAACAGCGTCTCGTCCAGGTCGTAAATGTCTATTTCTTCTTTTTTTGCCATTGCATGTATCGTGGCGTGAGCTGGCGACGACGTGCATCCGAAGACCACGGAAAGCGCACCAATGTTCCCGGCTGGAAGATATGGTAATACGGGAACGCCACCGGATCGGGCCGCGTCAACGCTATGGATGCGCCGCGCACCTCAGCCCCGCAATCCTTCAGAGCATCGAAAACGGCACGAAGCGTAGCCCCGGAGTCAACAGCATCGTCCACCACCAGAATACGCGTGGCATACTCCGCAGCATCAAGCATTTCCTTCACCGCCTCCGGTGTCGCTACTATGGCTCGCGGCTTGTGCTTGGCCAGTCGCTTGGCCTCGGATATGCGCAACTCATCGCCTATCCATCGAGGCAGAAAACGCGTCAAACGCATTATCGAACGCATCTTGCGCTTCCATCCCGTCGACGGACGATGTATGTCTACGTCTAAGTGAGGGACGTCCTCAAACATATACTTGGCCAGCGTGACGCCGCCGCGTGCTATGGCTACAACCAGCTCCGGGTCAAACTCCCGGGCCTTCATTTCAAGCTCGCGGCCGCACCATTCCACTACACCCATGTCGAGGGTCAAAACCCGCATTTCCAATTCGAAATCCATTTTGCCTTATTATATTTGTGCAAAGTAACATATTTTTTTGCGAAAATCACAGCCAACTACGCAAAAAAATGCTTAACTTTGTACCGTATGCGGCCCACTGTCTTCGATGACGGTCGGCTTATGGTGCAGTCCCGAGCGCAATACATTGTGCATCAAGCGTCTGTGCCAAGCATTCTATGTCATTCACAATTTATTGTTGTGACGAACCTCCTGTTACTTCCGGCAGTTGTTATTGCCCGCACCGCCATGAAACGACCGTGAAGCCACAGCCTCTTCCGTCGGCGACTTTGCCGAACAAAAGGACTATACAACCATCCTAAGGACCATAGCCTTATGGCGTCCGGAGAACGCCAATTCCCGAACGCCCGTAAATATCAAACACATTAACCAAATATACAACCAATCCTAACAACCAGCATCATATGGATCTGAAAACTACCTTCAGCCTCCGTGTACTCGGCTTGGCCGCAATTCTGGCAGCAACTGTCAGTGCCGGCGCTACTGTCACCGAGACACAAAAAGGCATTTCATTCTACGATGCCGCTTCGCACGGTTACGTCAGCACCATGCTGAACACCCGCGCAGGCATCGTGGTCGCCACCGAGCGTGGCAAGGACATCTCCGTGATACGTAACGGCAAGATGGTTCCCTTGGTATCCGGTCCGGGCGTCGGCATGTACATACATGCAAGCAAGGACGGCCAATATATCGGATACAAGAGCATCAACAACAACACCGACCAGGCCCCCATGGTACTCGACGTCACCACCGGCCGAAGCATCATCCTCGAGAGCTACACCGACCAGTGCGGCCAACCCTCCTTCGCCGATGACAACACCGTGTGCTACACCGTCGGCAATAAACTCGTAGTGCGCAAAATCGACGGCAGCCAACGCCGCGAGTACAACATGCCATTCTACGTAAACATCGTCAATATCAGCCCTGACGGCACCCGTGCCGCCTTCGGCAGCATCGATGGCGACTTCTACATGATGAACCTCGCCGACGGCGACATCGTCACCGTCCCCGGAGGCGAAGGCGCATACAACCCCGTATGGAGCCCCGACGGAACTCGCCTGGCTGTACAACGTGTCAACGGCAACCTCTTCACCATAGACGCCGCCACCAAAGTACGCCACAACATTGGCGAAGTTTCGTCCTTCAACTGGACCGAAGACTCAAAGAGCATCGTCTACACACAGGTTAACCGCATCAACGACATGCTCTCCAGCGGCGCATCGGTATGCCGCGTCGCTTGGGACGGTTCGTCCAACACCAAAATCATCGACAATGACGCATCATGTCCCGTGGCCGTACTCGCCGATGGCAACGCTCTGATTGTGTCTTACGCCGTAGGCACACAACGCGGCCTGAGCAAGCGAGTATACCGCACCGTCTCCGACTTTGTCGGAGCACCGGCACGCACAGTGTCCCTGGTATCCTTCGGCAAAGACGAGCAAGTGGGCAACTCCCGAATCACCAACTTCAAGGGCTTCTCGCGTACAGACGCCCCCATGGCCTCCTTCGAGGACATTATGGCCGACAACGCCAAGGCACGGAAGCTTTCTCCCGAGCAACGCGCACAATACAGCAGCGGAACACGCAAAGGCAACGACATAGGTCTGACCGCCATCCCTTACATCAATCAGGTATGGGATACCCCCGGATCGTATAGCGGCAACTACAGCGTCGGCTACGTATGCTGCGCACCCTCATCCTGCTGTATGAACCTCGGCTGGCGCGGCAAACTGAGCAAAGTAGCCGTAACATCGCGCGCCTCCGGCGTTGGCACAGTATACTACTCCTGGCAAGTACTGCGCGACTACACATCCTCCACCGGATATGCCTTCACCCAGCGCGCAAGCTACTACGGCTCGGTAGGCGGCGGCTACGGATATATGTGGGGCTTAGGTTCGCCCGCCACAATGATGGCCAGCTTCTACCAAAAAAACGGCCTTAACTCCTCTTTCGCCTCATCGTGGAGCACTTTCTGCACCCAGACCAACAATAACGACCCGTACACCATCTGTCTGGCCAACGGCACAGGCGGACACGTCGTCCTCGGCTTCCGCACCAATCAGGCAGCTGCCTCCAACGGCTCCAGCACCTGGGCAAAGACCGGCTCGTTCATCTGCCACGACCCCTATGGCGACTACAACGGTGCCAGCTACCCTAACTGGGACGGCCGCTATTCGACATACGACTGGCCCGGATACAGCAACGGATACAAAAACATCGGAACGTTCCACTGGGGATGCATTGCCACCGGCTCCAAGCCCACACCCAGCAACCCCACGCTCACAGTCAGCCCCGCGTCCGTAAACTTCACCTGCGAACTCAACCAGCATCCCTCCGCGACTATTAAAGTCACCGGCAAAGACCTTAGCAGCGATATCACCATTGCTTCCTACACCCCGGGACGTTTCACCCCAAGCGTTACATCACTTCCCAAAACCGGCGGCACTTTCAAAATCACCTTCAATATCTCCGACAAAATCGGCACATACGGCGAAGGTGGTTCGGCCGTTAACTCCAAATTTTATGTCAAAGTCAAGAGCGGAAGCCTTGAAAAAATCATCAACATCACTGCTACCGTAACCGCTCCGCCGCTGGGCAAACTCTCCGAAAAATGGAACCTCTCCGAAAAGAAAGGCAACAAGGACTCCAAGGGCTATGACGCCTCCAATATCCGCAACTTTGTATACAACGACGGTAAACTCTATTGCGTATACAACCACAGCGACATACTGGTACTAAACGCCCAAACCGGCGCCAAACTCGGCTTCCTGCCCAAGAACGACATCGTCAAGGGCGGCACTCTGACACTCTGCGATGTCAAATGTATCAACGGCAAGATTCTCGCCTGCAACATCGCAAAACAAGGCGAAGAATTCCGTGTATACGCATGGGACAACGACAACAGCTACCCCACACTGGCACTATCTACCACAGACATCCAAGGCGCCGCTCGTGTGGGTGACTGTATGGAGCTTACCGGTACATATCCCTCGGATTACTGGTTGGCATTCTGCAACGACAACGGCACCGACACCCGCATCGTCGAATACCATATGAACGGCACCAAAATTGCTCAGGCCAAGAGCACTAAAGTTCTGAAAGACGGCAAACAATGGAAGACGGGAGCCACCTCGCGCGCATATCCCAAAGGCAGCGGATGGTGGGTAGACGGTTCTCAGAGTATGCCCGCATGGACCAATAACCCCAACAACGGCACTTGCACCGTACAATGCATCAACACCTGCGCCGACGGCAAAAAACCTTGGGGCGCCAGCCATCACGAATTCAATTGGAAGGGCGGCAAATATGCCATCAACCTCATCTTCGAAGGCACGACGAACTACACCGGAGCCAAGATGCGCATCGTCAAGGACAACGCAGGCGACTACTCCAACACCACCGAAAACGGCAAGTACCCCGCCGACGGACTTGGAGACGCCACAAAGAACACCAACAGCACAGGCGATTGCATGATCAACACCGACGGCGACTCATACTTGGAAGCCTGGGTGCTCTCCACCAAGCACGGCATGGCATACTACGCCTACGGCAACCCGCCGGCCAAGAATCCCTCGGCCATCGTCGGCCCGGGCGAACCTAACCCGACAATAAGCGCCAATCCCACCTCGTTGTCCTTCACCTCCAAGAAGAATGCGGCAGTGGACAAAGATCTCAAGATTGAAGGCGCCAACCTCAAAGGCAACATCACCGCCACTCTCAGCGGCACAAATGCCAACATGTTCAAGCTTTCCAATACAAGTCTCAGCAACTCCGGCACAATCAAGGTGACATACACCCCCACCGCCGAAGGCACTCACAAGGCCACCATCACGCTGTCAAGCCAGGGCGCAACCAACGTCACCGTAGCCCTCAACGGCACATGCGAAGCCACCATAACCCTGCTCGAAGACATTGCAGCCCATCAGGACAAACTCTCCGAGGAATGGATATACTCCACCAACAAGAACAACTCCCCGAGCTGGACAACGTTTGACGCCAAACAGTCGGCCAACCGTGATATCGCTCTGATTGGTGACAAGCTTTATGTACTCAACGGCAAAAACTGGGGTGATGTCGCAGTGAACATCATCAACGCCAAGGACGGCAAGCACAAAGGCTCGCTCTCCGTGGCCGACCTCGGAAGTGCTCTCGGCAAACTCGGCGGTCTCGCCGTAGCCGACGGCAAGCTCATCGCCTCCAACATCGTAACAGACAAACAAAACCTCCGCGTATACATTTGGGACAACGATGCAGCCGCACCTCGTGTACTGGTGCAGAAAGATGCAGCCGGTATCATCACCGGTGGATCCATAGCATTCAGCGGTACGCTCAACAACGGCCGTGTATGGCTCACCAAAGAAGGTGCCAATGAGATTGTATACTTCGAGATCAAGAATGGTAGCTGCGATAACAATATCCATACTATTGCACTGAAGAACGCCAAGGGTGAAGCCTACAAATACGAAAGTGACGGTCGTGGTGCTTCCAAGATTTATCCCAACGCCGACGGCAGCTTCTGGATGGCCCAGAAAGACAACCAGATAGCCAAGTTCGACGCTTCCGGCAAGATTACAGACGAAATCCTGCCCAAAGAAGCGCTCGGCGGATCCTCCTACGGCACATCTTTCGCCCAATTCTCCATAGGCAACAAGCGATACATCGCCGCTATCACCTACAAGACCGGCAACCTGCAAGACGGACAAGTAGCTATCATTGATGTAACCAGCGGCGTGGCCAAAGCCACGGCTCCCATCAAACGCCTGCCCGAAAACGGCTTCGGATCAAACGTGAACAGCCAATACATGTCCACAGTTGTCGTAAGCGCCGAAGGATCGCGCAAGGGCATCGTCAACATCTACGCCAACGTCTTCGGACAAGGTCTGGGATACTTCAAGTATGCCGGCGAAATCGCTGACGCCATCTCCGACATCACCGTCGATGGCGACAACGCCGACGTCGAGTACTTCAACCTCCAAGGCATACGCGTAGACGCCGACAACCTCACCCCCGGCATCTATGTACGCCGTCAAGGCAATAAAGCCACCAAGGTCGTCATCAAATAACCACTGACCAACATCATCCTCAATAAAGGGAGGCGGGCCGCGCGGCTCGCCTCCCTTTCTATTTTTCAAACATCATCCACCGCCGCGTTTGACAATCTTGCCGAAACAAATAGTTATGCCTAACTTTGGGGTATGAAAATGAGATACGCCACAACGGCAGACATCGAGCAAATACTGGCAATCACCGACAGCGCTCGTCGGTTCCAGCGCCAATGCGGATTTCGCCAATGGGAAGACGGCTACCCGGCATACGAGAATATCGCCGCAGACATCGCCGCCCAAGGCGCATATATATTCGAAAACGAAGGCACCTCCGCCAAAGCCGCAGAAATTACCATCGAAGGCTCGAACATCGTTGAACGTGAGAATATAGTCGCTTATGCCTATCTGACCGGAGACGATGCCGAGTACGACCGCCTATCCGGGATATGGCACTATCCCGGGCCCTACGGCGTCATCCATCGACTGGCCATAGCCCCGGGATTTCGCGGACAAGGGCTTGCCGCCCAAATCCTTGCCATGTCCGAAGCACACCTTGCCGCACAAGGCATACGCGCCATGCGCATAGACACCGGCCAAGACAACATCGTGATGCAGCGCATCCTCAGCCGCGCCGACTACACCTGCCGCGGCCTCCACCACTTCTCCTGGGGCCCCCGCCTCGCCTACGAAAAGCCCCTGACCTGACCATCTGCGGTCCGGAAATAGAGAGAGGTAAATCGCTAATTATTTGTAGCATATAATACAAAATCGTATCTTTGCACTGAAAAAACAGCTGCATCTGCAACCATTTTTTCAGTAACAACTCCTAAAAAACAGGCGTAATGATAATAAATAGAGCCGATTACATAGCAAAACTTAGTGCCAAAAGCTGGAACGGCAAGGTTAAGATTATCAGGCTTATATGCCAAAAGCTGTATAGAATGTCGTTCCCATAGGAGCTAAAGCTATTAGTAACAACACCTACGCCTCGGGTATCTTGCTCAGTATTATTTGGTCAAACTTAATATCCTCGTCCCATGTGGGTTCGTCCGCGACATTGTTATCCGGCAAAAGGAAATCCTCTTTGTCCGGATGCTTGGCGAGAATTTCCTCGTCGGAGACCGTTAAGCGAAAACGGATCTTCTTGAAGAACTTCACTTCCGAGTACTCTATACGGTTGTCGGCCTCAATGGTTTTAATTGCCAAGTCGATTAAAACCAACTGGGCGGCAGTATCCAGTTTAGCCGAAGCAACTTCATCTATATAGGACTGTAAGAATGCACGTCCGTTGTTGTTAACTTCTTTTATCCATTCGTTTATATATCGGCTGACGTCAATATCACCAAATAAATTGTCTTTGGCACAAAGATCCTGCACCAATGCCACCTCTTCGTCTGCTATGTCGCCGTCACATGCCATGCAGCAAAACACTGTCTTTAGATATAGTTCTTCGTTTGTCATATTATTTTACTATTATTTATTCGCAGCCATTGTTTATAATTGCCTGATTAACAACTCTTGATTGTATTTGCTTAGCCATTATTTGCTAAAGACAAATAAACATTAACAGCGCTAAAAATTAAAAGCAGAATTTAGATAAAGAAAAAAGAGCTCTCTATTACCTAAATTTGTGAGTGGAATTTTTTCAATGTTCCCTTTTTCTAAAAGGCCAAATAACTTCTTTGAATGATTTATATGCTCAATTACGAGATTACCGTTTTCAAACTCTATTCCCTTTAAAGTGTCGCAGTCGTACACTCTACCGCCAACGATTATTTTCCCTAGAACAATTGAAATATAGGGTATAGACTCCCATGTACTAGAATTGTCATTATTAACAAGGAGCGAAAATGTTGTCCCGTTAGGGTCTGGGTTAATCTGTAGCTCTGATAGTTTTCTACTCGTCCAAATTCTTTCTATGTTTTTCCAAAACAGATAATGTTCGCATACATTTTGGTCATCTTCTTTTTCCTGATGATACGTGCCGCCTTCATCAAGGACCAATCTTACTTGAGAGACGCCATTATTCGAAGTTGATAGAGGCGTCGAAAAGAACCCGAAAAAATAATCAGTACCGATATAGCAACCATTTTGCTTCTTTATGGTCTCACCTGTTATTAATTGAGAAAACTCATTGTATGTGTGGACATCACGGTTGACTATATTATCTCTCCTTCCAGAGAATGACACAGAGGCAAAGCCATCATCTCCAACAAAATAGTCAATCCCCTTAAAGGATCTGATATTTATCACAGTCTTAATGGCAACGACAAGGCATATAACCGAAATGAATATATTAAACCCCGAAGAATTATTGAAGATCAGCCAGCACATCAAAGGGATTAGAATACAACATCCAATCCATCTAACTAGTTTTTTCTTCCTTTCTTCTTTGGTATATGGTTCTGTCTTTGCATTAGTCGTACAACAAAAACGAAGCTTTCCAACTTCAGCAGGTATACACTTGAATGGGGCCTCGTCTTTAGCGATGGCCTCTATCAGTTCCTTAGATATTTGCTCTATTAAATTCATCTCATGATGCGTTTGCAGGATTTATAATACTTTATACTTCAGGTTCTTCCCATATTCTACGGTGGTTTAACCATTCTTTCATAAAGCATCGACATCCCCACCTATGTGACTGGTGGAATATGTATCACCTTTGTTTTGCCCCCCTATCAAATAGTTCTTCGTTTGTCATATTGGTTTATGTATTAGAAACCGACTCGTGGACGCTTTTTGCTTGGCGTTTGCTCGCCATTCATTTCGTTGCGAATCTGTTCATATTTATGTAATTCGGCAATATCCAACGATGGTCGAGTGTTAGCAATTGCCTCACGGAGCAGCTCCATAGTGATTTTGCTTTTTTTATGCAAGGCGCTGAGCGATGCTCTATTTATTATCAACTGTATATCTGCGGAAACATAATTTTCGGTAAGGTCCGCCAAAGCAACGTAATCCAATCCGAAATCATAAGGCCGCTTCGTGAGATACAATTTGAAAATTGCAGCACGAGCTTCCTTGTCTGGCACCCCGACATAGTATTTCTTGTCCAAACGTCCTGCTCTAAGTATGGCCGGGTCTATCGTATTGGGGTAGTTGGTGGCTCCGATTACAAACACACCCTTTTCGCCGGTACGATCCATTTGGGCAAGCATCTCGTTGACTGCGCTTCGCGACATCTCATGTACATCGCCGTCTCTGTTAGGTACGAGTTCGTTGAATTCGTCTATGAATATTATCGTGGGCGCATTTTCTTCCGCCTCCTTAAACATCTTTGCGATATTCTCCTGTGTAGCATTTACATAGCGGCTTTTAAGAGTTGCTGGGGTTATGCACATAAAGTTGAATCCGGCTTCTTCGGCAAAATGTTTTGCAAAGAAAGTCTTTCCGCACCCGGGAGGCCCGTATAGCAACATCCCATTCGGAATTGTCACCCCATAGCGGCGATATTCTTCCTGGTTATGTAGCGGCTCAAGGACTTCCTCACGCATCTGCTGTTTGAGATCTTCCATACCGGCGATAGCATCAAACCCTTCACCTTCTTTCTTTTGGGCCATCGGAATGTCCGCTCCGACTGATTTTGATGGCTGCGACAATATGCGGCGTTTGGTGGACTGCCTTTCAACCGTGATTTCACCACTAAGCGCTTTTGAGAACTCCTCCGCGGATTTGAAACGCCCGTCAGCATCGTAACACAATGCTTTCGCAATGATGTTAGTGAGTTGCTCGTCAAACTCAAACAGGTCTAACGGCGGAAGTGCCAATTCTTTGTCGCGCTCGTCAAGAATGCGACCGATTACATCGCGATTGTCAATCTGCGAAACGTCAATATGCCAAGGAAGTTTGTGATATAGCGAATGATACATCAATGCGCCTACTGAATAAATGTCCGATTGTACTGAGCACACCCCTGAGAAGCGTTCAGGAGCAAGGTAAAACGGATTAAGCTCGTCCAGACGTGGTTTTGACGGGGTTTGGTTGAGGAAACGCGCATGGCCAAAGTCTATCAGCTTCAGGTCTGACAGACCACCGGCAAGGTTTAGCATCACATTTTGTATCGTAATCTCATTGTGTATGATTGGCCTTGGCCGTGAATGCAGGTACGAAAGGGCACTTAGGATGGTGGATGCTATCGTTTTGACCTCGTACACACTGACGTCCTCATCTCTGGCAATCTTTTGTGCTAAGGTTTCGCCGCTGACAAATTCAGTAGTGAACCATTCATATTGGCTACCGCCTATTATCAGGCTGTCGCTATCGATGAACCGGCACAAGTTGTGATGCTGCAAATCCTTCGCTATTTCGATCTCAATGACACTGCCGTCATCGTCCACTTGGTTTCGTTCCAACCGATTATAGTCTATCAGCTTCAGAAATCGCGATTTACCGCTTGCGTCTTTCACACGGTAGGTTTCCGCATAAGCGCCTTGCTTATGCGGAAACGCCACCGTGTACGGTCCTATTATGTCGTTTCTTTGGAAATGCATAACTACATCATATACCTAGGTCGAGATCCTATGCCAACAGCACCAAGGCAACTACCAATGGTTGTAATCCACCACCAAACATTATATGCTGTGGTATAGTCTACGGCTTTGTATAAAGCGTCTCCGAACCAACTTCTTATCAGGTTAGGAATAAAGAACGTTCCGTGCCAGATACCAGACAGCCACGCGTAGTGTTCGTGCGGACTTATATCACAAAGAAGCCACGCGAGAATGAAGAATAGTGCGATGCGCATATCAGGATGTTTATTTAATGCAGCAAATCATCACCACCACGGGGTCTCTCGTCTTCCGGCATCAAATTTATGAGATCGCGTGCGATTGGCTGCAGTTTTTCACGCGTGGGATTGTCGTTGATGATTTCCATGCCTTTTTGAACGAGTTGATGAGCTCTGGAGGAGTCTTTCCATCGGATTGAACCAAATCGGTTGCTACAGCCTTGTATGATTCCTATACATTGATAAACCATAGTCAATTGGAAGAATAGTCCTGAGATTTGGTCTATCGTTTCCAGCCCAAGTGCAACGTCTTTTTGACGGATGACATTGTCTACCTGTGCGCGAAGTTGGTTTACGATTTGTGCTGTTTGCTCGTTGCCCAATTCGCTTTGGGCGTGTTCAAGGTCGGCGAACTCTTTACGCAGCTTTTTCTCTGTGCGGTCCCATTCCGTATTTAGGTCTATTCCCTCTATTTTGCGAAGGAGGTCTCGAAGATGCTCCAAAACAGCTCTTTTTTCGGATGAGTTCTGATTTTCAGTCTTTAGGCTGTCGAGCTCTTTTCTGAGATTTTGTACGTCTATGCCATCTTCCGCAAGCCGTTTGATGCTTATTTCGGCTTCCATAAGCCCTCGGTTGACCTCATTGGCTGCATCTTCTATCGAGTCTTTTTTGCCGGTGTTCAGGTCTTTCTCAAGCGTGATGTCCATAGCAGGGAAATATACCTCGACCTTCATCTGTTCGGACGTGTCAGCCCTTAGGGTGACATTCACAAGGCTATCCTTGGGAATGTGTGTATTTACGTCATCGCCGCTAAATACTACGTCTCCTACATGCTGATACAGAGACGTACTCCTACCTTCGGCCTCGGGCGCGTAATCGACTTGATACAGTGGTATGGTCAGTGTGTCTTCCGCCATTCCGGGGCGTAGTTGTGAGGATGTCTTAAGATCGTTTAAGACGCCGGTAGCCGGGAGCGGACGGTTTTTCTCGAGACCTGTCGCCATACGGAACACACTGCGGTTTTTCGCTGTATTCCATACCCCGATACCAATATTATATGGTAATGGTGCCGCACCTACAGAAGAACCTTGGATTATAGTGATTTCATCGGGGAAGCAAGGAATGGAATTTCCTTTGTCATCATAGCAAACGATGCAGAAGCTATTAGCTCGCTCGTGAAGGTTCAACTCAATCACGTCACCTTTTCCATCTATCTCGATTTTACCACTTGACCAGGCCTTGTCGTCACGGACAAATTCTATGAGAACTTTGGGGCGGTCAGAACTATCGGCAAGGCTGACAGGAACGTATTCCGTCGTTTCCACGGTCGTGGATTGGTATTCGATATTAAGTTTGACGGCCTCGGGTTTAATGTCCTCATCCGACACTTCGGCATCTATAGTGGATGCGTATAAAGCGGCGCCGGTAGCCACAGCCGTCATCGGGTCGATGCTTGTGTCTACATTTGGCGTGACCTGTTCTTTCAGCATCTGCCGGATTAACGGACAATAAGTGGGACCGCCAACGAGTATCAGTTTATTGATTTGCGACCCGGAGAGATTGTTGCGCTGCATCAGTCCCTTGCAGATGTCCACGGCACGTTGATACAGAGGGCGCATAGCATCGAAAGCCACCTCTTGCGTCAGGGTCATATCCAACTCGATTTCTTCACCTTCTTCGTCAGTACCAAGGTCTCCGATATTTGAAATCATGTCTTCTTCGTCCTTGAATGACAACTGGATACGGGCATCCTCGACGTATGTCTTCATTGCATCACGAAGAATCTCTTTTTTGTCCGGATTACTTAGATAGTTGTCCAAGGCATAATCTTTGCGAAGTTGAGGGACTACGATGTTATCGACAATTACATAATCAAGATTCTTGCCACCGAGATAATTGTCGCCCTCAGTGTCATATACCTGCATAATGCCGTCTTCAACCTTGAGGAGAGCGGCATCAAATGTGCCGCCGCCAAAGTCAAACACCATCCAAATCCCGTTTTTCTCGTCCGCAGTGAGGCCGTATGCCATAGCGGCTGCGATTGGCTCTTGTAGCAGTTCACACTTCTTGAAACCGGCGAGCCGTGCCGCCTCTATTGTTGCCGTTTTCTGGTTTACATTGAATTTAGCCGGAACGGTGACCACAATCGAGTTGATATTTTCATCGGAGACAAAAGACTTTAGCGCCTTCAATACCTCTGCGGACAATTCTTCGGACGAAAAGTCTTTGTTCGCATAACCGCTATGATATCTTGTATTGGTCGCCATAGTGCGCTTAAACTCGATATACGAGTTGCTTTCTCCCTTAACCCATGTTTTTGTCTGACGACGAACATCTTGTTTCATATTATTGTATGCTGTGTCGCCGACTTTAATTGCGCCTTTCTTATTTATGGAAACGCATGAGGGCATAGTGTCTTTATTGATATCCGTCTTTTTGATTGTAGGCTTGCCCTTTTCCATACGGCAGATTGCGGAATTGGTCGTTCCGAGGTCGATGCCGTAGTCTATTTTGTTTCTTGCCATGATATTGTGTTTTTAGATGTTTTGACTTACTGTGATTTCTGCTGCCTGAATCATCTTGCCGTTGTAATTGACCTGCGGCTTTGTTATGCCGGTGATGATTTGTTTGCCTTCTTCGAGGGTGTCGTCCGGGATGAAGTTCGCTACAACTCTCATCCCTTCATTATAAGGCTTGCCAAGCATATCCACGATGTCGTAGCCTTTGGATTTGAAGTTGTCTTTTATGCGTTGCACGGCTCTGGAGAGCTGTCTGTAGCCTTTTATGGACGAGTCCATGCGAGACATATTTAGCTCGATACGAGCAATTTCGTCCGCAACTTTCAACGCCAGCGAGTGGTCGACCCCTGCTGTTTCGGCCGGACACTCACTTTGCTCGGACAATTTCCCCTCAATAGCCATCTGCTTGTCAAGGATGTCTACCAGCTTGGTGTCGAGTTTGACAGACTCCTCCTTAAGGTTGTCTTGCGCCTCTTTGATATTGTCTTGTGCGGCACGAATCGAAGAAATTGCTGTTGTGCCTTTAGCCACGCGATGGCGAAGGAGTATGTACACCAATGCTGATACAATCAGCAGAATTGCAACTGCCACGACACCCCACAATGCGAGGTGACTGATGCCGGTCTGCGATGTCGTTTCGACCGATTGTATCTTCGCGGTAGCCTCGGTATGGTTAGCCTTTGTCTGTTCTACGTTAGACGAAATCTTAGCATCAAGCGCTTTCATCGCTGAATCACATTTCGCCGTCAATCCGGCAATGTCAATCTTCAACGTAGCTGATTCGGCTTGTACATTGTCTATCTTAGTGTTCAGCCGCGCATTTTCTGTACTAATCCTTTCGACTTTTGAGGATAGCTGAGATCCCTGTGCTTGAATGTCTTGTGTCTCCTGTGCACTTATGCTAACATTCGCAGCTAAGCATAATAGACTGGGTAATAGTATATTTGATTTATTCATAGTGAGATGCTTTCTTCCAAAATGAGACGAACGAGTCAAGAATTAATTTGATGGCCTGATTTATTCTCTTATGATTTTTCAGCCGTTCTACCCAACCGGGAGAATGCTTATAGTAGAAGCGGATAAAGCGTTTACCCCACTCACGTTTCGCAAGGTATGTGTCGCGGAAATTACGGAGAACCATAACCTGCGGATGGTCATAATCACCATAAATCATTGTCGCGATATAGCAGCCGCCACTGTTATTTATTTGATTATAAATGCGATTAAGTGTGGCATTGTTTTTGTTAAAATAATTTCGGCACTGGACTGACATATCCAAAGAGGAAATGCTTCTCATAACAGATTTGGCCTTTGTGACATCGTCCTTTAATGAGGTGCGTTCTGACGACCCTACACTACTTATACTAGCCATTTGCTGGGCGGCATTTATATTCTCTACAATAGCATTTATTGCGGCTGAAGCTACGGCAGAGCTGAGATTGATGTAGAGATTAGCACTTCCGCCTAAAACATCCCTAATCGCGATAAGATCTGACCTACAGCTGTTGACAAACTGCTCTATCTGAATATATGAATTCTTATTCCCGGTGAACGCCTTAAATGGACTAGTAGATTCATCCTTAAAATCATTTAGTCTTTTGGCAATTCGCTCGATTTGTTTACGCACCTTATATTCCGGTCCAAATCCTTCCAGTATTTTCACATTCTCCTTGCAGCGGTCTTTGGCCATTGGACCGGCGGCGATAGAGAGAGCGTATTTCTGCAATACCATAGCCTTTTGCGGTGCATCGTCATCTTCCGAATTGTTGAAGTAATCGATACCGCATTGTAGGACTTCGTTGGCAAGGCGGTCTACGATGCTTTGATATTGCATATCTGTATTGGGCAGCAACCCCTGCAGCTTGGTCAGCAACAAATTGGCCTGTTGCATCAGGGTGTTGCCGGCGGCCAATCTGACTTCTGCACCTTCACCTCGAGATTGTTTTGACGTGGCTATCGCGTCTTGTATTGATGACACTAACGGAGCTATTAATTTTTGCTTAACGTGCTGTTGCCACGTCGGTAGCGAAATTGTCGAAAGCAATTCGCCAAGTTCCACATATTCAGAAAGCGCGTCTATAAAGTCTAATCCAAGATTATCGGTAGCAACACCAATGCCTTCGCCGACCACAGACGAAACAAATTGGGAAATGTATCCGGCATTGCCGTATAGCTTTTCAGCGTAGCGTATGACGTCCGGCAAGTTGTTTTGGATTAGATGGCAGACAATCCTGTTTTGCAAGGATGAAACGCTATCATGCTTACCCCAAATCTCCATTGCCTTGGCTATATCGTCGTCCAAGAGGTGCTTGAACGCGATTTCGTCAAACTGGTCAATCTTTAGAAACCAGAGCTGGGCATAATGTAGTTTGCTTTGAGGCAGGGCAAGTTTTGCGGCAGCATCCTTGATGATGTCAACTGTTTTCTCCTCTACCGGAAAGAAACCCGGCAATTCAAGCGGTAAGGCTGTTTGGCGTCCAACTTTCAAGTAGGCCTCGAGCTTATGAATGCTTGCCAACTGGTCTTTTGCCGACGCGTTGGCATAAATTCCAAGTAATCGATAGGGATTATTCTGTAAAATATTCATTAGATGCTCGGTAACATCCTAAGAGCAGCCGGCTCCGAAGCTGGAATAAGTCATCAATGAATATGATACATAAATATAAGAAGCGCGGAGCCAATTTGTTGCCCGTTCCACAATCCGAAGGCTCTCGCATTGCCCTGTAAGTCGAAACGAGCAACGCTGAAAGCCCCACGCCGATGCAAGTATATGTTCCCTCTTGTGTAACCCGTTTAGGAGTTGTACATTGGAAGGTACGATATAATACACCTCATAGGACGTTCCGTTGCTTTGTTTTTGACTTACAGATGAATTTGCGAGATTCTCGGATTGTCAAAACAAAAGCGCACAAAAACGCCTTTTATCACTATGTATGTCTGCCCACCTTATGCCCATTAGGACTTTCAGCCGGGATGACAATTGCAAAGGTAATGATTATTTTACAAATATGGTACTATTGGTGAGAATATTTTTGAAGAAGTCTGCGTATTGCATCAGGCGGGGCGACCGGCGAGGAGGGTCGTGCGAGTGAGGTTGTCGCCGAAGGAGTATGGCAGGAAGGCGAGCGAGGGGACGGAATCGGTGATGCGGAGGTCGGCACGGAGGCCGACAGCGATGGCGCCGGTGGTCTCGGACAGGCCCATGGCATAGGCGCCGTTGATGGTGGTGGCGGCGAGCGCTTCGGCCGGAGTGAGCCGCATCTGTATGCACAGCAGCGAATTGACCAGCGACATATTCCCCGAGGGTGTCGAGCCGGGATTATAGTCGGAGGCGGCTGCAACACCCAGCCCGGCGTCAATCATTCGGCGTGCCGGGGCGTAAGGCAGGCGCGAGAAAAGCGAGCAGCCCGGCAGCACCGTCGGCATCGTCTGTGTGCCTTTGAGGACGCGTATTTGGTCGTCGGAGGTGTGTTCGAGATGGTCTACGGAGAGGGCATTGTGCGCCACGCCCACTTCCACGCCGCCGGAGTAGTCCAGCTCGTTGGCGTGAATCTTGGGCCGCAAGCCGTGGCGGTACCCACATTCGAGTATCTGCGCCGTATGCTGCGGCGTAAAGAATCCGCGGTCGCAGAACACATCGATGTATTGGGCAAGGCCTTCGTGCGCCACGGCGGGAATCATCTCGCGACATACAACATCGACATATCCCTGATAGTCACCGGCAAAATTGCGCGGCAATGCGTGCGCTCCCAGAAATGTGGACACAATATTGGCCGGCAAGTCTTGGCGCAAACGAGCAATGACACGCAGCATTTTCAATTCGTCATGGAGGTTGAGCCCGTATCCACTCTTGATTTCGATGCTTCCGGTGCCGTACTCAATCATACGGCGTGCACGCGGCAGTGCTTGGCGGTAAAGTTCGTCCTCGGAGGTGTTGTGCAGCAGGTCGGCCGAATTGAGTATTCCGCCGCCGCGACGCGCAATGTCTTCGTAGGAGAGTCCGCGTATTTTATCCTCGAATTCCCGCTCGCGCGATCCGGCATATACGATATGTGTGTGCGCATCGCAGAACGCCGGGAGGACGGCGCCGCCACGGACATCCGTCTCGGTGTCGTAGCGGCGGTCACGCGGCATCGAGGCCATGGGGCCGAAGTCGGCGATAAGCCCTTCTTTGATTACGAGATATGCATCGCGCATCGAGCGATCTTCGCCCATTTCCGTTCCTTGTAGGCGTGTGCGGCCTTGTGTTTCGATGCCGGCAAGCAGCCCGATATTGTATAATAGAGTGTCCATAGCGCGTAGTGGGTAAAGGAGCGTGCCCATAATGGCCTTTACAGCTTTATAGCCATTATGGGCGTGTACTGTCAGATGCGCGGTGCTTCGCGCTGTATGAATTTGATAGAGTTGGCAATATGCGGATACATCGGTTGGTCGTTGTCTATATAGGGGACAATGGCGCGGTATTCGGCCACAAGAGCCTCTATGGCCGGTGACGACTTGAGCGGACGGCGGAAGTCGAGGGCTTGTACGGCATTGAAAAGCTCAATACCGAGTACGCGTTCGGTATTGAGTACCACGCGGTATAACTTTGTAGCCGCATTGGCACCCATGCTGACATGGTCTTCCTGGTCCTGCGAGGACGAAATCGAGTCTACCGAGGCGGGCATACACAGGCCCTTGCTTTGGCTGACGATGGATGCGGCAGTGTATTGCGGAATCATAAATCCGCTATTGAGACCCGGATTGGCCACGAGGAAGCGCGGCAGATCGCGCAGGCCCGAGATGAGGCGGTAGATGCGGCGCTCTGAGATGCTTCCCAGCTCGGCAACGGCTATGGACAAGGCATCCATGGCGATGGCCAACGGCTGGCCGTGGAAGTTGCCGGCCGAAACGACGAGGTCTTCGTCCGGGAACACCGTAGGATTATCTGTCACCGAGTTGCTTTCGGCTTCGAAGACGCTGTCCACGTACCGTATTGTGTCCTTGGACGCCCCGTGTACCTGCGGTATGCAGCGAAACGAGTATGGGTCTTGGACATCCTTCTTCGGACGAGCCACTATCTCACTACCTTCCATAAACTTGCGGAAGAATGTAGCCGTGTCCGACTGGCCGCGGTGCGCGCGGATGCGGTTGACCGAGTCATTGAAGGGCTCGATGTGGCCGTCGAAGGCATCCAGCGAAATGGCGCCTATGACATCGGCCCATGCCGAAATTCGATGTGCCATGTGCAGCGCCCACGTGCCGTAGGCATTCATAAACTGTGTGCCGTTGAGCAACGCCAGACCTTCCTTGGACTGCAAGTCGATAGGCTCCCAGCCCATCTTGTGCATCACTTCGCCGGCATCCACCACCCTGCCCATGTATTCCACTTCGCCCATTCCGATGAGCGGTAACGACATGTGCGCCAATGGCGCCAAGTCACCCGAAGCACCCAGCGAACCCTGCTGATAGATGACGGGGATGATGTCGTGGTTGTACATATCGATAAGTCGCTGAACGGTAGCTGCTTGCACACCGGAGTGGCCGTAAGCAAGCGATTGAACCTTAAGCAGCATCATCAACTTGACAATCTCGGAGGGCACGCGTTCGCCGGTGCCGCAAGCGTGTGACATAATCAGATTACGCTGCAATGTGGACAAGTCTTTACGGTCTATAGAGACATTGCACAGCGAACCGAAGCCCGTTGTGACACCGTAAATGGGCGTGCCGCCGACGGCTTTTTTGTCCAAGTACTCGCGGCACTTGTGTATGCGCTCCACGGCTTGCTCCGATAGACGCAGCGCCTTGCCCGAGGCAACGATTTCGTATATTTTGGCAGGCGTAATATGCCTTTCGCTAATGGTATGATACATATTCGAGGTAAGAATTTGTGGTTTGTAAATTTTTGAGAAGGCGGACAATATTTCCCATGAGCTAAAGTCACGCGAGCGCATCGCGCACCACGTCATCATCGGCGATGTTGGGCATGGTGATAATCATGTCCGGATGAAGAGCCATGGCGCGACGCGCAGCCGACATGGCTCCGTCGTTGCGAGCCCAGCTGCGGCGAGCGATGCCGTTGTTGACGTCCCACAGCATCATCTCGTCTATATGCCGGCGCGCCTCGGCGCTGCCGTCGATAACCATACCGAATCCGCCGTTGACGACTTCGCCCCATCCGACGCCGCCGCCGTTGTGCAGCGACACCCAGGTGGCTCCGCGAAATCCGTCGCCGATGACATTCTGCACGGCCATATCCGCGGTAAAGGCCGAGCCGTCATAAATATTGGACGTCTCACGATAGGGCGAATCGGTGCCCGAGACATCATGGTGGTCACGACCCAGGACTATGGGCGCCGAGATGCGCCCGTCGGCTATGGCTTCGTTGAAGGCACGAGCTATAGCCATACGGCCCTCTGCATCAGCATATAGGATACGTGCCTGCGATCCGACCACCAAGTTGTTGGCGCCGGCTTCGGCTATCCAATGAATGTTATCTTCGAGCTGTCCGGCAATTTCGGCGGGAGCTTCGCGGCGCATATCTTCGAGTACGCGGCGTGCGATGTCGTCACTCTGCGCCAAGTCCTCAGGCAGACCCGAGGTGCACACCCAGCGGAATGGCCCGAAGCCGTAATCGAAAAACAGCGGCCCCATAATGTCCTGCACGTATGACGGGTATATAAACTTGCCTTCGGAGTCCACAATGTCAGCTCCGGCGCGCGAGGCCTCCAGCATAAAAGCGTTGCCGTAGTCAAAGAAATACATACCTCGTGCCGTAAGCTTATTTATGGCGGCCACCTGTCGGCGCAGAGACATCTGCACCTGCTGCTTGAATTGTTCCGGATCTTCGGCCATCATCATGCGCGACTGCTCGTAGGTAAG
>OEFA01000072.1_pt1 | contig 39599 bp, 26 predicted proteins | sample 1495601 | NCBI WGS metagenome assembly OEFA01 (sample SAMN02324081, study PRJEB22366) | human gut metagenome | biome: human | place: Canada: Ontario | collected 2010-10
TTGCCTCCGCACGTAAGCTGCATGTTGCCGTAGTTCTCCAACGTTTCGAGCGCGGGAGCCGTTATGCGCAGCGTGGTTACGCACTTGCCTTCGGCGTCGCCGCCGCTCGCGGGGGAGGACACGGTTATCGTCCCCTCTTCGAGCCTTACCGTGCTGCGGGCCGTGCCGCGCTCTTCGACGGTAACGGAATATTCCTTGCCCGCGGTGTATATTACATCCACGTTCCCGCTGTTGTGCACGCCGGTGAAGCCTTTGTAATTCAGGGTTTCGATATATGCCGGTTTGCCGTCCCCCGCCGCAGGCGCAGGGTGGTTCGCTTGCGCGGCGAGGCTTGCGGCGTGCGCCAGCATAAGAGAAGTCAGTATAGCGAATGATTTCATTGTCAAATATTTGTGCGTGCAGGCCGTACGTGGCTGCCGCAGGGTGTTACTTGCCGAGGTTGGAAACATCTATCTTCCCCACCCACTTGTTGCTTTGTATTTTGTGCACGTCCGCACGTCCTTTTATTGTTATGCCGCAAGGGCCGTTGTTCGAGGCTTCCACGCTTTTGCAGTCCACGTCGAGGTTTATGCTGCCCGTGCCTCCGCAGGTTATCTTCATGCCGTTGCCTTTGAAAGTTATGTCGAGGTTGCCCACGCCGTTGTTACTCAGCGTGAGGTCGCCGCCTTTCACGTTGCTGCTTCCCTTTATCACTCCGTTGTTTGTAAGTTCCACCTTGTCGGCCTTGATTTCCGTTTCAGAGTTGAGCACTCCCGCGTTGTCGAGGTTGAACCCGGTGAAGGCCATGTCTTTTGCCGTGAGGGTGAACACACCTTTGTTTTGCAGGCTGAAATCGCTGCTTTTCATCGCGGCGGCCTCGAACTTCATTACCCCGCCGTTGCTTATTGAGGCTATTTCCGGGGCGGTGATGTAAAGGTACGTGTCGGTTTTCTTTTCCGAATCGTTCCCTGCGCGTTTCACCTTGAGCGTCTTGCCTTCCTTGGTTATCGCGCTGGGAACCTCGCCGCGTTCTTCAACGCGCACGCTGTACTTGCTGCCTTCGGTGTAGACCACGGTTATCACGCTCGCGTTGTCTATGGCGTTGAAGTCTTTCAGGTTGAGTGTCTTGGGCGTTGCGGTGGCGCCGATTGCTGCCGTTGCGGCGTCGTTAACCGTTGCGTTTGCCTTGCCCGTGGAGCACGAGGCTAATACGCCTGCCGTCATGAGTATCGCGGCCGCTGATGTCATTAATGTTTTCATTGCTGTATAGTTTTTTTATGTTTTAAAATTCCGTTCTTCTGACTATAATACGAAACATAACCGCGATTTGTGACATGGCAAGCGAGTTTTTTTCGTAAAAAAACACGTTTTGCCGGTCTGCAACGGTTTAAACGCACGCACCATACCGAAGCCGGAATCCGGAGCGGGGCAAAATGTTAAAACGTGAAAAGTGTTTTTTACCCCTCTCTGAGCAAATAAAAAATACAAGGCACATAATTCAAAAAAGGTCGGACATATTTTGAATTTTCTCGGACATATTTTTAGCCCCTCGCAAACCCGCATGAATAAAGGGCTTTGCCCGATTGTTAAATGCAGACAAAAACAGAGGGCCGTAACGGGGCGTTTCCGGAATATCCCTTGTGCAAGCCGATATTCGGGCTGCGGTTTTGCACTACGCGGGCGTTTTATTAATTTTGTATGACCGCATGCCGCCCGGGCGGCAACAAAACACCAACTATATGAAAAGAACATTATTTGGCACACTGCTCATGCTTGCCCTGTCAGCTGCCGCACCCTTGCGCGCTGAAAGCGGGAACGCGGCAGCCTGCCCGGCCGGGCTGCCGCGCACTATCGAAACCGGGCCGCAGGGGAAATTCCACGTGCAGGGCATTGCCGTTGACACGGAAAAGGGATACATCTATTTTTCGTTCACAACGAAGCTCATCAAAATGGACCTTGCCGGCAACCTGATAGGCAGCGTGGGCGGCATGGTGGGACACCTCGGCTGCATAACGTTCAACCCCGACGACGGCTGCGTGTACGGCTCGCTCGAGTACAAGAACGACGACATAGGCAAAGGCATACGCAACCAACTTGCGCAAGAAGGGAACAACAACGGCGGGAACGGCAACACTACTGGCTTTTACGCCGCCGTTTTCGACACCGACCGCATTACGCGCCCCGACATGGACGCTGAAAAGGACAAGGTGATGACCACCGTGTTCATAAAAGAGGCATACGACGACCACACGGCCGTGACGGAAAACAACGGCCGCACGCTCAAGCACCGCCTGGGCTGCTCGGGAATAGACGGCACGACTATCGCGCCGGGATTCGGGGCGGATAAAAAGGACAAGCACATATACCTTGCCTACGGCGTGTACGACGATACCCTGCGCACCGACAACGATTACCAGGTGCTGCTGGCCTACAACCTCGACAGCCTGAAACATTACGCGCGGCCGCTCACGCAGGGCAGCCTGCACCGCAGCGGGCCGCAAAAGCCGGCGCACAAATACTTTGTGCGCACCGGCAACACTTCATACGGCGTGCAGAACCTGGCCTACGACCGTGCGTCGGGCAACTTCTACATGGCCGTCTACAAAGGCAGGAAAAAGGATTTCCCAAACTATTCGCTCTTTGTGGCCGACGGCAGCGCCAATCCGCAAAAAGAACGGCTCCAAGGCTTCAACCCGGAACAGGATGGCGAAGTAATACCGCTGCTCAAGGCGGGCAAGCGCTCCAAAGGCATATACGGCTGGGATTTCAACCTGGGAGCGTGCGGGTTGTGCCCATTGGGCGACGGATATTTCTACATTGCACACAACAGGAAGGGAAAAGACGGGCAACAGAGCTGCACTGCGCGGCTGTACAAGTGGACCGGCAACGCCGACAACCCGTTCGAACCCGTTAAATAAACCCTTCGGGGCATAAAACAAAGAGCGCCGGCAGGAAATCCCGCCGGCGCTCAGTCTTTTAAAACATTAAACCATTATTTTACAGCGTCGGAAAGCTGTGCGCCTGCCTTGAATTTAACGACTTTCTTGGCCTCGATGGTGATAGGCTGCTTTGTTGCAGGATTTATACCCTGACGTTCTGCGCGTTTTGCAACCTCGAATGTACCGAAACCTACAAGAGCTACCTTGTCGTCCTTCTTCAGGGCCTCTTCTATTGCAGCAAGAGTAGCATCGAGCGCCTTCTTAGCGTCAACTTTGCTTAAACCGGCACCCATTGCGATAGCGTTTACTAAATCTGCTTTGTTCATGTCAATTTTATTTTTAAGTGATTAATAATTAGTCTGTCGATTTTTATATCGCTGCTGTATTATTGGCCAAATGTAAATATTGTTTACGTAACAAGCAAACAAAAACTGTTTTTTTTAACCAAAAGGCATAAAAAAAGGCGCAAAAAGGTAACAAATCCCCCTGATTTGCGCATAAAGTTTTAGTTCACAAAGATTTTACGGCTTATTTTTTTAACCCGCCCCGGCTTGTCCCATGTGTGACTTACGACAGGCCGGTGACACTTGCCCGCGGATATGATGTGCCGGACCCAAACGGCCAGCCGGCACGGCACAATGAGAAAACAGACAATAACGACACGAAAAAAGTGAACGTAAAAAGGCTTTTTCAATGGCAAAAAACGGTGTCTCATTTTCAATGCGTTACACACAGGTCGGAGAAAAGAAAAAATACAAGGCACATATTTCAAAATAGGTCGGACATATTTTGAATTTTCTCCGACCTATTTTTGCCTGCATTCCGGAGCTACCTGCCCAATACGGACAAAAACGACCGGCAAAAGCGATTTTCCGTAAAATTGGCACAACCGTCGATAGTTTTGTTACATGTTTTATCGGCGCAAGGCATTAATTTTGCAAACATACAAGGCGGCCGCCGCAGCCCGTGCCGCCCCGACGGGAATACACCCGGAGGACACAAGCCGCATAACGGCCGTTACGGAAAAAAGACAAACAACACTAAAAACTTTCAGAATATGGAAACAAACCTTTCTTACGACATGTATGTTCCCACCCGCGTAATGTTCGGGGCGGGAATGCTGAACAAGCTTAGCGAACAGCCCATGCCGGGCAAACGCGCCATGATAGTAATATCGAACGGCAAGTCAACCCGCGCAAACGGCTACCTGGCGCGCACAGAGGAACAGCTGCACAAGGCCGGAGTGGAGACCTCCGTGTTCGACGGCGTAATGCCCAACCCGACCGTGGACAACGTAAACGCCGGTGCGGCCATGGCACGCGAGAGCGGCTGCGACTTCCTCGTGGCGCTCGGCGGAGGCAGCGTGATGGACTGCACCAAAGGCATAGCGCTCATGGCCACCAACGAAGGCGAACTGTGGGACTACGTGCCCGTAGGCTCGGGCAAGGGAAAGCCCATTACCGTAAAACCGCTGCCCATCATAGCCATAACAACCACGGCCGGCACCGGTTCGGAGACAGACAACTCGGGCGTGATAACCAAGGAAAACACTTTTGAGAAAGCATTCATAGGCGATGCCCTGCTGTTCCCCGCGCTTTCCATAGTCGACCCCGAACTCATGGCCACCGTGCCGCCCGCATTCACTGCCTACCAGGGTTTCGACGCACTGTTCCACAGCACCGAAGGATACATAGCCCGCGGAGCTAACCTGATGAGCGACATGTACGCACTCACGGCTATCGAGAACATTGCGAAATACCTGCCTCGCGCAGTAAAGGACGGCAACGACATGGAAGCGCGCACGCATGTGGCTTGGGGAAACACGCTTTCGGGCGTAGTAATGTGCCTTACGCTGATAACGAGCGAGCACGCGCTGGAACACGCACTCTCGGCCTATCACCCGGCCCTGCCCCACGGTGCCGGACTTATCATGGTAAGCAAGGCATATTATAAATACTTTGTGGAACACCATGCATGCGACGACCGCTTCATACGCATGGCGCAGGCAATGGGAATGCCCGAAGCAACTAAGGCCGAAGACTTCCTCACCACCCTCGCCCGCCTGCAGGAGGCATGCGGAGTGGCCGACCTGAAGATGTCGGACTACGGCATACAGCCCGGCGAGTTCGAGACGCTCATGCGCAACACACGCGATGTAATGGGAGTGATGTTCACAAGCGACCGCGTGCAGATGAGCGACGAGGACATCGTGCGTGTTTACGCCGAATCGTACAAGTAAACACCGCCTGCGTCCCTGTAACCTTAACCCGTCAAAAACAAAACCGCACACACCATGGAACGACGCGATTTCCTGAGAAAGTCGGCACTGGCAGCCCTCGGCACCGCAGTGGGCGGGACAGGACTGGTGCAGGCTTTCAAACACATCGACAACGGAAACAATAACACGAACAGGATGAAGATAACAGTATTGACCGGAAGCCCCCGCAAAAGCGGGAACTCCGCCTGCCTGGCCGGGCAGTTCATAAAAGGCGCGGAAGAGAAGGGGCACGAAGTGTTCCGCTTTGACTGCGCATTCAAGAACGTCGGGCCGTGCCGCGCCTGCAACCGCTGCGGCATGGACGGCCCGTGCATTATCGACGACGATTTCAGCGAGCTGCGCCCGCACCTCGTGGAGGCCGACATGGTGGTGTTCGCCACACCGATGTATTACTTCGGAATATCGGCACAGATGAAACGTGTAATCGACCGTTTCTATGCCATTAACGGCCAGATAAAGGGTTCGCCAAAGAAAGCGGCCTTCATGCTCACATTCGCCGACACGGCAAAAGAGGAAGCCGAGCCCATGCTGCTGCATTACCGCACGCTGATGAAATACCTGGGCTGGACAAGCGTGGGCGAAATTGTTGCGCCGGGCGTATGGACGGCCGGGGCGGTGAACGACACGGATTTTCCGCGCCAGGCCTACGAATTAGGCAAGAGCCTGTAGCCCGGGAACCGGCAGGCATGAGGGTATAAACACAGCGTCCGGCAGGCACGAAACCGGCGCGTCGGAATTTGTCTGCACTTTCGGGGCATTTCCGGAACGGGTTTCGACGGGGGCGAAAAATTAATGGCCCGGATTTTAAAATTAGTGGCTCGGATTTCGAAATCCGAGCCACTAATTTTTTATTTGCTCCCACATGGGGTTAACGCGCTGAATTTTAGTTTTCAATTTTCCGGCCCGGGAAACGCCGTTTTACCGCTCCGGTTTTCACCCTCTTTTGCCGAATACGACATCCACCTCGCTGCATGACACAATACTATATATAATAATGTATGCCGCCCGGGGCGGATTCCACAAAATAAATTGCCGATTTGGAATTTATCATGCAAAAAGCGTATCTTTGCAAGCCGGAGGCCGGGCGGACATGCAACCATGTTCCGGCCCGATACGTTTTTTTATTATCACAGCCCCGCATATATCGAAAACTATGTTCAAGACCCCACCTATCACAAAGAACCTTATAATAATCAATGTCATAATGTTCCTGGCCGCAATGGTATTAAGGAACTACGGCATTGACCTCGACAGCGCGCTGGGACTGCACTTTTTCAAGGCCGACGACTTTGCCCTGTACCAACTCGTGACCTACATGTTCATGCACGGGGGCTGGTCGCACATCTTTTTCAACATGTTCGCCCTGTGGATGTTCGGGCGCACAATGGAAAGCGTTTGGGGGCCGCGCAAGTTCTTTGCCTTCTACATGCTCTGCGGCATAGGCGCGGGCCTGACGCAGGAAATATGGCAGTTGGGGGAATATTACGTGGAGGGGCTCGCAAACTACGAGTATGTGAACACCGGAGCGGCAATGATTCCGATGGGCGACTACCTGAACATGTGGACCACGATAGGAGCGTCGGGCGCATGCTACGCCGTGCTGCTGGCTTTCGGAATGACGTTCCCCAACGAAACGCTTATAATATTCCCTATTCCCATACCGCTCAAAGCGAAATACTTCGTAGTGGTGGTTGCGGCAATCGAACTGTTCTCGTCGTTCGCCACCAACGGCAACGTTGCGCACTTTGCCCACCTGGGCGGCATGGTGTTCGGCTACTTCATCATACGCCACTGGCGCAGGCAGGGAGCAAGGCGCAGCGGCTTCACGGGCTGGGAGAACTACAACCCGCCGCGCGACGGATTCTTCAAACGCATGCGCAACAAATTCAACGAAGCCATGCAAAACCGCAACGAGCGCCCCAACGACGCACACCTGCGCGGCTACGACAACCGGCGTGACGACTACGAATACAACGAAAGGAAAAACGAGAAACAACAAGAAATCGATAGGATATTAGAAAAAATAAAAAAATCGGGATACGAAAGCCTGACAAACGAGGAAAAGCGAAAGCTATTCGACGCAAGCAACCGATAATGCTTAAAAGTATAGGTAAAATCCTGCTTCACCTCGCCACAGGAGCCACCATAGCAACCGTTGCGCTCCTGTGGATAAGTGCGTATTCTGCCCACATCCCGCCCGAAAAGCACGGGTGGCTCGACGTGTTGGGGCTTTGCTTTCCCATCTTTGCAGCAGGCAACGCCGCGGCGCTCCTGGGCTGGCTGATAATGAGGTCGAAGCGCGCAATATTACCGCTGGCCGGCTTTGTGTGCTGCATAAGCGACGTACAGGCCTACTGCCCGGTAAACATTCCGCAACCAGCGCCGAAAGGCTGCCTCAAGGTACTTTCGTACAACACGATGAACTTTGCCGCCGGCTCGGGCGACACCGCAACGGGGAAACACATCACGGATTACATCCTTTCGTCGGAAGCCGACATCGTATGCATACAGGAAGGTGAATACTACAAAGGCTGGAAAAGCGCCGAGAAACAGTTGCGTAAACGCTACCCGTACATCGCCACACTCGACAATAACACCGCCGTGTCGCTGCTGCGGTGTTTCTCGCGCTATCCCATTGTGGAAAAGAAGAGCCTTCCGATAATCAGCGAAACGAACTGCGTGGGAATATTCAAAATAGCATTGAGCAGAGACGACACGATACACGTTATCAACTGCCACCTGCAATCGGACAACCTTACGAAAACCGACCGCGAAAACTACAAAAGCCTCGTAAAGGGAGAACAGCAGGACGGAGCCAAGACAACGGTATTCTCACTGGTTAGAAAACTCAGCGCGGCGGCACGCGTGCGCAGCACACAGACCGACAGCATAATGCAGTACATAGAACGGAACAAGGAATACCCGATGATATTGTGCGGCGATTTCAACGACTCGCCAATATCTTACCCTCGGCGCGAAATTTCGACGGCCCTGACCGACGCATACAAGGCAAGCGGCATAGGACCGGGCTTTTCATTCAACCGCGACGGCATGTTCGTGCGGATAGACCATATTTTCTGCTCAAAACACTGGAAACCGTTCGGAGCAACCGTAGACCGCTCCATAAAACACTCCGACCACTACCCAATATACGCATTCTTGAAGCGTAAAACCAAATAAATAGCCGAAAAACAAGGCGAATATCAAAAAATACGTATATTTGCAAGCTAATTTACAGATTAATAAAAATAAAATATAAAAATCATTAACATGCAAAACAAAGGATTCATAAAGGTAATAGCCGTGCTGCTTACGCTGATATGCGTCTATTACCTCTCTTTCTCGTTTGTTACGCAGCACTACGAAGACAAGGCTGCGGCAATGGGAGAAGAAGCCGGCCAAATGTACCTCGATTCGATTAAAAACGAAAAAGTATGGCTCGGCGCTTACACTTTCAAGCAGTGCCAGGAAATGCAAATAAGCCTCGGCCTCGACTTGAAGGGCGGTATGAACGTGGTGCTCGAAGTTTCAGTGCCCGATGTGGTAAAGAACCTTGCAGACAACTCGCAAGACCCGAATTTCAACAAGGCACTTGCCCAAGCGCAAAAAGAAGCTACCGAAACGCAGACCGATTTTATCTCGGCTTTCGTAAAAAGCTACCAGGCGCTTGTAGGGAAAGACCGTTTGGCTGAAATATTTGCCACACAGCAGTTGAAAGGCGTTGTTTCGACCAAAAGCACCGACGCACAAATCGAAAAAGCACTTAGAAGCGAAGTTTCTGCTGCGATAGAAAACTCATACAAAGTGCTCCGCACCCGTATAGACAGGTTCGGCGTAGCACAGCCAAACATACAGACGCTCGAAGGGCAAATGGGACGTATCCTCGTTGAAATGCCCGGTATCAAAGAACCCGAACGTGTGCGCAAACTTCTTCAGGGAAGCGCTAACCTCGAGTTTTGGGAAACCTACGACGGAAATATCATCACTCCTTATCTGCCCACAATTGATTCCAAGCTCGCAGCCCTGAACAGCGGCGAAGCAGCTGCTGCCGACACGGCAAAAGCCGCTAAGGCAGAGGAACAGACAGAAGAAAAGGCAGAAGCCAAGGCAGACAGCGCAAAAGGAAACGTTAACGCCGCTGCTGCCCTCAAGAAAATAGGAGCAAACACAAAAGCCGACGCACAAGGGAAAATTGACGAGCAAACAAAGAAAGAACATCCCCTGCTTTCAATCTTCTCGCCGGCACAGGGACGAAGCGGTTGCGTTGTTGGTTACGTGCTTGCACGCGACACCGCAGAGGTTATGAAAATGCTTACGTCGAAAGCGGCGCAGGAAGTTCTTCCGCGCGACCTGAAACTGTGCTGGGGCGTGAAACCCTCTGAGATGAGCACGCGCCAGGAAATTTTCGAACTCTACGCTTTGAGAATCACCCAAAGCAACGGCCGCGCACCTTTGGAAGGCGACGTAGTTGTATCGGCCAAGGACGACTTCGACCAGTTCAACCGTCCGTGCGTAAGCATGACTATGAACAGCGACGGTGCGCGCCGCTGGGCCGTTCTTACCAAAAAGAACGTAGACCACGCCATAGCCATCGTGCTTGACGGCTTTGTTTACAGTGCGCCAAACGTAGAAAACGAAATCACCGGAGGTGTCTCATCAATTACCGGACACTTCACGGCCGAAGATACCAAAGACCTTGCCAACGTGCTGCAGTCGGGTAAAATGCCCGCCCCCGCACACATCGTACAGGAGGACATCGTAGGCCCGTCTCTCGGACAGGAATCCATCATACAGGGCTTCACGTCGTGCGTTGTGGCGTTCATCCTGCTTATGATTTACATGTGCGCGATGTACGGCTTCATCCCGGGCATGGTTGCCAACGGTGCGCTAATCGTGAACTTCTTCTTCACGTTCGGTGTGCTCACATCATTCCAGGCCGCGCTTACCATGTCGGGTATCGCCGGTATGGTGCTGTCGCTCGGTATGGCTGTTGACGCCAACGTGCTTATCTATGAGCGCACCAAGGAGGAACTTGCCGCAGGCAAGGGAGTGAAAGCCGCTCTTTCCGACGGTTACAAGAACGCGTTCTCGGCTATTTTCGACTCCAACCTGACATCAATCATCACGGCAGTTATATTGTTCTACTTCGGTACGGGCCCAATCCGCGGATTTGCCACCACGCTCATCATCGGTCTGGCAGCTTCATTCTTCACCGCCGTTTGGTTGACACGTATCGTTTACGAACACTTCATGAACCGCGACAAGTGGCTTCACCTCACTTTCGTTACCGGTTTGTCGAAGAACCTCATACGTAACCCGAACTTCCGCATTATCGACAACTGCAAAATTTCGTTCGCCGTATTCGGCATATTCCTCGCAGTTTGCCTTATCTCGTTCGGCACAAGGGGCTTGAGCCAGGGTATCGACTTCACCGGCGGCCGCAACTTCGTTGTTCAGTTCGAGAAAGAAGTTGCACCCGAGACAGTGCGCGACCTCCTGCAGAACGAAATAGGCGACCAGGGCAACGCCTCGGCCATTTCGCTCGGTACTGACGGCAAGACGCTCCGCGTTACAACCAACTACCGCATTAACGAGAGCTCTCCCGAGGTTGACTCGCAGGTTGAAAGATTCCTGTACGACGCTCTGAAGAAAGGCAACCTGCTTGCCGATTACGTAACCTTCGAGCGCTTCATCGACCGCGACAACCGCGCCGGCGGCTCCATTATAAGTTCACAGAAGGTAGGACCTTCGGTGGCCAAGGACGTAACATACGGCGCTATCATCAGCGTAATCCTGGCACTGGTTGCGATATTCCTCTACATATTGCTGCGTTTCCGCAACCTGGCCTTCTCGGTGGGCAGCACAGCCGCCCTTACCATGGACGCCCTTCTCATTATCGGTATGTACTCTCTGTGCTGGGGCTGGATGCCATTCTCGCTCGAGGTTGACCAGACGTTCATCGGAGCAATACTTACGGCTATCGGTTACTCGATAAACGACAAGGTGGTTATCTTCGACCGCGTGCGCGAATACCTCCACCTCTATCCCAAGCGTGACCTCAAACGTATCTTCAACGAATCGCTCAACTCCACGCTCAGCCGTACCCTCAACACCGGCGTATCGACCATGGTAGTGCTCATCTGTATCTTCTTCCTCGGCGGCGAGAGCATACGCTCGTTTGCATTCGCCATGATACTCGGCGTTGTGTTCGGAACACTGTCGTCGCTGTTCTTCGCTTCGCCTATCGCTTACTACACGATGAAGAAGCTGGGCCGCGGCAAAGCCGGCAAGGAGAACAAACAGGCAACCACTGTTGCCGCAGAACCTGCAAAGGCGTAATTTAGTACATAACTTTACATAATTGTTGTGCGCCGCCGGGGCTTTTGCTCCGGCGGCGTTCGTTTTCTACGCCTCTGCCGGCATTGCGCCCGGCGTTAACCCCAAACCGGTCGTCCGACTTCGTCAAATTGCGTGCTTATGCCTGGCGGATAACTTTACATCCGACTGAAAGCGTAGCAGGCTACGGCAAAGCCGGGCGGGAAGACAGATGACGGCAGAAGTGCGTAAGTTGGCGAAGAGACCAAACTTGACGTTAATACTTAATTACCTGATGACCGTTTTGGGTTAACACTTCCCATGAGTTAATTCACGAAACGGCAACCTCGCGCAGGGGAACGCCACAACCTCAAAGCACGCCCCTGCACCCCCCTCGGAGAAAAGAAAAAATACAAGGCACATAATTCAAAATATGTCCGAGGAATTTTAAAATTCAAGGCACATATTTTTTGCCCCGCCAAACCCGCATGCCGAGGCGCTTCCGGCGTATGTTAAAATCCTTAATCCCGATTGTTAAATCCGCTCCCACCGCCGCCGTTTGCCCGGCAACAGGCAAAAATTATGGTTGTTTGGAATTTTTATACCTTAAAACTGTTCCAATTGTTTTAAAATTCTTAATTTCGTCTTTGTAATATTGGTAAATTATGTCATTTCGAAAATTACTTTTCCCTCTCCTTTTATTGTTGCCCGCAGCATGTGCCGCGCCGCAAAAGGAGGCCACATTACAAGCATTCTTGTCAGAGTTCAAAGAATGCAGCAAAATAGAATCTAAATCTTTCGAAGATTCAAGGCCCTCTGATTCGGCATACATTGATAAAGAACTGTGTAAACAGTACTTTCCGATAGTGAACAAAGACAGTACAGAAGAGGGAAGCATTTGGCTTAAAGGGAGCTACTTTAAACACGGGAACTTAATCATAGCCATGTTCAAAAGGTGGTGCCAGGACTATGATGATAAGTTCAACGACTTATTCGTTGAATACAGCGTCGACCTATATACACTCATCGTATTTACAGCCAAAGGAGAAATTTTGGACTACAAAGCAATCGGCTATTATGGCGGCGGCTCATACGGCACAACGTATTTTGCCCGAATTACGCCAACGGATGACCCTTTGAAGTTCCGCGTGGAGCAAGCCACTTTGGACGGCGACGGAAAACTAATGCTACAGTACAAGGAAGACCTTGTATATACCGTAGCCACGCACGAATACACCATAAGCCCGGAGGGAAAGATTTTAGACAAGGCCCTCGGCACGAAAAAGGAACACCGCAGGCCGAGGGGAGCAGACAGCCACAACATAAAATCGTTCGAACAGTTTAAGTCGTATTTCGTGAAATGCGAAAAACCCTACGTGCGTGATTCGCTGTTCACAATGTATAAAGGCCGCCAAAATCAAGAGCCTATAGAAGACTTGCCCATGCCCGATTGCCTCGACTTCATTCCCGACACTATTATCAATAGTGAATATACTCCTAAGGACACACGTTTCCTGCCATACAGCTACATCGAAACGCCGGAATGCTGTTTCTTCTTTGTATCGGAGGAATACGGCCCCTATCATTTTTATTTCAAGATATTGGAGTTCGACAAGGCGGGGCATTTCGTAAAACAAATAAAGGTGTTCTTTTACAACGATTACGGGGACATATACGGCGACGACATCGACGTAATACTTGACCACCGCCTAAAGAAGTACGAACATCTTTGGAACACATCCCGCTGACAAATCATTGCGCACTCCCAAAAAGCGGTGCGCTACATAACGAAACGTCAACTACGGCGGGCGGAATGTTAAACCGCGAAAAGCCGTTCCCGCACCCCTCTCGGAGAAAAGAAAAAATACAAGGCACATAATTCAAAATATGTCTGAGATATTTTAAAATATGTCAGACATATTTTTTGCCCCGCCAAACCCACATGCCGCGGCGCTTCCGGCGTTTGTTAAAATCCTGTATCACGATTGTTAAATACGCTCCCACCGCCGCGCAATCCACCTGTTCGGCCGCACCATCTATCTGTTCGGCCGCACCGTCTGCCAATACGACTATCCCGTCCGCTCCCACCGCCGCGCAGACGTATTACCCCGCGCCCTGTTGCCGCCGCACCCCGTCAGCCTTACAGTGCCGGCTATTCCGCCGTAACACGGGCGGGCTGCGCAAAAGCCGCTATTTTTCATTCAAATTATAACACTAAAAAAAATTAAAAACGTACATTTGCAATAAGCACGTCTTCTACGCGAGATGAAAAGGATTCTAACCGCAATAATTATCTGCATTGTAGCCGCCGCGCATGCGCCGGCACAAAAGCCGCTGGCGGTAGACATCTGGCCCGAGGGGCTGCCCAACTCAAACGGCACCGACCTTACGGAGCCTTACAGCGACGAGACGCGCAACTACAAGCCAACGATGTACGTGTACCTGCCCGACAGCAACAAGGCAACCGGCCGCGCCGTGCTCGCACTTCCGGGCGGCGGATACGTTTGGGAATCGTTCGACAACGAAGGCCACTCGTGGGCCAAGCCGCTCAACGACCGCGGCATAGCACTCATTGTGGTGAAATACAGGCTGCCGCGCAACCGTATGCTCGCCGTGCCCGAAACCGACGTGTACGAGGCCATACGAATAACGCGCCGGCATGCCCGCGAATGGCATATCGACCCGCACAAGGTGGGCGTGATGGGATTCTCCGCCGGAGGACATCTGGCTTCAACCGTGGCAACGCACGCCAAGGGGAACGCCAGGCCGGATTTCCATATACTGTTCTACGCGGTAACGTCCATGCGCGACAACATGCGCACGAAACACTCCGGCACAAAACCCAACTTCATGGGACTCGACGCGCCGGCCGACATTGTGGCCTACTACAGCAACGACGAACAGGTAACAGCCTCAACACCGCCCGCACTGATTTTCACGGTCGACGACGACACGCTCGTGCCAACGAGCAACAGCGTGAACTACTACCTCGCCCTCAACCGCGCAGGAGTTCCGGCCTCGCTGCACATCTACCCCGGCGGCGGGCACGGCTTCGGGGGCAGCGAAAAATTCCCCTACCGCAAAGCCATGCTCGACACACTGTTCTCCTGGCTCGACACACTGCCATGACCATACCTGGAAACGCATATATAATAAACAAAACACCCTATGAAAAAGATAACAGTACTGCTGTCACTCTTCCTCGCCGCCGCCTCAACCGGCTTAGCGCAAAGCTATAGCGAGATGAAAATATGGCCCGACGGTCTGCCCAACTCCAACGGCGCAGACCTCACCAAACCCTACGACGACGCCACGGGCAACTACGAGCCGACGGTTCGCGTCTACCTGCCCGAGAAATCCAAAGCCACCGGCCGCGCCATCCTCTGCATTCCTGGCGGCGGATACGGCACCGTAGTGTCAGAGCCCGAGGGCTATTCGTGGGCGCCATACTTCGTGGAGCGCGGCATAGCGCTCATCGTGCTCAAATACCGCCTGCCAATGGGCAATTATGCCTCTGTCCCCTCCACCGACGCCTTCGAGGCCATGCGCATAATACGCCGCCACGCCAAAGAGTGGAACATCGACCCGCACAAGGTGGGCGTAATGGGCCATAGCGCCGGGGGACACCTGGCCGCCACCGTGGCCACACTTGCCGAAGGCGACGCCCGGCCCGACTTCCAGATTCTCTTCTACCCCGTAATTACCATGGACAAGCGCTATACCCACATGGGCACCCACGACAACCTGATAGGCAAAGACCCGCAGCCCGAAATAGCCGACTATTACAGTTGCGAGAAGCAGGTGCAGCCCGGCGACGCACCCGCACTCATACTTGTAACCGACGACGACACGGTAGTGCCCTCCGAAAACAGCGTGAGCTATTACCTTGCACTGCAAAAGGCCGGTGTGTCCGCCTCGCTGCACGTTTATCCCGCAGGCGAACACGGCTTCAGCAACCACAAGACGTTCCGCTCGCACGACGTGATGTTAGACGACCTCTTCTCGTGGATTGACAGCCTGAAATAACCGCCCGCACCCGCGCCGGCAGCGCAACACATGCCTACCGGCACACACTACACCGCAACAACAAAACACACAAAAACACATAAACCACATGAAAACTGAAAGAACAACGATATTAGCCCTGCTGTTGCTTTTAATATCGCTCCCCGCATATTCGCAAAAGACATTCGAAATGGACATCTGGCCCGACGGACTGCCCAACACCAACGGAACCGACCTGACAAAGCCCTACGACGACAACGCGCGCAACTACAAACCCATGATAACCGTGTTCCTCCCCGCAAAGGACAAGGCCACAGGCCGCGCAGTGGTATGCTGCCCGGGCGGGGCTTATGAAATGCTCGCACTCGAGAGCGAAGGCACAGGATGGGCGCCGTTCTTCAACGACCGCGGCATAGCACTCATAGTATTGAAGTACCGTATGCCGCACGGCTTCTCGTCCGTTCCCGCCACCGACGCCGACGAGGCCATACGCATAACGCGCCGCCATGCCAAGGAGTGGAACATCGACCCGCACAAGGTGGGAATAATGGGACACAGCGCCGGAGGACACCTGGCCTCGACCGTGGCCACACACGCCGTGGGCGACGCCAAACCCGACTTCCAGATACTGCTCTACCCGGTTATAACAATGGACCCCTCGTACACGCACATAGGGTCGCGCAACAACCTGATAGGACAGAATCCGTCGCCCGAAATCGAACACTATTACTGCAACGAGAAGCAGGTGCGCCCGGGCGACCCCACGGCATTCATCGCCCTGTCGAACGACGACAACGCGGTGCAGCCCGCCAACGGCGCGAACTACTACCTGGCCCTCCAAAAGGCCGGTGTCAAGGCCTCGCTGCACATCTATCCCGACGGCGGGCACGGATACGGCAGCATGCCCTCGTTCAGGTGGCACAAACAACTCGAAGCCGACCTGACCGACTGGCTCGCCACGCTCCCGTAAAAAAGCCGCTGCGGGACGGCCGTAATTTTCCCGCGTTTTTCATGAATTTTCCGCCCCGGTTTCCGGACGGGTTTTCAAGGAGCAAAAAATATGTCTGACCTATTTTAAAATATGTCAGACATATTTTGAATTATGTGCCTTGTATTTTTTATTTGCTCCCAAAAGGGGATAACGCATTGAAAATTAGTTTTCATTTCCAGCGTCGCTTTTTGTCTGTCGCGGCACATGAATACAGCAAATCCAGTTCCTTAACGCATACTCGTGCGTCACCGCCCGCAAGCGCAACACATCCGGCAAAAAAAGCCGCGGCAACACCCGGTTACGGTGCAAAACCGCGCATTCACGAAGCACATCGGCCGCAGAAACCGGAAAATACATTCTTTTTAACCAGAATGTGAAAGATTTTTTCCATAAAAGCGTACTACATTTCACACATAAGTACTAACTTTGCTCCAAATAAGCAATTAAAAAATCAACACAAAACCATGTCTAAAAAATTAAACATCGCATTAGCGATATTCAGTGTGGCAGCACTGAGCTCATGCAGCAAAATGGGCCCGCTCTCTGCCGACAATTTCACTGTAACACCCTCGCCCCTGGAAGCACAGGCAGGAAAGGTAGACGTTACAATCAACGGCCGCTTCCCCGAAAAATACATGAAGCGCAAAGCAGTGGTAACCGTAACCCCGGTGCTCAAATATGCCGGACAGACCACCGAAGGACAAAGCGCCACATTCCAGGGAGAAAAGGTAGAAGGCAACAACCAGACCATATCCTACAAGGTTGGCGGCAACTACACAATGAAAAACTCGTTCAAATACGTGCCCGACATGCAGAAGAGCGAGCTTTACCTCACCTTCGACGCCAAGAAAGGCAAGAAAACCGTAAAAATACCCGAGGTTAAGATAGCCGACGGCGTTCTCGCAACAAGCGAACTGCTCAAACGCACACTCGCAAGCGCAAACCCGGCAGTTGCACCCGACGCATTCGAACACGTTATAGCACAAAAACAGGAAGCAAGCATAAACTTCCTCATACAGCAGGCCAAAATACGCAACTCCGAGCTCAAAAAGACATCAGTTCAGGAATTCGTAGAAACACTGCGCGACATCAAAGCCGACCAAAAGCGCAAAGAGCTCAACAACGTGGAAATCTCGGCTTACGCTTCACCTGACGGCGGCGTGGAACTCAACGACAAACTCGCCGCAAAACGTGAAAGCACCACAAGAGACTATGTTGACAACGTGCTCAAGAAACAGGAAATCGACACACACGTAGACGCAAAATACACCGCACAGGACTGGGAAGGATTCCAGCAACTCGTTTCGGCTTCCAACATACAGGACAAGGAAGTTATCCTACGCGTGCTCTCGATGTACAAAGACCCCGAACAGCGTGAACAGCAAATCAAGAACATATCCTCGGCATTCCGTGAACTCGCCGACGAAATCCTCCCGCAGCTCCGCCGCTCGCGCCTGACAATAAACTACGAGCTCATCGGCCGCAGCGACGACGAAATACAGGAGCAATTCAAGAGCGACGCTTCGCAACTCTCAGTTGAGGAACTCATCTACGCTACCACACTCACCGAGAACCAGTCGGAACAGGAAGCAATCCTCAAGAAAACCACGGAACTCTATCCCAACGACTACCGTGCATACAACAACCTTGCAGCAATCGCTTACAGCAAAGGCGACCTGAACGCTGCCAAGAGCTACCTCACAAAAGCAAACAGCGTAAAGAGCAACAACCCCGAAAGCAACGTAAACCTCGGTATGATTGCATTGTGCAACGGAAATGTTGAAGAAGCCGAAAACTACATGGCAAAAGGCAACGGCGCAAGCAACTATAACGAAGCACTCGGTAACCTGCAAATCGCAAAAGGAAACTACGCACAGGCTAACAGCTACTTCAAGGGAATCAACTCTAACAGCGCCGCACTTGCACAAATCCTTTCGAAAGATTACAACAGCGCAAACAAAACTCTCTCGCAGGTGGCTAACCCCGACGCAACAACAAGCTACCTCAAAGCTATCGTAGCTGCACGCACCAACGACAAGGCTTCGGCACTCAGTAACCTGAAAGACGCTATCGCAAAAGACAGCTCCTACGCAGAATATGCCGCAAAAGACCTGGAATTCGCTAAATTCAACAACGACGCAGAATTCAAGAACATCGTAAAATAAAAAAAGTAAGTATGCACATACGCGCATCTTACTCCCTGATAATACTGCTGCTGGCCACATTCGTGGCCGGCTGCAGTGTTTCTAAGGACAGGTTTCGCCTGAGCGGCAAATTCAAACACCTGCACTCGGCGAACATATACATCTATTCCGAAAACGGCCACGACACAATACGCGTTGACGGCGGCAAGTTCGTTTACGAAAAGAAGCTGTCGCACCCGGTGATTCTTACAATCCAGTATCCGAACTTTGCCGAAATGAAAATCGTGGCCGAGCCGGGAAAAGAAACCAAGTTCTCTACCGACGCAGCCGACCTGACCCAAACCAAGCTCAGCGGAACGGAGGAAAACGAGCTGCTTAGCGATTTCTATTACGACACGGCAAACAAAAACGAAGCCGAAGCACGCAAAGCAGCCGAGGCTTTCATTACCAAGCACCCTTCTACATTAGCCGCCGAAGCCGTTTTCCGCACGTACTTCGCCGAAAGCGTGAACCCCGACGCAAAGCGCACGCTCAAACTCTTGAATCTTATTATAAAGCACCAGCCTCACAATGCTTCGCTCAGCAACCTTGCAGGCCGGTTGCTTCCATACCTGCGCACCGCCCCGGGAAACAAAATGCCCGACTTCAAAGTCGTTTCCTGGGAAGGCGACACTATCACCAACAAGAGTTTCAAAGACCGCTATCTCCTTATTTATTTTTGGGCCACCTGGCAATACGAAAGCTTTCAACAGGTACGCGGCCTGAAGAACGTCGTGCGCCCATACGGCAAACGTATCGGCGTAATCTGCGTGAATATGGATTACAATTACCGCAGCTTTCTCAACTGCGTGCGCCGCGACTCCGTACCCGAATACAACGTTTGCGAAAAAGCCGCATGGTCGTCGCAGCTTGTAAGGCTTTTGGGCGTGACGCAAATACCCGGAAACGTGATTGTTTCGCCCGAAGGAGAAATCGTAGCCCGCGACCTTGAATACTCCGACCTGCGCAGGCGCGTTTCATCGCTTTTGGAACAAAAATAGCAACCATGCTTGTAAAACTTTTCACTGCAGCCGTAAACGGGCTTGACGTGCGCACCGTCGAAGCCGAGGTAAACATTTCAAAAGGTGCCAAGTTCAGCCTGGTCGGCCTGCCCGACAGCGCGGTGCGTGAAAGTTATTACCGCATAAAGACCGCACTACACAACTCGGGTTTCGTTCTTCCCACAAACCAAATCACCATCAACCTGGCCCCCGCCGACATCCGCAAGGAAGGCTCGGGCTATGATTTGCCGCTTTCCTTGGGAATTCTTGCGGCACAGGGAGCTGTGGACAGCAACAGCCTGAAGCGCTACATGTTCGTAGGCGAGCTGGGGCTCGACGGAACGTTGCGCCCCATACGAGGTGCGTTGCCGATAGCCATACATGCGCGCGCCGCCAAGTTCGACGGCCTGATTGTGCCCGAAGCCAACGCCCGCGAGGCTGCTGCCGTAGACACGCTTAAGGTGTACGGCGCAAGAAACCTGTGCGAGGTGACCGATTTCCTCAACGGCAAAGCCGAAATGTGGCCGACCGAAGTCAACACGCGCGAGGAGTTCTACGCACACTGCATGGAATACGACGCCGACTTTGCCGACGTGCGCGGCCAAGACAACGTAAAGCGCGCGCTTGAAGTGGCTGCCGCCGGAGGGCACAACATAATCCTCGTGGGCAGTCCGGGGTGCGGCAAATCGATGATGGCCAAGCGCCTGCCAGGCATACTGCCGCCGCTGTCGCTGTCGGAAAGCCTTGAAACAACGCAGATTCACTCCGTTGCGGGAATACTCGACGGCAAGACGTCGCTCGTAACGGCGCGCCCGTTCCGCAGCCCGCATCACACAATTTCCGACGTGGCGCTAATAGGTGGCGGCACGAACTTCATGCCCGGCGAAATCAGCCTTGCGCACAATGGAGTGCTCTTTCTCGACGAGCTGCCCGAGTTCAGCCGCAGCGCCCTCGAGACTCTGCGCCAGCCGCTCGAAGACCGCATGGTCAGCATTACGCGCGCCAAGTACAGCGTCACCCTGCCGTGCTCCTTCATGCTCGTGGCGTCGATGAATCCCTGCCCGTGCGGCTACTACAACCACCCGACGCACAAATGCGTGTGCTCGCCGGGACAGATACAACGCTACATGAGCCGCATTTCCGGCCCGCTGCTCGACCGCATGGACATTCAGGTGGAGGTCACGCCCGTGCCTTTCGACGACCTTGCCAACTCGCCGCGCGGCGAGTCGAGCGCAACGATACGCAACAGGGTAATCAAGGCGCGCGAGGTACAGATGAAACGCTTTGGCACCACAAAACACATACACTGCAACGCACAGATGTCGAACAACATGATACACGTTTTTGCCGAGCCTGACGACGAAGGCAAGAGCCTGCTCGCCATGGCCATGAAGCGATTCGACCTGTCGGCACGAGCATACGAGAGGATTTTGAAGGTTGCACGCACTATAGCCGACCTCGACGGCAGCCCCGACGTGCGCGGCCCGCACATTGCAGAGGCAATAGGCTACCGCAACCTCGACCGCTCAACGTGGGGAGAATGACACACGCACCCGCAGATACCGAAACGTAAACGGCATTCTCCACACGCAACACAGACAATAGCGGCACATATAGCAAAGTCCATGCCACTTTTCCGCGCCATTGGGTGTCCTTAGGTGAAGGTCTGAGCAAAGAAAAATTATCTCTGAGATAATTTAAAATATGTCCGACATATTTCGAAATATGTCGGACATATTTTTTCGCGCCTTAAATCATTGGCCCGCAAAATGGTTCAAAAAAACCGGAAAGCGGCGGGCGTGCCGTCGCTTTCTGTCCGAATTTTATCCCGAATAGGTCGTCAGACTTCGGGCAGATTACCTGTTTATGCCAAGCAGGTTACTTTACGCTTGGCCGAAGGCGTGGCGGGCCACGTCGAGGCCGGGCGGGAAGCAAGATGCCGGCAGAAACGGGTAAGATGCTCGGAGAGCCTGCCTGCCGAACTTATTATCGGCTATTCATTAATATTTTGAGTTCTGATGACCAATTCGGGATTATTTGCCAAGCAACGTGTCGATTGTTTTCTTGAGCTGCACATCATTATCCTTGAGCCTTTCCTCTGGCGTCTGGTAGACTATAACGTCGGGATAGAGGTCTTGGTTTTCGAGGTACTTGCCGCTCATGTCCTTCACGGCTACTTCAGGCAAACCGACCACTATGCGGCCATTCACCTGTGTTTCCCACCACACAGCGGTCATCGTTCCGGCCATGGGCGCGCCCACGAGTTTGCCTATTCCGAGGGCCTTGTACATGAACGGGAACCCGTGGGCGTTGGAATAGTCGTTCTCGCACATCAGCACGGCCGACGGCTTGTACCACTGCATGAACGGGTCGCTGCCGATGTACTGGCCGCGCGGCTCGAACGTCTGGTAGAGCTTTCCGCTCAACAGTATGCCGAGGTCGTCGTGCAGCCAACCTCCGCCGTTGTGGCGTATGTCGACCACGAGGGCTTCCTTGTTGCGGTTTTTGCCGAGCACTTCGGAGAACACGTCGCGGAAGCTCTCGCTGTTCATTGCCTTGACGTGCACGTAGCCCACGCGCCCGCCGGAGTACTTCTCGGTCATCTCGCGGCGGCGTTCAACCCAGCGTTTGTAGAGCAGGTTGCCCACTGCGCCCGACGATGTGGGTATCACTTCCTGTTCGTACTCGTTCTTGCCCTTGTCGTCGGTGAGTACGAGCAACGTGCGCTTGCCGCTCTTTCCGGCCAGCAGCGGGAAGTAGTCCTTGCCTTTTTCTATGGGCTGGCCGTCTATTTTCTTAATTATGTGCCCGGCCTTTATCTTCGAGCCGGTGAAGTCGAGCGGGCCGCCTTTTATTATTTCCTTTATCTTGAGCCCGTCGCCGTCGTATTCGTCATCAAAGAACGCACCAAGGTTGGCTGTCTGCTGGCGCGGCGCGGTAGTTCCGACGCGTGCTCCTGTGTGCGAGGCGTTCAGTTCTCCGAGCATTTCGCTCAACATTTCGGCCATGTCGTAGTCATTGTTTATTTCGGGCAGGAAGCGTTTGTAACTCTTGGCGTAGAAGTCCCAGTCCACGCCGCCGAGGTCCTCGCGGTAGAACTTGTTGTTTATGAGGTTCACCACGTGGTCGAATATGTATTCGCGCTCCTTTATCGGCTTATACTCGAACTCGGCGCGGAAATTGATGTCCTTGGCAGAACCGTTGTCGAGGTTCACCTTACGTATGCGCCCGCCCGAAGTGTAAAGGTTCTTGCCGTCGGCCGAGGGCAGCAGGGCGCAATAGCCGAGGCCCTTGTTGAGCACGCGGAGCGAGCCGTCGTCGATGTCGCGCACCCAGAGGTTTGAACTGCCGTCGTACGAGGCGATGTAGTACACCTTGCGGCCGTCTTTCGAGAGGTAGAAGTCGCCTATCGAGCCGGAAATCCACGTAAGCCGCACCACGCGGTCGCGGCAGCGGTCGAAGTCGGGCTTGAATGCGTCGGCGCTGTCCTTCTTTGCCTCGGTGGTGTCACTCTTGGCCTTGCCTTCTGCGTCTTTTGCCTTGTCGGATTTTTCTTTCTTGTTGTCCTTGTCCTTCTTTTCCTTTTTGTCGGATTTGTCGGCCTTGTCGTCCTTCTTCTTTTTCTTATCCTCTTCGAGTTTCTTCTTTTTGGCGTCGTAAAGCTCGCGTCCCTCCTTGTCAAGGCGGAAACGGTCGTAAGTCTCTCCGTCGAGGAACATTATGTACAGGTCGTCCTGCGCTCCCCAACTGCCGTGGCTGCGCATTCCGGCGCGGTCGCTCGCAAACACTACGGCCTTGCCGTCGAAAGCCCAGTGTGCGGAGCTGTCCGAATAGCCGCTTTCGGTCAGGTTCACCACCTTTGTGCCGTCGGCTTTCACCACGGCCACGTCAACGTTGTTCCAGCCGCCAATTCCTATGTAGGAAGTCAAAAGCCAGCGGCTGTCGGGCGACCATTCAAAGTCGAGGTCGAAATCCGTGTAGGAAAAGTTGTAGCGTTTGTCGAGCACGGTGCGCGACGTTTTGGAGGCCATGCTGTACACACGCAGCTCCGTGCGGTTTGCCCAGTAGGCAATGTATTTTCCGTCGGGCGAAAATTTTGGCATGTAGCACGCCTCGTCGCCAACGATGAGCGGTTCTTCCTTCAGCTCGTGCCCGTAAACGAATGTCTCGTCGTCCTCGCGCACGAGAGTTGTCTTGTAAATTCCCCAAACGCCGTTGCGCTCCGAGTCGTACACCAAGGTCTTGCCGTCGGGGCTTATGGTTACGTTTCTCTCGGCTTCGGCCGTGTTGGTAATGCGTTTGGTGGTCTCATAGTCGGGCGACGTTACGTACACCTCGCCGCGCGCCACGAACGCCACCTGTTTCTCGTCCTTGGGGAGTGACACGCTCGAGGCTCCGCCCGTTATCGTCATGGGTATCATCGGTTCCACCGTCTCGTCGACGATAACGTCGATGTCAAGGCGCTTTGGTTCTTCGCCTTCGCGCATTGTGTAGAGCGCGCCGTCGTAACTGAAGCAGAGCATTCCCGTTTCCGACACCGTGAGGTAGCGCACCGGGTGGCGGTCGAACTTGGTAATCTGGCGCACGTCTGTTCCGTCAACGTTTCGGCGGAACACATTCATCGAGCCGGTGCTTTCTTCGAGGTAATAAAAGCTCTTGCCGTCGGGTGCCCAGCAGGGATTGCGGTCCTCGCCCTTGAAATCGGTGAGTTTACGGAAAGTACGTTCCTTGTTGTCGGCCTGAGTGAGCCAGATGTCGCGCGTAATGGGCGACGTGTGGTGCTTGCGCCACTTGTCCTCATAGCCTTTCATGTCCTGGAACAGTAGTTGTCCGGCCGCATTCACCGAAATGCTCTCCATTGTATATTCCGAAAACAGTTTGGGTCGCGAGCCGGCGGTGTCCACCGAGTAAACCTGCGAGAACACTCCCGGAAAAGCGCCGTCATCTGCGTTGGGCATGTAATAGGATGAGTAAAGAATGCGCCCGTCTGGCAGGAAAGCGTTCACGTATTCGTTTGCCGAATGCGTGGTGAGCCGCTTGGGCGTGCCGCCCTGCTCCGAAATAAGGAATACGTCGAAGCCGCCGAGCCGGTCGGACGAGAAAGCTATCTGCTTCCCGTCGGGCGACCACACGGGGTAGGAATCGTAAGCGCTGTTGCTCGTAATCTGGCGCGCCTGCCCGCCTGATGAGGAAACCACGAACAGATTACCATGGTAAGAAAACACTATCTTCGTGCCGTCGGGCGATATGGCGCTCGCCCTAAGCCACATATCCTTGGCGGCATGCGACGTTACCGCCGCCAGAACGGTAATAAACGCGAAAAGTAACTTTTTCACAACTTGTATGTTTATAATAGTTATGTGTTCATTGCACATTATTAATATCCATAGCCCTACCGGGGCATATAACGGCAACGTAAAAAAGCCAAAAGGAATCCAACCTTATGGAATTTATCCCACGGTACGGATTCCTCTTTTATCTTTCAGCGGCAGCTGCCGCACTTTGCCGGGATTAGAACAGGTAAGCCACCTGCACCTGCCAGGTATTCGACTTGAAGTCGTTCTTCGTGCCTCTCAGTTGGTCGGGAACAAGCTCACCGAAGTTGCTGAGCGCAATGTTATATCCCACGCCGGCCTCCAGGTGTCCTAACACGCGCGCGCCTATGCCTACGTTCCACGTAACGTTCGACGACTTGAATTTCGCAACCTCCGATATTGTCTTGTTGCCAACGTTGAAGCCGAACTGCGGCCCCGTCTCGGCATACACCGAGGCTATCGAGCCGAGCCCCAGCGTGTAGCGCACATTGATGGGTATCTCTATGGTGTTGAGGTTCTTGGAATCCGACATCGAGCCGTCCTCGCCATCGCCCGATTTAACGTTCATGCGGCGCTGGCTGTACTGCGCCGAAGCGTTGACTCCCAAGCCCACGATTGGAATGTTGAACCAAACCTTCGGGCCCACGTACCAGCCGGCGCGGTGCTCCGAATTGAAATACTTGCCATCGTCGAAAGAGAGTTTCGACATGTTCATACCGGCCACCAGACCGAACTTAAACTGCGCGGAGGCAGTCGTCGCGCCGCCGGCGATAAACAACATCGCAACGGCAAGGAAAAACTTTTTCATCAGATTTTCAATTATGACTGTTAATAATAATCCACGGCAAAAATAATCTATTTTAATCAAATATAAGCCCTTAAAGCGCAACAATATGCACTTTTGCCCGGCAAACACGCCGCGGGCTTTTAACGAGTATTAAAATTCCCAGAACACTACATAGGAGAAAAACGAAAATTCAAGGCACATAATTCAAAATATGTCCGAGGAATTTCAAAATATGTCCGACATATTTTCCGCCTTCCGAAGCACACTGATTTCCAACGCCTTGCAAGGAGCTCTTTTATATAACACATTTAACATTTCGCGGTCGGTTAGTTGACGAAATAAGCACTTTACAAAGATTCAAAGCAAGGGCTACTTGTTTGCCTGAAACAAACTGCCGAAATATCGGCACTGCAAAATCGATAAACCTGCGAATTATCGGCAGTACAACAACTAATTTTACGCTAAATATCGGCAGTACGGATTAATTTACTACCTTTATCGCAAAAATCGGAAACAATGGACACAAGAGAGCTTGAAAGAGTACTACTGGACCAAAAGGAAGAACTTGAAGCGTTGAGAAACAAGAGTTTCTGCCACCGCCTGGAAGAAAGCCAAATCGATTTGAACAGCAATCTTGCGCAAGTGGTTATAGGTGTAAGAAGAAGCGGGAAATCCACATTATGCTTCAATGCTTTGGAAAAGTCAAAAGTCCGTTACGCCTATGTCAATTTAGACGATGAGAACCTGTACGGCCTAACGGTCAAGGACATGAACGACATCCTCCAAGTTCTCTATAGCATATACGGCAACTTCACCCACCTTTTTCTCGACGAGATTCAAAACATCAAATGGTGGCATCTTTTCGTAAACCGTATGTTGCGCAAGGGAATGCATGTGTTGCTCACCGGCAGCAATTCCAAATTGCTCAGCGGCGAACTTGCCTCTCACTTAACGGGAAGGCACCATACCATAGAGCTGTTGCCTTTCTCATTCAGGGACTGGTGCAACTACAACGGCATAGCCACGGCTCCGCTTACCACAAAAAACATGGGGATTCTCATGGGGGCTTTCGACAAATACCTACGGCAGGGCGGATTTCCCGAATTACTCATTGAACGAAACCATACGAGCTACATTGATTCATTGTTTCACAACATAATAACGCAAGACATACAGAAGCGTTTTAATGTAAAATACATCGATTCGTTAGAGCGCCTTGCAGGACATCTGCTAAACATCTCGCCGGCCATTATCGTCAAGGATAAGCTGCAAGAACAGTTCGGGTTCAAAAGCCACCACACACTGGGCAATTATCTTTCGTACCTCGCACAGACCTACCTGATATGCAAGGTCAGCAAATACTCTACTAAAAGCAGAGAGCGTTCTGTGGCAGAAAAAGCATACGCCATAGACGTGGCTTTCATGAACAAGCGTGAGAATGCTCTGGCAGGCGAAAATCTCGGATGGCGGCTTGAAACGATTGTATATCTTGAATTGCGCCGCCAAATAAAGACCGAAGAAGAGGATATCTACTATTTCGACAACGGAAACACTGAAGCTGACTTCATTGTATGCAACGGGAACAAGGCCACGGGAGTATATCAAGTTTCATACAACATAGAGAACCCAAAGACACGCCGGCGGGAAGTCAACGGGGCAATCACTGCAGCCAAAACCACCAAATGCAGCAACGTGTATATCCTTACAGACCACCAGTCGGAAACAATCGTACAAAACGGCATAAAGATAAAGGCCATGCCTGTTTGGGAATGGATTGTACGCGAAGGATAATGCCCAGTTTAAACATAAACAACAAATACCGGCAAGGCATATCCGGCTGCCGTGTACCGTGCCAGGCACATACGGGCAAACACGCCGCGGGATTTTAACGAGTATTAAAATTACCCGAACACTACATAGGAGAAAAACGAAAATTCAAGGCACATAATTCAAAATAGGTCCGAGGAATTTCAAAATATGTCCGACATATTTTCCGCCTTCCGAAGCGCACTGATTTCCAACGCCTTGCAAGGAGCTCTTTTCCGCAACACATTTAACACTTCGCGGTCGGTTAGTTGACAAACCGTCAAGCTGAATTGCCATGTCCGCTTACGGGCATGGCAATTCCCGTACTTCTGCGCGGCAGCATGGCGTTCATATCCGCAACGTGCGCCGTGAATTGCGGCGCACGCACTCATGGCTGCACACAAAGCATGGCAAAGCCCTTGTGTTTCATAAAAAATGTGTAATTTTGCACGTCATTTACAAACTCTCCCGAAAAAAGATGGAACAGTCCGAAGTACGGGTGCGATTTGCCCCCAGCCCCACAGGGCCTTTGCACATTGGCGGCGTGCGCACCGCGCTATACAATTACTTATTCGCCCGCCAGCACGGCGGCAAACTTATTTTCCGCATAGAAGACACCGACACGCACCGCTTCGTGCCTGGGGCGGAAGAATATATACTCGAGTCTTTCCGCTGGCTCGGAATACAGTTCGACGAAGGTGTGAGCTTCGGCGGCGAATACGGCCCCTACCGCCAGTCGGAACGCCGCAGCATTTACAAAAAATACGCCGACGAGCTGCTTAACAGCGGCAAGGCTTACATAGCCTTCGACACGCCCGAAGAACTCGACGCGGCGCGCAACGCCACGAAGAACTTCCAGTACGACGCTTCGACGCGCATGAACATGCGCAACTCGCTGACGCTCGACAGCGCTGAGGTGCAACGCCTTATCAGCGAGGGCGCGCAATATGTACTGCGCTTCAAGATTGAACCGGGCGAGGACATACACGTTTACGACATGATACGCGGCGACGTGGTGATAAACTCGTCAATACTCGACGACAAGGTGCTTTACAAGTCGGCCGACGAGTTGCCCACTTACCACCTGGCCAACATCGTAGACGACCACCTCATGAAAATAACCCACGTGATACGCGGCGAGGAGTGGCTGCCGTCGGCACCGCTGCACGTGCTGCTTTACAAGGCTTTCGGCTGGCAGGACACAATGCCTCGCTTTGCCCACCTGCCGCTGCTGCTCAAGCCCGACGGCAAGGGCAAGCTGTCGAAACGCGACGGCGACCGCCTGGGCTTCCCCGTGTTCCCGCTCGAATGGAAAGACCCCGTCAGCGGCGAGGTATCGTCGGGCTACAGGGAGAGCGGATACATGCCCGAAGCGGTAATAAACTTCCTCGCGCTGCTCGGGTGGAATCCCGGCGACGACCAGGAAATTCTCTCGATGGACGAGCTGATAGAAAAATTCGACCTCGAGAATTGCAGCCGCAGCGGAGCACGCTTCGACTACATCAAAGCCGCGTGGTTCAACCACGAATACATCCTCAAGACGCCCGACAGCGAGCTTGCGCCCGAGTTCGACAAGATTCTGCGCGCCAACGGCATAAACGAAAGCCTTGAGCGTGTAACCGAAGTGGTTACGATGATGAAAGGCCGCGTCAACTTCATCAAAGAACTCTGGCCGCTGTGCCGTTTCTTCTTTGTAGCCCCGCAGGAATACGACGCAAAGACCGTAAAGAAGCGCTGGAAAGAAAACTCTCCCCAGGAAATGCGCATGCTTCGCGACGTGCTTGCCGGCATTGACGACTTCTCCATACAAAACCAGGAGGAAACCGTGCTCAAGTGGATTGCCGACAACAACCTCGGCACGGGCAACGTGCTCAACGCCTTCCGCCTGGCTATCGTAGGCGAGGGAATCGGCCCGCACGTGTTCGACATCTCGGCTTTCATAGGAAAAGAGGAAACACTGCGCCGCCTCGACCGCGCAATCGACGTACTCGGTAACAAACAATAACCCGCCGGCATGTACTCAATAGGAATATACCTGTACATTCTCTGCGTGCGGATAGCTTCGTTCTTCAACACAAAGGCGCGTCTGCTGCTGCACGGCCACGAGGAGATATTCTCCACGCTCCGCAACGCAATACGCACCAACGAGCGCTACGTTTGGTTCCACGCTTCCTCGCTTGGCGAGTTCGAGCAGGGACGCCCGCTCATTGAACGCCTGCGCAGCCGCCATCCCGAGTACAAAATACTGCTTACCTTCTTTTCTCCCTCGGGCTACGAGGTAAGGAAAAACTACGAGAACGCCGACATTGTGTGCTACATACCTTTCGACACGCCGCGCAACGCACGCCGTTTCGTCAGGATGGTACGTCCCGAAAAGGCTTTCTTCATAAAATACGAATTCTGGAAGAACATGCTCGATGAGCTTAGGAATGCGGGCACGGAGATATACAGTGTTTCGAGCATTTTCCGTCCCGACCAGATTTTCTTCCGCCCTTATGCCAAGCCTTACGCACGTGTGCTCGGCAACTTCAATCATTTCTTCGTGCAGAACGACAGTTCGCGCCGCCTGCTCGCAGCCCACGGCATAACGAACGTCACCGTTACGGGCGACACCCGTTTCGACCGCGTTATCGACGTTTGCAACGCCTCGCGCAGCATACCTGTGGCCGAGAAGTTCGCAGCCGGGAGCAAGGTGCTCGTTGCCGGCAGCTCGTGGGAGCACGACGAGGACATCATAATACCTTATTTCAACGAGCACCCCGGGATGAAACTCATCCTTGCGCCGCATGTTGTGAGCGATTCGCACATCGAGCGTATCAAGCAGGCACTCAAGCGTCCGGCCGTATGCATTACCGACGCCGACGAAGGCAATGTGGCCGAGGCCGACTGCCTTATCGTCAACACCTACGGAATGCTTTCGTCCATTTACCGTTACGGCCGGGTGGCTTACGTTGGCGGCGGGTTCGGCGTAGGCATTCACAACGTTCCCGAGGCCGCAGTTTACGGCGTGCCCGTGATAATCGGCCCCAACCACCGCAAATTCCGCGAGGCCAATGCCCTGCTGGCCGAAGGAGGCTGCATGGAAATCACCTCGCCCGAGACATTTGCAATGACAATGGACCTGCTCCTCGGCAACGAAGAGCGCCGCTCAAGGGCGGGTGCCGTGGCCGGCGAGTACATACGCAAGAACGCCGGCGCGTCCGACGCAATATTCAATGCCATAAAGTGGTAAACCTATAAAAACTATATTATGATCAGCAACCTGTTAGGCCAGCTCGATTTGCAGCAGATAGTAAGCGCGTTCATCGTGCTTTTTGCGGTAATCGACATCTTCGGCTCCACGCCTATAATAATAAACCTCAAGAAACAGGGACGCCCCGTAGGCGCGTGGAAAGCGTCGTCGCTGTCGGGCGCGCTGCTGCTCGGATTTTTCTTTGCCGGCGACGCCATGCTCAGGCTGTTCAGCGTCGACATCTCGTCGTTCGCCGTGGCCGGCGCGCTCGTAATCTTCCTCATGGCTTTGGAGATGATTCTCGACATCACGATATTCAAGAACCAGGGCCCCATAAAGGAAGCCACCCTCGTGCCGGTGGTATTCCCGCTCATTGCGGGTGCGGGCTCGTTCACCACACTGCTTTCGCTCAAGGCCGAATTCCATTCGGTCAACATAATAACAGCCCTTGTGCTCAACATGCTGTGCGTGTATATCGTAATACGCGCCACCGACTGGGTGGAACGCAAGATAAGCGCAAGTTTCATCTACCTGCTGCGCAAGTTCTTCGGAATAATCCTGCTCGCAATTTCGGTGCGCCTGTTCACGGCAAACTTCATGTCGCTGATACACAACCTGTAAATTCAATATAAGACAATCCAAACCGCACCTGCGCAAACGGCTGTTTTACGAGGCGCGGCGGCGCAGCCGTTTTTGTCTGCATTTTCAGGGCGGTTTTCAAACGAGTTTTCAGGAGGCAAAAAATATGTGCCTTGTATTTTAAAATATGTCTGACATATTTCGAATTATGTCAGACATATTTTTAATTTGCTCCCACGTAGGGTTTACGCGCTGAAAATCAGTTTTCATTTTTCCGCACCCGGAACGGCCTTTTTACGTGCCCGGTTTTTGCGTCCGCGCTTGTCGGCCTCAATACTCTGCGTCACACTCCCGTCCCCGGCCGGCACACCTGCCCAACTGCACACTGCACAAAGCATTTTAAAACATATTAAAACACTGCAATGAAATTACTTGCCCGCAAGTTTGGTGTTCAAAAAAATTGAACTAATTTTGTGCTGCAAACAAAAATCAAAATCTTACGATTATGAAAATAGAAAACATCCACGCTCGCGAGATACTCGACTCCCGCGGCAATCCTACTGTCGAAGTAGAAGTTGAACTCGAATGCGGCGTCATCGGACGCGCTGCCGTTCCTTCAGGTGCATCAACCGGCGAAAACGAAGCTCTCGAGCTCCGCGACGGCGACAAGAAACGCTATGGCGGCAAAGGCGTACTCAAAGCTGTTGAGAACGTAAACACAGTTATCGCTCCCGCAATCAAAGGCATGTGCGTGCTCGCACAGCGTCAGATTGACCACGCAATGATAGCACTCGACGGTACGAAGACAAAGTCGAAACTCGGCGCTAACGCTATCCTCGGCGTTTCGCTCGCAGTGGCAAAAGCAGCTGCTGCTTACCTCGACCTGCCCCTCTACCGTTACATCGGCGGTACGAACACATACACACTCCCCGTGCCGATGATGAACATCATCAACGGCGGCAGCCACTCCGACGCTCCCATCGCGTTCCAGGAATTCATGATTCGCCCCGTAGGCGCTCCCTCGTTCAAGGAAGGCCTCCGCTACGGCGCTGAAATATTCCACGAACTCAAGAAAGTGCTCAAGGAACGCGGCCTCAGCACCGCAGTAGGCGACGAAGGCGGCTACGCTCCCAACCTCGACGGCACGGAAGACGCACTCAACACCATAATCAGCGCTATCAAGCGCGTAGGCCTCGAACCGGGCAAGGACGTTATGATTGGTATGGACTGCGCTTCGTCGGAGTTCTACAAGGACGGCGTTTACGACTACACCATCTTCGAAGGCGAGAAGGGCGCAAAACGCACCTCTGAGCAGCAGATAGAATACCTCAAGGAGCTCGTAAGCAAATACCCCATCGACTCAATCGAAGACGGCATGGCCGAGAACGACTGGGAAGGCTGGAAGAAACTTACCGCTGCTATCGGCGACAAGGTTCAGCTCGTGGGCGACGACCTCTTCGTTACCAACGTAGACTACCTGCGCAAGGGTATCGAAATGGGCTGCGGCAACTCTATCCTCATCAAGGTTAACCAGATTGGCTCGCTCACCGAAACACTCGACGCTATCGAGATGGCTCACCGCCACGGATACACCACCGTTACCTCGCACCGCAGCGGCGAAACCGAAGACACAACCATCGCCGACATCGCAGTTGCAACCAACAGCGGCCAGATTAAGACCGGTTCGCTCAGCCGCACCGACCGTATGGCTAAATACAACCAACTCCTCCGCATTGAGGAAGAACTCGGCAGCGAAGCTGTTTACGGTTACAAGCGTATCAAATAAGAAAAGCGACATTGCACATGCGGCAACAGAAAGCCGCAACGTTAATGCCAAATATAAAAAGCGCAGGTTCGAAAGCCTGCGCTTTTTCGTTTACCCGGGCGGCCGCACGTCGGACATAATTCACCCTGCGTGCGAGATAATGCTGCCGTGCCCGGCTCTTTTTCGCCCGAAAATGATACATTTGCAACGAAATGGCCGAATCTTCACTCAAAGAACGCACCGCCCGGGGACTTTTCTGGGGCGGGCTGTCGGGCGGGGTGCAGCAACTGCTTGCCCTCGTCATCGGAATTTGCCTTGCGCGCCGCCTCGCGCCGGGCGACTACGGCATTGTGGCCATGCTGACGGTTTTCTCGCTCATAGCCTGGAGCTTGCAGGAGAGCGGCTTCATTTCGGCAATAGGCATAAAGAAGAACGTCACGCATGCCGACTACAACGCAGTGTTCTGGTTCTCCACCGGCATGGGCGTGCTGCTCTACGTGGTGCTTTTCTTTGCCGCGCCGGCCATAGCGGCGTTCAACCGCACGCCCGAGCTTACTGTGCTGGCGCGCGTGACGTTCATAGGGTTCGTAATCTCGAGTTTCAGCATTGTCCAGTCGGCCTATCTGTTCCGCAACCTGATGGTGAAACAACGCATGATAGCCTCGTTCGTGGCCGTATGCGCCGGAGGCGTTGTGGGCATAAGCCTCGTGTACTCCGGCTACGCCTATTGGGGATTAGTGGCGCAAGACCTCACGTTCAAGACCGTCGTAACAATCTCCTTCTGGGTTATGTCACCCTGGAGGCCGCGTCTGCGCTTCGACATGAAGCCCGTAAGGGAGATGTTCGCGTTCAGCAGCAAGATTCTCGCCACCAACATACTCACCACCTTAAACAACCAGTTCCTCCAAGGACAGATGGGGCACTACTTCCCGCGCCGCGAAGTGGGGCTTTACTCGCAGGCAAACAAATGGAACACCATGGGCTACTCGCTCATCACCACGACACTGTCGTCGGTAGCGCAGCCGGTGCTGGCAGGTGCTGACGACGGCAAGGGGCGGCAGCTGCGCGTGTTCCGCAAGATGTTGCGCTTCACGGCATTCCTTTCTTTCCCCGCCATGTTCGGCCTGGCGCTCATAGCGCCCGAGTTCGTGCCCCTGGCGCTCAGAGAACAGTGGACCGACTGCGTGCCTTACCTGCAAGTGCTCTGCGTGGCGGGAGCCACGACACCCGTTTCGCAACAGTTCTCCAACCTGCTGGTAAGCCGTGGGCGCTCGTCAAAGTTCTTTATCGGCACGGCCGGCATGATGGCCGCCCAACTCGCAATCATACTCGGCCTGTACCTCACCGGCCACGGCGTACACACGCTGATATGCTCCATTGCCGCGCTGCAAATAGCGTGGATGGGCGTATGGTTCGGAATGACAAGGAGCGAAATACGCATATCCACCACCGCCACGCTTCGCGATATTCTTCCGTTCGCCGCAGCAGCAGGCATTTCCGTAGGTGCAGCATGGGCTGCCTCGCTTGCCGTAGACGGCATGGCGGCAAAACTCGCAGTAAAGTCCGCAGTGGCAGTGGCGGTGTACTGTGCCGTTATGAAAGCGGCGCATGCCGTGGTGTTCAAGGAATGCACCGACTTCCTGCTTTCGAAAATCAGGCGGGGCAAGTAAGACGGCACATATTTTATTCTGCGAAAACAGTTGTTTTCCCCCTACTTTCCTTCCGCTTCCGCACAAGCCGCAAGGTGTGTCTGCATTTTGTCTGCATTTTCGGGGCATGTTTCAATGCAGTTTTCAGGGGGCAAAAAATATGTCTGAGCTATTTTAAAATATGTCAGACATATTTTGAATTATGTGCCTTGTATTTTTTATTTGCTACCATGTGGGTTTTAAGCGCTGAAAATCAGTTTTCAATTTTTCCGCCCGAAAAACGACAATTTCAACGGCAATAAAAACATGGTAAAAACGCGATAAATCGATTTCAAGACACGATGAATTGCGTTTCTACAAGAGGCGGGGAATTATTTCAGCCTCGCCGCACGAGCGGCGGTAGCGAAAAAAAGCAAGCCATGCAAGCATTAACTTCCTGTTTTATCGTAATTTTGCACCCGATTTCCGACCGTAAAGCACAATGCCGAAAAATACATACAGCTTTCTCAAAACGCTTGCCTCGCCTCTGCGTCGCGAACCGGTGTTCTTCGTGTTCATGTACATCCTGTTCGTGGTGGCGCGCATATTCGAGCAAACGGAATCGCCCACCCCGGCAGCCGTTTACTACCTCGAAAACGTGTTCGACCTCTACCTGCTGTGCGCGCTGCTGTGCATTCTGCCGCGCCGCCTGCGCCCGTGGGCCAAGGCCGCGCTTTATGCTACAGGCTATGCCGCATGTATTTCCGAAGGTTTCATACACGAGCGCTTCCACCTGGTATTCGTGCCCGTAACCATACAACTCGTGCGCGAGACAAACCCCGACGAGGCCGGCGAGTTCTTCAGTGCATACCTGCAAGGCTCGGCCCTATGGAAAGTTGTGCTCGTCTATGCGCCCATTATCATGCTGAACATCCTGGGCGAGGCTTTCTCGCGCCACGTAAAGCGTTTCATACGCCGCTGCGCGCCCACCGTCGGCGGCCGACTGTTCAACGTGTGCGCCCCCGTGTTCGTGGCGGCGTGTTTCATAGCGTCGATAGGCGAGAAAGAAAAAATGCTGCGTTTCCTTACGTTCGAAGGCACCGAAGCTGCCGAACGTTTGGACAACCACGCTTTCCATACGCCTTTCTACCGCATGGTCTACTCGGCCTTTTTCCTAAGGCTCACCGACCGCGAACTCGACGACATGCGCGAACGTATGCGCAACATCAAGGTTGATTCGTGCAGCTTCCGCGTTCCGAACATAGTGCTTTACATAGGTGAGAGCTACAACAAACACCATTCGCAACTCTACGGCTACAGCCTGCCCACAACGCCGCGCCAGTCGGCTATGGCACGCGAAGGCTCGCTCGTTGCATTTACCGACGTGGTTACACCGTGGAACGTTACGAGCGACGTGTTCAAAAACATACTTTCTACACACAGTTGCGACCAACCGGGCAAGTGGACCGACGGAGTGCTCGTGCCCGCCGTGCTGAAAAAGGCCGGATACAAGACAGCATTCATTACGAGCCAGTACTACAAGACGCCAAACATGGGAATAACCGACTTCAACGGGAGCTTCTTCCTCAACGACGACGAACTTGACTCGCTATGCTTCGACCACCGCAACAAATTCCGCAAACGCTACGACAGCAACCTCGTGAAAGAGATAGGCAAATTCCGCCGCGGCGACAACAATTTCATCATCTTCCACGGCATAGGGCAACACCAGGAATACAACAAACGCTTCGGGCCAAAAAACGTGGTTTTCACCACCGACGACTACAAGCACCGCACCGACCTGAACGAGCACGAGAAACAGATTCTCGCAGACTACGACAACGCCACGCGCTTCAACGACTACGTGTTTGCACAGCTATGCAAGGAGTTCGAACACGACGACGCCGTTGTGCTTTACCTCGCCGACCACGGCGAAGAGGTGTTCGACCGTGTGCATAACTTCGGCCGCGACCACACGGCCGAACTCACCGCCGACATAGCTTACTCGGAATTCGAGATACCTTTTGAACTGTGGCTCTCACCCAAGGCGCGCCGCCTGCACCCCGACATCGCGGAGGCCGCACGCCGCGCAGCCGACATGCCTTTTGCCTCCGACGACCTGCCGCACGTACTCATGGGCCTGGCAGGAATTGAATGCGGTTTCTACGACGCGCGGCGCGACCTGCTCAGCCCCGCCTTCCGCCCGGGCAGGAAAAGAATCCTCAAACACACCACCGACTACGACTCTCTGATGTCGGCGCCCAAACAACAGGCAGAGCAATGGAAATAACCGTTAACCGCAACGACACGGCGCTCCTGAAAGGCATTGCAATCGTGGCGATTGTGTTCCACAACTTCTGCCACTGGATTCCGGGGGCAGTAATAGAAAACGAATACAACTTCCGCGCCGAGAACGCCTACCGCCTGGTCGACGTATTGCTCGCTGGCGGGCCGCACGTGGTGATGAACCTGTTTTCCCACCTCGGCTGCTACGGCGTGCCTGTTTTCCTTTTCCTCAGCGGCTACGGTTTGGTGCGCAAGTACGAGCCCGCGCTACCCGGAACACAGACTGCGGGCCGCACAACCGGGACGTGGGAGTTCATACGCTACAACGCGCTGAAGCTGTGGCGGCTGATGATTGCGGGAATAATACTACTGTTCGCCTACGAGGCTTTCTTTACATCGGGCTGGCGGCACGGGGTGATGAACATAGTATATATGCTCACGTTCGTGACTAACTTCCTGCCGCAGACCGACGCAACTTTCCTCCCGAAACAGGACTTGCTGCTCGGCCCGTGGTGGTATTTCTCGCTCACAATGCAGATGTACCTGCTCTACCGCCTTGCCTACTACCGCCGGGGCAAAAGCGCGATACTCCTTAGCGCGGCGGCGTGCATTGGCCTGCAAATACTCGCCGTAACGGTGTTCGACAGCCCGCGCCAGGACGTGCTGCACTACCTGCGATACACGTTCATGGCCTGCTTGCTGCCTTTCGCGATGGGCACGTGGGTTGCACGCTACGGCATAAGGCTCAACGCGGCGGCGTACGCGGCCGCTTGGGCGGTATTCATAGGCGGGTGCTTCAACGTGTTCCTCTGGATTGTGTCGCCCGTAGCGCTGACAATAATGGTGCTGCCCGCCGTGAAGGTTAGGCCGCACATGGTGCGCGCGCCGTTGGAGTGGCTGGGCGGCATATCGGCCGCGCTGTTCACGGTGCACCCTGTGGTGCGCTGCTTCTTCAACCCGCGCACAGCCGCCGACGTGCACGCCACATTCGCCTGCTATATAGCGGCGAGCGTACTGCTGGCATGGGCACTCAGCGCCGTTTTGCGGCTCGTTCCAAAACCTAAGATAAAATGGACAAACAACAAATAGATGACTTTGCCGCACGTTACCGCAAGGTAAACGGCAGTTTTACAAAAAAGTTAGTATTCCGTGCAGGCATAGACGCGGGATTCTTTGCAGAATTCAAGTATATGGTAAATGCCGTAGTTTACTGCTTGCAAAACAAGATACAGTTTTGCCTGTACAGCCGCGGGGCCAACTTCGGAAAGGGAGGCTGGAGCGAGTTTTTCGAACCTTTTTGCACCGAAGTGGAAGGAGACTTCAACAGCCGCTGGAATGTGCACCGCCTTCCGCCGCTCGTCGAGCTACGCCGTCGCAACCCGAACATAGGCACGGGCGGACTGCTGCTGTGGAAACTGAAAACCGCCTTGCGCGGCAGTATGTACCGCCTTATTAGCTGGCGTGAATACGGGCGTCCTGCACTTTCCACCTACGACATACCGCAAACGCCGCCCGCACATTGCCGTATTCCCGAAATGGGACTGGACTGCACCTATGACGAGGCGTTCAGGAAAGTTGCCTCTATGCTTTGGCGACTCAACGCCGGCGTACGCGAGCAGGCACACGAACTAATGCGCTCCATTTCCCTGCCGGAACATTACGCAAGTATGCAGATACGCGGCGGAGACAAGATAACCGAAGTAAGCCTGCTCTCGCCCGCAACATTCGTGGCCGCACTGCGCAAGGCTACCGGGCTGAAAGACATACTGCTGCTCACCGACGACTACGGGCTGCTCGAAAGCGTGAGGCGAGATTACCCGGAGTACTCATGGTATTCGCTGTGCACTCCCCAGGAACGTGGTTACGTAAACTCGGCATTCACACAAACAGACACCGAAACGAAACACCGCCGCATGGTGCGCTTCCTTGCGCAAGTGGACACCATGCTGCACGGCGACGCTTTTGTAGGCAGCATAACGGTAGGCCCGAGCCTGTTCGTACTCCAAATGCTTTATCCAAAAGGCACGCCGGTAGACTGCGACACAAAGGAACTGCCCATGGCAGCACACCTTGCAATAAAGGAGCGCGGCGAGATAGCTGCGCGGTATTTGGCGAAACACGCACGCTGACAGGCTTTCGCCATACGTTGTGGTGCACCGGCCTACGCGATAATTCAACCCGAAACAGTCATTAGGAAATTAAGTAATAATGTCAAGTGCCGTTACTTTGCCAACTTACGCACTTCTGCCGTCATCTGCCTTCCCGCACGGTTTCGCCGTAGCCCGCTACGCCTTCAGCCGTGCGGAAAGCTATCTGACTGCCATAAGCACGCAATTTGACAAAGCCTAAAGACCGTTTCGGGTTTGGGAGCAACAAAAAAACCGCGTTTGCGCACGTTTTTCCCCGGCAAGTTTTCACACGGTTTTAAAGAGGACCAAAATTAGTGGCTTGCTTTTTAAAATTAGTGGCTCGGATTTTAAAATCCGAGCCACTAATTTTTTATTTGCTCC
>OEFA01000084.1_pt1 | contig 37960 bp, 28 predicted proteins | sample 1495601 | NCBI WGS metagenome assembly OEFA01 (sample SAMN02324081, study PRJEB22366) | human gut metagenome | biome: human | place: Canada: Ontario | collected 2010-10
TCGGAGATTCAGCCTAATTTTTTGTACTGTCAAAAAGTTTTAGCGGACAGTAATAATATTTTTTGTTACGCCAGTGCTTTTACCATATCTTCAACGCCCTTGATTGATATCGCACGCCTCAGATTATATGACAAAAACATCAAAGCAGTCTCTCCGATGACCTTCGTTTTACCTTTCAACAGAAGATATGACATTCCGACAGCTCTTTTGACTGTGCCAAAAGGGTGTGACAGACATTTTCGTTCATTCATCTTCTTTTCATCCAGTTTGAAGCGAAACCGGACCTTTTGTGTGGTCACCACCTTCTTGCTGACCTTGATTCCGGTATCAGGCTTGTCATTATCATTGTGATTATATCCTTTGACCTTCATTACCAGTTTATCCTTTGAGAAGTCCGCTTCACGGAACGGGGACTTTGTACACTTGTTCTTGCAATGCTTACAAGCCAACTTGTTACAATATCTGATATCTCCATTGCGCTTGATTGACTTTTGACGAAGTATGGCGCCTTCGGGACAGATAACCAGATTTCTATGAGGGTCACGAATTAGATATCCTTTCCGAGCTTCCTCTACCATCTGCTCCTGAGTCATTTTCAAAACCGCATCATCTGATATTGTATACTCAGTGCTCTTGACTGAGATTATCTCCGGATTACTCAAGATGCCTCCATAGACATCTGGTATAGTGCCAGCCTGAAGACATTTCTTTACATCGTCAGGGGATGTGCTGCTCGGATTCAATTCTGTTGATTCTGCAGGATTGTATTCGAAGTCTACTGTCACTTCAGTCTCACCATCACGCTGGATAACATTCGGAACGACACCATTTTCTAGTGCTTTGGACATGTCTTCCGGTGATTGATAACCTTTGTCGGCAACGGCCTCAATCACATCCACGCCCACGTCGGTCTTTACTTCTGATGAGAGTTCGGTTATCTGCCCGTGATCTGTAGGACTGTCGGTAACCTTGAAGCCAACAATCATATGGCTGCCATCTTCAACTGCCGTTTGAGTGTTATAGCCCACACAGAAGCCTTCGTTACACTTCATCAGTTTGGCGTCAGGATCTGTAAGGGACTTCTGCTTCTGACCTGTTGCCTCCATCTCGCGGAGATATCCTTCATAACGTTCCTTGCGTTCCTGAAGAGTCTTGAGTTTAGCCTCAATTTCTTCCCTTGTCAGATTACGGTCATTGTCCTCATTGTCCGCTTCCTCCAAAGCTGAGAGGTAATGCTTGATGTTTGAGTCCAGCCATGCAAGACGATCGTCAAGCTTGTTCAGAGTGAAGTTTCTGTCCTTGGCATTGACCGCTTTGAACTTGCTGCCATCAATTGATATAAATGACTTTGACAAGATTTTCAACTTGAGGCAGTAGCGGTTGAACGCCTTGAACACTGACTCCATACACTGAATATTATCTTTGCGGAAGTCTGACAGTGTTCTGAAGTCAGGCATAAGCTTGCCTGTGAGCCACATAAGCTCAACATTGCATTTGCACTCCCGTGCGAGTCTGCGTGACGAACGCACTCCATAGAAGTAACCATACAGCAGGACCTTAAGCAGATCTTGCGGATCATATGATGGTCTTCCCATCATCTCAGGTACAGATTTGGCAAATCCAAGCTGTTCGAGATTCAGAGAATCAACGAATGCATCAAACAAACGCACCGGACAATTGCTCTCAACATAATCGTCCAAATACTCAGGAAAGAGCAATGCTTCGTTTCGTTTGACTTTCTCAATGTATCCCATTTTGCGTATCTTCTTAACTATTATAAAGTTACGAAAATAATCGCATATCTCAAAGAACTATTTATACTTTCCTAATATGTATCAATCAGCTACTTTTCGGACAGTCTCCCCCACCACAAGTGTCTGCAAGGGTGTTTTCAGGGCGCATCTCAGGTGTTTGCAATTGACGGGAACGGTCATCGGCCCTGTAAGCGCTTAGGGCACTCTCAACCGTTCCTTACCTGATGTGATAACCCCTCCTAAGGGACATCCATCTATACTGTATGGCCATTAGACAGCCCTGACCGTTCCCGCCAATTGCAAAAGATAGAGACAACCCCATTAATGATAAGAGAGGCAACCACAATCGTCAGATAAAAATTTCACTTTTTTTGAGGCTATTATGTGAAATGTAAAAAATAACCTGCATCACTTTAAATTTGCAATATATAGATGTTCAGGGTGATTCAATTTTATCGATTGACGCAACTTATTTTTTCAACATTACTATAGATACGTTGGCTATTTACATACTATAGTCTTTATATTCAGGCGATTATGTGGGATTGCCTCTTGGCGGTGATTTGTTTGTCAATGACATTATTTCCCTTGCGGTCACTCTCTGTGTTATAGGCTCGACCTTTTATGTTATGGGCTGAATGGCAAGGTTCGGGGAAATAGCTCGAATTACCGTATCGGGTGCGAGAGTCGGCTTTCCGCACCCCGGAACCAATCAGAAAGTTACCTTGGGGGCAAAACAGCCTCTTCCGCACCCGAAATAAGATAAACTCGGATATGAACAGAATGGCAGTGACTCACGTCAAGTTTTAGGTAGGGGTGAGGTCTCCTTGTTGGAGTTTGGGTATTGCGAATTTACGAAACGCCTTCACTTCGAAGCCGAACAGAATCGCATGGACGGCACATTCCCGTGAAAAACCTGTACCATAGTCTTTGAGTTTTTCAGGTAGATCTGGCTTCTGCCGGTGCAGGATCGTGATATGGCTGAAAGCCTTTTGTAAGATTCTCACCGTCACCTGCTTCCTTAGCGCTGTTCGTCCGGTGATCGCGATTTGGCCGGACAAAGTGTATGATTTCTACATTTTATCCGGCCAACAGGGCGTACACTGGACAAAAAAATGTGGCCGCACGTGACGGCCACATTTTGAGATTGCTATGTACTAAACCAAAGAATTATTTGGCTTTCTTCTTCTCGTTTCGGGAAGGTTTGGTGCCGAACTTCTTGCGGGGACGGCCTTTGTCCTTGGATGACTTGCGCTTAGGCTGGTCATCGTTGTGGGCGACGGAGGCGTAGAAAGGCTTTTTCTTGCCTTTGCCGTCAGCGGAACCGCTACCGGAACCGTTGTCGGAACCCTTGCCAGACCCATTGCCGGAACGGTGGCTGGAGCCATGGTTGGAACCGTTGCCAGAACCATCACTGGATGAGCCATTGTCTGTGGTGGTGTCAACCAGTTCGTAGTCCAGAAGCCTCTGCTCCAGATTGGCGGCCTTCACACGGATCTTGACCGCGTCACCCAGTCGGAAGACCTTGCCGGTGCGGCGGCCACGGATGAGGTAGTTCTGCTCGTCGAACTCGAAGAAGTCGGACTTCACATCGCGCAGGGCGACCATGCCTTCGATCATGGTAGGCTTGATCTCCACGTACATACCCCATTCGGTGAGGCCGGAGATCGAGCCTTCATATTCATTGCCTATCTTGTCCTGCATGAACTCGATCATCTTGTACTTGATGCTGTCGCGTTCGGCGTTCGCCGCTATCTGCTCGCGCTCGGAGGCATGCTGGCACTGGGCTTCGTAATATTCCTTGTTCTGGCTCTCGGCATTGTCGAGATAGAGGGCCAACAGCCTGTGTACCATTGTGTCAGGATAGCGGCGGATAGGGGATGTGAAGTGCGTGTAGAACTTGAACGCAAGGCCGTAATGGCCGATGTTGTCGGTGGTGTAGATCGCCTTGGCCATCGAGCGCAGGGCTATCATCTGGAAAGCGTCGCACTCCGGCGTGCCCTTGGCCTCGGCCAAAAGCGTGTTCAGGGACTTGGCGATCTCGCGTCCGTTGCCGCTCGGCCCGAACTTGAAGCCGAAGTTGCTGACGAACTGGCCGAGGTTCGCGATCTTCTCCGTGTTAGGCTCGCCATGTACACGGTAAACAAAGGTCTTGGCCTTCTTGTCGGCCTTGCCGTCCATCCTGCCGGAAGTGGCGATGAACTCGGCCACGGAACGGTTCGCAAGAAGCATGAACTCCTCGATCAGCCAGTTGGCCTCCTTGGTGATTTTCTCGTAAACCCTGATCGGCTTTCCGGTCGCATCCACCTCGACTTTCATCTCCGGACGCTCGAAACTGATGGCTCCTGAAGCGAAACGACGCTTGCGGAGTGTCAATGCCAGCTTGTTGAGCGTCACGATGGCCTCCCTGACATCCTGACCGATGGCCGGATCCGCAGGCTCCTTACCATCGCTCTCGATGATCTGCTGGGCTCCGTCGTAGTCGAAACGGTAGTCAGAACAGATCGCAGTGCGGCCGAACCAACGGTTCTCGATTTTTCCGCGCGGCGTCATCTCCACAACCACCGAGAATGTCAGCTTGTCCTCGTGTGGGCGGAGAGAGCAGAGTTTATTGCAAAGTTTCTCCGGAAGCATCGGGACTGTCCTGTCAACCAGATAGACCGACGTTCCGCGCTCCTGTGCCTCCTTGTCCACGATTGTGCCCGGAAGTACATAGTAGGACACGTCGGCGATGTGGACTCCGATCTCGTAGTTGCCGTTGTCCAGTTTCTTGAATGACAAAGCATCGTCGAAGTCTTTCGCGTCCGTAGGGTCGATGGTGAATGTCAGAGTGTTACGGAAATCCCGGCGTCCCTTGAGATCTTTCTCTGTGATCTGGTCCGAAATCTGGTCGGCGGCGTTCTCCACCTCCGGCTCGAACCTGTAAGGCAGGGCATATTCAGCGAGGATGGCGTGCATCTCGGTGTCGTTCTCGCCCGGCATTCCGAGCACATCCACTATGTGACCCTTAGGGGTCGGCTCACCCTTGTCCCATCCGTCGACCAGAGCCGCCACTTTCATCCCTCTTTTCGCACCCTCAGGAAGGGTGTCGAAATCTATGCAGATGTCGTACGGCATATTCCTTGACTGCATCAGCACCCAAGCCTGCCTTCCGACAATGTGCAGCACGCCGACGAACGGCTTGTGGCTGCGCTCTACAATCTCTATGATCTCTCCCTCGCGGCGTCTGGCCGCGTCCTTGCGTCCGCCTTTGGCCGCATCGGATGAAGCTTCCTTTCTCTCACTTGTGACCGCACATCTTACTGTGTCTCCGTTCAACGCGCCGCGAGTCTTGGACGCCTTGACGAACACATCATTATCCGGCTCGCCCTCGATGATCACGAAGACATAGCCGTCCCTTGTCATCTGAACCTTGCCGGTCACCTCCTCCAGCACTCTTTTGCTCTTCTGTCTGGAACCGAATTTCTTGTCGCGGCTCTTCCTGCCGCCCTTCTCGCCACCTTGGCGATTTCTTCTTTTCTGCATAGATAACTTCAACTCTCGCAAGTAGGCAACTACCCGCTGTAAACTACCTTATCTCACGTCCGAAGGTGATTGCCCACCCACATTCATTCACGTTACCCCTACCCTAAATCCCTCCCCTCGGGGGAGGTACTTGCGTTCACCACAAGTGGTGAAGAATAGAGGATTGGTGCAAAGGTACAAATTTTCCCTGCAAACGATGAGCCCGAAAGACGGATAATGATTATCTTTGCAACGAAAAGACTTGATTTTTTGAATATTCAAGGAGGTTCGGCAATAATTAAAAACACAAGAATATGTCTGATATAAGAAATGACAGCAGAGTTGTTATGACCCTTGACGCCGGCGGCACCAATATGGTCTTCGGCGCGATGAAGGGTGGTGAGTTTTGCTGCGAACCAATCACACTTCCGTCCAACGCCGACAACCTTGACCGCTGCCTCGGCACGATGGTCAAGGGATTCCGTCAGATCGAAGAGGAACTTGGCGAGGAGAAACCTGCCGCCATCAGCTTCTGCTTCCCTGGCCCGGCCGATTACCCGGACGGAATCATCGGCGGTTATCTTCCTAACTTCCCGTCTTTCAGGGATGGGGTCGCCCTCGGACCATTCCTTGAGGACACTTTCGGGATTCCCGTGTTCATCAACAACGACGGAGACCTTTACGCCTATGGCGAGGCTCTCGGCGGAGCTCTCCCTGAGGTCAATGAAAAGCTTGCGAAGGCCGGCAGCGCGAAGCGTTACCACAACCTCATCGGCTACACGTTCGGCACAGGTCTGGGAATCGGTACTGTCATCAACGGTGAGCTTAACCGTGGCGATAACTCCTGCGTGGAGACTTTCTGTCTCAAGCATCCTGATATGCCGGACATCATCGTCGAGGACGGTGCCTCGATCCGTGCCGTGAAGAGAGTTTACGGTGAGCTGACCGGCAATCCGAACCACGGTCTTGAGCCTAAGGATCTCGCCGAGGTCTGCGAGGGCAAGAGGCCTGGCGACAAGGAAGCCGCGATCAAGGCGTTCGACAAGATGGGCGAGGTCGCGGGCGACGCGATGGCCACGGCGGTCACCCTGATCGATGGCCTGATCGTGATCGGAGGCGGAGTGATGAACAACTACAAGTACCTGATGCCAGGAATATTACGCACCATGCGCGGTAAGATGCACCAGCTCACCGGTGAGGAACTGAACCGGGTTCAGATGAAGGTCTATAACCTCGATGATCCGGCCGAGTTCGAGCAGTTCGCCCGTGGCGAGGCACGTTCCTTGAAGGTCTATGGCAGCGACCGTGAGGTGGTTTACGACCCTCAGAAGCGCGTCGGCGTGATGCGTTCCAAGATCGGAGCCAGCAAGGCCATCTCGCTCGGAGCCTATGCGTTCGCATTGACAGAGCTGGATAAATAATTGTTTAAAAAGAACTTAACGAATATGTACCCTCTGAAATTTGAGCCCTATCTCCGTGAGATGGTGTGGGGCGGAGAAAAGATCGCCCCGTTCAAGGGCGTAAAGACAAAGCGGCACAAGATAGGGGAGAGTTGGGAGATCTCAGCTGTCCCGGGCCATGTCTCAACGATAGCCAACGGCTCTCTTGCAGGCAAAAGCCTGACCGATGTGATGAATGAATATGGTCCTGAACTCGTCGGCAAGAAGGTCTTCGCCAAGACCGGCACGGAATTCCCGCTACTGATAAAGTTCATCGACGCGAAAAGCGACCTGTCGATCCAGGTCCACCCGAACGACGAGCTTGCCGCGAAGACCCATCCTGGGATGAAAGGCAAGACCGAGATGTGGTATGTGGTCGGAGCCGACGAGGGAGCCCATCTTCTGAGCGGTCTGACCGAGTGGATCACTCCCGATGAATATGAGCAAAGAGTCAACGAACACACCATCACAGACGTGCTTGCAAGCTACAGGATCGCTCCCGGCGATGTGTTCTTCCTCCCTGCCGGCCGCATCCACGCCATCGGGGCCGGAGCCTTCGTCGCCGAGATCCAGCAGACATCCGACCTGACCTACAGGATCTATGACTATGGTCGCCTGGGTCTTGACGGAAAGCCCCGCGAACTGCACATCGAGCAGGCCAAGGAGGCCATCGACTACGATGTCTACCCGGACTACAGGACTGAATATTCCCGCGTCAAGGACGCCGAGACCAAACTGGTCAGCTGCAAGTACTTCACCACCTCGCTCTTCGACCTGGACAAGCCTTGCGCCAAGGATCTCTCTAAACTGGACTCTTTTGTGGTCGTGATGTGCGTCGCCGGAGGCGGCAGCCTTGTTGACCATGAGAATGACGGCCAGGAGCACGTCGTGACCCTCCGTCAGGGCGAGACCGTTCTCATCCCCGCCACCTCCACCGGCATCGAGTTCCGTCCCGACGCCTCGATGACCTGTCTCACCAGTTGCATCGAGTAAAGGCATTCCATCGCATTGACACCATGAACATCGATCTGTACAGATACTCCCTATGCATTGCCTTGACCCTGATGGCGTTCTTTGTCTTTAGGTTCTTCTTCGGGAAGGTCCCCGACAAGAGGCTGTTCGCCAACTACCTGCGGTCAAGGAATTTAATGGGGGCGGCGCTTTTGGTGCTGGCGGCAAATTATGCCGTCCATCTGTGCTTTGACATAAGGCAGGTTAACGTCAATGCAGCGATTGTGATGAATCTCTCAACGTATTTCTTCGGCTACGGGTTGTTCGTCGCGGCTCTTCACACACTTCTGAACCGCTCCTACATCACACGGAAGATCATTGTGAGACATTGTCTGTCATGGCTTTTATATGTCATCCTGTCCGTCTCCGCGCTCTTGTTCACCGAAGACGGCACACTGAAAGCCGGCCTGATATATTCATTAGCCCTGATGCTTGCCCTGTATGGTTTCTCTCTGGCCTCACACCTGCTCAAGGCCTACCATCGGGCCGTCAAAAAGATGGATGACACCTATTCTGACCATATCGCGACCTATGTCAGATGGATGTCGGTACTGACATATTGGATGCTCATTTTCGGCATCGGTTGTTCTGTGCTGACCTTCCTTCCTGACAATCTTGTTTTTGTTTGGGTGCTGTCTTCCGTTCCGTTCTACATTTATCTGTATGTCAGTTACCAGAACTACATGCTTTTTTATGAAACCGTCGAATGTGCCATCGAAAGTGACCCGGGATCGGATCTTCCTGCGACAGAAACGTTCTCCTGCAATCCGGAAATGCAACGTCTTGTGCAGGAATGGGTGGAGGCGGAAGGCTATCTGAAGCCGGGACTCACGATAGCGGATCTGTCCAAAACCTTGTACACAAACAGGACGTATCTTTCCGCTTTCATCAATCAGACCTACAAGATTACCTTCCGGGAATGGATCTGCGGAATGAGAATCGGCTATGCAAAACGCGCCTTGCTGGAGAATCCTGACAGGTCCATCGCCGAAATCGCGGAAAAATCAGGCTTTCTTTCCGTGAGCAATTTCAATGCTTCCTTCAAGGAGAGAGAGGGTATGACCCCGACAAAATGGCGGATAAGTAATTTATCGGTTCGGCAAAAAAATGCTGATTTGACAAAATAAGGTTGTCCGTACGACAATTTCTTGACGGCTCGGCAAAATTAGTCGGAGCCGTCTTTTCTTCGGGTGCTTCATTTAGTATTTTTGTCTCACAAATTTCTTCCTTGGGCGTGGTGAGCCACCCTGAGGCTTCCGGGTATATTTCAAACAATATCAAAACGATGAAGCGTCTTATCTATCTTGTGTCTTATCTTTCAGTATCGGTTTTCTTTCTGTCCTCTTGTGATAAGGGAGAAACCGAAACCGCCGCAAACCCTGCCGATTATCTGAGGAATGATGATCAGAAGGCTATGGTGTCCACATTGAAGAATTTGGCGGACGGGCATTTATATTCAGTGAAATATAGTTCGGACTACCACATCGATGAGGTCATGTCTAGCGGAGGGGCGAGTTCCAGCATGCAACTTCTCGGAAAAGTGGTGCCGATGCTGACAACAGTTCCGCTGGGCAAGGCTGACGGTGGCGTGGATTTCGGATGCAGTGCTTTCTGTGTCAAGTCCCAGGAAGGAGACGTGCTGGTGGGACGTAACTTTGACTATAGATTTGTGTCGTCTTCCAATGTGCTTGTACACAATGTCACAAAGGGAGTGCATGAGTCCATCTGCATCTCAGCCCTTCCATTTCTGGACAAAGACACTTATGTGGCCGGTGCGTTGTCGGACGGGAAGACGGATCTTTCCATCCCTGTGACCGCATCCATCTACTGCTGTCTGGACGGGATGAATGATGCGGGACTGTTCATAGGTGTCCTGTCTCTTCGAGGTACCGGCGGGGCGGTACAGCATGACCCCGGGAAGAGTGACATTGTCCCGACATTAGCCATCAGGCTGGTGCTGGACAGGTGTACAAGCGTTGAGCAAGCCGTGGAGGTTTTCCGGTCCCACAATTTTTTCGCGGACGGTGAGAATTCGGACTCGAACTATCATTTCCTGATCGCCGACGCAAGCGGAAAGAGCGTTGTCGTGGAATATTACCGCCCGGGAGAGGTGCCGCCGCTGAGTGATCCGTCAGCGAAAGATTGGACGATGAACCTGCTTGACACCGACCACGTCACCAATTTCTATCTGTCCGAGGGATGGCGGAATGTCGGAGGAGGAAAAGAGCGGTACGACAAGCTCCACGAGACATTGGAAAAGAAGAACCGTGTGATGACGGAAGATGAATGCATGTCTCTGCTTGATGCCGTGCACCAAGATTTGCAATCCGAGGGAGGAGACATCACAAGCAACACGCAATGGTCAGTCGTTTACAATCTCACAAAGAAGACGGCGACTATCTGTGTGGACAAGGACTACAACCGCAAACTGCCTTACAGACTGTAATACCATGAAACACTCTCTTTTACTTTATCTGGCCATACCGGCGTTCGTGCTTACGCTTGTCTCCTGCTCCAAGGACAGTCCGGATTACGGTGATGAGGTCATCATTGAAGGCGACTACCGCAAGCCTTCCTCGCTCGCCGACGGCGAAGAAGATCGCGTTCCCGGCATGGGTCTCGGAAGGCCTCTCTAAGGACTTAGCGGACGCTGTCAAAGGCCGGCTGAAAGAGACGGCTCCTTCGGCTGACAACGCACAAGTGATTGTCACGGACATGGCCGGCTATTCCGGACTTGACACACTCAAGGGGCGCGTCGTGGTTGTCTGCGATCCGTCAAAAATCCTGCTTGAACAACTCGGTGTGGAGGCGGGAAATTTCCTCTGTGTGGCTTTCCAGCAGGGACGCTCCGGCCACTGTGCCGTGCGGACTCCGGCGGAGGGTCTGGAGGTGGACGAATGCCTCAACGGCCTTGTCTCCTGGACCAACAACGCCATCCTGAACGTGGCCGGTAACTTCGACCCGTCCTCTTTCTGGGAGGAGTCATGCCTGTACACGACCTATTCTGACAAGGTCAGCGAGAAGATAACCAACGTAGCGGCCTCCAAACACGATTACCTTGAGGGCGAGTTTTCCATAGATGTGCAGTTGAAGGTCACACCGATGCACGGATTCAAGAGCGGTGACTCGGAGGCCATGGATTACTACCTCATGACCTCCACCGTTTCGGTCGTGTCGGGGAAGATGTACACGGGGAATTTCACCAAGACGCACGGCTTGGTGAAAGCGAGGATATGCGGTTTCTATCTCAAGTCTCTCAGTTCTAACATCTACATATTAAACACCGCTGGAACTCCAGTAGGACGTTTTGTCCAGACTCCGACACCGGAGACCGTCATCGGCTCGACCAGCTACACGACCGGCTGGAGCTTTTCCATCGGCGGAGGAATCACCGGCGGCACGTCTCCGATGATCTCATCAAACACGGGATTCTCCATCTCCTCAAGCACATCCCGCACAATAAGCGACTGCGATGTGCTCAACAGGCACGAAGGCTCCACGGTCGGCTACGACTACGTGATCAACAATCTTCCTCGCCTGAAATCCCTGAAAATCACAGACCCTCCGCTTGTCTCGACCTCGACCGTCAATTTCTATAGCCAGTGGGTGTGGGCTGTCCCGGCGGAGGACTACGACGTGGAGACCAAGTACAGGGTTGTGATAGATCTTTACAACCTTGTCTACGGCGCTTCCTATTTCTACTCGGGAAGTGTTGACTACCACGATCTTGAGTTCGTTCAGAAGAAGTATTCCGTCACCAAGGACCTTCCTGTGCCCAACAGGGGGCCGACCGGGAAATTCGACCTCACGAACAGCGAGGAGGGCACTTTCATGACCAATGTCAGGCTGTACAACAAGAGCCACCCCGAGACCGGAAGCTACCATGACGGAAGCGTCTACGGCCAAGGCAACACCTGCTCCCTGTTCCTGGTGGCCGGCGACTACGAGCTGCAATGCGACATCAAGGACGCGAAAGGCAATACCAGGAAACGCAACTACACCGGACTTGTCAGAGTGAGGCCGGGAGGATCGGTGAGACTATCAACCGGCTACGGCTTCAAGTAAAACTATGAATATATTCATGAACCTTCTGAATGAAATCCAATGACCATGAAACGAATAATTGATTTTCTGAATATACTTGCGCTTTGCGCGGCTTTTGGCCTGCTGGCCGCCTGCGGAGGGAAATCAGGCCTTGACCCCGATCCGGAACCGGAGCCGGAGCCCGTCGAGGAGAACCGCACCTCGGACCTGCCCTACTGTGTACTGTCTGAACTGGATGGCGACATCCTTGAGTTGATATATTCAAGATTCACCGGGAAGAGGGTCTCCTGCGAGGAGGCGAAGGTGGTTTTTGTGAGCGAGAAGGATGTCAAGGACGATGAGATCTTGAGCGCCTACCAGCGTGGAGCGGCGGTGGTCGTGGTCTCTCCGACTTCGGATCTGCTGACGTTCCTTTCGCGGCACAACATCGGTTTTCTGTCCGCCGAGACGTTGGACGACTGCCTTTTCGTGGCGTTCCACAGGAGCGGCAAGGTCTTCTCAATGGATGACTTTCCTCCAGCCAACCTGAACGGCCTTGTGTCATGGGTCGGTGACGCGCATTCCGCGAACACCTCGGGAGACGACCTGCTCCAGTCCATCCATCTGTTCTCGTCCCATGACTACAAGATTGACAATGGCTTGATCTTCAAGGACGGCAAGAAGGAGTTCAGGGTGACGGGCGAAGGCCGCTTCGAGCAGTACTACTCGGTCATCCCGCTCTATGCGTTCAAAACGTCCAAGAGCAACTACATCGGGGACTTCTACATCGTTGACGCCACGTTCTCGGTGGCTTCGTCCGGGATGTACGCCGGTAAGTTCAACAAGGTGCTGCCGAATGGCTGGACCGGCGATTTCATGGGCTATTTCCTGACCGGCTACAATGTGGACATCTCCCTGGTCGATGACAAAGGCAATCAGGTTCCGGTCCGCTTCAATCAGGTTCCGTCCCCTTCAACCACGATAAACTCCCAGACCTACACTTCCGGTGTGACATGGTCGTTCGAGGCCGGTTTGTCCGGTGGCGCCGCCGGCGCCGGGCTTTCCTTAAGCTCAGGCTGCAACTTCAGCAGTTCAAGGACGCGTGAGATCAGGGACCTGTCCATCATCGACAACTCGTCTGACGGAAGCATCCACTACAAACTGGAGGTGAAGAACCTGCCGGAGTTGGTCAACACTCAGCCTCCGGCCATATCCAGAGCCACTTTTGATTTCCATTCCGGTTGGGTCTGGAGTGTGGAGAACACTGTGGAGTCCGACGCCGCCACCCGTTACCGTATGAAGGTGACATTGAGCGAGATGAACTACCGTGACCTTTGCACCAATAATCCTGGCGGTCTGCCGGGCGTCCAGAACCGGCGCATCGAGAAGAAGGAGTTTTTCATCGACCTCCCGGTTCCGAACAGAATTCCTTGCGGCAATGTGAAGTTCGTCAACAGCGAGAAAGGCAAGTACATGACGGACATCGTCTTTATTGACTCAAAGAGCATAAGTGATCCTAAAAGCTATCACTTCGATCCGTCAGGCAGTGTCTACTCCTATCAGGAGTGCTACGAGACCAGCCTCCCTGAGGGCACCTACATTGTCCAGTACAAACTTGGAGGCACCTCCTGCACCGGAAAGAACATCGCCGTCAAGAGAGGTGAGACACTTGAGATCCAGTCCGGCTACTATGTGAAGTGATAATGCTTTTGCGTGTGATTGGCAAGCAGAAGGTTTTGATCATGAGACTGATATGAAAATCTCATAACTTGTAATCCTGTCCGTGGCGTTGACGATGGCTTCCTGCGGGAAAGAAAGAGGCGACACAAGGACACCGGAGGGGCGGATGCTGTGGAAGAACGCCAGAATTCCAGTTAGCGGGCAACTCATTGTCTGTGAATGGATTAAAAACCCTTGTCTTAGGTTGAGTTTTCTCAAGGGACAAGAGGCTGTTCGCCAACTACCTGCGGTCAAGGAATGGCATGTTCTTTGGATAACGGGGAGGACAGGCTAACAATTAATTGGATGAAAAAGTTATTAGTGGTGCTGGCGCTGGTTTCGCTGACAGGAAGTGCGGCTTTCGCACAAAGGGTTCATTCTGACAATCAAGACTTTAAGTTTACCGCCGGAGTGAGGATTCCGCTTAAGAGCACCAGTGCTAATTCAGGAGAGGTGATGAGCCTCACCTACGGGAAGTACAACGACAAAGGCTTCGGAGTGCGGGGAGGCGTGCAGTGGATGTTCGAGAACATGGACATCAACGACTACCTCGGGATTCCTCTGTCCGTGTCGTGGAGCAACGGAAAACGCACATCGTTCAAGGAATCAATAAGGCAGGGCGCCAACAACGCCGCCTACGGAGCATACCACAACAAGAGCTATTTCGGAACGAATCCGGATGCCGGCACCATTCTGGGAAGTTTCTTCGCCGGATTCTTCAACAGGATCGAATTCTTCGCCGGACTGACTCCGGGCTACATTTTCGGACACCGGGAAGAGCCGCACGGCTTCTCCTACATCGGACAACAGGAGATTGAGCATTACGTCTACATCAAGAACCGTTTCAGCCTTACGGCCGACGCTGGTCTGGATTTGTCACTCAACCTATGGCGGTTCAGACTGAGCGTAATCCCTTCTTTCCACTACTTCATCACAGACAACTACCGGGAGGTGAGCATCTCCCGCATCACCCACGACGGCAGCACCGACACCCACACCTCCGACAAAGCACACCCCTGGCAGTTCGCCATCCAAGGCGGCCTAAGTTTCTCCTTCTAAGGAGCGCGACGGTATTGCACTCCCCAACGCAAAAACTGATCTTCAAGGGATCACCACCACTTGAAATCCATCCATCGGCTTGTAACATTGCGACATGCGAACATTTATCCTCCTGCCGAGGAAAGGGACGAGTATTCCTGAACATCTTCGCCAAGCAATGTGTTGCCTGACCAAGACGTGGCCTTGCCTTCTTACCGAATCATCCATTTTGCAAAACACTTTCAGCGCGATCACCAATCCAGTAGGCTGTGCATAGGTTAAGGCTGAATTTCTTCACAATGAAGGCAATAGTTTTTCACCCGAATGCCGTCCCCATGCCGTTCTGTTGGCGATTGCGCTGAAGGTGTTTCGTATTATTCGTTGGCAGAGGGAGTTGGTCTTCGTGCCGCTTCGAAATGACAAGAGATCATCTTTTTTGACAAAAATATCAAGCAGCCCTTATAAAAATCTATCGATCGTTTTTTCGACTGCTCACACTGCCGCTAAATAGCAATTAGCGGTATTACCTTTGTCGCGGAAGAATCACCAGAATAGCTCCAATGGGTGGCTTATGATGGTTCAAAAAAGATAAGCGGCAGCCTTGTCTATTCAAAAATGATTGTGAATTTTAGCAAGACATACTTGAGAACACGGAAGTGTAAGTTTATTCTCGAATACGAATCTGGAAAATTCACTTGGAAGAGAGTAAGACTAATGCTTACTCGTGGCCATTAGCCACAGGGTATGCAGAAATGTGGGAACCAGAGTGTCATCATGCCGGCAGTCGGGTAATTTGCTTACATCGTCCACCTCGTTCAGGTTGAAATATTCAATGCCCCTGCCCCAAATGAAATCACCGAGTGACTGCCCTGATGGACGGTGCTTCGCTTCATGGAGGAATTTGTCGGAGAATTGCTGTTCACGACAGTTTTTCCACCACCAGAGACGTGAGCCATCCTGCTCGCTGATCTGCTGGATCATCGCATTTACTTTCACCTCAAAGGTGTTCAAACGAAGGAAATCCGGGATTGAATAGCCCGAGTGGGTGATAAGCGCGTGGGTGGCATAGCAGACACAGATGTGTTCCAGTTTTGGATGACGAATCTGGCCTTCGGCCCAAGTCGTTCCATCGTCAAGAGTGTTCTCAAGGCCCAATTCCTTATCGCTCATTGTCGCTTTCAGGCCTTTGGAGGCGTCCCAGTAAGGATTACAGGTCATTACTTCCATGTCGCCCTGTTTCTCCTGTTGGAGCAGGGCGTTCACAATTATCATTTTGGTGAAATCCGAGCGGTAATATTCATCGTCTTCCAAATGGAGTACATCCTGAGCCGTGTCTCCCCAATAGCGCAGGCATCCCTCCACCGTAAAGTCGTCATCCTTCTCCTTTGCTTCACAAAATACGCTGATTATCAGCAAGTACAGAGGTCATACACAATCTCATACAAAGTCTGAATGAGTTGTGTATGTTTTCTTTTAATATCGTCCCCTATACTATACGCCCGCCACTGGGGGCTCGGAAGCCGGGTCAAACCGGGAACCTCCCGCGACATTTCCACGCCATACGTCCGGATAAAAACAAAAAAATCCTGCCCCCCGAAAGGAAGGCAGGAATCTTTTTTCAGTACCAGGCCAGAAGGCCATCAGGAAGATTAGTCACCGCCACCGGCGGCAGCTGCGGTCCACGCCACCTCGGCCAGCATGGTGCCGGACTTCTCGCCGGTGCTGGAGTTGACGTAGTAGTAGCGGAAGAAAATCTTCGGCGCTGCTGCGCTCGGAGCGCCGTTCTTAGCCACGTAATCGGCACGGATGTCGATTGCATTGGCGGTGGGTTCCTCGACCATCTTGATGGCAGAGGCCTTCGCGTGGGCGCGGGAAACGCCATTGGACTGACCTTCGGTGGCCTCGATGATCAGGAAGATGCCGCCATTGTCGGCGAGGGCCTGGTCCAGCTTGAAGGTAAAGGTTTCACCCTGGCACACGATGGTGGCGGTGGAAGGGTTCTCAACTCCCATCTTCCGGTTCATCATCGATTTCAAGTACTTTCTCATAATCTAATTGGGCTTCTTCCCGCCTGCCAAGTTCCATTAAGAGGTCTCCACGGCTTACATATAAATATGAATACGTTTTGTCCAGATCAATGCCCTGGTTGAAGTATTCCAAGGCTTTATCATTATCTCCCTGCAACTCGTAGCACCAACCAATGACGTAGTATTCATAAAGGGTCATCCTCCATAGAAAAGGTATAGTCCGCAATTGCCTTGTCGTACATTCCAGCACTTCGATAGATGTCTCCACGGTGTCCATAAAGGGCCTTGCTCCCATCAAGATCTATGGCACGAGTCGCTTCCTTTATGGCCATATTAAACTGACCGAGTTCGGAATAGCAATTCGATTTATAGTAGGCAATCATCTTGTATTCACCGTACTCTTTTTCGACCTTATCGTAGAGTTCAAATGCTTTCACGTAGTCAGAATGATCCTCGTAAAGCCGAGTCAACAACACAATCCATCGATCAGAGGCATCATCTTTATTCATTTCAGCTTTAACCTTTGCGACGCCATAGGTGTAGTGTTTTCCCGCATATTCCGTGACCAGCCATGCTGGAGCGTCATCATTCAGCTCGAAGTACTTCAATGCAGCATCAACCGATTCATCCGTTTTCCCAAGTTTGTCCAGGATTTGCATCTTGAATCGATAGATTTCCGCATAACTGGCATTGTAGGATTCAGCCTTTCTTAGCCACTCCAATCCTTCTTCATATTTATTCTGGTCTAATATGTTACGAGCCAGGCCAACCATTGCACCTCCATCCCTGGCATCATCTTTCAACATATCAAAATAGACTTTCTCGGCTCCGTCAAGGTCCTTGGCGTTATATAGCGACTGCGCTAAATCAAATTTGTAACTCTGAATCCAGTCTGGATTGTCTTTCTTCGCAAATTTGATAGCCAGCCTGTATGAGTCAACTGCATCGGCAAATCTTTCCATATCATCGTAAATCGTTCCCTGGAGCCCAAACAGCGTGGACTTGTATACGCTTGGCTTTCCTTTGTAATGCTTGATCGCATACGATAAATCACGCAGAGCAGCATCGTACTTATCTGCACGCCAATAAATCTTCGCACGAAGAAACCTTGAGTCCAAATGATCTGGTGTCTCGTCAAGTTGTTTATCAACAAGCTTGAGAGCCTTGTCATCATCTTTGTCTTCAAAAAAAGCATCCACAGCTTTCTGGTAGTTGTAGTCAGAGACGACCTTTCTCTGGGCGCACGCCTGAGGCGCAAGTATGGCCAAAAAGACCATAAGGAAAAATAATCTGGATTTCTTTTTTTTGTGATAGGTTTGGTTATTAGCAGGGCATAGCGAGTTTAAGGTTATTGATAAACCTTCGATAGGCATTCCACGGGATCGATTTCTTATCTCTCTCATCACGAACCAGTTCGAGAAAAGAGGCATCATCTTTCTCCCTGTCAAACAGCAGGGATGCGATAGGGTTGTCGGTCTCTTCCTCAAATTCCTGGCGAGCTTCGGCATTGCCAATCAACATCGACCTAAGGGCGGTGTGATACTTATCATACGCTGGGTTTTCGGCCAGTAGCTGGCGCATTAGGCCTGCGCCTGGATCGGAATAGACCCGCTCGTTCAGGATGGCCAGTCTGTACTTGAACTTACGATATGAAATGGAATCCAGTCCCATCTCTCTGGACTGGTTAAATAGAGCCATCATCTTCTTATATGTTTCATCCACTTTATCCCACTTCTCCTTCTCCTCATAACATCGGGAGAGGATGTAGAGCCCGTCGAAATTCGAATCCAGAATAGGAAGCATTTCTGCAATGATTCTTTCGGATTCATCCTCTCTGCCGGCATAGAACAAGCCGATGGCATCCATAAGACGATACTCGACGTTATCACTTCCTATCGTCTTCCACTCCTTACCTTTTAGACATTCATCATCAACAACATAAGACATGGCCCTGGCCAGAAGTTCAGACGCATAATCGTAATTCCCCTGATTGACTTCTTCAACAGCCATTTCATATAACGTAGTGGCGGCACCATCGCAATCCATGTTTTTGATAAAGCCGTTTATGGCAGCACCGATATTGATCTCCCGCATAATCTTCTCGGTATTGTTTATGTCCGAAGAAAAGTCAAGAACATCCTTAGAAACAAGCACAGACGATAGGGTCATAGGACGGAGCAGCTCCAGTCCTTCCAGCGAGCGTGAGCGGCTTAAGGCAACATAAGCCTGACCATTTGTGAATGCGCTTTTACCGAAGTCTATTGCAACCCTGTCGAAGGTCAAGGACTGACTTTTATGGATGGTAATTGCCCATGCGAGTCTCAAAGGATATTGGGTTACCGAACCAATCGTTTTCTTGATGCTTGATTTCGTGGCCTCATCAAATTTGTATTCGATGCTTTCCCACTTGACCCGTTGAACCTCTTGAGTAGACCCATCGTCAAAACGGACCTTTATACAGTCGTCTGTAAGACTATCGATGGTTGCAAGTGTTCCATTGGCCCATCTCTGGAATGAATCATTTCTTGTGAACATTACCTGAGCGCCGACACGTAGATACAATTTGTCCTCAGCAGCGTCTTGACACCTTCTGGAGTCTCCTGCATGTTCGGCTTCATAGACCATCAGGTCTCCATCCAATTCCGCGAGCCTTTCTTCATTAATGAGCTGGGCTGCTTTCTTGGTGCATGTCAACGTTACTTTGAGTTTTTGACTTCCTTCCCCAGGGACAACTACCCGGCTGTTAATACGCAGCATATCCCGGTAAGAGACGGTGCCCGTCCTTACATGTTCCAGCAGTTCGATGAATACTGGATCTGATTGCCGGTAGATCTTCATGAACTCAATCTTTGGCAAACCATAGCGTTGGATGACGGCAGATTTATAGAAATAGAATGAGCTTGAGTGGTACAGGTCCATCAGGATTTCGCGATCCTCCTGGGTTACCACCGGTTCCAATTGAAACATGTCTCCGACAAACACCATCTGCAGTCCGCCGAAGGGCGCTGAATTCTTCCGGTAAAAACGAAGCGTCCTGTCTATCGCATCCATTATGTCGCACCTGACCATAGACACTTCATCAATGATGATTGTGTCAATGTGTCTCACGAGGGAGATTTTATTCGCATTCATGGTGCCGATGTCGCCAGGCCCAAGCACTCCGAAATCAAGTCCAAAGAAGGAGTGAATGGTTTGACCACCAGCGTTAATGGCGGCAATCCCCGTGGGAGCCAGAACAATGAACTTCTTGTCAATCTTTTCCTGGGCCATTTTTAGGAACGTGGTCTTACCTGTTCCTGCACGGCCGGTGAGAAAGAAAGAATTGTTAGTCTTGGCGATCATGTCAAAGGCATGATTCTGCTCAATGTTGTTGGCGTCGAAAGAGGTTTGCATGACAATTGGTTTTCTTTTCACGACAAAGGTAAAACCACGACGCGCAGTGTTTTTTCGCATCGTGGTCGTAAAAAGAATAGCGCGAGATTAGAGCCCCGCGCTTATGTCATGTGCCTTAACTTATCTCCAAACCGGCAATAAGGCGAGAAGGGGTTTGTTCAATACTCTCGATGACTTCCGGATAGGAAATGTTCAATTGCTGTGCGGCCCTTGTACAGGCAACGTACAGTTCTTTCTTCTTGGTATTCAAGTATTTTTCGTGCTTATCCGTTGTCTTGTTGCTGTATTTCTTAAGACCAGGGAAATTGAGATCGTACATTCCGATCAGAAAAACGTATTTCCATTCCAGGCCTTTCGCCGAGTGGATTGTTGATAGCGTAAGACAAGGACCATCTGTTGCTGCCACACTTTCAACAAAGTCTTTTTCATAGAAGCGGATAAACCTCTCCTTATCTATAGTAAATGCATCCAAATACTCTTTGATGGTCCTGTAACCCGAGATGAGCGACCTTAGCTTTTTGAAATCTTCTGCTACCTGAGGCTCTGTGTACATCCCCGTAGGCAAGAGTTTGTCTACGATCGCATCGACAAGACTGGGAAGACTCCATTCCTGCCTGTCATATTCCTTGTGAATTTCACGAAGACTTCTACCATACGTATTACGGAAGAATAGTTCCTTGGGCGAGAAATGGCGAGGAGCACCTATTGGTTGAGTCTTGACGTCGATGGCAAGGACTCTACATACAGACAGAATACTTTTTTCGTTGTTGTTGTAGAGAATACGCAACAGGTTGTTGACGAACTTGATATGGCTTTTAATCTTACGACGACCCCCCAGCACCACATACGGGATACTTTTGGCGTTTAGTTGCTCGATAATGTCGGCTAAACCTTTAATGTTCGGGGAGATAATGGAGCAAGAATCAAAGTCCCCAATAGCTGAAATGGCATCTACGACGCTTGCGCTTTCGTCTTGAATTGTAGGGTATGCTTTTGCCTGTATCTGACCAGCAATATCGGAACGTAAAGGGATATTCTCGCAGTCCAGAAAGGTAAACCCGTTGACAAACCCAAGTACAGCCTCCGGGCATCTATATGAGATGGACAGGTCACGACGGGCTACTTCATTCTTATACTGAGCTATGAACTTATCTAAAAACTCGTACGAACCGCCGTTGAACTCGAATATGTTCTGACGGGGATCTCCAACCATAAACAACTGAAGCGAGGGCTTAAGCTCCAACAAGCGGCTAAAAATAGTGAAATTGCTCTCATTGAGATCCTGCGCTTCATCAATTACAAGCATGTCAGACGAGTCTAATATCCAGTCGGCGAAGTCTTTATCCTTTGATAACAAGTCGTCAAACAAGGAAAGGATGCCATTGATGGAGATAAACTTATACCTTGCCTTAATGTCATCGACTGCTGCTGTTAAATCCTCTGGCCACAACTTGCTACTATTGCTCAGGAAGCCATTTATCTCTTCCAGGGTATATTTGTCATTTAAGAGCCTGCAAATGTCTGGAGCGAAATCAAACAACTCGTCGTCGCCAATAATCATGTACTCAAAAGAGCGACCCTTTAGCTGATAATACTTCCGCATTTTCCGCAGGCAGAAAGAGTGAATGGTCCCGTTGAATAGTTCGTATTGATTCTTCTTAAGGTACTTGAACGCCTGCTGTTGAAACTTCTCTTCCAGTTGCCTGGCGGCGGTATTTGTGAATGATAGAGCTACAATGTGATTACTCTGAGGATTCTTGATAATGTGGTGGACCATCTTCTGGACGAGGAGGGTGGTCTTTCCGGTTCCGGGACCGGCGTTAACGAAAACAATCCGGGAATCTGTCAGAACAGCATCTTTTTGCTGCTCGTTCAGCCCCTTGAGGCAATCAGACTGATTTATCCCGAGAAGCTCGAATGTTGCGCCGTCAGGGAAAACTTTCGTAGAATTGTAGACTACAAGTACGAAATCCTCATATATCTTTCTAATCTCTTCTTTGGTAACGACTACATGTTTTACATCTTCCGGACCTATTTCAAGTTCATCATGAACGATGTCGTTCAATTTCTTTCTGATCCGATGCACGCGAGACTTCATGGCATCCTCATCAGGATTGGCATCGTAATAAGCAACCATCCTTTCCCAAAGAGTGGCCTGTGAATCCATCTCTGGTGTAAGATTCTGGAAGAACTTTTCAAGTAAGGTTCGAAAAGTCTTTGCTTTGTCAACCCAATCGCTACTTGGTTTAACAAAGGTATTTTTCATCTCTTCATAGAAGAGGTTAACTTGCTTATCTTCCATACGAAAAAACGGTTCGTGGTTTATCTTGCAAATTTACTAAAATTTGACGGCTATATGAAAAATAGCTAACTTTGACAGTTGTAAATCAGAGTTTTTCCATTATTGATATGGCAAACGATAATAACTTATACTTCACTTATGAAGGGTATGAGAGTCGCTTCGGGCGTTCTCGTCGTCCTGCTCTTGTACGGTTTTCCCGAAGAGTCGTTCGCGGGGCCAGGTATGGTGAGGAAGAGGAACTGCATGTCCGAACTCTCTTTATAGACGGAAAAACGATCGAGGATTATCTGAGCGTTAATTACGATTCAAATAGAAAAAACTATGAATTAGTAATCGTATCACCTGTTCAAATCAACAAAAACAACCCTGCGGCCAGTGATATGGTAGCACGTCCTTTTAATCCTAATTCCAAGGAGGACTGGAATTGTCTATTTTACGACACGTCCGAGTTCAATAGAATGGGGGATAGGCTGGCGTACGCTATCATTGCAATAGCATTGGATAGGTATTCTTTTAGTTCGCAGGTTATTTCGGCGGCTCTCAAAATGCTACAAGAATTTACGAGAGTCCAAGTTATAGACTTGATCAAGTATGCCTCTTTCGGATTAAGCAGCACAAAGGTCAATCAGGTTAATGAATTGGTCGCTTCGTTTGGACGGCCGGCAGATTGTTTTTTCCCGCCAATTCTTGCTGAAGCCGCCAAACTATACGGCATCAACTACAGTGCTCTCAATGTTCATTCTTTGGTAGATCAATTGTTTGAAAAAGCGGAGGAAAAGGGCATTATTAATCCTACAGGTTTTGCTCGCTTTATCAAATGGCTTAATGATAGCACATTAAGTATCTCCCTTCAGGAGTTGGATACATGTTTTGCATTTTTGGGAGAAGAAAAACGGAGTTTGGCTATAAGAAGGTTTTTCCTGGATGTGAAAAATGGTTCTTTACACTATGACCCCCAGTCGTTAAAAGCATTCTCGTCTACAAACTATCAGTACTATTCCACACAAAGATACATTTTCGAATGCTGGCCAGGGAATCGCAACGTATCTACTGAGTTTCTTCTTGATTGTCTCAAAACTTACGAACAAACAAATCAGGAGCGTTTTCAAATATCAGATGGTATTCTCGATTGGGCCATACAAAAGTCAATAGAAGTCAATCGTCCCATTGAGATGAATTTCCACGATTGGTTGTGTTATTGCCAGGGTGGAATACTCCTCAATAAGTCCTTTCGGGGGTTTGCCAACTTTGAGATTCAATATGAACTCGATGATGTTGCATTTGAAGATGAGTCTCTAAAAAAGAACATTCATTCTTTAGTTTGGCAGCATTGTACTCGTTTGTCACACGAAGAAGAAGTACCCCGGATTGACCCGATTACCGGTTTGCAAGTTTTTGATAAGAAAACCCAAAAGCCCCTTACTATCAAAAAAACGGTTTATGATAACCGGTGGAGACCTAATAACGAAGGTGCAAAAAGGGTTGTTAATCTCTTTGTCAACTGGGAAAAGAAACCAGCTGAAGAAAAAGAAAGCGATGTGTTTACGCCGGAGATGGTTGATTACTCTATTGTCCGAAATAGAGTTGAACAATACTTGACTGATAAATATGGCACTGTGACTCCATATATTTCTGAAAGGCATTCTGACGACATAGTGAAAATGTTCTCTTATGAAATAGGGATGAAGGTGAACTTGGACAATGAAGTTACTCTAGGAGAAAATCCCGGAGTTGATGAATCCGTGGTGAAACAGCGTATCCGAGAAAGGATGATAGAGTTGTTTGGAGAAACACTTGAATGCGAATACAATCCGGAAAAATATCGAGCAGCACTTAAGGACTCGCTATTCCGTTTAACAGGAAAATCTAAACAATGTTTTGAAAGAAGAGAAAAAATGTATCGTTGGGAGCGCAGGATTTATTGTGCTCCTGAAATAACGGACCTGCCTAATCTGCTCACTGGGAGAAAGTGCGCTGATTGTCAAAGGGACATGTGCTTCGTAACATGTATAAAGAAAGATCCAGATTGGAAGGAATATGCATTAATACATATTCTTGAGATTATTGGTTATCATGTACTTGAAGAAACTGAGGCCGGTCTTATTCCGAACCCCGTATACAATCAGTTCGTTAATCAAATCAACAAAGCAGTCAGGTTTTCTAAAAGACTTGTGTGTAAGGATTGTGGACATATTCTCTTCCCCGCACAAAAGCAAGGTCATTCCAAATTCAAATGTCTACTGCTTTCGTGTCCCGAGTATAACAAGGAAGTATACCTCAATTATTGCCATGACTGTAAAAAAGGAATCATTGATTCTAGGGATACCAAGCAGTGCCCGAATGGCATGTATATATGCCCTTCTTGCGGCTCGTGCTGCTCCAACAATTATTTCGAGTTCATGGCTGACAAATACCGAGTTCTCGGTAAAAAGATCCCTTTATTCATCTCGCGTAATATTGGCAACGGACATAGGGACCGGAATATGTTCTTCTGCCACAAGTGCGGAGCACAAAAAGTTGACATTGTCGATAAGTCCGGGAACCACGAGTGGCGCTGTTTGGCATGTGACCCCCTCAAAGATGAAGACGCGGCATATTATGAGGTAAAGGAGGATTATCCGCCGATTGGCGAAGAAGATATGATTCAAGAGCCTTGGGCGTAGCCAATCCCAACAAAATGAGTCCTTAAGAGTAAAACTCAAGTTGTTTTCTCGCGCATTCTTTCATCTCTTCTCTGAGACTGGCCGGAGAGATAACCACCAGGTTGTAACCATAGCTTCTGAATAGTGAAGACAGTTCATAGTTCAGTTTGCAGTCTAAGGAAAAGAAGTAGAAATCCTTTAGCATAGGATTCTTCTTCCTCATCTCAATCTGATCATCCTTTGATAATTCGGCTTGGAAAGGATGAATCGGCTTTGTGCGGATATAGTTGGCGGAGGACTTGTGAACAGCGAACACAACGTGTTCTACGGGTTTGTCCCAGTAATATGTCACGCCCACGATGTCATCGAAGAGTTCGTCGATGTCAACCTGGCACTCCACATAAGGAATGTTTTGAACTTCCTCATAGGCCTCAATCCTGTCCAGTGGGATATTGGCAATAAAATGTGGGTTGTAAGGCAGTTTTTTGTCGCAGGTAGGGGTACATAGCAGATACCATCTGTCCCTATATTGCTTAAGCATATAAGGGTAGGCGATGATTACTTGCGCGTTCTCTGCATCAAACTTCCGGTATGTGATGGAAACGACTTTCTTGTTGGTTATAGCAGAGAAAAACCATCCCAAATATTCCTTGTTCTGAAGGAATTCATTTGAACTGAAACTTATTACCCTTCTCTGAGGGGCTCCGTTCACTGCGTCTAACTCACTCCCGCCGAAAGATAATTGGTCCCCCAGCTTTGTTTTCAGGTCATCCAGCCACACGAAATTATCCAGCCCGGAGAACTGTCCAAGCGTGCTCAGCGCTTCTTTGAGAAGCATTTTCTCATCGTCCGACAGAGGCTTTGAGAAGATGGATCTCGTCTGGTCAGCATATCTAATAGCCTTCTTTCCGTTGATGACCTTGCTTTCATCGAGGTCAATCTGAAAAATATCCTCCATGTCCCTCAGGTCCATCTCTATTGTGCGCTTGCTCACCTGCAGGGCTTCGTCAACACCTTTTAGGTAATCGTTCACCGCATTCAGCAACTGTGTGCGGGTATAGTAATGGTGCTGATCCGACAGCATCCTGTCCAGAATAATATATCTTACGACGGCGTTTTTGTTTGCTGGCATACTGTTTCTGATTGGTTACGAGACAAAGATACGGAAATTTTGCGAAATGTATCTTCGCAAAGTCTCAAAGAACAAAAGAAGAGGCGCCCTAACGAGCGCCCCATCTTATTTGATTTCACCGGGATTAAGCCACGATTCGTCTGGTTTCGCAATTACTCTGGCGTCCTGATAGCCATCTTCAAGGTCCAGAATTGTGCGTGCCACATAATAGCCTTCTTCAATGACCTTCCCTTCGTCATTCAAGACGGGAGGTATGTTCTGAAGCACAAGGGCAAAATCAGGCCGCTTCTTGTAGCTCCTCTCAAGAAAGATTGGCATTATAAAGGAAATTGTGTCGAACCGAGGGTAGTAAATGGGAACGATATACTTGTAGTTGCGCTGGGCAATGGCTAAAGCATAGTCAATTGCGTTATAGAGTTTACTCGCAAGATAGTCCGCCGTCTTTCCTTTCTGCTCCTCTGGGAACCGGTCGATACGTTGTTCTATAATATGTGTGAGGCTATCGTAACTTTTCTCAATATAATACTCTGGATGGAAAATAACCTCGTTTACATTGTCGAAAAACTTGGGGGGCTTTGGCGCTACGTTCCTCGAGAAGCCATACTTGATGAGTTCAGAGCCAGAATCCTTGGATACCCGAACAGGGTTTATGTAGACTTCTTCTGTATCGTCTATTTTTTTGACCTCGGCGATGATGTACTCGTCATTGAAGAACCGGTCAAGGAGATTCGTATTGAATATGATGTGGCTTCCGTCTCTGCTACGGATAATCTTTTCGGATTCTCCGGCCTCCTGTTCTTTTTCTAGTTTTGAAAAAAGAGTTTGGATATACGAGCGCAGAATAGGAGCCGAAATCCGCGAGGGTTTCTTTTTGTAATTCCAGTCTTCGTCAATAGTCTTCCGTGCCAGGTCCTCCAGAAAGGCGTTGCAGTTGTCAAGGTCCTTGAAATAGAACTTACCCATTTTAAAACTCTTCAACTGGAACTTCTGTACAGAAGCGTAGGCTCGGATTTCAGTCATTGTGTTCCAGTTTACGCCGACAAAGACCCCGTTTTCCTCTTTCTCGAACCATCCATAAACATCTTCCCCTTCAAGGGTCTGATACCCCGTATTGAAAGCAATGAACTTAGCCATTGTTTCAGTGACAGGAGCGCCATCCCTGTCTTGAGGATAACCATTGGCGTTAAGGTAGATGATTGATGCATCGTCCGCAATCTCACGTAGTTCCTGTGAACTCGGAAGCTCTTCGACGGCCCCTTCGATGACACGATGCAGTTCTTTGAGGAAGACTCCTTGTTTGAGATTGGCCACGAGTCCGAATCTAAAAAGGCCCTCTTTGGTTTTGGTTGTTTCATTAGTAACCATAAAAACAATAGTATTTGTTGTCCGCTTCGTTAATACTAAGTCTCTAATCAGTCCCTTGAATGCGGACGAACCAGGAGAGAGAGACCTCGGATTCTTCTTGGTATTACATTGCTACCACTGGCAGCCCAAGGACATCCTAAAACAAAGGTAGCCATTTTTCTTTTGTAACGAACTATCCTTCGTTCTGATTGCAAAAATAATAGACGCCTACGAAACCAAATTTCGCAAAGGCGCCCATAATTAAAATTTCAGAGAAGTGAGACTATCTGATGCCGAGGAAAAAGTTGATGCCGTCGACATGGAGGTTGACGATGGCTTGTTTGCCTTCTTCGGAGAGGAGGAAGCGACAGTCGGGCTTGGAGTCCATGAATAAGTTCTCTACGAGGACGCTGGGGCAGCTGGTGTGGCGGAGGATGTAGAAGTCGGCTTCGAGGTCTGGGTCGCCGTCGGTGTAGTCGGTGCGGGGGTATTTGCCAGGGAGGTGGAGCCGGGCGTCGAGTCCCTGGGCGGTGAGGGCGGTGACGATGCGGGCCGCTATCTCTCGGTTCCAGGCGTATTTCAGGAGGGAGCCGTCGGGGCTCCGCTTGCCGGGAGTATCGGCCCCGTGGTCGTTGTCGATGAGGATCTTCATAGCTTGCAGTAGGGTTTGATTTCTGACTGTAAGTTACAAAAAAATCAGCGAATTGTGCAAGTGGTTCGGCGGAGGGTGTTACTCCGTTTGGGCGTAGTGAATTGTAGTGGACTGAAAAAAGTTGGGGAAACTTTTCATAAAGGTCAATGTAAAGGATCAGAAAATAATCAGTAAATTTGTAGTCCATAGCTTTCGATGCCGATGGCTTCAGAGAATGCTCATATCAAACCGCTTGCCGGAGAAAGGCCTGCCCAGTACGCTGAGAGGGTCGGAAAAGGGTATGCAGGGGCCTCCATCCAGAAGGATAAGAAGAATAAAGGTCAGTTTTTTTACTCCACTGTCCATTTCGGAGTTTATGGGCAGACTGGCTGCTTATTCGGGGAATAAAGATGTTTCGATTTTGGATCCCGGCTGCGGTCTGGCTATTCTTTCCTGTGCCTTAATTGAGCATATCGTTCAAGAAATCGTTCCGGAGCATATTTCTCTTACACTTTACGAGACCGACAAAAAGGTCGTGCCGCTCACTGAGGACGTTCTTTCTTATTTGAAGACTTGGTGCGGCGATAGAAAAGTGAAACTTGATTACCAGCTGAATGAATCAGACTTCGTCCAGGAGGAATATGAGTGTCTGGACGGCGCTGACACCATCTTTGGCGATTTGTCCGGATCGGAGAGGTTTGATTACATCATTTCCAATCCGCCCTATTTCAAGTTGTCCAAGGACGATATTCACACGCGCTCCTGTGCCAGCATCGTCGATGGGCAGACAAACATCTACGCTCTGTTCATGGCCATCTGCGCCAAACTGGTCGCGGAAGACGGACAGATAATCTTCATCACGCCGAGAAGCTTTGCGTCCGGACGGTATTTCCAGTCATTCCGGGATTTCCTTTTCCAGCACGTCAGCATTGACCTTATCCACCTGTTCAATACCCGTAAGGATACGTTCGCCAAGGATGAGGTGCTGCAGGAATTGGTCATTATTCGGATGGTTCCTGCCGGTAATGGCAAGCGGATTACCGTATCCTACAGCCAAGGCATTTCCGATTTGGATCATCCGTATCAGAAGAAGTACGCCGCTTCGGAGATTGTGGACGTAAGCAGTGAAGAGAAGGTCGTTTATCTGCCCGTTGATGGCCGGGATGAGGCGATATTGAGTCTGTTCCGGTCCTGGGACGGAAATATGGAGAAGTCCTGAGCCTTTTCGGACAAATGGACCGCGAGAGGAAGAAATGGATTGTGTCGCCAAAAGTTTGAAGAAGGCTGCGGAAGAACTGAAGGTCCCTATAATTGTTCTGTCACAATTGCAGCGTGGACCGGATCGTCCCCAAATGGACGATATCAGCGATTCCAAGGATCTTAAGGAACTAGCGGATGTCATCATTCTGATGCACAATGGAATAGGTTGGGACAAGATTGACGGACATATAATCGGCGAATTTATTATAGCAAAAAACACACGCGGTAATATTGGTACAGTAGAGTTGACTTGCGATCTTGAGCAAGGCAAGTTCTACGAGGAGATAATTAGCGATGGAGTTACAATGAAAGCATTCAGAATCACTCCCAAAAGAATCAGGCGCTCAAACGGTCAGGTGCTGACACCAGAGATGTCAGTGGTGGTCTCGACCAACCTTACGAATCAGTTCAACAATGGAGCGACGGAGGTCGCGGAGGCGTATATGCGCCTCTACGGTTTTGACTACAAGCGGTCTTGCTGCTGCAAGACGGACTTTGACTGCGTGCTGTTGGGGTAGTGCGGTAATGCGCGCCTTCCGGCCATTCGGCTTCCTTTTTACAAAAAGCCTTCAGCGCGATTGCCGATTCAAATGGCTGTGCTTGTTTACAAAACGCCTTCAGCGCGATGGCCAATCCAGATGGCTGTACTTGGGATGAGGCTGAATTACTCCATGGTAAAGGCAATAGTTTTTCAGCTGGATACCGCTTCTGGGCCGTTCTGGTGGCTGCCGGGCTGAAGGCATTTCGTAAGGAAGTCTCCTCTCGGAGTCTCCTGTCGGAATGAAGCGTGGCAATTTTGCGGCAAGAACAAGAAGCGTATGATCCCGCTCCATAATATTCATAAAGACCAGTCCGTCACTGCTGTAAAACAGCAGCGTGGTGGACTATCTTTGCGAAAAACAAGGTTATGGAGCATTCCCTTGGCATATTCATAAAGCCGCGGGAGTGGAGGAGTGGAACGGGTCGGTGTTCTCCAACGGGGCTGTCTTAGGGGAGGTGTACGATCTGGCAAACTCGGATATTCATGTCTTGACGGTCTGAGGCGGCTTTAGGCGGCCAGCGACGGTCTGCGACGGCCTGAAATAGACTGATGGCAGCCCACATTTGGAAGATTCACTTACGGATTACTTGCTTATAGAATGTTAATGTTTAATGTATGGAAAAAGAAATAACCTCATCATGCTACCAGCTGCCACCATTGGAGTTGCTGGATGAATATGCCTCCGAAGGCAACGTAGTGTCTACAGGAAAAACGGCACTCGATGAGAAAGTTGCGTCTGAAAGAAAAGTAGTGCAGGATGAAGAGATTGCCGGAAAAACAGAATCGATCAGGACGGCTCTCGGGAAGGGTAAGGTGCCGGTCAAGGACATCAAAGCCGTACCGGGGCCGGCGGTGACGCTTTACAAGGTCTATCCGGAACGAGGAGTCAGGATCTCAAAAGTCAGAACTCTTATGGAAGACATGGCGCTTGACCTTCATTTGAAAGGTGTGCGTGTCGTGACCTTGGAGGATTCCATCGGCATCGAGATCGCCAATGATCACCGCGCGTCAGTTCCGATTCGTTCGGTCCTCGGTGATGATGCGTTCCGAAACTGCAAGGCGGAACTGCCGGTGGCTATCGGGCGGACTTTCGGGAACAAAGTCAAGGTCTTTGATTTGGCCAAGGCTCCTCACCTGCTCATCGCCGGAGCCACAAAGCAGGGTAAGACGGTGGCGATCAATGCCGTAGTCGCCTCGCTGCTATATTCAAAGCGCCCGTCGGAACTGAAGTTCGTGTTCCTCGACCCCAAGGGCTGCGAGTTTTCAGCCTACAGCCGTCTTGGCGGACATTATCTGGCCACCTTGTCCGGTGAGAATCCTATCGTGCAGACGAAGGATCAGGCAGGCAAAACCCTTGAGGCACTCTGTGAGGAAATGGAAGCCCGCTATTCGCACCTCAGCGTAGGCAGCATCAGCAACATCGTGGAATACAATAAGCAAGCATCCACTCCTCAAGAACGTTGGCCTTACATTGTCACAATCATTGATGAATATGCCGACCTTACCATTCCTGCAGGCCGTGAAGAGGAGTCCAGATATATTTCACGTGAAATCACAGAGTCCATCATCCGCTTGGCGCAGAAGGGCAGAGCCGTCGGCATCCACATCATCCTTGCCACCCAGCGACCATCCAAGAAAGTCATAACGGATTCTATCAAGGCAACCTTCCCGACCAGAATCGCTGTCAGAACCATGACCAGAGCCGACTCCAGAGTAATCCTTGACTCTCCGGGAGCGGAGAACCTTGCCGGAGGTGGAGATATGATTTTCAAGATCGACACAGAGACCGAGCGCATCCAAGGCTCGTACATCAGCCCCGAGGAAATCAACCGCCTGACGACCTACGTGGAGTCACAAAGTTGCAAGAAGACTCCATATACTCTCCCGGAACCGGATTCTGCCCCGAAAGCCTGATCTTGCCGATCTTGGAATATTCATAAAAACAGCAGCGAGGCGGACGTCCCTACCTCGCTGCTGTCGTTCTGTAGAATGCGTTTTTAACGCAGGCAGATCAGCTTCTTGATCTCTTTCTCCTTCTTCTCGACCATTTCTCTCCAGAGTCTCGAGTCCTTGAAGTCGCAGGCCGGGATCCTGTCGGAATATTTCCGGATGAACTCTTCGGTCGCCAGTTTCTCGCAGCAACTCCAGTTGTTGATCAGAGCCTTCCAGTTGATGTAGTCAGCGAACTGGTCGATGAGCTCAGGAGTGAGGCAGTTGTTGTCAGAGAGCTCCTCCCAGTTCCAGTTGTCCTTGAACTTTTCCAGCAGCTCAGCCGAAACGTTCTCCTCCTGCAGGCAGCGGGACAGGGCCGTCCAGTCGATTCTTCTCTTGAACTTCTCCAACATCTGGACGCTCCAGAAAATGTTGGTGTTGCCTGAAACTTCTTTCCAGTCGAGCTTGTCTGCGTACTTCTCCAGCTGTGCCTCGCTGAACGGGAAGTCCCCTGAAACATTGCCCCACGCCTCTGTGTCCATCATCTGGGCGACTACGCCCTCGCATAAATTGATCTTTTCCATACTCGTTTTGTTTTGTTGATGCAAAGTAACATCTTTTTGGTGCTAAAACACGGCAGTGGAGCGAAATTCGCTATCTATGAATGTCCTAACGCTTTCCCTTAGGTCGGTTTGCACTAAAGAGACCACATCAGATTATTGTAAGTCAATATATTGCCACCCACCGGCTGATACAGAGCGAGTGGCTGACAAATGCTTATCAATGAATATGTTAGCGTATCCCCTTTAGCTGAATCATCCTAAAGGCAAAAGGCTTGATGATTGATATTCATATAGTTGTGCTTTACAATCCTTCAACAAGTCTGGCTGTGGAGACTAATGGGGCTGTCTGCAGGGTGAACATGCCTGTTCCTCGCATGATGTGACAAGAGGCAGCCTTGGTGTCAACCAGAGGTCGCTACAATATTTTCATCGCGATCGCGGCGCAGGCCTCGGCATCGGACAGAGCGTGATGGTGATTCGTGAGGTCGTACCCGCAGGCAGCGGCGACGGTCTGGAGCTGGTGGTTGGGCAGGGCGCAACCGAAATGTCGCCGTGAGGCCGCAAGGGTGTCGAAAAATTCATAGTTAGGATAATCCATCTGATATACCTTGAAGACACTCTTAAGACAGCCCTCGTCAAAACGGCTGTTGTGAGCCACAAGAGGCAGTCCCTCGATCAAGGGTTCGATCTTTTCCCAGACGAAAGGGAACACCGGCGCGTCGTCAGTGTCGTCCGGCCCGAGGCCGTGAACCTGCCGGCAGAACCATTTGTAATATTCAGGCTCGGGGTGGATCAAGCTGTAGAAACTGTCCACGATCTCACCTTCTCGCACCACCACGACCCCCACCGAGCAGACACTGCTCGGGCACTCGTTGGCCGTCTCGAAATCAATAGCGGCGAAATCTGTCATAGCGATTATTTTCTCATCATCTTCGTCAATCTATGGAAGCCCATCGCTATCCGCAATGGAAATCCCATAGAGCGAGGTCCTTGTAACTTTTATTCAGGCTGATTCATCGGGAAACGGGAAGCCCATAACGCGATGCCATTCCTGCGATGATGTCAGCGACACTTTCGCGTAACTCGGCCGGTTCGAGCACCTCCACATCCGTTCCATGCGAGAGGATTTCCTGCACGAAGTCGAAGGTCGGGGCGATGTGGTAGCTGAAAACCGAACTTCCGTCCTCCTGCGCCGTCTCCCTCTGAGACCCATGCAGAGGCAGCGTCCGGAAATACTTTACCTGGTCCGGCACGACACGTATCTTCACGTCCTCCGGCTCCTCCCCGATGATGACACCGAAGTAGTTCCCGAAATATTCCTCCGCGTCGAAACCCTTCGGAATCTCAAAATGTTCCTCCAGCTCTTCCATGTCCACGAAGCGGTCCAATGAATATATCCGCAGCCCCAAGTCGCTGTCGCCGAGCAGGTACCACCTCTGCTTGAAATACTTGACGCAATATGGCCGGACGTTGAAGCAGAACGGTTCCGGATGCCGGAAACCCTGGTAGCAGAGACTTATCACCCTGAAGTCACGCATCGCGCTGATGATGTCCGTAAGGAATCTCTCGCTTGACGGGACCTTCTCCATGAGTATCCGGTCCTTCATGTCCGCGTTCTCGTGCAGCACATTGTTCAGACACAGTGTGTGCAGCATCCAGTCGCTTGTCTCGTCGCTTCCGACATCCGAACGCCCGATGTAGAATCCGAGACTCCTGTCGTTTAGAATCTCTATCCCGAACATCCCGGCGATGGCGTCCTTGTGGTTGAAGAAGGTTCTCTCCGACAGAGGGTCTCCTGTCTCGTTCAGCGGACTGCGCATCCATGCCTCGCTGATCTCCTTGAAAGACACATACTTCCTGCGGTTGATCAGATCAACCAGCCAGATGTATCTCTTGAAAAAATTCTTTGCCATTATCCATGAATATTTTGAAGTCTGTCATGACAACCATGTCGCTTTTGTCAAAGTTCACGCGAGTCGTTATTCCAAGGTTTCCCAGATGCAAATATAATATATTTGGCTGAAAAAATATGGCAGCGAAAGTCGATGTGCTTCGATTCCGGATCCTTGGAGTTTTTTGTTTAAGAGATTCTTGGCGCGCTATCGGAATCCGATTTTCTTCCTTCCTGAGCCGGCATCCTCGATCATCTCCTCGCGGCAATATCCCCGGATCTCTTCCATGCCGGCATCGACCCCGTCTATGATGAACTTGATCTCCTTCTTGCGCACTATGTTCTCGATCTGGCCTCCACTAAAGTCGAAACCGTGAGCCAGTTCCCGCGCATCCTCTTCGCTGAGGGTTGGCAGCATCGAAGCCCAGATTTGTTCCTTGACCTTCTCGTCCGGCCTGTCGAACCGGATCTTGTAAAGGAATCTCCTCTCGAAAGCATTGTCCAGATTGGTTGTGAGGTTGGTGGTCGCGATCAGGATTCCGTCCAGTTTCTCCATTTCCTGAAGGATGATGTTCTGGATGCTGTTCTCCATCTTGTCAACCGCCCGTGTCGCGCCCTCCTGGCGGATTCCGAAGATGGCGTCCGCCTCGTTGAAAAGCAGAATAGGAGCCACGGTGGACTTCGATACCTTCTTACGGTACTGGTCGAACAGGCCTTTGATGTTCTTCTCCGACTCGCCGACCCAGCAGCTTTTTATGTCAGGAACGTTCACGAGGATGATGTCCCGGCCAGTCTGCCTTGCCAACTGATAGACGGTCTCGGTTTTCCCTGTTCCCGGACTTCCGTAGAACAAACATGTGAAACCGCTTCTAAGCCCCCTGTCTTTAAGCCTCTCGCAGGTTTTGCTGTAACTCTCCTGTTCAAGCAGGCTCCTGAGCCTTGAGACCTGAGCGCCGTTCTCCTTGTTGTAGAACAGATCCTTTGCCACTATCTCGTTGTGTCTGATTGTGTTCATCCCGTTCGATTCCTTGTCGGCCCCGCTTCCTCCGAGCTCGGCGAATATGACATCCTTGACCTTGTTGCTGATGTGGAAATATTCCGGACTTCTGATTCCGTCTTCGTTGACCGGCTCGATCACTCCTTCAGTGACGACTTTCAGTTTCCTTTCCTTGAACATGTTTTTCATCCTGCGTAGGTTCCAGTATGCGTATTCAAAAATGCCATCGAAGTCGCTCCATCCCACATTGTCATCATTGTCGAAGATGAAGAAATAGACCAGTGAGTAGAACAGGAGCCTGTCGCAGTATTTCATTTCCCCGCTTTCTCCACGGAATCCCAAGTCACGGCATTCGAGGACAAACTGACTTTGCGTATCGGCTGTCATCAGTGTGTCCAACTCGCTCATGAGGTCGTTCTCGCTGATCTCATCCTTCTGCCGCATCTTGAACATTCTCCTGAAACGCTCAAGAACCCCGGCTGTGTCCAGTCCGGAATAGTCCTCTTTCTCGTAGGGTTTGTTCTGCGCGAGTGCCGACTTGACGAAGGTGGGGACCAGTATCTCCTCGTCTTCGTTTCTTCTTATCAGCTTCTTCCTTTCCAGAGAGCTTAGTTCGGCCTCGTAGGTCATGGACTTGATGTAAGTGATTCCCATCTCTTTGGCCACATCGTCCATCCCGAGATGACGATTGCAACTTTGCTCCAGGATATTGGCGAAGACGACCGTCTCTCTCTCCGTCGTCCCGAGTACCGCTCCTGCCTCCGAGATGTCTTCCTTCGCATCCTCATAGACGCTCGGATTGAACTTCTTTTCGTCCTCGGCTCCGGTCGCGGTCTTCACCACAATCGAGCTCAGGCATTCCAGCAGAGTCTTCCGAGAGTCATTTCCCTTTATTCCACCTGTTTCCATATTCCTTGAACATCTTTTCACGGTGCAAAGATATTCTTCGTTGATGCAAAAATATGGCAGTGAAGCGCGTCGCGTTGATATTCGGTCTTTTAGCCTTTTGTCTTTAGTGCAAGCCGACAGAAGATGAATAGCTAAAGCTCTGATTAGTAAATTATTGCCAAATACGCCCGGATTCTGCAAGCCTTGCAGACGTTACGGTGATGCGAGGAAGCGCCGCTATCTTTGCGTCAGAAACAAGGTAGGACACAATTCACCTAATTTAATATATACAGTTATGGAAGAGAACAAGACAATGAAGATCTACAACCTCATCGTTCTGGATGAGAGCGGTTCGATGAGCTCGATCTACAATCAGGCGCTCAGCGGGATCAACGAGGTGATCAACGGCATCAGGAAGAACCAAGAGAAGTACCCGGAGCAGAGGCACTTCGTGTCCATCGTGACGTTCGAGGGGGAAGGTATGAGTGGCGTGAAGACCCGCAGGGACTGTGTGCCGGTGGGGGAAGTGGCCGATCTGACGAAGAAGGATTACCGGCCTGGCGGCTGCACTCCGCTCTACGATGCGATGGGGAAGGCCATATCGGAACTTGACCGCAAGGTGGAGGTTGGCGATGGGGTTCTGGTGACCATCATCACGGACGGAATGGAGAACTCTTCCCAAGAATATTCAGGAAGGGCCGTCAAGAATCTTGTCGCGATGCAGAGGAAGAAGGGCTGGACGTTCGCCTACATCGGGGCTAACCAGGATGCCGTCGAGGTGGCGAGGGATCTGAACATCCAGAATGCGATGAACTATGACGCCACGCCGGAGGGAATGGTGTGTATGTCGATGGTATTCAATGAGTCTCAGGCTAAATTCGCAAAAAGGATGCATCTCGGTAAATCCATTCTTGCTGATGTCGCCGACTTCTTTTCAGGCTCGTCCGATGAGGATGCCGGTGAGGAAGGAAAGTAGGGTCACAGAGCCTGTCGAAGTGACCCTTCGCTCATCAGACTAACCATCACCCCCAAAGTACAAGGCTACGGTCAAGGGCGATCCTCTTGGCCGTTCCTTTTTTCCCGTCTATGTAGTAGAATCTTGCGGTATGTTCATTCACCACATCCTTGAACGCTTTCTTGACCTTGGACACCTTCTCGTTGATGGAGTTGTTCAGCGGGTCGCAAAGATCCGACACGCTCTTCCGGATGCTGTCAAGATCCTCCCGACCTGTGATTGATGAATATATTTCCTCAAGTTCCTGCTGATAGTCAGAGAGTTCCTTGTAGCGTATCCCCTCCGGGTGCTTGAGATAAAGCAGGAAAACAGCCTTGTTCAGCGTGTCCATCTTCACTTCCTTGTGGTCGAAATCCTCCAGCACAATCGCTTTCTTTTCGGTTATGCGCAGGCGGCTTAGCTTCACCCTGAAGGCAATCACGGCCTCCAGCTCCTCGATCGTGATTCCGTATTTTCTCTGCAGCCTCTCTATCTCAGCAAGGATAGCCTTGGTCTGCTCGTCCGGCTCAAGATCCGGAACGACGGGTTCCTCAATCTGACTATACCGCCTTAGGTCTTCGTCATATAAATCATCGTTAACTCTTTCGTATCGCTTTTCCCGGATGAAATTGATATTTCTTTTCTTCCAGCCGCGCTTTGGGTTGGCAGCCTTCCGAGTGAAGTCAGGTTTAGTCCGTGGATTTTCGCGTTCTTCGGCAGAAGGACGTAGTGAGCCGCATTCGATCTCTGGCAAATCTATAGCATCGGAATAAACCTGCCATTGTGCAAAGTCGATGGATTCCTCAGCCGGAACCTTTGGCTGTGGGCACACCGGGAATGGAGATTCTATTTTAGAATACGCGACGTCCGCATCTGTCAAGTGTGCATGGGATTGTTCATCAATCGTCTCCTTGTCCACTCCCGGGAAAAGATAC
>OEFA01000089.1_pt1 | contig 37616 bp, 46 predicted proteins | sample 1495601 | NCBI WGS metagenome assembly OEFA01 (sample SAMN02324081, study PRJEB22366) | human gut metagenome | biome: human | place: Canada: Ontario | collected 2010-10
CGGGCCTTTTTGCTTTTCTCGCATCTCTGGCCGCCTTCCACTCTTGAAACGCAGCCTCATTCTCCGGTTTTGAGTAAAAGTCCTGTGCGATGTGCAGCAATTCAATAATTTGCCAGTGCTCAAAGGGCAGTTTCTGCTTTCGGCTCATGGCAGCACCTCACAGCCACTCGGCGCAGATGGTCTCCACCACAGGCTTTGCAAAGCCGATCAGCTCATCGCCGCGCTTTGCAGCCACGACTGCCGGGCCCACCAGCTCTGCCGCCGTCATCTCACTGGCGCGCTGGTTCGTCAGGGGGCGCTCCTTCATCAGCCCTTCCTCGTTCACCAGCAGCAGAATACCGTCCACGTCCTTCTCCCGCGCCCACTCGGCGCTCAGCAAGGCGGGCACCGGCTTGATCGGCCCGCCCACCAGCTTCTGCAGGGTCTCCAGCTTCATGCTGTCACCATCATCACACTTCATGTTGAATGCCCGGTTCTTCGCCGGGATCACGATCATATAACGGTCCATCTTAGCCCTCCCCCGCTGCTTCTTCTACGCTGACTGTGTCCATGCAAAAATGCAGCTCCCGCAGCACATCGTTCTGGGTTTTCTCGTCTACGCCGACACTTTTCATCGCCATCCGGCAGTAGCCCATACAGGCTGCATTGCTCCACGGGCCATTGATGTCCTTGATGGCCGCCATAATTTCTTCGTACTTCATAATTTCTCCATTTCCCCCGGCTCCCCGCCGGGGCTTTTTCATGCGTTCTTGTCCGTTCTTCTCCTCTGTGCTATACTCAAAATCAAAAGGAGGCTACTCAGACAATGTCACTGGCTATCGTTTTGTCCAATCCGTATGGAATTGTAATGTCCGCAGATCGAAGATTAACGACCACAATTTCCGATGAACAAACAAATTCAACAGAATCTTTTGTTCTCACTGATCATGAGCAAAAAATCTTCCTCACAAAATCCGGCCACGGAATCACCTATACCGGCGCATCCGGACTGGAAAATCAGACCCGTACGTCCTGTACCATCAAACGATGTCTTTCGCAGTTGAATGAATCTCTTTCCATCGAAGATGAACTCCGGCTGCTCAAGCAGGAGCTTCTGGCTATTGCCGGAAAACGGAATGTTGTTCTGATCGGTGCTGCTATAAGTAACGGCAATCGCATCGTCTTATCCACTTCATTGGTGTCTGAAGCCATTACGGAATTAACCAATGAAAATGGAAACTGTCTCGCATTTTCCGGTGAATCAGAGATACTGATAAAGCTGACCGACATGTTTCCGGTGGAGCACAATGCCTTTCCGCTTCAGGAATCCATCAATTATCTGCGATTCCTGACCCGTTCCGTTGCCGGGGTTCAGCACTATGCCCAGATCAATCAAACCGTCAGTGAAGAATGCGATATCCTTGTTATTCAGAATATCGGGGCACAGTGGATCACATCACCCGAAACTCTTTTCTGACAAACCTGCCGTCATTGCACAATCCTTGATTCCATCATCCTCAATCGGACGCTTTCCAATAAAGCCATCCCGAATCTGCCGCTCCTGTACCGCTAATACAAGGGCGGCAATTTCTTTGGGGTTACCTGTAATCTTTACCGTCACGTTATTTTCTCCTTTCATCTCTCTGTCCCCGGCTCCCCGCCGGGGCTTTTTCATGCGCTCTTCTTTGGGTCGGCGGGGTCAAGCTGCTGGCCCGTTAGAATCTTTTTGAGATACCAACGAAGCAAAAAATATCTCGTTCACTTCTTCGGCAGTCAAACTGTAGTGCTCCTGAATGGCTGCAATCTCATTCTGTCGAAACTGTGCTCCACGGTATTCATTGATTTTAGCATTCAGCCGTGAGAGGCTCATTTCGAGGAAATCCGCCAGATTTTGTTGCGATTCCCCATGCAACTGCATAACAGCATTGAGTTTTCTCTTATTCACCCTTTTTCACCTCCGTTCATCCATCCCCTTAAATATTGTTCTATATTTAAGTATCTTTTCAGGATACTTAAATATTAGCATGTTGTATGAATCTTGTCAAGATATTTTTTCTTGCTTTTTAGATTATCTGTGTTATTATTAAGATACAACGTATGAAAGGGTGATGTCCTATGACCACCGGCGAACGGATACGCCAGCTTCGCATTGAGCATCAGATGACGCAGGAAGAACTCGGTGCCAAAGTTGGTGTGCAAAAAGCGGCCATCTACAAATACGAAAACGGCCTTGTTGTCAACCTGAAACGTTCTATTCTTGAAAAACTTGCATTGGTATTAGATACCACTCCCACTTATTTAATGGGAATGGAAGATGCCGAACCAGCACAGGCCTCCCTCACCAAGGCCCAGACCTCTTTGCTCTCGGTTTTCGATAAACTGAATGAAGAAGGTCAGGCTAAGGTCATTGAGTATGCAGAGGACTTGCATCGTACAGGATACTATAAAAAACCTGCTGCGGATGGATTGGTTACGAAAGAAGCGTAAGTAAGGGAGGAATTATGGTGGCTGATCCAAAATCACATAAATATCGCTTTTTATTTCTTATCACTATTCTAATGATTGTTTTTCTTCTTGTTGGCTTGTACTTCGGTATCCGTATTGGTGCCGGATATTATGATTTCTATCGTCCTGATTCTCCGTATTATCAAAATGCCGTTTCTCAGATGTCCCATGATAGCTATAATAATGGTTGGGACGATGGATTCGATGATGGCTATGCTCAGAATCAGGAAGCATCATATAACAAAGGCTATAAGGCGGGATACGAAGCTTGCCGGGTGGAAAACGAAAGTATTCGCAATGAATATGATGCTGGCTATTCGGTAGGTTATGATGAAGGCTGGGATCATGGTTATGACGCTGGTTACCCGGACGGCGCAGCAGATAATTATCAAGAAGCCTATGACGAAGGCTATGAACATGGCTATGATGACTGTTTTGACGCTGTAAACTAAGTTTTCATTGCAGAAAGGATATACCCATTATGATTCACCGTACAACTTGCAATAATTGTGGTTCACTTTTGGAGTATGATAGCACATCTACTCATGAAGGACTTCGGGATCTTGAAGATATTTTATGCCCGGTTTGCGGGAAAAAAGTTGCTACCGTTTTTACAAATCTTATTCCTATCGCAACGTTAGTTAAGGCGGAGGACATTAAATGAAAAGAACACTTATTTCCCTTGCACTAATTGTTCTGCTAATGGTTTCTATCCCTGTTTCTGCATTTGCATCTGCTGAATTTAATCGCAGCATTTTTAATGGGAGAGATGATCTCAGCCTTACTGCAGATGATATGACTGGAATAACCTATGTTCGTTCCTCAGGATGGGCAGATGGTAAAACTATTGTCACATCCTCCGCAAGTGCTGTTATCTTAGTCAGCCCCTTTATCAGTCTAACAGATCCCGCCGATTTTTACGTTTTGGAATTTGATTATCATGGATACCATTGGGCAGACCTCAACTCGATTCTCATTAAAATCGGTGATAACCGCTACATATTCTCTAACTGTAATCATTCCTATTCGCTCGGAAGCGATGGGACCGTCTTTGAAAACATCAGTTTTGATTTGACAAATCAAATGCTTTCTTTCATGGATGATTTGATTCAGCATCAAAATGATGAGATTAAAATAAGGCTCCAGGGAACAACGCAAAGCTTCGACTTTACTCTCACTGATGAAATGAAAAACGAAATTCTCACTTTGTACGATGTTTATGTCAATGGTGGCGGTATACGCAAATCCAACCTTGACGGCATAAGCCTTGTTGAAAAAACAGTTGTTACCAAAAACGGCTATCCGCTCAAATGAACTGTTTTCATTTTGGAATCAGTCCCACAAACAAAAATAACCCCGCCAGTGGGGCAAACACCAGCGGGGCAAAACAATCCTCCCGCCGGGCTCAGCCGGTGGGGTATTATGAATAAAGTTTGAATTTCAGATACTTGTCAATAGGTTTTTTAAACTTTTTTCGTGATGTTCGCAACAGTTCACAAAAATTTTGTGTACAACAGGCCCTGGGCGGAGTATAATATAGCCATGATACAGACCCCGCCACGCCTCTCAACGATGCGTACCATGGCGGGGTCGCTTTTTTATTATCCGGAGATATTTCTATGAAAGAATTAAAGAAACATCTTTCCCTTACAGAGCAAGTCGCCCTTCTGGAATCCCGCGGGCTTGTTATTGCCGACAAGCAAGCGGCAGAAGAATTGCTCTATCATGTAAATTATTATCGGCTTTCTGGTTATCTCCATGGGTTCAAGCAGGAAGATAAAGCACATTATCTTTCCGGTACTACGCTGGAGCAGATCAAAGCTCTGTACGACTTTGACCGCAAATTAACTCGTATTCTGATGTTTGCCCTGGAAGATATTGAGGAAACCTTAAAAACAAGGCTTTCCTATTCTCTTACATCCGCTTTCCCTGAAAATCCTCTGATTTATCTTGATAGCTCACTCTACCGCAATCAATCAGATTTCTTGAAATTTTCCAGCCTATTCTACCATGAACTCAGAAACAATCGAAATCTCCCCTTTATCAAGCATCACATCGAAGAATATGACGGAAATCTTCCCATGTGGGTTGCCGTTGAGATCCTGACGATGGGGAATCTTTCAGCCATTTACAGAAATCTGAAAGGTCCTTATCAGAAAGTATTGGCCCGCAGCTATCATACCGGTCCGGTTCAGCTGGAAAATTGGATCGAGAATCTAACCTTTACCCGAAACCACCTTGCCCATTATATGCGGATCTATGATTTCAACTTCGGCCGTACTCCGACCCAATGCAAACATCATCACCAGTATAAGGAAACCAGCGGACGGATTTTCGATCAGATCTATATCATGTCCTTCCTATACTCGACCCCGGATGAATGGAATAACTATGTCATCCCTGAAATCAAAGGATTGCTGGAAGAATATTCCGAGCATGTAAAGCTTCCTGCATTGGGATTTCCCGAGGATTGGGCCAATATCTTGAAGCGTCCATAATTCCAATCATAAAGAATCCCCGGCAGCTCTGTACGATAGAGCCGCCGGGGCCAGATGGGGAATCTGTCTGTCGGAGAATAATCATAGAATAAGAAAACACGCCTGCTGAGCAATTTCATTGTACCATGATCCTGCTCAGCGCACAAGGAGCAATCATGGCAAGAAAAAAGAAAGTATCTCCCGGGAACCGTCTGGTTGCCTACTACCGTTACAGCGGCGGTTCCCAGCAGACCGAGCAGAGCATCGAGGGCCAGCGCCGGGACTGCGAAGCCTACGCCCGGCAGCATGGCTTGACAATCGTGCATGAATACATTGACCGGCACATTTCGGGCCGTGGTGTTGAATCCAGGCTGGCTTTTCAGCAGATGATCGCAGATAGCAGCAAGCATCTGTTCGATCTCGTGATTTGCTGGAAAACCGACCGCTTCGCCCGCAATCGCTATGATAGCGCGGTCTACAAAAAGAAACTGCGGGATAACGGAGTTCGCATTCTTTATGCAGCCGAAAGCTCTGTGGAAGGGCCTGAGGGCATTATTCTGGAAGGTCTGATGGAATCCCTGGCCGAATACTATTCCGCAGAACTGGCTCAAAAGATGCGGCGTGGTATGCGGGAATCCGCATTGAAAGGAAGAGCCATCAATCCCAGCCGCCCCCTGGGGCTTACTACGGATGAACACAAGCGATTTATTATCGACGAGAAAAACGCCCCGACCATTCGATTCATCTTTGAGCACTATGCGGCCGGAGAAAGCAGCGCTTCCATCGTGGAGCAGCTGAACGCTGCCGGGCTCCGTACCAGTAAGGGCAACGCCTTCAACAAATGCAGCATTCCTCGCATCATCCAGAATGAAGCCTATCATGGTGTTTATATCTGCAAAGCCTACGATGTCCGTATTGATGGGGCAATCCCCGCCATCATCGACGATGATTTATGGAAGAGGGCGCAGAAAATGCTCACGCTCAATAAACAGCACCGTGCACCACATAGTTTCCATGCTGATTACTTGCTCTCTGGCAAGCTTTTCTGCGGCTGCTGCCACAGTCTGATGCGGGGCATCTCCGGCCACAACTGCCGCAACGATGTTTACTATTACTATGCTTGCGGGAATAAAGCTGATGGCGGTACCTGCAAAAAGAAAAACATCCCAAAAGATGTTGCCGAGAATCTTGTGGTCAATGCCATCTGTGAAAATATCCTTCGTCCAGATACCCTCGAAGATTTGGCCGACGCTATTGCTGCTGCACAGCAGGCAGATGTCAACCAGCCCGATCCAGAGCGTGCAATGTTAGAGCAAAACCTGGCTGATGTGCACCAAAAAATCAACAATATCATTGAATCCATTGAAAACGGTACTGCCAGCTCTCGTCTGTCCGCCCGCCTTGCTGACCTGGAGCAGCAGGAAAGCACTCTCAACTATCAGTTGGAATCCCTGAAAGAAATTCATCCACCCGTTCTGGATCGTGAGCGTATCCTTTTCCTGTTGGAGCAGTTCCTTATCTCTCCTAATGAACGTACCGAGGATTATAACCGCAGGATCATTGATACCTTTGTAAATCGCATCGAGATCACAGACACGGAAATGCTTATTTATTTTAATCTTTCCGAAGCGTCTGCTTCCGAAAAACAAAAAAATTCCCAGTCGAACAGTTGTTCGACTGGGAATCATCTGGTCCACCTTGCACATCAACAAGCGAACTATTCCCTTTATGCGGCTTCCGGCTACTTTTCACTGGTTGAACACCAATTTTCGGCCCGTTTGTGGCGCACCGCATAATCTGTAATTATTTTGTAATCTTTGCGCAAACAAAAAATGCCCCGCCAGCGATCCGGGTAGGATCACCAGCGGGGATGTAGTTTAGCTCAGTCGTCCCGGATGGGGAGTGCCTTTGCTCTCGTATACAATTCAGTTCCGGTTCCGTTACCTCCCAGAGCGTGATAACTCTTATAGAGGTATTCAATGTTCTTCAAACCGGGCAGGTCGATGTACCCTTTCTCGATGTAATGGGTACACGCCTGATACAGCCGGTCGTGGAGAATTGCCAGCAGACCGTTTTTGATTGCCTTGTTTTCCTCTTTCTGTGCCTTGATCTTCTTGGAGAGATTACGGTATGCAGCGGTCAGACCTGCCGCCACGATGCCGAAAAGCCATTGCGCCCAGTATTTGACGATAAATTCCAGCATCGTTTACTCCCTGCGATTCTTGTTGTCCTCCCCCACGTTACCGAAGTGGGCCACAGTAGTGGTTTCTGCGGATTTCTTTTCCATGTAATCTTCGAGCTTCTTCTTGGTGAAGTTGAACACGATCTGCACGATCCAGTCCAGCGTCCGCTCATTGATTGCCCAGTCCAGCCAGTCCGGGGTGTACCCGCGCAGTACGGCAATGACATGGGCTTTCTTTTCTGCGCCTGCGCCACTACCGAACTTTTCCTCTGCGTTGACGATCCACTTGTACACAGTCTTTGCGACCACAAGGCCGTAACCCAGACGTACCGCCGCCAGCGCCGTGACCACAAGGCCGACCACCATGAAGATGCAGGCCAGCCATTCAGGGAATGCCATCAAAAAAACTTTCAGAATGTTCTCCATTTTGTTTTCCTCCTACTCTTAACCCACCCAACGGCTCTTTACCGCACGGGTGTCGATGTGTACCCAGCCAGCAGGACGACCAGTTTTTACCGGGTAACGTCCGATGCCGCCGGTGTTTTTCAGCAGCGTTTCGGCGTAGGTCGCGAGCGTTTCCACGTCCACGCCCTGAATCCGAATATCTGCCGCCATACCGTAGCAATGCTGACTGTACGTTGCGCCCTTGACCGCCTTGTTATGGGCGGCAGTGCGATATGCGCTGGTGATCGTAACAGCCTTTCCAAAGTGATTCCGGATGTTCTGCAACAGTTTCACCAACACATCATCAATAAAGATGGGGTCAGTCCCATCCTTGCATCGAAACTCTTTCACGGCAAAATTTGCGGACAGTTTCTTGTTACCATCCTTTGCCAGTGAATAGGCTTTAATCGCCATTGTCGTTTTCTCCTTTCTGGCTCAATGCCATTTTGCAGCCGCTCGACCCGCACTCAGCCACCAGCACGGCAAATTCGCCGCGCTCTGCGGTCGTGTCCGCACCACTGGTTTCCAGCCGGGTCAGCAGGCTTTCGCACAGATCGGGCCAGCTTTTATGCTGCATAGTCTTCGCCCGTGATGTTCTTGTAGTCGTCGGCGGTAATTTCACCGCTTTCCACGCGCACGGCCAGAACTTTCTTCACGCCTGCACGGCGGGATACGGGCATCTCTGCCCAAGTCTTAGTGCCTGCAATCAGGCGGTTTGCCCAGATAAAGTTCATGGTGATACCTCCTTATTCCTTATTCAGCGCTGCGTCCAGCTCACACAGCGCGGTTTCGATGTCGGCCAAACGCTTCTCGTTGGCTGCGTCCTGTTCGCACATTGCGTCCTCGACCTCGGCCACGCGGTCATGCAGGCCGTCTTTCTCGGCCTGCTTCTTGGCTTCGGCTTCCTTCTCCTGCCGGGTGGGCAGACTGTCTTTTTTCCACTGAATCATGGTGACTGTCCTCCTTACTGGAATGCACCGCTGATGGCTTCGATGTAGCCGCCGGTGCCGGATGCACCGCGGCTGACGGAAACGCGGAAATTGAACGCTGCGCCGTTGGTCGCCTCGCTGTTGGTGAACACAATGTTCACGCCCTTCTTGACTTCGACCGTGGCATCCTGCCAGACCGGCGACGGGTCGTTGGCGTCGTTCGTGACCTCGACCTTGAACGTGGCGTCGTCCGGGATGCTGCCCGTCACCTGAAGGACGGCAACGGTAATGTCGCCGTCCACGGCCAGCGGGGTGGTCAGCGTCACGGTGGCGCTGGTAACGCTCTTGGTGAACGTAGCGCTGAGGCTGGTGCTTTCCTTGCCGTCGCTGGCCGTGATCTGGATGGTGTGGCTGCCGTTGAGGATGCGCCGGAAGCCGTCGGCGGTACTGCCCTGCCCGAAGGTCAGTGCAGTACCGCTTGCAACGCCGGTTCGGGTGGCGGTGGTCTTTCCGTCCAGCTTTTCGGCGACGGTCAGGGTATCGCCGTCGGCATCGGTAACGGTGTAGCCAAAGTTGAATGGCGCGTTCTTCTCCCCCAGATTCGTGGAGCTGGCGTTGATGGCCGGGGCAGTGTTGGTGCTGACCGTGCCGTCGTCAGAGACCACGAGCGAAGAGGGCAGTACAAAAGCGGGGCGAACACCGTAGGTGTCGCCGTAGTACCAGTAGCCGTCGGAACCAACAGACTTGACGAACCAGACGCGGTTGCTGCTGTGGGTGTACGGAGAGCGCAGCCACCATACGGCAGCGCTGCTGCCGTTGTAGGCGACACGCTTACTTGCGCTGTCAAAGTAGGACAGCTTTGCACCTTCGGTGTTCATGTAGCTTACGCCGCTGAACCCAACCTCCGTGCCAGACAGCAGGAACACCTTGGTCGAAAGGCCGTTTGCGCCGCTCTGAACGCCGCTGTTGGTATACGGAATCTTGACCTGCTTGATAACCGCTCGAATCTGAGAATCAATCAGGTTGTAGAAGGTGCTGTTCAGGTAGGAATGGATGCTGGAATCCTTATAGGAGTTGTTATTGCCGAACGTGCTGGTGGTATAGATGTCCTTCATCACAACCCAGACACCGTTACAGCTTGCATCGTATGCACTGCTGGGCAAGCCCTGATGCACGATGATGAAGTCTTTGGCCGCGCCGTTGACCTTGATCTTGACGATACTGCCAACGGCCTTTGTGCTCAGTTTTACGTTTGCCATTGTTACCTCCTTGCAAAAAATCAGACCCACGGCAAAACGCCAATGGGCCTTGTGTTCTGCGAGACAGTGGCGGTCATGGCTTTGTGCTGCTTCTTGTAGATGCAGCGGCATTGCCGGGCGCGTCGCCGGTCTCGTGCGAGTTTATTCGAGTTGATTTTTCGGTGGATAGAAATTGTGCAGTTGAGCAATTTTTCCAGACGATCGGCGTACTGGCGGCGCAGTGCGTAGGTATCGCCGTGTGCCGCATGGGCATCCCACGCAAGGAAGCTGCAAAGGATTTCTTCCTTTGTCGCTTCGCCCGCCGGGTATGCCCTTTCCCAATGCCTGATTTTGGCTTTCATCCGTTGGGCGCTTTCCCGACGCAGTTTTTGAATGACCGCACCGGTTTCGGTCAGGTACGAATGGAAACCGAGAAAATCAATTCCGTTCCTCAATGGGAAGATGGCTGTTTTCTGGTTCAGCTCTAGCCCGTAGCTGTCCATGAGTGCCCGCACATCCTTCAAGATGCACTGCAACTTCTGCTTGTCCGGGCAGATGATATAGAAATCATCCATGTACCGGCCATAGTATTTGATGCGGTACTTTTCTTTGATGATGTGGTCGAACTCGTCAAGGAACATCAGGGCGAAAAGCTGGCTGGTCTGGTAGCCCAGCGGCAGTCCATCTTCCATCACGTCGATATAGATGCAAAGCAGCTCATAGACACGCGGGTCAACACCGCGTTTGTCCAACACCGCCTTGAGCTTCCGTTTGAGTTTCAGGTGGTCAATGCTGGCAAAGAAGTGGCGGACGTCGCCTTTCAGCACCCAGTCGTCAGCGCCGCACCCACTCCGGCGGTAGTAATCCACCATGTGGGTTTTCAGGCGCATCAGGCCGTCGTCCGTACCTTTGTCCTTCTGGCTGGCGAAGCTGTCCCGGATGAAGCTCTTGGTTAAAGCCTCATAGAGGATGTTGTCCACCAGCGCGTGCAGTACCACCTTGTCCACAAATGCCGGTGCGTGTACGATACGCTTCTTCGGCTCGTAGACGTAGAACACTTCAAAGCGGCTCGGCGTGTAGCATATCTGCTGCCGGATGTCCCCGCCCGGCTGCCGTGCACTGCGAACGGCCAGCTTGCAGGACAGTTTTTCGGTGCAGGCCAGAGCGTTGGCCTCATACTGGATTGTTTTGCTCTTACTGCGCTTTCCCTTCCGGGCTTCAAGATACGCATTATAAAGCGTCTCGAAGCTGCACAGTTCTTCGTATGTCAAACTTGACCCTCCGCTGGTTCGCTGCTGCGGTAGCAGGCTGCATCCCCGCAGGGATGGCCCGCCTCAGCGGGATGTATTTATCACTTGCCTGCATCGGCAAGTGACGGGATACGGTTTCCTTTGGCTGTTGCACTGCTTTCGGCAAATGCCTACTCGTCTCGCAGATCAGCCGGAGCGGGGCGAACACCGTAGGTGTTGTTGTAGTTCCAGTTGTCGTTGGAACCATCAGACTTGACGTTCCAGACGTTGTTGCTGTTGTTGGTGTTCGGAGAGCGCAGCCACCATTCGGCAGCGTCAGAATATAAACCGTACCCCTATTGCAAAACAGTTTCCTGTTATGCCGTTTTCTGCTCCTGCTGGGCAAAGACGGCCCGAAGTGCTTTGACAAGCATTTCAAGCCGTTTCTTCTCTGCTTCCTGCCGGAGACTTTCTGCTCTGCCACGTTCGGACTTGAGCCATTTCATGGCAGGGTATTTTACATCCGTGATCTTCTTCGTCCAGATACCGGCTTTCTTTGTGCTGATGATACCGTCCTCTGTGCAGAGGGTCAGATATTCCAGCAGCAGAGAACAGCCGTCCACGACCTCGCCGATCTTTTCAATCCGCTTGTCGTACTCCGTGGCGAAGTTCACGTTGTTGGCCGCATGGGCATCCAGCAGAATCTTCTTGGCCGTTTCCCGGATGTCCCTGCCGTAGAGGTTGAAGGTGCTTTTCGTGAAGCCCTCCTTCTCCCTCGTATCGAGAGCATGGACAGCGGTGGTGCAGACCTGCTTGATTTCCCGGATGTCCTCAAGCGCAGCGGCTTTCTGAAATACTTTTCGGGCATCGCTACGGCTGATGTCATCCGAAACGATGCGGGTCGCCCTCTGTGTATATCTCAGAAGCTCCCGCGCTTTGCTGCCAACCAGAAACGGTTGTTCAGCCATATCAGAACTCCACCCTCGCCTGATCTGCGTTCCACACGCCGGTGACGGTCAGGCCGTCAAGGCTGCCGAACGTGGCAGAAAAAGGATTCTTGGTGACGTTCGTGCCGAACTTCAACTCGATTGCCTTAATGCTGGCATTCATCGCTGCCACGCTGGCGCGGATGTCGCCGTGTGCATTCTCTGCGGAGTTGTGGGCATCGACGGCAGAGCTGATTTTCTGGTCGGTCTGAGCCTTGGTGTATGCGTCCACCGTCGGGCGCTGGGATTCAGACAACTTACCATCCGCGTCCAGCGTTGCCACGCCACCGGGGGCACCGGCCTGTTCTGTTTTCAGATAGCTGGATTCATCGTTCGACACGCCGGGTACAGCGACGTTCACATTTCCGTATGCCATGGTTATTCCTCCTTCGGCTTTTCGCCCTGAATGATCCGGTACTCCGCAGTCAGTGCTTCCGCCGGAGCTTTCCTTGCCCAGATACAGATTTTCCCTGCCTGCGTTTCACAGGTCTGGCAAACACCGCAGTCCATCGCGGCGGTCAAGCTGTTCGGCGACAAGATGATGTCTGCGCAATCGGTCGCCGTCACATCTGCGGCAGTGATGTCATAACGCATGGGGTATTCCTCCCACGTTTCATCATCCACCCAGCCGTCCGTGCTGATCGTAACAGCAACGGCGGAAATCTTATCGACCTTTGCACGATCCATCTCTTTAATCGCTTTAATAGTTTCTTTGGCCGTTTCGCTTATCAGCGAATCAGTATACGCCTTTGCTTCCTGTGCTACCAGTTTCAGGTGGGTTACGAGTGCGATAATACTCATTCACGCTTGTCCTCCCTAAAAAAGCAGGCGGGACCGCCATGTGACGGTCTCGCCCCTCATACTTCTTTGGTAAGGTCAGTCAGCTTATGCGCCGAAAACCTCGGTCAGCATAGCGGTCACATCGCTGTCGGATGCGACGGTGCCGTGGATCACATCGGACGGCTCAGTGTACACGGTGGTGTCCACGCCGTCGATGGTGATATGACCGTTGGTCTCGCTGGCGGCGGTCTTGGTGGCACCGGCAGAAATGCCCTTCAGCTTTTCGCCCTCGGCATCGGTCATCAGACGCTTGCCGGTCTCAGCGGCCACGAAGTCGGCAGGCTTCTTGCCGGAATCGGTCAGGTTGCCGCTTGCATCCAGAGCGGCGAGGTTGCCAGTGGTGGCGTTCTTTACCTTGTCGGCCTTGCCGCTGATGTCCACATACAGGCCGTCGGCCTTGAGGCTCAGAGCATTACCGGCAGCAGCAGAGACGTTCACCTTTACCTCGATCTCATAACCAGAGACAGTGATGGTGGTGGAAGCATCCTTGCCGGTGGCCTTGGCCTTGTAGGTATCGACCAGAGCGGACATATCGAGGAAGCTGTAGGAGCAGCTGTCAGGGTTCTGGCCCTTCACAGCCAGAACCATAACGGGCTTACCTGCCAGCTTGGGGTCGGTAGCGCCGGGGTAGGTCTCGGTGCTGAATGCGAACTTCTGCACGAAGGTGGTCTTAGCCTGATCGAGGAACAGCTCCTTCGGGAAGTCGAAGGTGAATGCCGCAGTACCGGACTTATCAGCGCTAGTGTAGAAGCTGACAGTGTTGCCGGAAACGCCCAGAGACTTAATGGCCTTGGAAACGTCGGTGTTGATGTTGTCGATCTCAGCCTTGGTCTTTGCGGCCAGATTCTTCAGAGCGGACAGACGGACGAGAGCGTTTGCATTGTAAGCCATAGTAAAATACCTCTTTCTTATTTGTTCATGATAAAATATCCGGCTGCCCAGACGTCCCGGACAGCCGGTCGATTACAGATCGTGTATTACTCGCCGAAAACCTCAGTGATTGCTTCATTGGCTTCGGCATCCGAAGCAATGGTCACGGCGGCAGCTCCCAGCGGGGCAAGGTCGCCTGCGGCGTTCTGGATCACATACGGGGTAGCTACACCGTCAACGATGACGGAAAGCAGCTGGCCGATGTAGGCAGTGGGATTGGTCTTTGCGTATGCCTGCGCGGTTTCCATGGACGGCCACACGGCGGTCTCATCCAGTGCGAAAGCATCCTGCCGCTTCATAGCCAGCGGGAACTCCATGTCGGAATACTTCTTTGCGGTATTGTTCACAGCCATTGTTCAGCCCTCCTTTAACCCAGCGTGACCTTCAGCACTGCGGCGTTGCCATAGGCAACAGCAGGCTCAAAGATCCACACATTGTAGGTCTTGGCGGAATAGCCGTTCGCACCCTCAACGGGAACAGTGGACTTGACAAAGGTGCTGGTGACATCTGCGTTCATGGCGGTCTCGTTGATGACCTTGGTGACGCCCTTTGCAGTCGCAATGCAGGCGATTGCCACACGCTGCGCACCGACGGGGACGTTGATGGTCAGCGTACCAGCGGCATACGCCTTGCCGCTCTTAGTCAGACTGCGGATGTAGTCGCTGTTCAGCGTGGGCTTCTCGGCGGTGGCACCGTAGAAGTAATTTCGGAACGGCGTGTACGTAGCGGTCTCCTTCGACTTCGTGCCTGCTGCGATAGCCACAGCGGGGTTGGAGTCGGAGCCGAGGTTGTCCTTTGCGGTAACACCTGCGCCGTGCGTCGCAGTGGCCTTGTACTTCAGGCTTGCCACAGCGTCACCGCCAGCATCACCGATGACGAAACCAGCGCCGCCGTTGTTGTCGGAACCAGCAGCCAGAGAAGCGGTCTCAGCATTTGCGACCTCGGTCGTCGCCTTGTCGGTGATGCGCTCAACCTTCCAGCCGGAAGCTACAACTGCGGTGTCAGGACCGTACTTGTAGGAACCGGGGTTCAGTTCAGCAGTGCCATAAGACGCAGCAGCGACCTGAGTACCAGCTTCGACAGCCTTCGCTCCGTTCAAAGCAAAGCCAGTGACGGAGGGCTGCGCCGTGATGGTGGGCTGAAGACGCTTGCTGAAAATCTCAGTCAGGATGTCGGCGACGGACTTGCCCTTCGTCTGGAAGGTTGCCGTTCCGTTCTGGCTCTTGGTCAGGTTGCCGACCTGCGTATAGCCACCGGCCAACGTGATGTTCTCCCGCAGGATGACCTTATCGGCATCCACGGAACCGGTCATGGCCACCCATGCAGAACCGTCATAGAAATAGGCGGACTGCTCATAGGTGGAACCGTCCACGGTGGTGGTCACGACAAAGACATCGCCCTTCTTGGGCTTCACGTCCGTGTTCTGGGCGAAGTAGCCGGAGATCACGCTGTCGTCGGAAGTGGACAGGTCAGCTTTGGTCGCGGCGTACACAGTGCCGCCCAGACCGCCGGAGACAGCTTCCAGCTGTTCCTTGGTGGCGTAGCCGGACAGGTCAACAGTGGTATCGTCCAGCAGGACGACCTCATCATTGACCTTTGCGTAGATGTCGTAGTGCTGCGTCTTGTCGTTCATGACAAGATACATGATGTTTTCCTGCGCCGCAGATGCGTCAGGGATGGCTTCCGCCACCTCAAAGCGGGCATGACCCGCCTTGGAGATGGACTTGAGCCACTCCTGCTGCAAGCGCACCGTAGTGGATTTGAGAGCTTCTAGGGTCACAAATTTGTTGTCTGCCATATAAGCCTCCTGTTATGCCGGTGTTTCGTTCAACTTTCTGCGGGGAAAATCTCGTCCAGCATCTTGTCCGTGTCTGCCGCAGAGACGACTTCATCCTGTGTGATACCGCTGGTCGATGCGGTGATCGTACCGTCTGCCGACACGGAAACGCCAGAACCGATTTTCACGCCGCCGAGCCGGGTCGCCGTTGCAACTGGCAGCACATAGGCGGAGCCACCGCCCGTTGTGCCTCCCGGTGCAAACAGCGCCACCGTGGCGGACATATCCTCCGTTGGGATGTTCCTTGCCCAGAAGCGCAGGACACCGGCGAGAGCCTGCACCGTCGGACAAAGCCCGGCACGCTTTGCGACCTCAAGGGCCGCTTTATGTAAGGCAACGCTGGGGAACATGTCCTCCGTTACGCCGTCAACTGTGACATTGACAACACACCGGAAGTCATCCATCCCCAGCATTTCCTCGCCATCAGATTCCCGCTGCCAGTCCCAGCCGTCTGCGGGGATCGTGATGTCCTTGATGATGGCAGCCCCGCCAGCGCTGCCCTGCTCATGAATAAGAGCCTTTACCTGTTCTTCGCTTACAACGTCCCCGGATTCCTTGAGGGATTCCATGGCATTGCCGACGGCGGCGGTGATGGCATCGGCGTGAGCGGAAGCATCTTTGTTGTGCTTCTCGACTTCTGCCTTGACCATTTTTGCTAGAGCCTGCATCTGCGGGTCAACGGTAATGCTGATATTGGCCTTGTTCGACACAGCAAGCAGCGCCGACAGCTCAATCTCAAAATCGCCGTTCACTTTCGTGGACGGGACCTCCACTCCGCGTGCATCCTGCATAATAAACAGGAGTGTTTCGGCATCGTCGTTCAGCCTGCCGTAAACGCCCACCTGATGCATGATGTACGTTTCATCTGCACCGGTGATCTGGATTTTTCCCCGCCGAGCCGTCTCACCGCCGCTTTCAACGGTTTCGATGTCCAGCAATTTCAGGTCATGTGTTTCGCCGCTTACCCCGGTTTCCTCCGAAAGGTCTGCGTCAGCCGTACCGGTGCCGCTCACAGCGCGGGTGATTACCAGCGCACCACCGGAGAGAGATTCCGACAGCAGGGCGGCACCGGCGGCGGTGTAGTTAGATTTTTCCCAACTCACGTTGTCTGTCCTCCAATAACAATGTTTATCGCCGTGTGCGACCGCTCAACGGTGCCCGCCGTAAAGGCTCGTGCTTTCACTGCCTTTGCTTCAACGGCACCGGGCAGCGCCACGGCAACCTGCATTTTCGATCTTCCGACCGCACCGGCAACATACGCCTTTGCGCCAACTTCCCGCGGCTTGATCCTACCGGGGACCTTTACGGTGCAGGATGTCGCCATGCCGCAGGGTACGGCGGCGATGTAGGCGGGCGATCTTTCATGCGGTTCGATGGTGTAGATGATGTGCTCAAGGTGAGCAGTGCAGCGTTTTGTGTAGCCCAGCAGCTTTTCCATTTCTGCTGCGGTGTGATATGTTTCCTGATCGTCGGTGATGTCAACATACAGTTTCCAGAATCCCGGTGTCCCCCCATACGAGAACCATTCCTCAATTCTGGCTTTTTTGTAAATTGTCTCCACCTGTTCACGAACAGCCTTTACCGTTCCTGCATAACGCTGGATTTCAATTGCGGTTCTTACGAGCTTACGCTTCGTCTCAATATCGGCGGCAGAATCGTACCATTCGATTTTGAGATAGATTGCCATTTGATCCAGCATTCCCTCGCTACAGTTATCCACATCCGAGAACGTCATGCCCGTTGCCAGATATTCCAGCATCCGGCCTTGAAGTTCCCCGTATACTGCAGACAGCACCTTTGCCCACGGCTGTTCAGCAACGACCCGCGGCAGTCCATCTGCAATTCTCGCGTCCTGCAGCTTAATCATCCTCGACACCTCCGTAGATGATCGTCGGGGTTCCGCTCAGTTTTGGGATTTGCACTGTTGCTTTTTCCAAATCCGAACCGCCTTCGACTACCATGTAAACCGGTTGTCTAAGCTCTACTCGTTTTACGCCAGCGACACGCAAGCGATAAATCAATTCCATCGGGCTAATGTCTCTCCCGATGGAGCGCTGCCACTGCTGAAATTCCTCAACAGCTTTTGTAACGTTTTCCTGAACAATACTTGCGCCCTTCGCGTTGCCCGCTCCGATATAATAGGTAAAGTCAATTCCATACTCCACTTCTTCCGGGGCCTTACAGATCACCTGATCTGTCATGGGGCGTCGAGCTTCGTTCATCAGATATGCTTGCATTTCGCTCATATCCTTTTCACTCGGCATCCTTCCGCCCGTCAGCATGAAAAAGATATACACTGTGCAAGGCTGGCTCCGCGGACTGACTGCAATTGCATTTTCCACATCAGAGCGGAAGCTCATTGCCCAATACTCGTAGGCGTCTCGCGGCCCTGCGCAACTATACGTTGTCGGTGACAGCCAAATCCGCCGGGTCAAGCTATCGTCGCTTTCCGCGTCTGCGCCGCCGCTGGATGTATCCACATTCTCCACTGCCGCAACATAAGGAATGGCGTCTACCAGCGTATCGACAACGCCGATTGGAACGTCGTTTCCGCTGGCTCCTACCACCTCGGCTTGCGCCAACACATCAACATAGGTCTCGCCAATGGCAATCTGTGCATAGGCCGCTGTGGCAAAATAAATACCCGCGGCAGTTCTGACGCGGGTTCCCTGTGGAATCATTACAACTGTTTTTTGTTCAGCCGAAAGATTAAATCGGATTGTCACCGTTGCATAGGTTGCTTCATTCCGCTTCACGCCGAACGGAAGCCCCATATTATCCAGCGCTGCACCCGTTGCTGTTTTCAGCAAGGCGCAGCGAGTTCTTTTTTCTGCAACCTGCAGCACCATGTAATACAGCTCAGAAATACTTTTCAGCGTAAGAGTGATTGGGTCAGCACTGTGCAACGGCGGGGTTGTTCCGTTTACCGCTTTGTAATTTCGGGTGTAAATTTCTGTCACCAGATTATTTACATCCTCAAGCGTCATATTATCTGTGACGCTATACTCCGGGATTTCGGCAAATTCAGCGATATTAGACAATGTTTATCACCACCTTCGGTCGAATGTTCCCCTGCTGGCTTCGGCTGGTTTCATAGCTTACTTCCAGCACTTGTGCCCTCGGTTCGTACTTCTTTGTCTTTCGGATGATCTCTGCCGTGAGCTTCGCTTCGGCAGCTTCGGCTGGCAGGCTCAAGCAGTCCATGTTCAGGCCAAACTCCCGGTCAAGTGCCTGTTCACCTTCTCGGCTCCCATAAAGCGTCTTGAGACAGTTATATACATCCCGTTCTTCTGTGCTTTCGGACGGATTGATCTCTACATCAATATCGCCCAGTATCAGCTTTTCCAGCTCACCGCTCATGTGTACTCCTTTAGCGTCAAGGTCAGCTTTCCGCTTGTCAGTCCCCAGAACCGATGTACCGCGCCCCATTCATCCGCTACTTTTTCAAGCATAAACGGATTTTGAGAAACCGGCCTGTTGTTGATGATGAAGTAGTCTACTGCTCCGGCTTCGCACAAATCCATTAGGGCGTCAAAAACCTTTCGCGGATTTACTCCCAGCCTTGAACTAAGCGTAATGTTGAACTGATACTCTCGCAGGCCGGGACTTACATATTCGCTTTTATCTTTTCCGCCGATCACGTTGTGCGTCGCCCAGTTGCTCGACGTACTTCCACTGATGTTGTCCGGCGTAAGAACTCGCCAACTTGATACTGTAAACACCAGTCCAGCAAAGCTACCGATGCTGCCCCATGCCATAAAGAACACCCCCTCACTTTACCGGGACGCCGGTATTCCCCGAAACAGTATACGGGCCAGCTTTTGCCGACCCGTCATGTTCGTGCTTGTGATTCACAAGGCTTACGCCATTGATTTTGCAGTCGCCAGAGCCGCCCGAAATATTCACCGTTGCTCCTGTGATTTTCACCGTCGTTCCGGTAATTTCAATCGTTCCGCTCTGGCAAACCTTGACGGTCGAAGCCCCGACCTTGAAGGTCACGTCCCCACCAATAGTGAAGTCCAGATTTTTACCGATGGTCTCTTTTGCATTCCCGTCGATTTTTTCTTCATAGTCTCCGCTATCTCCATCGTATTGTTCAAAGGCTTTGCCCTTCTTATCGTTGTAGTCATACCGGTAACGTTGTTTCTTTCCACCGACCGGCTTGTTATCCTCATTCCAGAACGTTCCGATGCACGTTCCCATTTCCTGACTATCGGAATTGTGGAGAACGCAAACCATAGCACCGACAACCGGCATCCGGTACAGCGCATTTGAAACCACACAGATTTCATCGGTCACAGAACCGTCCCGATCTTCATATGCAACTTCAATGGTGCCATCCTCGTAATTCACTTTGGACACTGTGCCAATGCGAATGACGCTGCTCATCGTGTCACCCTCCCACTCTGCTTGCTGAGACCTTCGTCACAAAACCGCCAGATTTATTCATGGTGTGCCCTACATTGTCCATGTAATATTTTCCGTCGATTTTCCCATATCCTTCCACATCAATACACTGCGTCGCGCAATATGTCAGGTTTCCCATAGTCGTAAAGGAAATGGTCGTAGCCGAATGGTTTTTGTTGTCGATAGCCGCCTGCAGCTGCCGTTTTGCGTCCGCCTCACTTGATGCGTACTGGTTTAGCTTCAGCATCCGGTCTGCTGTTCCGATTGTCACCTTGATGTTCACTTTTTTCTTTTGGTTGGAATAAGTAAACTCGCCTCCGGTGTATGTTCCTGCCAGCGTTGTGTTCCAGCTCAAAGAGCCGGGTACAATGTCAATCGGTTTTACCGTTGCCACCGAATCCTTTTTCTTGTACTGTTCACGGTCAAAAATCCAGATTTTGTTCCGGTATGTTTTGAGGATCAGCCCGTATGTGCTGCAAATTTTCTGCAAGAAAGAGCTGTCATTATCGTCCTGTTCTTTCAGGGCGACGCTGACATCCTCTGCATCCATCTTGCATTCCAAGCCGTACCGCCCAGCAATGGTTTCTGCAATTCGTTTGATGCTCGTGTTCTTCCAAACCTGCTCTCTGTTTTTTTCATGAAAGCTCGTCCCGTTTGGCCGGGCGACCGCTCCAATCGTCAAAACATCCGGGCAGGCCGAAAAGCTCAGGTCATCAACTACCAGCGTTCCACAATCCAAAACGGTTCTGTCCCCCTGCACAATCCAGTTTGTCGTGCAGAGGGTCGGGTGCAGCACAGCTTCCTTGTCTGGCATCCACGAATTGATCCACTTGTGATCCATTGCGTTCACCTTAATGGAAAGGCTGTCGCTCGAATCCGAACCGCTATCGGTGTATGTGAAGTTTTCCACATCTTTGCGGATGTCGCTTGAAATATCCGTTCCGTCATATTCAAGCGTCAGGAACGCTTGACGCGGCGTAATCATCCTTCACACCTCACCTTTTCCAAGGCGGCAGACTTTCGTCTGTTTTCGCCTTAACTTCCACTTCCGGCGTGGCAAGCACCACCCCGGAATCAAACTTGTACACCTCGATATACTCTCGGTTGGCAGTCATCAGCACATCGGCTTTCAGCTCGTCACCGTAGACAGTTTTTGCAATGCCATCCCAAGTGTCACCGCTCTTTGTCGTGTAAGACATCAGGCTACCTCCTTATGCATACCGGGTTCGATTGTTTTCTCGGTTGTATTTGTCCATAAAGGCTTTGAACTTTTCGTACTCGTCCTCCATAATCGAAGCAATCTTCTGGCGGTCTGCATCACCAGTGATTGTGATGTTCGGGGCAAATACAAACTGCGGAGAGCTTCCGCCGTTTCCGCCGGGTGCAGGTGTATTCTGATATGCGCTCACCGGGATTTCGGACAGCGTGCGCCCGGTATCCCTCGGCGGCAGCACATAAAGCGGCGTTCCGGTGTCTGTAAGAACGCCGTCCTGCCAGCTTGAAAGCACCGTTCCGCCGTTGTAGTTTTTGGCTGCTTCGGTCAGTGCAGTGGTTACAGGGCTGTCACTTCCGAGGTACTTGTTCAGCAGAAGCGGAGCAACATCAGCTGCAATGCTGGTCGCCGCCAGTGCAAGTGAAGCGTCACCAGACATTGAGTTGTTGGCGACCGTCCATAGCATCGACAAAGCGTCGCCGGTGGTTCGGATGCCATTGGAACGCAGTGCGTACTTACCGTATGCTTTGGAGAAATCAATCAGGTTGTCCAGTTTTTCCTTGCTCCCGTCGGTGAAACCGCCGTTTGCAAAATACCGTACACCCGCCGCACGAGTTGCATCCTCGCCAGACACTCCCAGCATCCGGCCTGCACGCACCCAGTTTTCGACGTTGCTATCATGAACACTAGGCTTGAAGCTGATAACCGCCTCTGTTCCAGCTTCGCCTGCAATGCTGACACCGTGAGTAAAACCGCCGTTCGCAAAGGCAGGCATTGCAACTTCTTTCAGGTTGAAGCCGAATTTTTTTCCACCGAGGGCGGGCACCCAATCAGGCACCGTAAAAGACAATTTGTTCAACGTGCCGATGATTGCATTCGCAACCGTAATCGTCACCGATACAATGCCCTTTATCAACCCGACGATGCCCTGAATAACCGGTTCAATCACCGGCAGTAGTCCGTGGATCACATCGACGACGAGCTTGATTGCGTTTATCAGGGTTGTGCCAACCAGACTGATAATCATGCTTATCAGCGGCGACACTGCGGGGAACAATTCGTTTACAGCGAAGCTCATAATATCAGCCAGCAGCGGCTTAATATGATTCACTCCGAGGTCTACGATCTGTCCAATCAGCCCTTTCACCGATTCGATAATCGGTATCACTGCCCCGAAGGTGGTTCCCAAGTCGTCGATACCGAAAATACTCTTTCCGCTCAAGCTCTGCTGGATGTTTTGCAGGTTTTCCAAAGAGAATGCATTGCTCACCGAATCTCGGACGTTGCCTGCAATATCGTGGATTTTACTCGTAAATCCATCAAACATTGCCAGTCCCTTTTCGCCGAACACGTTCCCGACGATCTGGCGGATGTCCTCAAAGTGATCTCCCAGCAGACTGACCACTGCGATGATTCCACCGATTCCGGTAATCACCGGGCCGAAGGTGCCGAGCAATCCCATAAATGCACCACCCAATTTACCGGCTATCGGGCCTACCGCCGTGTTGGCTAGGCTCAGTCCAGAACCAAGGAACTTGAACGTGTCCCCTGTTCCTTTCGCAATTCCCCCGCCAACGTTTAAGGCAAATTGTCCAGCTTTAGTAGATGCTGCGCGGCCTGCCAGATTTTTTACGCCGCCAATTGCCGTTCCTGCAATGTTTTTTGCTCCGCCCAGCAATCCTTGTCCAAAGCCCATAGCCTTTTGGCCCATGTTCCCTACAAAGCCGCCAAGTTGTGTACCGGCAACTTTTTGGCCGATCCACTTTCCAACGCCGACCGTGTTCTGAATAAAGTCTGTCCCCGCCAGATTTTTTGCAGACCTTGCAACTCTGGCTCCGTATTGCCCTATCGAACTGCCTTTCAACAATCCGATTATTCCGCCGGAAGCCTGTGCCTGCTGAATGCTGCCAAACAGCGCACTCGTTGCCTTTGCCATCCCAGCAGGTGTCTTTGCTCCAAACAGCTTTTTGCTGTTTTGCATTCCAAGGACGCTACCAAGGATGGTGTTCTGCACTCTCTGCCCGAAGCTAGGATTGCTGCCCGCCGGAACAGCGCTGTTTGCCAGCTGTGTTCCAAGTTTTGCAGCCTGCCACAGATTGCCAGCTTTTCCTGCGCCAGACACGCCCTTCTGTACAAGCCCCACAGGGCTTGCCGCCCCGCTTGCAAACTTCGTCGCGCTGGATACCACCTGCAGGATTTGCGGTGCAAACCGCATTCCTGCCCATGCCGTGCCGATACCCGCGATGGTCGTAGCTACCTTATCGCCATTATTCAGCAGATACTCAATTACCTGCCTTACACGTTCTGCAATATCCGGCAGAGCGGCGCGGAGGTCATTCAGCTTTTCGATGCCAAACCCGGCTACATCTTTCAGCACCGGAAGGAAATTATTTCCAACCTCAATGCGGACGGCCCGCCATGCGCTCCCAAGCATCGTCAATACAGATTCAGAGGTTTCGCATTTCAGCATAAACTCTTTATACATACTGCCGTTATACTTAGAAGCATCGCCTACGTCGTCCAGCGTTTTCACAAACAAGTCAAGATTGCCGGTTAGTTTTGCGCCACTCTCAATGGCCCACTGACCGAGCAGAGTTTTCAGATAACCCACTTGCTTGTCTTTCGGCTGAGTACCGATAGCGGTAAACAAACTTTTCAATGCTGCCGGGGCGTCTTTTTGCATATCCTTTGCAAACTGTTCCGCAGTAAATCCCAGCTGTTCAAAAGCCGCAGACTGTGCATCTGTAGCTTTTGAACCCATAGAAAGGTTCGTATACATCCGGCGGATGGATGTTGCCACTTTGCCAGAATCAACGCCCATTGCCAGCAGTGCCGTAGAAAGCGCTGCCGTGCTCTGAACATCCATGCCAGCGATTTGACCCAGAGAGCCGGTGTCGTTTACGGTCTGGGCAATTTCAGCGGCGGTCGTTGCGTAGTGGGCACCCAGATAGTTGATCTGGTCTGCCAGCTCCATGACCTGATCGTGGTTCACGTTGAATGCAACTTCCCACTTTGCCGCCCAGTCGCCCGCCTGATCCGCAGAAATATCCATGGCCGTGCCCATTTCGGCAACGTCTTTCAGGAACCCCTCGTCTATCAGGTCGTTCATGCTCTTGCCAGACTGACCAGCTGCAGCCGCCAGACGTGTCAGCTCTTTGGCGGTGTACGGAATTTGTGTGCTCAAGTCAAGAATGTCTTTCGACATTTCCGCATAAGCGTCCGTTTTGACCTTTCCGTTCGCGTCCGTCAGACCGCCAACGTACTTCGTCACATCAAGCATTTCGCTTTCAAATGCAACTGCTTCTTTTGTTGCATCTACCAGCCCCGCTGTAATGCCGCTGGCTATGCCCACCGTTACTTTTGCGATATTCGCTGCCAGTTTCGATGCGCCGTTCGCCATACTGCTGAGCTGAGTATTCGCAGACTTTACAGCCTGCGTCAGCGAGTTATCAACGTGACCGCCGATCAAAATAGAAAGCTCTAGGGTTTGATTTTTTGCCACTCCTCCGCCACCTCCTCGTTGATTTCCACCAGCTCACGCACGGGCAGATTCAGGTAGAAATCTGCACTCGTGTGTGTAGCCGTGGCGAGGGCTATCGCCGCCTTTCTGATGGTTTTGTATCCGCCCTTTAGGCGAAAAAATCCTTGTGGTTCACCCCTGCGCGAAGCTGTACAGCCTCCGCCAGCGGCAGGCCGAGGAAGAATGCCACATCCTTACCGGTGGCCATAGATGCGATCAGGCAGCAGTAATAGTAGTTCAGGGTCTTTTCCGCTGCGCGAATATCTTCTTCCTCCATGCGGTTTTCCGCCTGACGGACGTTCATGCCGGTAAGGTTCGCCACGCCTGACAGGTCAACTTCGGTGTATTTTTCGCCCTTGTAGGTGTAGGGCTTGCCGAACTTCATGATGTGGCTGTGCTCGTCCTCGTCGCCATCTTCCTCTGCGGCGGCGCTACGGAGCGACGCCTGAACAGTCTGGCGAACCTTCTTGCTTGCGCCGATGGGAAGCAGCTGGAAAAACTCGATGGGGAGCTTCGTTGCGGCAGCGGCCAGAGCGTCGGTGTATGCAGTCGCAGTTTCAGGGGTAATCATCACGGCCATTTCGCCCTCGTTGTACAGTTTCTTGATGATGAGCACCGCATCCTTGATGGTCAGATCATCCAGACCGGACAGGTCGATCTCGGTATACTCCTTATCATCAAACTTGTACGGGCGGGCCAACTCGATCAGCTTCGGGTTCTTCTTAACCTCAGCGGTCTTGTCCTGTTCTGCGACGGAAGAAACATTCTTTTCCATGGTGGTTTTCCTTTCTGTTCAGATATAAAAATTGACCGCCCCGGTCTTTCGGGGCGGTCGCTTCATTTCTTTGGCGTTAGATCAGCGCGGTAACGTCTGCCAGCATATCCTCGCCCTGAACGCGGTATACGCCGTTCAGCTTGTCGATGGCAATGATTTCCTCGCCGTCGTTCTCGATCATGATGTAGGTCAGTTCCAGCTTAACCTTGGCTTCCATGCCCTCGCCCGCCTTGATCTTGCCGGGAGTAAACTCCTTGACGCGGCCAACCTCAACGATGCGCAGGCCCTTATAGGCATAGCCGAGGCTCTTATCCACCGCCTGCTGTGCAACGCGGAAGGTAAGGTTCACCTGACGCTTCGGAGAAAGGACGTTGACAAAGCTCGAATATACGAGGTTGAAGGAAACTTCCTGCTCGATGGATTCAAACTGGCCGATGTTCGGTGCGGAAATCTTACCGAGGATACCAGCGCCGGAAACGTCGATAGTCTCCGAGGTGATCTGCGGCAGAGTGATTTCCGGTGCAGTGCCAATTGCTTTCACGCCGTCAATGTAAACGTTGAAGCTGTTGACGATTTCCGGGGTCAGATTCGTGTCCAGTGCCATTGTTTATTCCTCCTTTCTGGGTTAGCCCGCCAGCGCGGTAGAAATCGCGTTGGGATCAAACTCCACAATTTCCTCGATGTCCTCCGCCGGATTAAACGGAGACATATACTTGTGGAACTTCACCGTGCCATTCAGCAGATCGGTCGTGGGGTTTTCGGATTCGATGTACTGCAGCTCATAGCGGGCGCAAATGCCACGGCTGACAAAGCTGTTGCCGCGCACGTTCTCGCTGTCAACCAGAGCCTCGATCAGGCGCTTGTTCAGCGGGTCGCTGACCTTCTGGAAATAGGTCTGGATGAAGGTGTTATCATCCCAGCAGAAGAACCTGCGGACGCTGAACCAGCGATCCTTCGGGTCAGTGTTGCCGGGATAACAGGCAGTGTTGTTGCCCCACAGACGGAAGCCGTTCATGTTCAGCCACGTTGCAACGCCGAAGGAGTTGACCACATTGGCCTGCTCCTGATCCAGCAGAACTTCCGTTCCATCTTTCAGGCAGGCAGCAGAAATAGAGATAGGCTTGTTATCCGGGCTTACGTTGGGAATATCGCCGTTGTTCGCATCGGTCGCCACGGTCGCCGCAGCAGCCATTGCCGAACCCGCATAGATCACGTCGCCAACCTTTGCGTACAGCCACACAGCGTAGCAATTCGCACTGGTCACAGCCTGCTTTTCCTTCTGACGCTTCACGTCGTCATACTTGGTTGCACCGGCAGTAGAGCTGTCGATGTCCACGATGCACACGCAGTTGAAAACACCGTTGATGTGGCTTGTCTTTGCCTGCAGGCCAGCCGACACCAGTGCATTCTCCGACCAGCCCGGAGCAAGCAGAATGCCGGGGGTCATGTTCAGCTTCGGGAAAATCTGGCGAATGACTTCCATGCCGCTCTCAACACCATCTGCAGTAACCGCACCAACGATGTCTGCCGGGGTAACAGCAGTCGGGTCGATCTGGACACCGCTCACAGTCAGGCTCGTTGCGCTGTCGCCAGCACCGCCGGGGATCACCACGATGTTCACATAACCGTTATCGTCAAATGCTGCGGTGTAGTCCGTACCAGCCGCCAGCGGAGTTTCCTCTGCCTTAACGGTCAGCTTGTCCAGCAGGATGTCCTTTTCCTCCACCACTGCAACGCCGTCATTGACCTGCACAGTTTTTTCCGGCAGATTTTTCTTGTGCTTGTTGGGATCAAGCACGTTAATCAGGATCATCGGCGACACGCCGACGACCTTGAAACTTGCGCCCATGCTCTGGCAGACGGTGTACTTCTCATAATCATCGTCGTAACCCACTGCGGCAGTTGCGCCTGCCAGCGTATTTGCCAGCATGGGGGTATTCGTGCAGTGATACGGATCACTTGCGCGGTTGATCGGCGCAGTGCCGATAACGACCTGCAGGCCAGCAGTTGCCGTCACGGGTGCCACGATACTGGTTCCCTGCTCGGCAACATAAACGCCATGCTTGTATGCCATGTTCTCTCCCTCCTTAGTTCAGTGCCGCTTTCACTGCGGCAAAAAGAATACCCGCGCTGCTCTTGGGGTTCTCAAGAGCCACGCGAGTATCTTTGAATTTATCAAGAGGCACCAGCAGGCCCCTTGCCATCGGTACGGCATCAAGGAAACGGTTCACCGCATCCGGCACCGCCTTACTGTCATGGTACACCGTGTACTGCTTCACCGTGTTTTTTACCGTCGGGCCGCAGTAAACCATCGGCCCATCCTTCTTGACCGGAGTTTCGGTCGCAGCCGCCTTTTCGGTCTGAGTATTTTTTGCATTGCTCATATAAGTTCCTCGATTTCCGGGTTGTTTTCGCTGCTCATGCTCGGACAAGTAACATCCATCTGCACCGTAGCGAAGTAATACGGGCTTGTATCGTCCTGTTGAATTGCGCAGTCAATGGGAAGCAACACGTTGAAATAATCGCCAAAGATGTTGTAGACGCGGAAATGCTGTCCAATATCCTGCATGATGTTGTACAAATCCAGAACGGCGGGAGCTTTTTTATCCCGCACACCTTCCTCTTTGTTGCGAATAGGTGTCTGATATGTGCAAATAATCAGGCTCATGTCCACCATTTCAGGTTCTTCCATCTTATCAATGCTCCAACCTGCTGCCTTGACCAGAATAAACGGAGCCGCTGCAGCCACCGTATCCACATCCTCGTCATTGCCGAAGTCGGTCGGAAATTCAAAATCGAAAATGTTGAGCGGCTTATTTTTGCCTTGACCACTGAATGTCTTTCCTGCAAAGAGCTTGTCCAGTTCTTCATGCAGCTTTTTCACAGCGTCAACCGGTGTGTAATTACTCGCTCTCACTTTGTTTTCCTCCCGGCCTGCGTCAGAATTTTGGATACTTCATGCTGCAGCCGTTCCTGCAAGATAATCTCGCTGTCCGGCTCGACTTCCTCTCTCCATACGGTGCTATGCATCGCACTGGCAGACGGGCTGGACATGGTGTAGAGTTTTTCTACGACGCCATTCTTACTGCGCCATCTGGTCGATTTCGGATTTGCCGCCGGACGACCGATCAACCTCTGCACCATGCCGACGTGCCCACTGTCAAACTTCACAAGAAAGCCCTTGCTTGCCTGTCCCAGCGCCGTATGTCCGCCGGTCAATGCTTCCATCGGCGATTTTTTCAAAACACGCGATGTGTGGAACTCCGGCGACAACACCCAGTCCCTTCCCATATGCGGAACAGACGGGTTCGATTGGAAGTCGCCCAGATCATTTCTCCGGCTGGAAATAAAAATCTCCGCCGTCGGGTTCTGCGTTGTCGCCCTGTTGCGAACTTTCAGCGCATTCAGGTGACGACGGCCAGCAGAATTGACAGCATACCGAAGCCGCGCTTGCCGGATCATCATGTTTTTGGCTCTCGTCGCAGTCTGGTTGACAGCGTTTTTCATGGCCCGCGGGGCCTTATCCCGCATATCTCCCAGTGCACGTTCCACTTCACCGATGTTCGGCACCTGCACGTCATAGATTGCCTTTGCCATTACTGCCGCACCCTCTCCAACGTGACCAGATACAGTCCATGCTCATTTTGACAGCTTTTTATCGTGTAGCTGATTCGGTCGTACTCCATCGGCTTTCCAATCTTTGGAGCAGGGCCATAGTCAGCCGCCCGGATAAAGAACTGCTTTTGCGAGATGTACAAGCCTTGGTCAAAGTTTTGCTTGGCACCGGCTTCCCAGTGTGACTTGCGCTCTTTCAGTCCGGTTTCATACGGCACCACATCAAACGTTTCTCCGTCGATGGTATGCTGTTCTACAAACTCCTGAAAAAACACATCGTCAATATCAGCCATTGCCATTTCCAAAAAGTCGGTCATGGTAATACCTGCTTACTCTGCTGCAGTCTTGCGGCCTTTTCTGCCGGGCTTTTCCTCGGCTTCGGATGCTTCTTCCTGCGTTTCCACATCGTTGCTGTCGGCGTCAGCCTGCTCCACAATGGCCTTAGTTTCCGCATCCAGTTCCGCTTCAGCGGCAACGCCCAATTTCACAAGGCGTTCCGCCTCTGCATCATCAACGCAAACGACCTCGCCCGCCAGAATCAGCTTCGTGGGTGCACCAGCTTTCGCCCGGAAGCCATAGCCGCCGGAAATGATCTGAACGACCTTCATATTCCTGCTCCTTTCTCTTAGCCCACAACGTCAGCTGCATAGATGTAGGGGCAGTAGGTCTTGGGTGCGGCCAGAGGACGGCAGCCCAGACGGAGCTTGCGGGTATCCTTGTCCTGATCCACAACCAGCTTTGCAACACGCTTTGCGGCATAGGTCGTGTAGTCGGTCTTGCCGTAGTCCATCTGAGTAATGGAGCCGTACATCATATGGCCGCAGTCCGGCGCAGTCACCATAGCTGCCGTAGCCGGGAAGTATCTGGCGCTCTTGCCGGTCTCGTCCTCATAGGTTTCGTCCACGCTGAACACGTTCAGCATGAAACCGCCGAAGTTTAGCGTACCCATAAACGCAACGCCGTCGTACTGGGTGAGCTGCTGGCGAATCTCGCCTACGATGATGCCGCTGTTCTTATCGAGCAGCTGGCGGGTTCTTTCGTCAGTCAGGATGTAGTCGGCCACATCAGTGCCGAGAATCAGGTCTTTTGCAGGCAGACCACGAGCAGACAGCATACGGCACATGGCCTTAACGTCGCCCCAGAAGTCACCACCGTTCTCGTTCCACTTCTTGGAAGCGGTATAGGTATGATCGCTGGTGCCGTCGTAGAACTTCACAACCAGAGAATCGCCCTTGGTTGCACCGTCGATGTACTCCTGCATAACGCAGCCGTTGCCGATCATGGTTTCCGCCGCCATCCATTCCTCGCGGCGGGCAATGCGGTTTTCCATGTCGTTCATGTCGTCTGCCAGCAGGCGGGCGGCACGCTGTGCTTCATCCATGCCCGGATACAGAGCCTCACCGAAGCCACGCTTAGTCAGCTCGTCGAGGGTCAGCAGACGAGACGGGGCGATATAGGCGGGCTTATAGGAATGCACCTCATAGCTCCGGCGACCAATGGGAATGTCGCCCGCTTTCTGATCCACGAATGCCGCCAGCTTACGGTCGCCGCTACGGTACTCGGTCAGAACTTCGTTCGCCTTGAAGATGTCACCTGCCCCGGTGGGGAAATAGCGATCCTTGAAAAAGCTGACCTTCGGGACAATTTCCTCGGAAATTGCCTGAAGGATAACATTATCAAAGAAGTTAATCAGAATTGCCATTGAAACGTCCTCCTGTTACATTTCGACCACAGGCAGCAGAACGATGTCCCGCATCCGCAGTGCGTCTTTGTCTGCCTCGGTCATGGTGTAGCTGTCCTTGACGGTCAGCTTGTCCGGGTTGAAACAGCCTGCCAGATAGACTGCAACGGTTTCATCCATGCTGGCCTTCATAGTCACATCCTCAATCAGGATGCAGTCAGCGGTCAGAGTATCGCCGCCGGACGCCTCGGTTCCCAGAATGTGCAGCTTTCCATCCTTTGCGCTCTTGGCAAACACCGTGCCACGCACAAAGGTGGTTTCTGCTTCCGGGCCAGCAATCACGCCGGGGCCGACGCGCTTTTTCGGGTTCACGCCTGCGATCAGGCCGTCGTACTCAACCTCGCCCAGCTTTTCACTCAGCATTTTTTCAGCCATCGTTTAGCCCTCCTTCTTCGGGTGGAACAGGTTCTTGACCATCGCACGCTTTTCGGCGTCGGTCTGGTTCTTGTTCTTCGTGCCAGTGCCAGAGACACCGTCCGGGGCAGCACCGCCAACGCTGTTTGCGCCGCTGGTATCTGCATCATCTTCGGTATCATCCAGCAGTTTGTGGCCCTTCTTCTTTGCATCCAGCGCCGCACGGTAAGCAAGCTGCTCCGCAGAACAAGCCTTGTCACCATACTTTGCCTCGGCCACCAGATCGGACGGGACTGCATCCGCGATCTCGTCAATGGCAGCCAAACGATCACGCTCCTGCTTCTGTGCCTCCGCATGGGCTTCGTCCACAATCTCTTTCACCAGATCAGGACAGCCGTTGCGCAGTTCATCTGCGTTCTTGAACTCCATGTCGTTACCTCCATCGTTCTTGTCCGGCTTTCCTGCCGGGTCAGTGTTATTTACAAAACCCTCAGTCGTGGCAGGGGCCACCACGGCGCGGTTTCGTACAAATTCAGGGGCATCATCAAATGTGCCCGGAACGGCAATGCTGTTGACAAACAGCGCACCATTCCTGTTTTCGATTTTTGCAGTCTGGTTGCTTTCCGTGATTTCGTCGATGAAGCCATTTTCTTTTGCTTCTGCCGCCGTCCACCACGATGTAGCGTCCATCCACGCCGCCACTTCTTCGACGGTGTGTCCTGTCTTTTTCGCATACTGGTTCAAGACATTGGTGCGCATCACGGTCAGTGCATCCATGAGCTGCTTCAAGCCCTCCATGTCCACAAACCCGTTCGGGTTTACCTTGATGGGGTGGATCATGTAGGTTGCATCCTCTGCCGCCTTGACCACTTTGCAATGGCTGGCGACGATGGTCGCCGCGCTGGCACAGATACCTTCGATTTGCGCTGTCACCGTGCCAAGCCTGTTTTCCAACATTGCGCCAATGGCTTGTGCGGCCCAGACATCCCCGCCGCCGCTGCAAATACGGACAGTCAGGTCATCCATAGCCGGAATCGTCGCAAGGTCTGCGGCGAACGCCTGCGGGGTCACTTCATCACCCCACCAGCTCGTACGGCTAATATCACCGTAAAGCAGAAGTTCCGCCGTGCCGCCGGTCTCGGCTGCATTGCGGAACTCCCAAAACTTCTTGTTACTCGGACTTGCCGGGGTCGCCGCCGCTCCGTTGAGGAACAGCGGTTTGCTGTTGCACTTGTGCTCCCGCAATTTCGTCCACCTCCCGTTTCAGTGCGGCTTCGGCTTTCCGCTGCCGCATATTTGCCTCATAGCTTCCGCCCGTCATCTGAGCGGTTTCCTGTGCCGCCGTGGAGAATCCGCTGTTCACCCGCATCTGGGCTGCTTCGGCTTCATCCTTGGGGTTCAGGTTTGTTCTTGCCGGGCCATTCCAGTTGCAGTTCATGTAGGCCGCTGCAACCGCCGGGTTTGTCAGGAAGCCCGGCGCTTTGATCCGTCCCTTGCACACGGCTTCCCGGAACCATGCCTCATAGACCGGCTGGCAGAAAGAATCCGCGAACCAGTCTCGGTGCATTCCCGTGGTTCTCCAAAATTCATTCAAAGCGCCGCGGGCTGCAGAATAGCTGGTGCTGAACTGCTTGTACAGCACCTCAGACGGAATTTCCAACGCCGCCGCCATCTGCTTTACAATGGCGTTCATGAACGCTTCAAACCCGGTCGTTGGGTGCTTCGGGTCTGCGAACTGCACTTCCTCTCCGGGGTTCAGGTCGATAAACGCGCCCGGTGCCAGCTCCACACTGGTCTTATCAGGCGTATCTACCTGCACATCCGGGGGAAGCATTTCGCCAAACGGCACCTCGTCAGATTGATCCGACTTCTTGATAAACACTGTGAACATCGCGGAGATCACCGCGGCTGTCAGCTCTGCGTCCGTAAAACGCCCAAGCTGTTTCAGGCTTTCCAGCACCGGTGCCAGCAGTGGTACGCCGCGCAGCTGACCGGCACGTTCGCGCTGCATCAGACAGAGAACATTCTGCCGCCCGGTCTTTTTGCCGTAGGCTTCCACTCTTGTCCAGTGCGAGGCCGTCAATCCCGTCACGCTGGTAGACGCCAGCGGGTGCCGGTCGCAAACCCAGTACGCAATGACCATGCCGTCTGCATCGGTTTCAACACCTTGCACGATCTTTTCAACATGATGCTCGTTAATGTCCGTCGGCGAAAGGATGTCCATAAACGCAGGAGAACAAATGCGGTCGGCTTCGATGATCCGCACACGCAGGTCATACGGTACACCGGGCGTCTTTTTGTTCTGCAGGACTGCCCATGAATCACCATTCAGCAGAAATCCCGTAAATGCCAACTGCTGCAACATATAGAAATTGTCGATGCGGTCTGCATCACAGGTCGGCTTATTGGCCCACAGAGCAAATTCTCTTGCGATTTGTTCATTGATTTTCTGGGCTTCCTCGTCTGAAATACCCAAAAATGCGTTGTCGATCTGCGGTGTCGGTGTCAGACCGCCGCACACTACATTGGTGCGCATGGTCTTGATGGCACCGGTTGCCAGCGGGACGCCCATATAAGCGTCCCTGCTCCGCTCTCTCAGGACGCGAAGATTATCTTCGATGTCCTCTTTCGGGCTTCCACCGTGCCACATCCAGCCCCGCATAGATTTCTTGTGCAGACTTGCGCCATAGTTGGAATATCCCGAATTGATTGCCCGTATTGCCGTCTGTGCGGCAACACGTTTTACTGCCCGCTCCGGGGCAATCGCCGTGAGCAGGGTATCGAAGAATCCCATCTTCTACTCTCCTTACAGGTCACGCGGCACAAAATGCCCCATCCGGTTCCGTCCCTTTCTCTGCTGAGAAAGTTCCGTCACCTTGTTCGACCAATAATCAATCCGCTTTCCAATCTGCGTCAGGTCTGCGTAGGTCAATGACCTGTTGCCGATCTGGTAGCTTTGCCCGTGTGTCACCTTTTCCTCGGCGGCAATCCAAAGGTCAAGCTGTTTCTGTGCCGTTTCCAGCGTAATTCCTGCCATTTAGATACCTCCCGAAAGCTGACGACGGCCCCGTGATTTCTTGACCGGCTGGGCAGGCGTTCCGTCTGCATCCGGTTTTTTCAGCACAGGGCGAGAAATAGCAAGAGCCGCGGTTGCGTAATTGCGCAAATCCAGCGGCTCGTTTCGTTTATGCTCTTTATCTTTGATTTCCCAGTATTCTTTCAAATGACCCTTGACGAACCGCACCACTTTCTTCTCAGCTGTTAGGCCCTTGAAGTATTCTTCGGTGTAGCCTGCTTCCTCATTTGACGGGAAGTGGCAGTAGTTCGGGCCGGGCGTCTTGACTTCCAAACGCTGATAGATGGTCGTTTTGCCCGCATCAACGCCCAGAATGAACAGGTCTGCCCGAACACGATTGTTCTTGGACGGGTTGCGGATAAACGGCACTCCTGCGCCGCCCATGCCCTTAATGGCAAAGATGCGCCGGTTGAGCCGTTCCTTTGCAAACCGGTAAACTTCATCGGTGTGGTGTCCACCGGAATCAATGCAGGTCGCCAACAGCGGGTATGCCGTTCCGTCTGCCTTGTGCCATGTCCGAAGTAGAAAGTTATCCAGATCGTCCCATACCTGATCCGAAAGCATATCGCCGAAGATTTTCTGGTAGCGAACGCCCCAGCTCTCTGTGCCCTCGCCCCAGCCGACCACTTCAACTTCAAAGCGATCATCCTGCACGTCAACACCAGCAGTGAGGTACAGAACATCATCCGGCACCTCTGCGGCGTAGATTTCGCGGCGGTTGAACAGCTCGATGTCCTCCAACTGAATGCCGCGTTCCTCCCACGTCTCGCCCAACTCTGTGTTCACCCAGACCTTCATTTGTTCCGGGTTGCCATGATCGAGGGCAATTTTCGCTTCGATGAACTTCGTCACGATCTCTTTCCAGCCAACAAAGGTTGAAGCCAGCGTGTTCAGGTGGAAGCCTCTGGATTCTGCACCGGGATTGGCGGCAACATACTTACCGTATTTCCCCTGCTCTTTCCAGCGGTATTCATTTGATACACAGCCGCATTCCCTGCAGACATATCCAATTCCCTTGTCGAGGTCGTCTTTGTCGAACTTGACATTCTCCCAAAGGAACGGCTGGTATGCCCCACATTCCGGGCAAGGCACGTTCCATTCTTCTTGTGTAGAAAGTAGGTAGGCGTCCTCAATGCGGCTGTCTCCCTTGATGGTGGGCGTGCTGACCATGACGGTCTTGTAATCCCAAAAGGTCGTCTGGCGTTTCTTTGCCAGATCAAGAGGGTCGCCCTCTGTTCCTGCGCTCTTGGGGTAGCGGTCGATCTCGTCCGCCAGCAGCACTTTGATGGGGCGGCTGGCAAGGCTCGACGGGCTGTTTGCGCCAACAATGGTGATGTGCCCGCCGGGGAAGTTCTTCTTCATGACGGTATTTCCAGCGTACCGGCTTTTGGTATCCACCAGACCGGTAAGCCGGGGCGTGTCCCGGATCATGGGAGCGATACGGTCTTTTGAGAGCGTCTGCCCCATGTCAAGGGTAGGCTGCATACACATCACCGGGCAGGGTGCATAGTCCATGTAGTAGCCCAGCGGGTTCAGAATGAAAGCATCCGTCTTTCCGATCTGCGCCGCCGACATGACGACGACAGAACGGACGTGAGGATCACCGATGGCATCCATGATAGCCCGCTGATACGGGGCTTTCTCGGTGTGCCACCGCCCCGGTTCTGCGCTGGATTCTGCGGACAACACCCGGTATCTGTCCGCCCACTGGCTGACTGTCAGGGGCGGCGGCGGGCGTAGTTTGCTTAGAACCTCGGCGAACAGTTCCACGGTCTGCGGTTCAAGTTTCACGATCCGTTTTTTCTTCACGTTTCGGTTCACCTCTTACGCAGGCTGGGAACATACACAGGATCAGCCTTTGGTGGATGCGTTTGCCCCACGGGCAGTGCTTGCAAGCGCCGCCGGGCTTATCCGGTTTCTTCTCCGTCTTGTTCATCTTCTTCATCATCCTTTGGCGGCTGCAACGCCACCTGATAATTAGAAAATTCCTCCATGATCTCATAGAGGGAACTTTGCAATAAGTCCATGATCTTGCCCTCATCACCGTCCAGCTTGGCAATGTTTGCAGCCAACTTGTTGGGCAGGGCAAGGAGCCTTGAGCGCAGGTTCATAACAACGGTGGTCATGCCAACCGTGATGTCAGATTTCCGGTACAGTTCCCCATTGCGAACTTTATTCTCGGTTTCGGCGGCGATCCGTTTTTCCTTGGTCAGCTTCGCCCGTTCCTCGTTGAGGTCAGCTTTGCCGCCCTCGTCGCCCCGCAGGTAGTTGATGTACCGTCGGACGCTGGAACGCAGGTCGTAAAGGCCGGGGGCCTTTTCTTCCAGCACGCCCTCGTCTCGGAGCTGCCGCACCCGGCGTTCGGACAGGTCGAGATACTGTGCAACGATCTTAGTCGTGTACAGTTTCATCCTCTGTCCCTCCCTCCGGGTCTACATCCACCTCACCGGTCGCCCGCATCTTTGCAATGTCAAGGCGTTCCAGTTCCAGAGCGTACCGTTTTTCAAATTCTTCCTGCTGACGGATTTGTGTGGTCAGGGAAATAATTCTGCCGGAGACCTTGTTCAGGGCCTCCCGCAGCTGGGTCACTCGAACAAAGGCACTGTCCTTGTTATCCATGACCATCTTCTGCACAGCTCCGTCCGCCTGCTTCCCGTCTTTGTCCTTTCCCGGTTTTCGCATATCGGTGATGGATGCAGTGAACAGCTTTTCCGGGTCGCAGCTTTCATACTCTGCGATCCGTTCCATGATGTGCCGCTGCTGAATCCGAAGCAGCTTCAACTCATAAATGTTGTTCTCGTTTGCACCGGTCGGCATTTGATCCAGCCAGTCCCGTTCCTCTTGGCTCAAACGTTCAAGGTGAACCGTGCTATATGCACCGTCCTTCTCTGCGTTGGTGTTTCCGTTCGGCGCACCGCCGCCGGGATTGCCCTTGGCATTCCTCTTGCCCCGGCTGTTTTTGTTTCCGGGCTGTCCCCCGCGCTTGCGCTCCACCGCATCGTCCCATTGGTCAATGCGTTTCCAGTTGCGGACGGTTCCGTATGTCACGCCCAGCTTTTCGGCAAGGTCTTTGAGATTTACTTTCTCGCCCGACCGCCGCCGCTTGATGTACTCAGCCTTGGCGGTGTCGCGCTTGTCGTTCCGCTTCGGCATCCGGCATCACTCCTGCACCCCGTTTCCAAAATACACGCAAAAGAAAAAGCCCCACGACGGAATGTCATGGAGCTTCGCACCTATCACTGTACCGATTATAGCAGGAAAAAGGCATCACGATACATCATTTTGAAAATTTTCTTCAAAAAATCCCCCTAAATTTTTTCAGACCCCCTTCTGTGGAAG
>OEFA01000100.1_pt1 | contig 35197 bp, 18 predicted proteins | sample 1495601 | NCBI WGS metagenome assembly OEFA01 (sample SAMN02324081, study PRJEB22366) | human gut metagenome | biome: human | place: Canada: Ontario | collected 2010-10
TCCACCAAACCCAAGTGGCCTAAAATACCGAAGACCTGGGCGCCGATATTCTTCTACTCGGTGGTCATTTTTGCGCTATTCTTCGCCTTCTCGGACTTGGCGTTGAGCCGGAACGACTTCGGCAAGTCACTGATGCCGCTATACTTTGACCGCTACTGGTTTGCGACACGCTACGTGGCATTGGTGGCTCTCGCGCCATTCCTGGCCACACTGGCACAGACGCTGACGCGCCGACTGTACATCGTGCTGCTGGCGGTGATGGCCGTCATCAATTTCGACTTCCTGCTGGGCGATGAACTAAGCGGCAACAACTCACTGCCATGGTTTGTATTCCTGTTCTTTGTAGGCGGCTACATCCGATTGCACTTCGACCATGACGGACCCAACCATTTCGGCAAAGCTTATTTTGCAGCCGCAGTTGCATTGGCCGCCGTATTCCTGGGGCGCATCTTCATACATTACTCGCCGTGGACGGCGCCCATGATGGTTGATTATCATGACAATAACGGCATACTCTTCGGCGTGGCACTGCTGCTGTTTCTTTGGACGGCTCGGCTCAAAGCGCCGAATACAACCTTCGTCCGCGCCATGGTGCGCATCGCGCCCCTCACTTTCGGCGTCTACCTGATACACGACAATGTCTACGTGCGCCATGCGCTATGGAACGGCTGGATAGACGTGCACGGCGCACTACATTCGTGGTGGTTTGTTCCGCTTTTCGTGGCCTCCACAGTCGCCATATTCATCGCCTGCATAGCCATCGATGCCATACGCGACCGCATATTCCGTCTGCTGCGCATCAACGACCGCATAGACACCCTCTCCGACCGCGTCTCCGTCATCTCGACCCGCGTAGTCACGCTTTCGGCCACCATCATCCAACGCCTGCGCAGCCGCCACCGGCACGACAGCCCCGACGCAAACGCCTGATTATCGAACCATCTTGCCGTATCACGGCAATATCCATGATAATGCGGAATGTCGAATGTGGAATTTTTTGGCTGAGGACCTTAAAGACCCTAAAGACCTTAAAGTCCTTAAAGTCCTTACAAAACAGGATAAGTCCGAGCCAGTTGGCATTAGTCCGAAAAGCAACTCCGATGCTGATTTTTTCTCACCCATAAGCGGCTAATTCACAGCCGCTTATCTTTGGAGCGGTAGACGGGGTTCGAACCCGCGACCCTCAGCTTGGGAAGCTGATGCTCTACCAACTGAGCTACTACCGCGTGGCGTTGGTGTCGCAAAGTTAGACATTTTTTTTGAGACGGCAAACGCCCGAAAGGCCAATTCGGCAACTCAAACACAGCTATCGTCTGACAATTAAGCCATTATCGCCGACAATCGTCTCGCAACTCAAGCCCGCGCAAAGCCATCCGACCGAGCTGCCGATTATCGGCCCTCTTGCATTTATATTATACCTTCCGGAGTAACTACTCCGGTATAGAGGGGCACACTGTATTCCATGCGCCAAATTTTTCCAAAAATTAATGACACTTAACAACTTTTATATTATAAATATTTTATACCTTTGCACAGACCATGATAGCGGTGGCACGGCTTGACAACCGTCACACCCCGATTGCTACTCTTCCATGAACCACGCTCCTGATATCTACAGAACCCTAAGAACCATTAACACCATACATCGCACATGACAAAACTGAAAATGAGCCTTTTGGCTCTGCTTACGTCCTTGCCTTTTGCGTCAAAGGCCAACACCGGATTGACAATGGACACATCGACGCAAGTCGATATGACGTACACCCAAAGCTCCTCGTATTACGTGATTAAGACCACCGGCACAGATCCCCATATCTGTTCGACAGCCCTTCCTGCTAATATGGATGTCAAGGATTGCCGCCTCGAATTCGATTATCAGACATCAGCAGACGTTGATTTGCAACTATTTTTTCGCGATCCCGAGAGCGAGGCGCGCTCGCTGAAAGTGCCCGGAGCCTTGAAGACAACCGGCAAAGGCGAGTGGAAACGTTTCGTGCTGAATATCACGCCTCAACGCAACGCGTTCAGTTGGGGCAATAAAGGCAGCAAACTGCGTATCGACTTCGGCAACCGAAGCGGAGTCACCATCAATATACGCAACCTCGGGATCAAAGGCTGCACACGAATGTCTTCGGACCAAAAAGCGTCCTTTGCACGCGGTGTTGAGCGCTATCTCGCCGCCGATTACACCGCCCGGGTGACTTATGTCGAAGTAGGCAAGGACAATATCCTGGTACGCGGCACCACCGCCTCCGCCGGATGTAAACTCATAGACTCGCGTATGTATGGCGACTTGACGCTCAACACCGAGTGCTTCGATGCTGCCTCCAACCTCCCCGCAGGCCAATTTGAGGTGACCATACCACGATACATCGAAGTTGCAGGCTGCAAATACGACCGATTGCTGTCTCGCTGGGCCATCACCGATGCCAAGCATAATCTGCTGTCACACGGACGTTATGCCGATAAAGTATACGAGATACGCCACGCCTCGCCCGGCATTCTCAAGACCAAGAAAGGCATAGGCGGTATAGGTCCGGTAGTCGCCGGAGACATTGACAATCTGGGCCTCGGCTCGGCCACACTGAATATTATACTCAACACCTTTATGGGATGCAATAATGCTTCCGGATGCACTGTGCCTTACGTCTACAATGGCAAGACATTCTATATCAACCAAGGGGCCATCGACGGCTTGGACGGCACGCTCAAGACTTGCGAAAAGAAAGGCGTAGTTGTGGCCGCCATCCTCCTCGTTGTTCCCGACGGCGGCGAGGCGGCTTACTCCTCGACAATGCGGCATCCCGAATACAGCGGCAAAGCGCCCTACACCATGCCCGATTTGGGTAGCATCTACAGCATTGAGGCATACGCCGCCACCATCGACTACTTGGCCAACCGCTATTCACAATCAGGCAACGGCCGCATCCACCACTGGATACTGCACAACGAAGTCGACCAAAACCTGTCGTGGACCGATATGGGAGCACAGCCGCTGCTGAGATACGTAGACACTTACGAAAAGTCTATGCGCCTCGTCTCCAATATCGTGCGCCAATACGACCCCAACGCCTACGTCCTGGCTTCGTTCACATCAAGCTGGAACAAAGCGCACAGCACCGATGGATTTACCGCCAAAAGTATGCTGGATAACATCGTAGCTTACAGCAACGCCGAAGGAGACTATCGCTGGGGCGTGGCCGCACATCCCTATCCGCAAAACTTCTTCAAGCCAAAATTCTGGGAAGCGGACACCGAAGCAACCTATTCGGAGAACTCCGGGTACAGCACCTTCAAAAATATTGAAGTGATTTCCAACTGGATGCTACGCCGCGAGCACTACTACAAAGGCGAAGAAAAACGCATACTATTCTTCTCGGAAAACGGCGTCAATTCGCTGGACAACAACACCTACAACCTCAAAGTACAAGCCGCCGGCGCAGCCTGGGCCTGGAAAAAGACGATGCAAAACGCCGGCGTGGACGCCATCATGTGGCACAACTGGTGGGATCACCCCGCCGAGGCGGCGCAAGGTGTACGTCTCGGACTGGTCACCGATGAACATGTTCGCAAGCCGGCGTGGTACGTCTGGCAGGCCGCCGGGACAGACAAAGAATCCTCAGTCTTCGACCAATACCTTTCCATCATAGGCATAAGCAACTGGGGACAGATACATCACGGCGTCAGCACCTCCGGCAGCGAAAATACGCGTCTCGAGCTTGACCAATCCTCGAAGTCTGATATGACCATCACCTATGACGGCACCTATCAGTATTATACGCTCAAGACCACCGGTGGCGACCCGCAGGTAAGCACACAGGCGATGTCCGCCGCCAAGTCCGACAACTCCAACACATTGGTATTTGAATACCAGTCAGCAAACGACATCCCCGACTTCCAAGTATTTATCTCACCGCTGGCTTACGAAGAACGCTCCGTCATAGTGCCCCTGAGCGCCTCCACCGACTGGAAACGCGTATACATCAATCTCGCACCCCTCGCCAAACAATACGGCTGGGGCGGCGCCGGCAGCAAGCTGCGCTTCGACCCCGGCAGCGTCTCGGGACGCACCATGAAGATACGCCACATTTGCGTCAACAGCGGCGAAAAGTCGCTGATAGCCAATCTGTCGACAATTTCGGACGGCGCCAACCAATGCACCGTCAAAAAAGATGCCAACACCGGCAGTGCGACCATCGTCACCGCCGCCGGCGGCGACCCGTTCTTCTACTCGTCCAAGCTCGCGGCCAATCTGTTGCCCAAGGCCACGAAGCTTATGTTCGAATATCAAGCATCAACCTCCGTGCAGGACGCCAAGATATACTTCGTAGACTACGCCGGCGAGACACGCTCCATCAGCCTGGGCAACCTGAATGCCTCCACCAAATGGACACAGAAGACCGTGGACATCGCCGAGCTATGCCGAATACACGGCTGGGGCTTCGAAGGCGACTATATGCGCTTCGATCCCGGCACGAAATCCGGACTGACATTCAAGATACGCAACATCTGCATCAACACCGGCGAATACACCTCCACGCTCAACCTCCAGCTGGACAACTACAATTCACACGACAACTCACTGTCTCGCGATGCCGAATGCAACCCTTCGGAAAGTGACATCCTATACGGCCAAAACCTGGCATACTCAAGCTGGACAATCAACACCACCGGCAGCGACCCGTACATTGTATCCAATCCTTTGGACAAAAACCTCAATGCCAATGCTACCAAGTTGTACTTTGAATACAAAGCCTCGGCAGACATCACGCCTCTTGTCGCTTACTTTATGTACCCCGAAACCGATGCACGCTCCACGACTTATAACGACAAAATGCCGGCCACTTCGGAATGGACACCGGTAATCCTTGACATCTCACAGAAACGCAAAGAATACGGATGGGGATACGCCGGCGACCGTCTGCGCCTCACCCTGGGCAAGAAAGTCGGTGTCACCGTCAACCTTCGTCGCCTCGCCATCTACGATGGCACAAGCAATACCGTGGACGTCAACGATATCGCCACGCCCACAGACTTCAGCGTACGCGGCGTACGCGGCGGAGCCATCATCACAAGCAGCACTCCGCGCACATTCACCATCTACAACATTGCCGGCGTAATCGTCAACCGGCTTGATGTCGAAGGCGAAACACTCGTATCCCTCGACCCGGGAGTATACATCATCAACGGCGTAAAAGTCGTAGTATACTAACGCTTGACATACACCTAATACGCATAAGGCGGAAGTCGGTCAACCAAGCCGGCCTCCGCCTTTTTGCGTATATCGAAACAGATACTGCACCTAAACCGCAAATTGCAAAAAAAATGCTAACTTTGTCAAAACAAACGCCAAAACAAATCTCAATGAATAAAGCGACTCTCACCATCTTTATTTCTATTTGCCTGTCCCTCGTGGGCGCCATATCGACCCGAGCTCAGCAGACGCCGGCACCCGGCACCGATGCTGCGCTATACTACGACAAGGCAGCCAAAGGTGATGCCGAGGCACAATTCAACCTCGCAATATGCTATTACGAAGGCACCGGGGTAGACAAAAACTACACCGAAGCATACGCATGGATGCTCAAAGCGGCGCAGCAAGGCTTCGCCCGCGCCGAGTACAACCTCGGAGCATTTCTCGAAAAAGGCATCGGCTGCACCCAAGACTATGTCGAGTCAGCCAAATGGTATCGTCTGGCTGCCGAAAAAGGCAACGCCAACGGTCAATACAACCTCGGAATGTATTTCTATCAAGGTCGCGGAGTGGCCAAAGACGATAAAGAAGCCTACGCATGGATGCTCAAGGCTGCACAGCAGGGCCATGCACGAGCCCAATGCAACCTCGGAGCATTTCTCGGCAAAGGCACCGGCTGCGCCCAAGACTATGTCGAAGCCGCCAAGTGGTATCGCCTCGCCGCCGAGCAAGGCAACGCCTACGCCCAACAGAATTTGGCATTCTTCTACCACAGCGGACAAGGCGTTACTCGCGATTATGCCGAAGCAGCGCGGTTATACCGCCTCGCGGCCGAGCAGGGACTGGTCAACTCGCAGTATAACACCGCCATAAACTATCTGAACGGCCACGGCGTCACCGAAGATCACGCCGAAGCCGCACGATGGTTCCGCATGGCTGCCGAGCAAGGCGACCCCGACTCGCAATACCTCCTTGCCGAGCTGTACGAGAATGGCGACGGCGTCACCCGAGACCTTGACGAAGCCGCCAAGTGGTATCGCCTCGCCGCCGAGCAGGGCGATACAGATGCCAAAGCCGCATTAGAGCGCTTAGGCCGCTAAACATGCGCTTTCGGTGGCCGAAAGATCCGCGACAAGCCACATACGACAAACAACAATTCAAAAAAAATGATTGAATATCTCGAAGGGCGCATAGACAGCCTGCAACCCGCAGCCGCAGTGATAGACACCGGCGGCATCGGATACCTGGTCAACATCTCGCTCAACACCTACGAAGCCTTGCAGGGACGCGAGCGAGCCCGCGTATTGGTACACGAAAGCATACGCGAAGACGCCTGGGTTCTCTACGGCTTTGCCGACGAGCGCGAGCGCGCATTGTTCCGCCTGCTCATAGGCGTCAGCGGCGTGGGCGCCGGCACGGCACGCGTGGTGCTTTCGTCTTACGACACAGCACGACTCGAGGCTATCATCGCCGGCGGCGATGCCAAGCAACTGAAATCAGTCAAAGGCATAGGCGCAAAAACAGCCGAACGCATCATTGTAGACCTGCGTGACAAAATAAAACCGGGCGAACTTACGTTAATACAACAGACCGCCGCACGCTCCGCCGATTACGACGAAGCACTTGGAGCCCTGGTGATGCTCGGCTTTGCCCGTGCCCAAAGCCAGAAAGCTCTCGACCGCCTGTACGATGCCGACCCGACACTGAAAGTCGAAGCAGCCATCAAACAGGCGCTCAAGTTGCTGTAACGTACGGCGACGCGGCGCAAACATTGTTGTAATTGAAGTACATAGACCGCATAATATCGCCGATACGACACATCGGAGCATTGTATGGAAGGCGGCGGAAATGGTATGCCATAGCCGTTGCCACCATTGTTGTGTGCGCCTTGGCGCTGCTGCCGGCCATGGCACAGACGCCTGGCAACACGTCCACGCAGCTGGCTCCGCCGCCGACATTCCGCGCCATCGCGCCCAAAGCCGCCAAGGACACCACATCCATGCCCTTTGCGACGCGCTCCGTGATTCCACACAGCTACGAAGACCTCATTGCCGACGAGCAGGCCTATGACCTTGCAACCCCCTCCAACATCAAGACCGAGGCCGAGTATGACCCCGAAACGCGGTGTTACATAGTGCGCACCAAGCTGGGCGACACCGAAATAACAACACCGTTCATGCTCAGCGAAGCCCAGTACAACGACTGGCAACTTCGCCGTTCGATGCAGCAGTACTACAAACAACGCAACCTCGAGCAAGTCACCGAGAAAGAGAAGAAGCCCTTCAACATCTTCGACATGAACTTTGCCCTCGGCCCCCTCGAAAAAATCTTCGGACCCGGCGGCGTGCAACTGCGCACTCAAGGCTCGGTACAAATTTCTATGGGTATCAAGTCCAACAAGACCGACAACCCGTCGCTGTCGCTGCAAAGCCGCCGCAAGACATACTTCGACTTCGACCAAAAAATTCAGGCCACCATCAACGCCGGCGTCGGCGACCGTCTGAAATTCAACATGACCTACAACACCGATGCCACCTTCGACTTCGACAGCAAGAACATCAAGCTGGCCTACGAAGGCAAAGAAGACGACATTGTCAAGAACATCGAAGCCGGCAACGTGTCTATGACCACCGGGTCGTCGCTGATACGCGGCTCTACAGCCCTGTTTGGCATCAAGACCAAGCTGCAATTCGGGCGGCTGACAGCCACAGCCCTTGTCTCGCAGCAAAACTCGGAGAGCAAGAGCGTCAGCACCCGTGGCGGCAGCCAGGCCACATCCTTCACCATCAACGCCGACGAATACGACCAAAACCGCCACTACTTTCTCGGGCACTTCTTCCGCGACAACTACGACACCTGGGCATCGAAGCTGCCTTTTGTGTCTTCGGGCGTCAACATCACTCGCATCGAAGTATGGGTCACCAATAAGGGTAACCGCTACGAACAGTCGCGCAACATCGTGTCGTTCATGGACTTGGGCGAAGAAAAGCGCATAGCCTCCGGCCATTGGACGCCCAACCCGGCATATCCCAACCCCAGCAACAACTCCAACGACCTGCTGCGCACCATCAAAGACCAATACCCCGATGCCCGAGACATCTCGCAAGTGACACAGATATTGGCGCCGCTGCAAGCCTATGACATAGAAGGCGGCAAAGACTACGAAAAAATCGAGAGCGCACGCCTGCTTTCATCCAACGAGTACACCCTCAACTCCAACTTGGGCTACATCTCAATCAAAAGCGCCCTCAATGCCGATGAAGTGCTCGCCGTAGCCTACGAATACACCTATCACGGACAGGTATACCAAGTGGGCGAATTCAGCGGCGACATCACCGAGACAGACAAAGCCTTGTACGTCAAGATGCTCAAAGGCACAACCGTCAACCCGCGCCTGCCAATGTGGGACCTGATGATGAAAAACGTCTACAACCTCGGCGGATACCAAATCCAAAAAGAAAAATTCAAATTCAACATCAAGTACCTAAGCGACACCACCGGCACCAAAATCAACTATCTGCCCATACCCGGGCTCAATGACAAATCGCTACTGCAGGTCATGAATCTCGACCGTTTGGACTCGCAACAAGACAGCAACCCCGACGGCTTCTTTGACTTTGTAGAGGGCTACACCATACTTTCGGCCACAGGCAAGGTCATCTTCCCCGTAGTCGAGCCCTTCGGCAGTCACCTCGAATCGGTCATCACCGACCCGGTGCAGCGCGAGCACTACTGCTACCCCCAACTATACGATTCCACCCTGGTTGTAGCCCGCCAATTCGCCGATAAAAACAAATTTGTCATGGACGGCGAATACCAAGCCTCCTCCGGGTCGCAGATACGACTCAACGCCATGAACGTCCCACGAGGCAGCGTTGTGGTCACCGCCGGCGGCGTCACCCTCACCGAAAACGCTGACTATACCGTCGACTACGCCATGGGCATAGTCACTATCACCAACCAATCCATCATCGACTCGGGACAAAGCATCAGCGTCAGTCTCGAAAACCAGTCACTATTCTCGACCCAACGCAAAACATTACTCGGCCTCGACCTGCAATACGAGTTCAGCAAGGATTTCAATATAGGAGCCACCGTCATGCATTTCGGAGAGAAATCGCTCACCGAAAAAGTCAACATTGGCGACGAAGTAGTCAACAATACGATGTTGGGCTTTAACCTGAGCTACAACAAGGAATTTATGTGGCTTACCAATCTGCTCAATAAGATTCCCACTGTCAACGCCACCGCCCCCTCGCGGCTGAGCCTTTCCGCCGAATATGCACGCATCATCCCCCAAAGCCAAAAATCAGGCTCGAACAAAGGATCCTCGTACATTGATGACTTCGAGAGCTCGCAGACAGGCATAGACCTGCGCAGTCCCTACTCATGGTTTCTGGCCTCCACTCCTTACGACCCGTCCTCCGATGCCCTGTTCCCCGAGGCGGCACTAAGCAACGAAGTCAGCTACGGCAAAAACCGCGCATTGCTCAACTGGTACTACATTGACCGACTGTTCACTCAGCGCAACTCCTCGCTCATTCCCGGCTATCTCAAGAGTGATGTAGCCCAACTCTCCAACCCCTATGTGCGCGAAGTCACCACGCGCGAAATCTTTCCCGGCCGACAGCTGCAATACGGCGAGAGTAATTCCATACAGACGCTCAACCTCTCATTCTACCCCTCGGAACGCGGCCCGTACAACGTCGATGCCGACAATATCGATGCCGACGGCAACCTGCTCAACCCCGAAAAACGCTGGGGCGGCATCATGCGTCGCATGGACAATACCAACTTCGAGCAGTCCAACATCGCATACATTCAATTCTGGATGCTCAACCCCTTCCTCGACCCGGACAACCCCAACTACGATGGCGGTGACCTTTACTTCAACTTCGGCGAAATCTCCGAGGACATTCTCAAGGACGGCCTCAAGAGCTACGAAAACGGCGTCCCCGCCGACGGCAACAACCAGTACATGGCTGAAACCGTATGGGGTCGTGTGTCGCGCCAAAACTCGCTGACCTACGCCTTTGACACTTCCAACGACGCACGCCGCCGCCAAGACGTCGGCCTCAACGGGCTGGCAACCGCCGACGAGTTCAACTTCGCAACCTACCAAGACTTCCTCCAACGCCTACGTGCCAAACTCAGCCCCACAACCATCGAAGCGATGACCAACGACCGCTTCTCGCCACTGAACGACCCCGCAGGCGACAACTACCACTTCTACCTCAGCGACTACTACGACCAACAGCGCATGAGCGTACTCGAACGATACAAACGCTACAATGGCACCGAAGGCAACTCACTGTCACCCGAAGATGCCGACGACCCGCAATACCAAGCCTCGAGAAGCGTCCCGGACGTCGAAGATATCAACCAGGACAATACCCTCAACGAATACGAGCGCTACTTCCAGTACCGCGTATCCATACGTCCGCAAGACCTCGTGGTGGGCCAAAATTACATCACAGACAAGCAGACATCCATGGTTCGCGGCCGCGACGGCAAAGACTACGAAACCGAGTGGTATCAATTCAAAATACCCTTGGCCGACTACGAGAAAGTCGTGGGCAGCATCACCGACTTCTCCACCATACGCTTTGCGCGCATATTCATGACCGGATTCAAGCGCCCCACCCACCTGCGTTTCGCCACTCTCGAGCTGGTGCGCGGCGAATGGCGCGGATACAATTTCAATCTCAACAAGCGCGGCGATGCACCCGCCCAAGGACAGCTGGACATCTCGGTAGTCAACATCGAGGAAAACGCCTCGCGCGAACCCGTCAACTACGTTCTGCCTCCCGGCGTAACTCGTATCGTTGACCCCGGACAAAGCCAAATCACACAACTCAACGAGCAAGCCATGATGCTCTCAGTCACCGACCTCGATGCCGGAGACGCCCGAGGAGTATACCGCAACACCATGCTCGACCTGCGCAACTATCGCCGCTTGCAAATGTGGACACACGCCGAAGCACTCATCAACAACGCCACACAACTGCAAAGCGGACAACTGTCCGTATTCCTGCGCCTGGGCACTGACGTCAAGAACAACTACTACGAGTACGAGATACCGCTGCAACTGACAGCCCACGGCCACTATAACAACGACTCACCATCCGACCGCCAAATTGTGTGGCCGCGCGACAACTTCCTCGATTTCAATCTCCAAGCCCTCGTAGACCTCAAGAAAGCACGCAACGCCGCCAAACGCGCCGAAGAAGAAGGAGTGGGATACAACACGCTGTACTACGGGCGAGACCCCGACAACGAACGCAATCGTATGGCCGTGCTCGGCAACCCCTCGCTGTCAGACGTGCGCGTCATGCTCATAGGCGTGCGCAACAACAGCTCCACCACCAAAGACGGAATTATCTGGGTCAACGAGCTAAAAGTCACCGACTTCAACGAAGAAGGCGGATGGGCAGGCCAGGCCAAGGCCACCCTCAACATCAGCGACATCGCCACCCTCAATGTGGGCACGCACATCGAGACCGCCGGATTCGGCGCCGTAGACCAAAGCCTCAACGAGCGCCGCTTGGACGATTACCACCAGTACAACGTGGCCGTGCAAGCCGAACTGGGACGCTTTCTCCCCGAGGCTGTAAAACTCCGCGCACCCATATACTACTCATACTCCACCGAGAAGACATCACCCAAATACAACCCACTGGACCAAGACGTCCTGCTCAAAGACGCACTTGACGCCGCCGGATCCAAGGCCGAGCGAGACAGCATCAACGGATATGCCGAACAGCGAACCACCGTGCGCAACTTCTCAATATCCGGGCTGAAATTCGACATACAAAGTAAGAATCCCATGCCTTGGGATCCCGCCAACTTCACCATCAACTTCAGCTTCAATAAACAGACCAAGGTAGACCCAACCACCGAATACGAGTATACCAACGACTACCGCGGCTCGTTCCAATACTCCTACTCGCCATTTGTCAAGGCACTCAAGCCCTTCTCGTGGATCAAGTCCAAAAACAAGAACCTCAAATTCCTTAAAGACTACGAAATACAGTGGCTGCCCAACAACATCACCTTCCTGACCAATATGAGCCGCTACTACTACGAGCAGCAGACACGTTCGGAGACAGACGTGATGTTCCAAATGCCGGTATCCGTGTCCAAAAACTTTATGTGGGACCGCCAGCTCAATGTCACCTGGAACATCGTCAAGTCGCTGTCGCTGTCCTTCAACTCAAACACGGCCGCACGCATCGAGGAACCCGTGGGTGCCGTCAACCGCAAGCTCTTCCCCGATGCCTATCGCGAATGGAAGCACGAAGTATGGACCAATATCCTGTCAATGGGCACCCCATGGAATTACAACCAGACCTTCAACGCCACCTACAAGGCGCCCTTCTCGCGCATCCCGTCCATAGACTTCCTTACCGCCTCCGGCTCGTACAACGCCACCTACCGCTGGGATCGCGGCGCCACCGTCGACGATGTACGCCTGGGCAACAGCATATCCAACCAAGCGACTTGGTCTGCCGACGGGCGCATCAATTTCGAAGGTCTATGGAACAAAATTCCCTTTGTCAAGGACGTCAACAAGCGCTTTGCCAACAGCCGCCGCAACAACGCCGACACGCGCCGCAAGCCTCGCAAATTCGAGCGCACCTATAAGCTGCAATCCGATACATCACTCACCATCAAGCACAATTTGCGTTGCGCCAAGGTCAAGGTCGTGTCCACGCTCCCCGATGGGACGCCCTTCCCCGTGAAGACGCAAGTCAAGGACAACAACACCCTGGTGGTGCTTACGCGCGGCACGCAGGACGTCAAGTTCACCATCGAGGAAATCATGAAAGACGAGAAGTCGTTGTGGCGCAACATTGGCGAATATGCCACGCGTCTGGCCATTTCGCCGCGCAGTTTCTCGATACGCTACCGCAACACACATACGATGAACATTCCGCTGTTCAACCCCGACATCGGAAATGTCTTCGGACAAAGCAACTCTTACGGCCCTATGGCTCCGGGTCTGGACTTTGCTTTCGGGTTTGCCGGCGACGACTACCTTGACAAGGCTCTCAACCGAGGGTGGTTGGTTACCGATGATGGACAAACCTCGCCGGCTGTGATGGCGCACACCAACGAATTGAACCTCGAATTAAACCTCGAGCCGGTCAAAGGTCTGCGCATACAGCTTACCGCCAACCGCACGGACAACCGCACCACCCAAGTACAATTTATGTACGCCGATATGCCCACAACTTACGCCGGGTCATATACCAAGACACACTGCGCCATCTCCACTGCCCTACGCAGCGCAAGTGCCGACAACGGATATGCCAGTGACGCCTTCTCATCATTCCTGTCCAACATCCCGGTGGTGCGCGAGCGCATCGAGGGACAATACGCCGGGGTAATCTACCCCAACGCCGGATTTATCAAAGGCACACCGCAAGCCGGAGCGCCTTTCGATCCCACCATCGGCGGCGTCAGCGCCACCTCGTCTGACGTCCTCGTGCCCGCCTTCGTGGCCGCCTACACCGGCACGGACGCGCGACACACCTGGCTCGACCCGTTCCCGTCCTTCAGCTCGGTACTGCCCAACTGGCGTGTAACCTACGACGGGCTCATAAATCTGGGCAATATGCGCAACATCTTCAAAACTTTCACCATCAGCCACGTCTACCAGTGTACATACAGCGTCGGCAACTACTCATCGTACCTCAACTGGGTGGCCGCCGGCGGCGAAAACATGGGCTTCACACTCGACGAACTCACCGGAATGCCCGTGCCTTCATCGCCCTACAACATCTCCTCGGCAGCCATCACCGAGAAGTTTGCCCCGCTGATAGGCTTCAACGCCACACTCAAAAACGACTTGCAATTCTCCGCCGAATACCGCGACAGCCGCACACTGACGCTCAACACCTCCGCCGGACAGGTTGTCGAAGCAACCACACGCGGCCTCAAAATCGGCGCCGGATACAAGATTGTCAACTTCAACTCCTTCCTCAAAATCAAAGGAAGCCAGCACGGCATCTCCAATGACCTGACACTCAATGCCGACTTCAGCATCGACAACAACCAGGCCCTCATACGACGCATAGACAACGGTACCGCCCAGCCCACCAACGGCGCCAAATCCTTCAGCATCAACTTCACCGCCTCGTACGTCATGTCCAAACGCCTGACACTATCGGCATACTTTGACCACCGCGTCAATACCCCGCTGGTGACCACATCATCCTACCCCACCACCAATACCTCCTACGGCATCTCGCTCAATCTCTCGCTTGCACGCTGACGCCGCCGTAAAGCCGGCATCAAAAAAACTTTTGGCAAGAATTGTTTGTTAAAGAAAATATTAGTTGTAACTTTGCACCATAATACGGGGCACAAATGGCTAAGCCCCGCCTCGCACCTCCCTCCATCTATATCCTAAAATCGCTACACAACGGCATATCACGCCGCCTTGGCGACTAAACGCCATTGATCCGTCACATACGTACAAACGCGCATACCACGACCTCGGGCATCGGCCCGGCCACCGCACACGGAGCAAGAGATGGCAGTCTTTGAAGAGACAAAAGATACTATAATTTCCACACGAACAACTTTTTACGAGGAAGTCGGCAACGACGCACAACACTCGCGCCATGCGGCACATTCGCCCGGCGACACACTGACACGGCGGCACAGGCGCCTCCAAACGCCCACCGACTTCCATCCTCAACACATAATATATGTACAATATAACAGATCTTGAGAACATGCCGGACGCCGAACTGCGTAAGGCAGCCGAAGACCTTGGCATTAAAAAAATCAACATCGATCAGCGCCAAGAACTGGTATACAACATCTTGGACCAGCAGGCCATAAACAAGGCCGCCGAAGATGCGCAGAAACCCGTGAAGCCTCGCCGAGGACGCCGTCCCAATGCCGAAAAAGCAGCCGAGGACGCAACTCGGACTGACGAAAAGCCCGCACCCAAGAAACGCGGCCGCAAGAAAAAATCAGAGATTGCGGCTGCACAAGCCGCCGAAGCAGCGAACGGTGCCGCCGAGACCACGGCTCAACCTACAGCACAAGCTCCGAAGCAGCCTGCCGCCGAAGCCACACCCGAGGCCGAGGCACCCACAGCCGAAGTCAAGACCGAAGCCGCCGCACAAGCCGCCGAAAAGCCCGCACCCAAGAAACGCGGCCGCAAGAAAAAATCAGAGATTGCAGCTGCACAAGCCGCCGAAGCAGCGACCGGTGCCGCCGAGACCACAGCTCAACCTACAGCACAAGCTCCGAAGCAGCCCAACGTCGAAGCATCCGATGCCACGCCCGAAACGGCACAACCCGTCACCGCTGACACCTCCGAAACCCGGCCCGAAGAACCCGCGCAACAATCCACGCAACAAAACAACGCCGACAACGCACAGCAAGAAAAAACAGACGACTCATTTGCCACCTTCTTCCCTCAATTCGGCGGAGGACGTACATTCACTCCGCGCTCGCAACGCGAACGCGAGGCCGATGAACAACGACGCCAGCAGATGCCGCAGCAGGCGCCGCAACCACAACAATTCTACGGCCGTCCCGTATTGACACCCGAGCAAAGCGCAGCCAACCCCATCACCGTCGGCGACCCGCAGCCCAACACCCAGGTGCAGCCGGCACCTCCCGGACAAGGCAAGAAAAACAAGAAAAACCGCAACAAGAACAACGCCAATATGGGATTTGTCGACAACCGTTTTGACTTCACCGACATCATCGAGACCTGCGGCGTACTCGAAATAGAGAGCCAAGGCTACGGATACCTTCGCTCGGCGGACTACAACTACATGCCCTCGCCCGATGACATCTACCTGACACAACAACAAATCAAGCAATACGCGCTCAAGACCGGTGATGTGGTCGAATGCACCATACGTCCGCCGCGCGAAAACGAAAAATACTTCCCCCTAAGCCAGGTGCTGCGCGTCAACGGCCGCACCCCACGCTTTATTCGCGACCGCATAGCCTTCGAGCACCTCACGCCACTGTTCCCGGACGAGAAATTCGACCTCACCTCCGGCAAGACCTGCAACCTCTCGACACGTGTCGTCGATATGTTCGCTCCCATAGGCAAAGGTCAACGCGGACTTATCGTGGCGCCCCCCAAGACCGGTAAAACCATACTGCTCAAGGACATCGCCAATGCCATAGCCGAGAACCACCCGGAGACCTACATCATGATACTCCTAATCGACGAACGCCCCGAAGAAGTCACAGACATGCGCCGCACCGTGCGTGCCGAAGTCATAGCATCGACCTTTGACGAGCCGGCCGACCGACACGTACGCATCGCCGGGATAGTTCTCGAAAAAGCCAAACGCATGGTCGAATGCGGCCACGATGTGGTCATCCTGCTGGATTCAATCACCCGTCTGGCCCGCGCATACAACACCTGCGCCCCCGGCTCGGGCAAGATACTCAGCGGCGGCGTAGACGCCAACGCCCTGCAAAAGCCCAAGCGTTTCTTCGGCGCTGCACGCAATATCGAGAACGGCGGATCGCTCACCATCATCGCCACGGCCCTCACCGAGACATCTTCCAAGATGGACGAAGTCATCTTCGAAGAATTCAAAGGTACCGGTAACATGGAACTGCAATTGGACCGCAAGCTCTCCAACAAGCGCATATTCCCGGCCGTGGACATCATAGCCTCGTCCACACGCCGCGACGACCTGCTGATACGCGCCGAAAACCTCAACCGAATGTGGATTTTGCGCAACTTCCTCAGCGATCGCAACAGCATCGAAGCCATGGAGTTCATCAAAGAACGTATGGAACGCACGCGCGACAACGACGAGCTGCTGCGCATCATGAACCAGTAACGACCTGCCGCCGCCCCGTGCCTTGCGCCCCGGCGGCGGCCAATTATACAACAAATGAAATACGCAATCTTCCCCCCCGAAGAAATCCTGCAAACCACCGTCAATCTACCGCTGAGCAAAAGCGAAAGCGCACGACGACTTGTCATCGATGCCATCGGCGGATATGCCACAGCTGCCGAAGACGTTGCCGACTGCGACGACACCCGTGCGCTGATGCACGCCCTCTCAATGCGCAATGGTCGCGTAGATATCGGCGCCGCCGGTACAGCCATGCGCTTTGCCGCAGCTTTCTTCGCCGCCACCGAAGGCACGGACATCATTCTTGACGGCATAGAGCGCATGCGCCACCGCCCCATTGCGCCACTGGTGGAAGCCCTGCGCAGCCTCGGTGCCGACATCGAATACACCGATGCAGACGGCGACCCGGCCAAGGGCACAGAAGGATACGCACCGCTGCACATCCGCGGACGACAGCTCGAAGGCGGCATGGTGAACATCAACGCCACCGTCAGCTCACAATTTATCAGCGCCCTGACACTGGCCGCTCCACTGATGCGCCGTCCGCTACGCATTGTCCTCGAGGGCGATGTAACCTCGGCACCATATCTGCACATGACCCTGGAAATGCTGCGCCGGCGCGGCATAGACGCAGCGCTCGAAGGCAACGATGTATGCATACAAGGCAGCGCCGCCGACATCACGGCAGCCGAGACGCCGGTGGGACGCGACTGGAGCGCCGCATCCTATTGGTACGCTATCGCCGCCCTCTCTTCGGGGTGGGTCACCCTCCCGGGACTGCGCCTCGGATATCGTTTGCAAGGCGACAGCGTGGCCGCTGAAATATTCGAGCGCTTGGGCGTCATTTCGGAACAAAATCCCGAAGACGAAGACACGGGCGAACATATTGACGGCGTGGGCTTGTCGGCTTCACCCGAGATATACAGCCGACTGGACCTTGACATGTCGGCCACTCCGGACCTTGTGCCGACCTTGGCTGTGGCTGCCACTATGCTTGGAGTCCCGTTCCAATTTCACGGAGTGCACACTCTGCGCAACAAGGAAACTGACCGACTGGACGCATTGTGTGCCGAGGCGGTAAAACTCGGTGCCCTCTACGAAATAGACGGCGACGACTCGATAGGCTGGGAAGGACGCCGCGTGCCCATACGCACCCTACCCGTAATCGAGACCTACGGCGACCACCGCATGGCCATGGCCTTTGCTCCCGCAGCGCTGTATCTTCCCGGGCTGGTGATAGACTCCCCGGAAGTGGTGACCAAATCCTATTCGGGATTTTGGGACGACCTGCGCAACGCCGGATTTACCATCACCGAGGTAGATGAGGCTGCCGTCAATGCCACCGTACCCTCCGAGGATGAGAACCCCGTCGAAGAACAAATGTCCGAGAAACAAGATCCCGGACTGGCTTCCAACATCTTCCCAACATAATTACGTCCTCTCATGACCGCCATCCTTATTCTGGCAGGCATCATAGTCGTCTTAGGCCTTGCCGCCTACATCCTCCAGCGTCACTTTCACGGAGACTCGAAAAACTCGGAAACCGTAGAGAAATCAGAGGCCGTGGAAAGCTCCGATGGCTCGAAATGCTGCGGTATGCATGCCGTATGCGAAAAGCTCGCCGACACAGACGGCGACATCGTCTATTTCGATGACGAGGAGCTGGATGCCATGGCCGGCACAGATGCTGCGGCATATACGTCACAACAGGTCGAGCAATTCCGCGAAGTACTCACCACCCTGGCGGACGGCGAAGCCCCGGAATGGTTGCGCAGCCTGCGCCGACGCAACATTGCCCTGCCGGAAGCCTTACGCGACGAGACTATGATGCTCGTCGAGGATGCGGCACTCGACAACGCTGTCCGGCGACAAAAGACTTAAAATACATGTTTTCCGAACTGCTGACATATCCGTTTTTCAAACTGGCACTAATAGGCGTAGCCATCATTTCCGTGGCTGCCGCCATCATCGGGTCGTATATCATCACCCGGCGCATGGTGGCTATTTGCGGCGGCGTCACCCATGCCTGTTTCGGCGGACTTGGCCTGGGGTACTATTTGGGCATCAGCCCCGTGCTTATGGCCGGCGTCTTTGCCGTGGGGTCGTCGCTGTGCGTCGACTGGCTATCGGCACGGCTGCGCGTGCGCCAAGACAGCGCCATAGCCGTCATCTGGGCTCTGGGTATGGCCATAGGCGTACTCTTTGTATTCCTATCGCCGGGATATGTACCCGAGCTCAACAGCTTCCTCTTCGGCAACATCCTCACCATCAACACCACGGACATCACGTCCTTTGCCATATACACCGCCGTGCTCATCGCATTCGTGTCGTGGCAATGGCGGCGCATCATTGTCTGTGCCTTCGACCCCGACTTTGCACGCGTGGCCGGGCTGCCTGTGCGCTTCGTCACTACAGCTATGACCGTGCTGGTGGCCGTATGTATTGTACTGACAATACGTCTTGTAGGGGTAATGCTGCTGATGTCCATGCTTTCACTGCCGATGATGGTGGCCGAAATTTTCTGCCACCGCATGGGGCCGCTGATGGCGACCAGCGCCATAGTGTCTCTGCTGACATGCCTGGGCGGACTCTTTATCAGCTCAATGATGGATATACCTTGTTCGGCAGTCATAGTCATACTGATGGCCGCCATATTTATTTTGGCCAAAACCGCCAAAACTTTTATTGCACTTATTAACAACACTCGTACTTCGTCATGAAAATTTGTGACAACATTCTCGATACCATCGGCTCTACACCAATGGTACGCATCAACGCCCTTAACCCCAATCCCCTTGTCAACATCCTGGCCAAGGTAGAGGGCTTCAATCCCACCGGAAGCATCAAGGACCGCATAGCCCTAAATATGATTGAGCAGGCCGAAAGCGAGGGCCGCCTACACCCCGGGCAAACCATCATAGAACCTACCAGCGGCAACACCGGCATAGGTCTCGCCGTCGTGGGCATCATCAAAGGCTATCACGTAGTCATCATCATGAGCGCCGGCGTCAGCATCGAGCGCCGACGCATGATACGTTCTTACGGCGCCGAGGTCATACTCACCCCCGCCCAAGACGGTACCGACGGAGCCATACGACTGGCCCGCAAAATGGTAGCCGAGCAACCGGAAAAATATTTCATGCCCGACCAATTCAGCAATGCAGCCAACTATCAGGCACACTACCGCGTGACAGCCAACGAAATATGGGCTCAGACAGACGGGCATGTCGACTACCTGGTCAGCGCCATCGGCACCTCGGGCACCATCATGGGCATAGGCCGCTACCTGAAGGCCCTCAACCCCAAAGTGCAAATCGTGTGCGCCCAACCCGTACGCAACCACTACATCCAAGGGCTCAAGAACCTTGAAGAGGCCATAGTCCCGGCCATCTACGACCCTGCGCGTATCGACCGACAGGAAATGATTGAGTCGGAGGAAGCCATAGACATGGCTCGCCAAATCATTGCGCACGAGGGCATCTTTGCCGGCATGTCCAGCGGCGCGGCCATGATAGCCGCTCGCCGTACAGCCTTGGACGCCCCTGACGGCAGCAATATCGTGGTCATCTTCCCCGACCGCGCCGAGAAATACTTGTCTACCGTTATGTTTGAGCCTTTCGCAGACAAATAAACACCTGACACAGACCATCATGAACCCTCTCCGCGCATTCCTTGCAGTCTCGGCCGCATTCATCGGCACCTTCGCGGCACTTGCCGACGCCGAAATCACGTGGATAGGCGGCACCGAATATGACTTCGGCGCTTTTGCCGAAAGCCCGGAGCCTACCAAGTGCGTCTTCCGTTATGTCAATACCGGCGACGAGGACTTGGTCATCACCGGGGCACGGGCTTCGTGCGGATGCACCACGCCGCGCTACGACACACGGCCGCTGGCACCGGGCGATACAGCATTGATTACGGTGGCCTATGACTCGCAGGGACGGCCGGGGCGATTTGCCAAGAGCGTGTTTATCAACGCCAACACAACGCCACCGCGCTCGGTGCTCATCATCAAAGGTGTTGTAGTAGGTGCGCCGCAGACCATTGCACGCCGCTTTCCCGTGGACTTCGGTCCGTTGAAAATGGCTCATTCCTCGGTGATACTGGGTCAGGTTATGCGCCGACACGTCAAGAGCGTCTTTACGAATGGATACAACGGCAGCACCGATACCATCTCTCCAACCGTGGCCTATGCGCCTAAATGGTTGGAAGTAACGCCCACACCGCGTGACGTACCACCGGGCGAGCGTCTCAGTCTCAGCTTCTACGTCAATGGCGACCGAGTACCCCTGTACGGGGCCAACCTCGATTCAGTGGTCATTGTCCCCGACAGCCGACATCCCGAGATACGACATACTCTCGAAATCTCGGTGGACGTACACGAGGATTTCTCTAAGGTGGAGCCACGAGCTCTTGCACGCGCGCCGCAGGCCGCCGTGGACTCGGAATTGATCAATATAACCTGCGACGGCGATGGACATGCCGTATTACGGCTGTCCAACCGCGGCAAAGGCGAACCGCTGCTTATACGGCGCGTTTACACACTGTCGCCGGCGTTAGAGGTGTCCGTGCCCAAGAGCGGAAAAGTCAAGAAAGGCCGCACTGCCGACATCTACATATCTATGGTGCGCGAGGCCTTACCCTCGGACGGAAGGCCGCTGGATGCCCGTGTATTTGTAATCACCAACGACCCGGTTACGCCGGTCATCACCGTGCGCGTCACCGCCGCTTGTCCCTAAGCACAATATGAAGCGCCCCGGCACACATATTGCCACTGCCGTCATGGCCGCGCTCATAGCGGCTATAGCCGTGGCCGTGTGCATACGCATGTATGCGCACTACCCCGCCGGCGACGAGTTGCGCTATTTATATTGTTTTGACAACGCGCAGGGGCGCGATTATTTTGCCTTTGCCACCATGCGTCCCGTCGAAGATTGGGGCGACATCATCCATTCGATGGGCTTCCATTATATGGGCGTCAACGGCCGCGTACTCATCCACAGCTTCGAGATGGCCATCTCATCCTTGGCCGGACCCGAATGGTTCTATCCGCTGAACATGGCGGTGTTGGTGCTGGCGGTCATCGGCTGCTGCCGCCTATGCGGCCGCCGGCTGAGGCGCAACGCGCTGTGGTGGGTCGTAGTGGTGACACTATGGCTGCACGCCTTCCCCGAACCGGGGCGACTGTGGCTATCCATCAACCTTGCGCCCAATTACTTGTGGCCATCGCTGGGCACTTTGGCGCTGCTTTGGTCCATATATGGACATCGCAGCGCGTGGCTGCAATGCACCTTGGCCTTCCTGGTGGGAGCGTCCAACGAGGGATTTGCGTTTCCCCTTTGCGGCGCCTTGTGGTGCATAGCCCTATGGGGCGGCGAGGACCGACGCCCGCCGCTGGCCACGATGATAGCCCTGTCTATGGGTTGCCTTGTATTGGCCTGGGCTCCGGGCAACTGGCAACGCATGGCCGCCAACGATGCCTCGGGCGGAGGGCTGCTTACGGGGCTTGAAATGCTGGGGCGTCTGCCGGCTCTATGGTTCTTCGCGATCATGGCCGTATTCACTGCCGTGCGCAACGGCATACGCGGATTATGGCATACCCTCGGCACAATGCCTGTGGTATCCTTAGCACTGGCCTTGGCTATACTGATGTCGATAGCCGTACATACGGGACAGCGGTCTCTCACGCCGGTAGCCCTATTTGCGGTGATGGCCGGACTGCGATTGCTCGAACCGATAATACCTACGCACGACACCCGAGGCACGCGCCTCGCCGCCATAGTCCTGCTGGCCGTAGTGACGGCGCATCAAGCATGGGTCACCATTGAGCATGTGCGCCGGTACGAACAGATAGGCAATGTCATCGAATACGCACGCGAAGCACAACGCGGCAAAGCGCCGGCGCCGACAAAAAACATTCGGATACATTACAACTGGACCGAGCCGCCGAGGCTGGTGCGCAGATACGTGTACGACCAACCGCCTACGCGATTTGCCACCGAATACCAGTGGCGTCTACAAGGCCGATATTATGCCGGAATTCAGATATACACGTATTAGCAACCTGCCGACACTCCGACGGCAAGTCGCAAAACATCTCACGACATTCTCATCAAACACAACAGGAACGGACTACGGCGCGGCAATACCATCGCCATATTGAGTCCGACACCGAGTGTTGAGTATTAGTGCTTTAGCGGAATCTTGGCGATACGTCGTGCGTGACGTCCTCCCTCAAAAGGCGTAGACAGAAACATATCCACGATAGCCAAGGCATCCGAAGGCTCGATGAAGCGTGCCGGAAGCACCAGAACATTAGCATCATTATGCGCACGCGCCAAGCGTGCCAGTTCCACCGTCCAGCACAATGCCGCGCGTATGCCCTGATGCTTGTTCAGCGTCATATTTATACCATTGCCGCTGCCGCACATCGCAATGCCCGGATAGCACTCGCCCGACTCGACAGCCTCGGCGCACGGATGCGCAAAATCGGCATAGTCGCAAGACTCTGCCGAATGAGTGCCGAAATCCTTATAGGCTATACCCTTTGACTCGAGATAACCCTCGATAATGCATTTCAGTTCGTAACCGGCATGGTCGCTGGCCATAGCCACAACCTTACCATCTTTCAAGATACTGTATTCTTGTCCCATAATTATCTGTTTCTAACTAAATTATATCGTAGAACACCGTGGCATAACAAGTCGCGAGAAAGTGCGTTTGCGCAATGCTCGGCCCGCTTATGTCCATACTGAAGTGCAAAATAATAAAAAATATTCGAGATAATCGCTTGTCGTATCAAAAAAACTTTCTACCTTTGCACCACAAAAGCCCAGGTGGCGGAATGGTAGACGCGCTCGTTTCAGGTGCGAGTGTTGAGAGACGTGCAGGTTCGAGTCCTGTTCTGGGCACCCATAAATCCCGTAACTCATTGAAAATCAAGAGTTGTGGGATTTTTTATTCAATTTTTGTCAGCAAATTGTCAGCGAAGGTCTGAAAAATCGGAAATTTTACCCTCTTGAATCGGGCTGAATTTTGGTGGACTGTTCGATTTTAGATTATTTAACATCTTTTAATAAAGTCAACTCAAAAACCTTATCTCTGACCCCGCTTTCCACTACATAAAGCGAGCCACCCGACTTCTTAGATGGCTCGAAATTCGTGTCGAACTTATAGCGTTCGAGATATTATTTCATACGATTTTGATGCACTCTGTCCGGGAGCCATTTGTCCATTGGTGCATGGTCGGCCAAAGGATGTCCGATTGGAATAAGATTAAATGGGACTATGTTGCCGGGCAAATTGAGTATTGACCTGACCGGAGCCATTCTTTCCTCGTGAGGATAGATGCAGGTCCACACTCCACCGAGACCGATAGCATGAGCGGCGAGAAGAATGTTTTCTGATGCCGCAGACAGGTCTTGCTCCCAGAGCACATCATCAACCCCGTCAAGAAACCTGTCCTTATTGCCACATACCACAATGGCAACCGGGGCGTGTGCCGCCATTTTCGCGTATGGCAATGCTTCGGCAAGCCGTCCTAATAATTCGGAATCATCAACCACGATAAACTCCCATGGCTGTTTATTAACACCACTCGGCGCACTCATGGCGGCGTGCAATATTGCCGACACCTGCCCGGAAGATATAGGATTATCCGAATATCTTCTCACACTCACACGCCTGATAATATTCATATAGGCGTCATTACCCTCGTATTCCTTGGGTATGGTATTCGTTATTTCCATCATTTCTTATTTCGCTTTGGGTTTCGTTCCTTCTTTTTCTTGAAAAGTTTGTAATCTATACTTTCATCTTTGAGCCACTTGTCGAGTGTCGGGGCTGTGATTCCGAGAGCCTGCATAACATCGACTTTCTTGCCGTTGTATTTAGTAAGGTAGAATATCAGCTTGCCACGCCGGTCTGTGGGAATACTCTCCGTGTTCGCCTGCGGAGGGATATTCAGATCCTCCGCTTTGATTTGACCGTCGGAGCAACAAGAAACGGCGTTCTCAATGCAATTTTTCAGTTCTCGATAGTTGCCGGGCCAGTTATGAGACGTGATTTTCAGAATAGCTCCTGAATCAATAACCGGAGTGTCCTCTATCCCTTTCAATATACAATAATCCTCAATAATCTGCTGTGCATTGGGGACAATATCAGCCGGACAATCACGCAATGGTGGTATGCGAACCACATTATGAATGAGAATATCATATAGACGGCGATTGAATTGCGCTGGATTTATGTCGGAAACATCATTGCAAGAGGCAATGAATTGGGCTGTAAATTCTATATTGACATCGGAGCCTACACTACGAAACTCACCTTTTTCGAGAACATCAGCAAGTACATCCATCAGATTTACAGGCAACCGGGATAAATCACGTAGAAACAAAAGACCTCTTTCATTAGCTTTGGCAAGGATTCCTTTCCTTTGGTTTGTGACAGCCTTTCTGAATCCACGAGCGACACCCAACAATAATTCCATCCCATGCTCCACATCGAGGTCGGCACACGAAACTTCATCAAAACCATAATCCCTGTCGGTCTTGTTACAATGGATGTGCTCTGCGATAAAACTTTTGCCGGAGCCGGTCTCTCCAGTAATCAGCACAGGTTTGTTGTGATTTATCAGACTCGTGAGATTTCTAACGGCCTTGTTGTGTTCTTCGCTTTTGTGGCGATATTTTTGGGGGCGACGTGCCAGAACCTTATACCGTTTGAGCATCTTGTCCAGTTCATGGAGGCTGCCATATTCTATTTTATAGATTTCCTGTGAGCCTAATCTGCGTGCATGAAATCCGGCCTCAGCATCCTGATCTCTATAAATAGCCACACATAGCAGCTTCGGGTCATGCATTACCCAAGATTCAATAAGCTGGAGGCCTTGCCTCTCACAGTCATCTATCTCAATAAGAGAGGCATCAAACCTTTCATCGAGAATCTTTGATTTGGCATTGAGGAAGTCCTTAATCCAATTTATATCATATCCCTCTCTATGGAGGGCGTGGCTGATAGTTTCTCCAGCCCTTTCATCGGGTTCGTAAAGAAGCACCTTCATAGTTATCTTGTGATGGCAGCGATTATGAGGGTAAAGATACCAGCCTAAGAGTTGCCGTTTTTTATGTTATAAAACATACTCCAATCATAAAAAGTTGGCGTAATGTACCATAGGCACATCTGATTTTGTGCAAAAACATAAAGTTTAGAAGTCAAAACATAAAGTCCGTTTATATTATTCCTTTATGTTTTAACACACTGTTTGAATTTCATTTACCTGTAATAGACTGATATAGTGTATAATATGGATGTATTTATCTTTTGATGAACCAAAATTTTGCCCATTAGTTATGCAATCGTAAAATTAATTCACAATACTCAAACCTCAAAGACTATGACCAATAGCGACGAAATAGTTGAAGCGGAATTTGTCCAGCTGCTCCTCAGAGGTGAGCTGGACAGAATCAAAGAAGCTTTTGAGAAATTTGCCTCACATCTCATCAGCTTTATTCATAAACCCATCCATTGGGTTGAAAAGCATCATTGCCTCGTGAGGCTTAACGCCATTTTCAGTGTTCACACGGAGAATACTCAATGCCGTACGACCCTTACTTATCTCGCACTTGCAATATCCCTTATCAAAACGATGAAGGAGTTGGTGATGGAGACTCAGAAAAAGTGTGAAGACGCACTAAGTTCATTCCGTTCAGCCTTTACGCTTGCTAACGGCGAGCCATTGGAATGGACCGACGGAACGTGCGGGATATACGAGCTGATACTGGGACTTGTCTCCAAAGGGTCGTTCAATAACGGCAGAGCTAAACAGGAAGATGTGATAAAATTCTTCAATACCACTCTGAATATGAACCTATCTACCGATGGAAGTTATGAGAACGGACGCCAGATGAAAAGAAGAAAAGGACGCAAAGGCATGGCGAAGTATGATGAGCGAAGAAATATCGAAAGCCGCTCATATTGGACTGACGATATGCGTGCCTGTCTCAACGACAAGTGGATTCGCCAGGACGAGGCCGGGGACGGTCGTGGAGTGAAATAACCCGAAAACACACAAACAGCGACAGCCGACATCTCACCCAGATGCCGGCTGTCGCCTTACTTAATTCCGCGTCGTTCAAGCAATGCCTGAACGTCACCAAGCCTATAATGGATTTTCCGTCCGACCTTTACGGGAACAAGTACCCCGGACTTGTCCCAGTTATAAAGGGTTGTATGACAAACCCCGAACTTCTCCATGACTTCCGCTTTTGTCAGTAGTTTTTCTACCGCATTATCGGCGGCCACGGGACAAACTTCATCAAGTATTCGCTCGACCAGTCGGTCTCCGAGTAGAACGAGGTCGGAATATTTTATTGTGATATTGAAATCGGTGACGCCGTTTTCAATAAGAGTATTGATGTCGATCATGCAATTCCTATTCCTGTCTTTTGTTAAGTGAGCCAGTCCCAGACAGGTTTAAGGACTGGCTCACATTTTCATAATTTGGGGCCGGCGGCGCGAAACCCTCCGGGTGGAGTGGCTCCGCAGCCGCCTATGATGATGCGGGAACTTAATGGTTCTCGCTGGTATCGACCGAGAGGTTCAGCAACCATTGTCTCCTTTGAGCCGGAAGTCTGGGATTGGTTATCCCTTACTTCGACCCTCCGGGTGTCTGGGTGCTGCTTGTTCTCTTCGCCGTCCTTTTCATCGTGCTTCGGAGCAAGTTCGGCGGTTATCTTGCGGTCGAGGGCGGCGAGGTCGGATTTGAGCTGCTTCAGTTCGTCCTCTTTGCCCCACAATTTGGCTACGATGGCTTCGAGCTGGGGAACATCCTCCTTCATTGCCGCTGTCTGTTCCTCATACTGGGCGATATGACCCGGTATCTTCTCCAGAGCGTTGACGAAGTTCATGCAGGCGGCATGGGTATCGCTCATGGCAATAAAGCCGTTGTTGAACTTGTATTTGTAGTTGCCTTCAACTACAAATTTGTTCTGCACTCTTTCGCGTCCATCTTCCAGCACCCGCTCCGAGATGATGCTGATGGGGAAGCCATAGACCTCACCGACGCGCTTATACTGACCGTGGGTATCTGTACGCTGTGCCAGAGCTTGCAGGTGGACACCCATATTCTTCTCGTCGGAGAGGTGACAGGTGTCGATGGTGAGATTGTTGAGCGGATTACCGTTCTTGTCTCTCCTGACAACTGCTTCGTATCGAGCTAAATCTTCTTTCATTCGCCCGATTACCGCCTCGTTGTTGGTAATATCGTGGGTGATAGTCTGGAGTCGGAACTTGGAATCAGAGATGCCCTTGTTGTGCGCCTTGCGCTCACTCTCTAGTGAGGCTATTCGCTTTTCAAGTTTCGCCTTTTCCAACAGGTCGGTGTTGCCGCTGAGAATAGCCATATATTCCGAGAAGTTCATACCGTTCTTCTCGTCCATAGCACCCTCGTCGATGGTTCTTGCTCCGAGTGCGCCGGATTTTAGCTGGGCTATGAATGTAGCCTTGCAATGTAGAAGATTGAACTTGTATGAATCCAACGATTTTTCCACCGCATAGATGATAACATCCACCTTATTGTCAGCGTATAACTTGGCAATCTCGTTACCGGCTCGTATGGCCCGACCGTCCCTTTGAGTGAGGTCAGAGGGACGCCACGGTGTATCAAGATGATGGATGCAAACCGCTCTTTGCTGGGCATTTACACCCGTCCCGAGCATACTTGTGGAACCAAACAATACACGTACATCGCCGATGTTCATAGCCTCTATGACTGCCTTTCTTGACCTCTCGGTTTTACACTCCTGTATAAACCGAATTTCGTGTGCCGGGATACCATAATCCTCAATCAGCTTACGTTTGATTTCGGAATAGACATTCCATTCGCCGGGCTTGTAGGTGCCGAGGTCGCTGAATACAAACTGTGTGCCTTTCTGAGCATCGTATCTTCTGTAATACTCTGCTATCATACGGGCGCAGTGCGAGGCTTTGTTGTTCCGGTCATCTTCCGCGTTGGGGTCAATCATACGCATATCGAGAGCCATCTTGCGGGCATAGTCCGTGGCGATAAGCATCTTTGCTTTCTCCTCTGTTTGAGACAACGGTACCCTGCCGAGGATTGTGGCGTCGCCACTTTCGGCAAACTTCATCAGTTTCTCAATGAAAGCCTCCTGTGCCGGTGTCGGCGGGATGTTATGGAGTATCTCATTTTTATGTGGACGGTCAACGCCGACATCCTCCGCGGTGCGATAATCGGTAATCTCATTGTAAAACGCCGCAAGTTCCGGCACCTTGATGAAGTAGCGGAAACGCTCCTTTTGGACAATATGATTGGTCACATTGAACTCAAAGTCTGTGGTCTTTTTAGCGAAGATAGCCGCCCAAGCGTCGAAACAGCGGATCTCCTGTCTTTCAAGCTCATTGGGGCGTAGATACTTGAACAACAAGTACAATTCAGTAAGCGAGTTACTGATTGTAGTACCCGACAGGAATGTTGCTCCGAGGTCCTTGCCTGTGCGCTCCTGAATGGTGCGTATGGCATACAACAGGTTGAGTGCCCTCTGGCTTCCCTCACTGTTGCCCAATCCTGCCACTCGGTCATGCCGGGTATTGAACATCAAGTTCTTGAACTGGTGCGATTCGTCCACGAAGATATGGTCGATACCCATCTGCTTGAAGTCAACGACGGCATCCTTGTTATGCTCCATCTGGTACTGTATAGTGGCTATCTTGGCGGTCAGATTCTCCTTGCGCTTTATCAGACCTTTGAGCATACCACGGCTTATGTCGTGTCCCTGCTGTTTAACCACTTCAAGGTTCTCCTCAACCGTGTCAAGCTCGGCCTGAAGGATTTGCTGTTGCATCTCCGGCGACTGCGGTATTTTGCCGAACTGGTCGTGCGACATTATCACGCAATCATAGTCGTTGTTCTTTATCTGGTTGAAGAAGTTTACACGATTGTCCGCCTTGAAACTCTTTTCATCGGCAAACAGGATACGGGCATTGGGATAAGCCGACTGATAGGTCATGGCAATCTCGGCTACGTTGGCTTTCAGACCGATAATCATCGGTTTGTGTGCCAGTCCGAGACGCTTCATTTCGTGTGCTGCTATACACATTATCAGCGTTTTACCACATCCCACCTCAAAGTCACAAATTCCGCCGCCGTTCTGTTTCAGCATCCATATACAGTCTTTTTGACTTTGATAAATCGAGCTGATTCCATAGCGGTCTCCCAATATTTTCATATTGAGGTCAGGGAATGTCTGATGGCTGCCGTCATACTGCGGACGCACGAAACAGTTGAACTTGTCATTGTAGAGGTCAACAAGTTTTTCCTTGAACTCAGGACTTTGAGCTTCCAGCCATTCGGAGAAACCGTTACGGATTTCATCAATCTTGGCGTTGGCAAGCTGTATAGCCTCGTTATCGGGCACCTTTATGTCGTGACCGTCATCATCCTTGCCGATAGACTTCTTTATGTCGGGTACTGTGTTATGGAGCGCGTGTTTCAGAAGGCTCATTCCGTCGTATGTACGGTAATAGCCTCTGACACAGAACTCCTCCCATATCTTCATGTTGCCGCGGCTGTTGGTGGCCGAATACTCGTCCATCGAGGATGAATATGTAATCTTTATGTCGGTGCCATAGAGATATGACATATAGGCCGAGTAGATACCCGTAGGTATCCATCGCTCACCGAAATTGAAGTCCAGCTCATCGAACTCGATGCGGCGGGGCCGGGCTTCCTCCAATGCTTTGAGAGAGTCCTGCGACAAGGCTATGAATGGCTCTATGCCGTCATAACCGGGGAAGCCTTTGATGCGTTCCTCCTCCCGGTCTATCCATGCCCTGACTGCCTGGGCTTTCGCCACTACATTGCCGGCGATGAAGCGGTCTTTTATCTCGTAGTTGCTCACCAGCGGATTGTAATAAATGTGTCCGGCAAGGTTCTCAACCATTGCGTCCTCATCCATATCCACCAGCGACGACATATATTCGAGATTGACAACGCCGTATTTGTTGAGCGATGCTGTCAGTGCCTCCATCGGGGTATCTACAGAAGTAACCTCGTCAACGGCGAATGATACGGGATGATCGAAGATGTCAGCCTTGACAAACTGACCGTTCTCGCCCCGTTCCAATGCCAGAGCATCGCGTCCGTTGGCATCCATAAGAATGAACTTGACATTCTGTTTCTCATTGAGGTTGCCATACTTCTCCACGAACTCGTCATAATACTGATTGAGATGTTCGCGCAGATGTTCCGACGGCTCATGTGTCTCAGCCTCATAGTTGTAGAGCTGCTGGTACGTCTCGGAAAGAGTGATATACAGCATTGCACGTTTCTCTTGACCCGATTTGAGATCAAGCGGCGTGAATGTCGCACTGTTTTTTCTGACATCCGACAGAAAACCGACAAGACCGTCCTGAACAACCATACTGCCGTTGCGGTGGAAGAACTGGATATCCTCCGAGAAAGGACGGGGCGACATATCGCGCTCCGGTACTTTCGGCTCGATGGGTATTGCAGTGACCTTTTCAGTCCGGTTACGACCGCCGGGGATGAAGTCTCCCTCGGTCTTTTCGATGTAGGTCTCGCCGGGAGCGATACCTGCCGCTTTCGCCGCTTCCTGAGCCTCTCGTTCCAGACGCATTTCCTCTAACTGACGGTGTGCAATTGACATCATGGCTTCATAGAAACCGTTGATGGGAGGATTGTCATCCCAGTTCAACGAGCCATAAAACTCAAGCTCCTTGTCCGTCAGTTTGCGGAATCCGCTGTTCCTGACAGACTTTGCCTCCGTCGCTGGATTGACAGGCCTGGGCTTCTCCTCCGGCTTTTGCATCTGCTGGCGACGGTTGTTCTTCTGCTGAACAGGCTCCAACTCGCCGAAAAGATTATAGGCAAACAGACGCGGGTCGGGATTGTCCGAGTAATCCGGGCTACCGTCGGTCTCAATCTCCTTGTCAGGTTCCGGCTTAGACGGTTCTACTGGTTTCGGATTCAGTTTAGGCTCGACCACATCGTGCGCCTTCGCCTGCGGAGTGACTATCTCGACGACCTTCATCTTCTGACGGTTCTCTTTGGATTCCTCGCAGAGAGCCACTTGTTTACCGGCCGCTATAAGTTTCGGGAGATAGGCATCAAGCGCGTGCTGCGGAAATCCGGCAAGCTCAATAGTGTCAGCTTTCCCGTTCAGCCTTCTGGTAAGGGTAATACCCAATACTTCGGAGGCTTCAACCGCATCCTTGCCGAAAGTTTCGTAAAAGTCGCCGATTCTGAAAAGCACCAGTGCATCAGGATGTTCACCCTTGATCTCCTTGAACTGAGCAATCAGAGGAGTATCTGTTACTTTCGATGTCTTCGGTGCCGGTTTCGGAGCATCGGCTTTCTTTTCTTGAGTCCTTTTCAGTTTCGGGTCTTCCAGCTGCTCGCAGATAGCCACACGCTTACCTGCCCGCACAAGTTTGGGCAGATAAGTGTCGAGAGCATGATGAGGAAACCCTGCCAATTCGATACGGTTGTCAATACCGTTCTGACGGCGGGTCAGGGTTAATCCCAAAATTTCCGACGCTTCGACCGCATCCTTGCCGAATATTTCATAGAAATCACCTACGCGGAACATGAGAATTGCATCGGGATGTTTCTTTTTCATCTCCTGATACTGTTTGAGCAAAGGCTCATTCTTCTGCTCAATCTTGTCCGCAAGCGGCTTTTGTTTCGGCGGTTCCGGCTTTACGTCGGGTCGCGGAGTATGCGTCGGCTTGACAGGGTCTGGCGTGGGAGGCTTGATACCGTTAGAATTATACAGTTCCAGATTCAGACGCAGGTGCAACGACTCGTCGAGAGCTTTGCGCAAGTCCCCGGCTATGCCGTCCACTCCGCCTTCATGCTTGTAGATGATAGCGGGCTTGCCGAATGGGTCAGTGCCTACTTTGGCATCGGTGCAGATGACATTCTGGGGAAACGCCTGAAAGAACTTGTTGCCGGGTACTTTCGTACCACGGTCAACGACAGACTGGATGAAAAACTCCTCGTCTGCCGACAATGCTTTCTTGCCAGTATGTTTCTGGAGAATGATAAGGTCGGACCCGGCATCGGTTCCGGCATTATCGCTGAAAGTGTTGTTCGGCAAACGCAGAGCCGCCACGAGGTCAGCACGCTTCACAAGCTCCATCCTCACAAAAGGACTGGCGGCATTCATCACTCCTTGCGAGGCAATGAAAGCAACCAAACCTCCTTCACGCACTTGGTCGAGTGCTTTGAGGAAGAAGTAATTGTGAATGGTCTTGGTCGCCTGACGGTAGGCAATCTCCTTGCTCACAGCATACGCAGGGTCAGGAACAGCAAAATCTCCGAAAGGAACATTTGAGGCAGCGACATCGAAATAGCCGTTGAAGTCACGCTCTATCTTCTCAAAACCCTCTATGCGGGTCAGAATGGACGGATGCAGCGCCGAAAGGATTTTGCCCGTGAGCAAATCCTTCTCATACGCCAATACCTCGGCGCCGAGGTATCGGTCATTGCGCAGAAAAGAGTCGATGAAAGCACCCTGACCGGCAGAGGGTTCCAGAAAACTTTTCACCTCGACGCCGGCGTATTTCAATGAATCAGAAATGGCATCAACGATGCGGTTGTCGGTATAGAAAGCCGTCAGCACCGATGCTTTCAGAGAGTCCATATAACGTGCAAACTCCCTGTCATCCTTTGAATAGTCATGGATAAGGCGACGCAGTTCAACGGTCGGAGCAAACAGTTCGATGTCCGATTTGCTCCACTTGGCAGCATCAGCCAGTTCGTTGGCATCGTTGAGTATGCACTTCAACCCACCGAAACCGGCATACTTCCGCAGTATCTCGCGCTCCTCGGCATTCTGTGCCGAGCGTCCTGCAACGCCGAGGCGAAAGGCAAGCCTTATCGCCTCGATGTTGTCGCGCATAACTTTTAGTCTGTTATAAGCCATATCAGTGGAAATAGGTTGTGAAGTAGTCGTCGATTACGCCGAGCAGCTCGGTCTTGAACGCCTCGTACTCCGCTGAATACACGGGGTACAGGTCGGGAGAATACCGCACACGGTACTCTTCGAGGACATCATCCATATCGGAGATGAAGAAGTCGTAACCTTCTTCCGGGCAGTAGTCGGAGAGGATCTCCCTGACGAGTGTGTCGAAGGAGTCGGACTCATAGCCCTGCATGAGTGCTATCATAGCCAGTTCCTCGGCGGTGGAGACATCCACCCCTCCGCGTCGAGCCTCCAAGAACACCTCGTATGCCTGGTCTGCGCGGGCGTTGATGAAGCTGAGATCCTCAGCCTCCGGGTAGTTATTTCGAGAGAGGAATCCTGACAGAGTGCGTACATATGCGTCGAGTGTATTTTTCATAATTGGCGGAGTTTTAGGCGTTTTCGGATTTGTTTTTGCTGACCACCTGAGTATTTCCGGCGGCATTGATTATCACTTGGGCTTTGAAGGTCTTGCCGCTGCGGGCGCGGAAACCTCCGATGAACGGTGTCGAGCCAGTCTTGATGAGCGATGCGAGTTCCTCGTGGGTGAGCGTCACGCCATAGAACTGGCGGAACACATAGTGGCCGCATTCCGGATTGTCGCACATCGCCACTCTGCCGAAAGTCTTCATCACTCCCTCTGAGCAGTGAGGGCATGGGATGTCTTCCTCCATTCTGGGGAAGAGCTTTGCCGAGGCGAGAATTCCTGCCGTCACGTCACGTGTGAACTGTTTGAGCTGGTTGTCGTATGCACTCGTTGAGAGTACATCACGGGCAACTTCTCTCATCAGATTGTCCACCTTGACCACCTCGCCGATGTCGGCAATCTTCATTCCCTTGATGATACCGTAAAGCAGACGGCCCTTGGTGGTGAGCGAAAGGTGACCCCATGCGTCGCGCTCGATGAGACCGCTGGATTCCAGATGGACGATGTCTTTGGCGATTCCGTCAGAATAGACTGTACCACGGATTGCGAGAAGATCCTCGATGAGAGTGGCGTCCGTGTAGTCTTCGGGCAGCGGAGACTTTGCGGTACACGAACCTGTTGAGAAGATGTCTATCGCCTCACCTTCGGCGAGTACAGGCATCGGCTGGGTTTTCATCAGCGTATCGGGGAAGAGCGAGTGCCAGCCTTTGGTCTT
>OEFA01000101.1_pt1 | contig 35190 bp, 41 predicted proteins | sample 1495601 | NCBI WGS metagenome assembly OEFA01 (sample SAMN02324081, study PRJEB22366) | human gut metagenome | biome: human | place: Canada: Ontario | collected 2010-10
ATAGCCCTTGGAATCCAACGAACGGAACTCTCTCAGCGCACCAAGCATCATCTTGCGCGTCAATCGATAATCCGGCACGCTCCTATGAAAATTACCGTCGAACCGGTCAGCAGCAACGTAAGCGTCACGCGCTTTAGCCGTATCGAACGGGACAACAGTACCAATCGGCTCATGGTCGAAATTGAAAGTGTTGACACCGTAAGGCCAATAAACAGCGTAAAAATGACGGGACATGATAAAATCTCCTTGCAAATGGTTTGGTTGAGTTAATTACTGTTTGCAATGGCCGGACGGTACTAGGCATACCGTCCGGCCAAACTTTTCAGAACAGGCAATCCATATGACGCGGATCAGGCAGATTGTCGGCAGCCGCGTTGATAACCGTGCTGAGATACGCGGTTATCAACGCGGGACGCTTACCGATCTCCTGTAATACGGCTTGAATGTTCGACTCGATGGACGAATAGCCGGTAGCATCCAAAGCGGCCTTGACCTGCTGTGCTGTGATGACGACACGTGACATTTCATGCCACCTCGACAATCTCATGCTGAGCGAGGTACGCGGCCACGGACTCTTCCAACGTTTGGTCACTGCCACGCTGGTAGTAGTCGCGGTACGCAACCACGCCATCGGAATCGCTGTAAGCGACGTATGCGACGCGACGGCCCTTGGAATCACGGAAGCCACGCGGCTTATGCGCATACGCGCCGAACACGTCAGGCAATTCCTTGACCGACTTACCGCCTGGAATCGTGACCACGCGCGCCTTGACGCCATGCTGCGCAATCACCTTCGGCGTATCCTTGGAAGGTGTCGGCGGAACTTCGGGAATCTCAACCGTATCCGGTTCAGGCTCAACCGCCTGCGGTTCAGGGGCGACAACCGGCAAATCATCGTAAGTCTCGCACATCTCAGGATGGTCACGCTCGGCCGGGGTGAGGAATGAAATGTCACGTGACACAACCATGCCGCCATCCTCATAAGACAATTCCCAGCCATGCTCACGGTCTGCATCTGACAGGCTCACGCCATGCGCCGTATAATCCCCACAATCAGAGGAAACCATGCAATCGCCACGTTCCACGATCAACGGCACGTCACCAATCTCACTCACCGCCTGAGCATAATCGGAGCCGTTAGGGTCAAGCCACGTGCCACCATCGGCACGATACGCAGCGGCAACACCACGCACCGCCTGAGCGTTACGCACGCCTGGAATCATCCGCCATGATTCAACGCCATCCTTCATCTCGAAACGCCACACGCTAGGCGCGTTGACGGAATCAAAGAACATGAAGACACTGGACGAATTGACGGCCCACAGGCCGTTAACCTTGTTCGACATTTTTAAAACTCCCTTGTATAAAAAACTTGATTATTTGATTGGGCCGTTCAACCGCACGGCCCTGAGCGGTTTCACCATTCCAAAACCTTGCTGCCACTCACGAGCACATATGACGTGCCGGTATGATTGCCGTCAACGCTTCCACGCCACTCGCAAATACGCTCGTAACCGTCCGAAGTGCTACCGTCCTCCATGCCGCACTGCGGAATGTTGGACAACTCACGGTAACTCGCTAGGTCGGCTTGGCCGTAATCCTTCGTGGCATAAGTCTCACGCCACCACGTCCACTGCTGCTCAGGCGTGCCATGCGGATCAGCCACCGGCTGATCACTCAACACTGGCGAACAGGCAACACCAAAAGCCAACAGGCCAAACAGGACGGCAACAAGCATGGTAATCTTCTTACGCATTTTTAAAACACCTCTGTTTGTGTAAACGGATTAATATGATGCCAAAACTGGCTATATGGGCGTGATTGATAGGCTCACGCCCGAAGGCCAGGGGGAAGAATCAGCGCAGGAACTCGGCCACAGCTGCCGGGAACTCCTCATCGAAAAGATACTCTCGATAGCAAATCTCAAGACTCTCCGCATCATCCAGCGGCGCGTCATAAGCGTAATCACTGTGGATGAATCCATCCCAATCAGCGGAAAACATGACGCCATTAATGTTTTCGGTTGACGTGGCCGTGTTGCATGTCCACGATCCGTTATCATCGCCAGTCACCACCGGGAGAATATCATCACGCCGGTTGTCACACCACTGTTCAGTAGGTGTAACGCCTTCGTCTTCCGCCATGGTAGACAGATTGTCAACGATGGAAGAACGCACCTCACTGCGGTAATCATCTGCGAAACTCATTTTAGATACTCCTATCTAGCGGCCCTGCTAGACTTAGAGCCGCTTGGTTAATTGATTGGTTACATTTGCTGAGCAATTGAGCCGGATAGGTTGCCGCCTACCGGCTCTACTCATTCGTGGGCTAGACGCGTCATAAAGACAGCGACTAGCCCCAGCGGATTACTCAATCCGCAGAAGTTTCAGAATCAGAATCAAGAAGTTTCCTAGGATTGCGCACCTTGAGCACGTCGCAAATACGAATCGCGACTTCGAGACTCATGCCGCTTGTCTTACGTGCGCCAGTCTCAAAAGCCGCTACACGCTGCCGTGTCACGCCGATTTTCTCGGCTAGCTGCTGTTGCGTCAGTCCGCGTTTCATTCTCAATTCTTTCAAACCCATGGCCCTACTCCTAACTTGGATTAGAGGCCATTGTAGACCACTCATACAGCGCGGGACAATTCCATGCCGGACACCGCGCCACGTTAGCGACTCTACGACGGTTCGGCCTTGCATGATGTGAGGGTGCATCATGCCTAGTCGCGGTCCGTCGCGTCTTCGTCGCGTCCACTCTTCAGTTGTCAATCATCCATGCCGCGCCTGTTAGGGGGGCTTCGTGTCACCATCCTTGCGGTGGTGGTCTCCGTGGTGGTGGCCTCTCGTCCATCTCTGTTCCTTTCGTTGTCGTTTGCTTGATGGCTCTCACTATACACGCAACCAATTGATTGCGCAAATCGGGATATTGAGACACCATGAAAATCGTTGGAAACACTAGCATTCATCGGCGTGTCGCAACCACGACACAACGCCACGCAATCACACCATGCGCAGCGCCACGTCACGGCCACGACACCACCACAGACATGAGACACCACAGACACAGCCAGGACGCCACGACATGACCACCACGGACACGGATGACCACACCACCACGGCCACACACACGACGGCCATGCACGGCCATGCACGACGGCCACAGGCACGGCACGGCCACGTCACACATGCAATTGCGCAAACAAAGGAACGCACCCGCGCTATACCACACGACACGCAACACGTCAACCGAACAAACATTCGAGCGAACAGACGTTCGATAGAACACATGTACCAATGCTGCACATACAACAAACCCCCGGGTAGGGGAGTGTCCCCCCGGCGCAAAAAGCAAGGCCGCTGGGTCTCTGGTTTAAAAGCTGAATGCGATTTTCGAGGGTATTTGAAAAAACTCGGACATGGCGCAACGGGTTGGAATGGTGCGGTTTTTGCGGTGCTGGCGAGTGGTGCGGCGAGCTGGCGTGGCATATTTAGTTGCTGCAACCGTTGCTGCACCCTACATATTGTGTATAATGGTCTTTGGATTGATGTTGATGGTGGTAGAGCGTAGCTCGGGCCTGCATCAATATCTGACTGCTATCACTCATTGCGCGTAGCGTGAGTATCCTAGGTGTGATGCAGTCAGCAGTGGAATCCGACCAGTCTATCCCGGACGTGGCCTATATGGACTCGTACCTATTATTTTGGGCTGGTCTGCAATCCTGTTGGCACAGCCTTTTGGTTGCCGGGTTCGATTCCCGGGGTTTGCTCTTTTGCCTCGTTGTGCATAGTGGCGATTGCAGCGGTCTGTAAAACCGCGACGTTTGATACACCGGTGGTTCGATTCCACCACGGGGCACTAGGTTTCACGGAGGTAGCTGTCCGTGAAACCGATGGCATTGCTCGAATATCTCCGCTGGAACATGTGGGGGATAAGAGGCTCCCTGCCTTAATCAGGTGGTTGATGACCGAAGGGGAGGCACGGCCAAACGGGTGCATAGATGTTTCACGTTCCTTGCCGTTGGTGGTAAAGCCCATTCCACCATGCCGAACGTCTTTCCGACTTGGACGTTAACTAAGTCGGGTATATGGCATTGGTGCAACCGGTAGCATTACGGTCTCCAAAACCGTTGATGTTGGTTCGAGTCCAACATGCTGTGCTCAGCCTACCCACAGGTTGTGGGAAAGGTCTTCGGAGTCGTCTTGTGGCGGCTCCAGTTTTAGCTGACCCGCCTAGTCTGCGGGAACAGTCTCCTGAGTCGCTGCGGCGGCTCTTGCATTTTGGATGCTTGGCAGAGTGGCTGATTGCACCACCTCGCTAAGGTGGCAATCCCGTGAGGGGTTCGGGGGTTCGACTCCCTCAGCATCCGCACGCCGTGGCTGGCGGTAAAAAGCCATTGTGATGATGCCATTGGTTCCTTATGGCTCTCTGGGGGTTGAACGAGCGTCCCATGCTCCTGTTGTGGGTGGAGTGTGGGACGCCTGTTCTTTTGCTTTGGTGGCGGAATGGTAGACGCGGCGCACTCAAAATGCGCTACCTGTAGGGTGTGAGGGTTCGACTCCCTCCCGGAGCACTTGGGTTGGTTAATCTGAGAACTTTTCCTGCTGGGATGTTTCCCCTTTGGCGTGTTTTCCTGCTCAGTGCCGGCCAACCCTGTTTTTGTGGAGGCATTGTGGCGTGGTCTAGTTCCCATCGTAAGAAGCGGTTCAATCCTGATTGGGAGAGGACGCGCTTGGTTGTGTTGGAGCGTGATGGGCATTGCTGCCAGTGGCCTGTTCGTGACATGTGGGGTGATGTTCACCCGTGTGGCGCTCCCGCGAATGAGGTTGACCATAAGCGTCGTGATGGTGTCCGTGATGATGATTCGTTGGATAACCTGTGGGCTTTATGCCATTGGCACCATCAAAGGAAGACGGAGAACGAGTCTGCTGAGGCGCGTCGTAGGAATGCTGAACGGCGCAAGGAGGAAGAATGGTATTCTCGTCCGGCGTTCAGACATGTGTGATTGCTGGGTGTGACGAGAAGGCCATCTCCCGTGGCATGTGTCGTACTCATTATGACCGGTGGCGTTATACGGGTTCGCCTGTGAAGCCTGTTCGTGCTCGCGTGTGCATCACGTGTGGACGCGTGTTCGAGCTTCGTTCGATGTCGAAGAAGTTTTGCAGTGATGCTTGTCGTAAACGGTTCAAGCGTAATAGTGAGCAGTCCAGGTATTCAGTTGATGATTCGCCTAATCCGATCATCAGTTCGGAGCGTCCGAAACGTGAGAAGCCTTCTGGAATGGTCGTTGACCAGTTTTCGGAGGCTGATGTGTGGGATGGCTGTGATGGTACGTGTTTCGCGTGCGGCAAGCCTGTTTCTAGTGATGCTATGAGTCCTATTGCCGCTACTCCGGCGTGGATTGTTCCACCGGAGGATGGTGGGGAGCCGTCGTTGGCTAATAGGGCGATTTTTCATTATGGGTGTATTCCGCGTCATGCGGAACGCTCTTCTGGTTTGACTGCCCGACATGGGCGGAAGGACGGCAAGAATGGCGGGAAACGGAAGAAGGTCAGCTAAGGGCAAGGGTAAGGATCTTCCTGCTGTCGGCGGTGGTTTCGATGAAGTGAAGCCGTTGGATGGGTTGAAGCCTGATTGGGAGTTTGAGGAATTGGAGCCTATCGGCCCTGATTTGCCTGATGCTACCGAGTTGAATCTTATCGACGGTAATTGGAGTCTGTTTGTTCGTAAGTATTACGAGAGTTTCCGCCGTAGTCCACAGGCTCGTCAACTGCGTACTCAATGGGAGTGGTTGAACTTCATTTACAAGATGGCCGTGATGGATAAGAGCATCAAGAAGCGTTCGTATGACGGTTTGGCTCCTGAGATGCGTCAGAGCATGAACCAGTATGGTGACACGCCTGATGCGAAACGCAAGTTGAAGTTCGACGTTCCAGAAGCCGACGATAACGCGGCTGGCGTGAATGGTTTCCACTTGCGTAATGATATCGAGGATTACAAGCAGCGTAGGGCTGGTCTGATCTGATGCATGACGTTATCCCTATGCTGTCCGCTCAGGATAGGGAACGTTCCCTTGGCTGGCTGGCCGTCTGGTGGATTGAGACGTTCACTGTGATTGGTCGTGGTGATGCCACTGGCCGTCGTATCCGTCATACTCCTGAGTATTTCCGTTTCATTGTTGACTGTTATGCGTTGGATAAGCATGGTCGCAGGCGTTTCGGCCATGTGTTCCTGTCGCGTCCGAAGGGTTGTAACAAGAGTGGTTTCGCCGCCGAATTGGCCTTGTTTGAGGCGTTTGGCCCTTGCCGGTTCGCTGGTTGGGCCAAGGGCGGTGAGACGTACACGTTTCTTGGTTGTACGTACACGTATCGGAAGGGCGAGCCTATGGGCCGTCCTATCCAATCCCCGCTGGTCACTTGTTTGGCTACTGCCGAGGAACAGACCGGTGAGATTTACGATACGGTCTACTACAACTGCACGGAAGGTCCTTTGAGTCTCCTTGCCGGTCGTGGCATGGATGCCGGTACCACCCGCATCAAGCTGCCGCAGGGTGGCAAGATCGTATATTCGGGTAGTTCAGCTCGTTCCTCCGATGGTGGTTTGCAGACGTTCATCTGCTTTGACGAGACGCACCAGTACAACAACAAGCGTCTTCGTGACACTTACGACATTATGACGCAGAATCTGACGAAGCGTGGCGTTGAGGCTGACCCGTGGTTTTTGGAGACCACGACCATGTACTGTCCGGGTGAGAACAGTGTGGCCGAGCAGACGTATAAGACTGCCCGTGATTTGGAGAGCGGCAAGCTGACCGATTGGGAGGATTTGCTGTTCGACCACCGGTATTCCAATATTCGACGTGATGACTTCTCGAATAGTGAGAAGCTGGAGCACGCGATTTATGAGGCGTATGGTTCGGCTATGAAGTCTCCCGACGATAGGGATTACATTTTCCTTCCTGACGGTCGTATGGTGCCTGTTGGCAAGGATGGGCGCTCTTCCGAGGGTTGGAGCCTTCGTGACAAGGGCGTTGAGCCGGGGCCTTCCAAGTATGGTTGGAATGATTTGCGTAGGGTCAAGAAGAGGATTCTCGACCCGGCGTATGACCCTGATAATGCCACACGCTTCTATTTCAACAATCTTTCGTCGGCGCGTGATTCGTGGCTGAGTGAGGATATGATTCAGGCTCACGTCTGCTGCCGTGACATGGTTGAGCACGCCATCAGCATGCGTGACGTGATCGAGTTGGACGAGGCATGGCAGAAGGTCGTATCCCGTGATGAAGAGATCACGCTTGGCTTCGATGGTTCCGTGTCTGATGATTCGACCGCGTTGGTTGGCTGTCGTGTCCGTGATGGGATGCTGTTCCTGATAAAGCTTGAGTCCAAGCCTGATGGCCCGCAGGGGCGTAAGTGGCGTGTTGACCGTGATTCGTTCGATGGCAAGGTTCGTTGGATGATGGGTAATTACAACGTGGTCGGCATGTTCGCTGATACGGACGAGTGGGAGCCGTACATCGCCCAATGGGAGTTGGATTTCGGCGGCAGGTTGAGCGTGTGCCCACGGTCGAACGGTAGTCATATCAGGTTCCCGATGAACGGGTATAAGCGTGATGTGATGTCCGAGTTGAAGACCATGTATGCGGCGTTCAACGAGCCTATGCGTGAGGTTCCCGAAGGCGTGGAGCCGGATGTGACGAATGTTCGCATGTTCGCTGATCCGCGTCTTATCGACCATTTCCGTAACGCTCGTCGTAGGGATAGGCCGGAAGGGTATCTGGTGTTCAAGGAGACGCCTAACTCGCCTCACAAGATTGATGCGATGATGGCTGGTTTGCTCGCGTATCGTGCGCGTGACATTTATTTGGGTGCGGCTATGGAGCAGCAGGATGTTGGTTTTGCTCCCGTACGTGTTTGGTGAATGAGTTTGGAGGTGTGGTCGTATGGCTGATTCCGTGAGCCTTGTCGCTGGCGATGACGAGCCGGGCGGGGATGGCATGGTGTTGACCGACCTTGCCAACAAACTTGTGGCGCGTATCCCCACGTTGTGCATGTTGAAGACGTTCTATGACGGTATGGAGAAGGTGCCGACGAAAAGCATTCCGAAGTCCACGAATCAGAATGGTTACGCTGTCTATCAGCGGTTCGTCAGTATCTGCCAGTTGAATTTGGCGAAGCCTATCGCTGACGCGGTTATCCACCGTCAGCGTCCTACAGGGTTCCGTCTGGTGGCGGATAAGACGATGCGTGACACTGATGCGGATGACATGTGGACTTCGAGCCGTATGGAGTTGAAGTCTCGCCAGTTGTTCAATGATTTGAGCGTGTATGGCAATGCTTACGCATTCGTGCAAAAGGATGCGTTGCCGTCTCATATCAAGGTGTTGTCGCCGTGGGTCACATATGTGAGCGATGACGAGGATTCGGCTGTTGCCTACTCGTATGACGAGATGAACAGTGTCGAGATGCTGACATTGTTCAGGTTGGAACGTAATGATGATGGTTCCGTGTCGAATGTGTACAGCCGTACCGCTAAACGCGATTCTGATGATCGTAGTTTGCTTCTCGAAGATGATACTGACGTTATTTACAAGATTGCAAATGATGATAACGCCGTTCGACCGATGTTACCCAACGATTTTGAGTGGGATGGTGCGGCTGATACCGATTACGATTATGCAAAATCGTGTTCCAATCTTCCCGTGGTGCGCATTCACGCGCCGGGTGGCAGGGGACAATTCGAGCCGCATATTCCGGCGTTGAACGCCATCGACCAGCAGCGTTTCCAACGATTCTGCATTCAGGAGATGCAGGCGTTCAAACAGCGTGCGGTCAGCATGGGCAACATGCGCCAGCATTACATCGAGTCCGACCCGCAGGTTCGTGATGGTCTCGTTAATGCGGGTGACAAGATCGACTACAAGGAACTGTTCAGGCAGGGGCCTGACGCCTTGTGGCTGGTTCCGGGTGATGCGAAGTTCTGGGAGTCCGGCGTCACGGATATTACGCCGTTGGTGACGGCGTTGAGCGCCGACATCAAGCATTTGGCGGCGGCGTCTGGAACTCCGTTGGATATTCTTTCGCCTGATGTTTCCGGTTCGGCCGAGGGTGCCCAGTTGAAGCGTGAGGGGTTGGTTTTCAAGGTCGAGGATATGAACGCGCGTGCGAATGACGGTTTTACCCGCATTCTTCGCATGGCGTTGGTTGCTGACGGCAAGTCGAATGCGGCTGACGAGCGTTTCGAGACCGTGTGGAAGCCGATTAATCCTCCGTCGATGTTGGAGCAATGCCAGGCTGCCAATTATGCGAAGGGTGTTCTGCCTGTGAAGCAGATCATGCGTCGATGCTTCGGTATGACCGAGATTGATATTGCCGAGGCGATGCAGGATTTGATGGATACGCAGTTCGCCAACGCTTTGGCCGCTGAGAACAAGGCTGTTGACGGTAAGACCTCTTCCGAAAAGCAGGACATGTTGGATGACGGATTCGATAATGCCGACATAGACGCTGATACGGATGACGATGATTTGAGTGTGGATGATGGCAGCAGCGGTAGCGACGAGTCTTGAAGTAGCGGCTAACGCTTTTGAGAAGTCCCGTGAAAAGCTGGTGAACGCCTATATCCGTCAGGCGCGTTCCGCTTGGGATGTGTTGACTCCTTCCGACTTGTGGAATGATGCCGTCACGTATGGCGTGGCGGCTCGCATGGCGATGTTGGAACTGTCGATGCTCGCGCAGATTCGCCGGTTGGCTATCAGCTATGCTGACGAGACGTTGCGGCAGATTGGCGTGAACCCGTCGGGTTCGATGCCGGGGTTCACGTATCCACGTGTGAACACTGACCCGTGGCTTGTCGCGCAACGTCCCGCTGACTCGTATCGTTCCGCCGCCGTGAAGTCTCCGAATATTCGTCCAATCGAATGGCCTAGCGCCAATGATAAGGCGTATGCGGAGGTTTCCAAGTGGATTAACTCGTTGCATACCCGTTTGGAGACGGTTGTGAACGAGAATGTGGAGCGTACGGCTACCAGTACGACCATTGGCCGGTATAGGCGTTGCAAGGTGCTTCAATACAGGCGCGTACTGCATCCCGAACTGTCTAAGGGTGGTTCGTGCGGTTTGTGCATCGTGGCCGCTGACCGTTGGTATTCGACCATGCAGTTGTTGCCGTTGCACGCGAATTGCAAGTGTGGCGTGGCTCCTGCCGGTGATGATTCAGACCCCGGTTTCCAGTTGAATCAGAAGGATTTGCAGAACTTGTATTCGGAGGCTGGTGGTAATACCGCCGACCGGTTGAAGAGTGTGAGGGTTCAGATCATCACCAATGGTGAGTTGGGTCCTGTGCTTTTGGATTCCGAAGCTAGGGATACTCCTAATCCCGTTCCCGATAAGGATTCTCAGGCGTGGCATACGCCTGATCGTAAGGTTCTTCGTTCCCAATATGAGGCGATGAAGGATAGGGCGTTGGAGTTTTCCAAACGGTACAAGCAGGTGAGTGACACGCATAAGAGTGTCACGTTCACTTATGACGGTAGGACGTACACGTTCAAACCGTCGAAACATTTGAAAAATGCGTGGGCGAATCAGCGCACGCTTCTCAACCAAGTGCAGTCATTGTTGTGACTGTTTCCCGAAAGGAAATTGTTGGCTTATGGCTAATGAGAGTGAAGAGTCCGTCAAGGACGAAAACGTTGACCAGTCCGGCAAGGCTGGTCAGGAGCCTGAGCGGAACGCTCCAATTGAACCGGTTGAATCGGATGATGCCGAGAAGAAGGTTGAGTCCGAGAAGCCTGTTGATTGGAAGTATCTTTCCCGCAAGCATGAGAAGCAGGCGAAGGAGAATTACCGTAACTGGCAGGATGCCAAGTCCGAGGCTGAACAGGCGGGGGAGCGGTTGCAGGATGCTCTTATCGAGAATGCGCGTTTGAAGGCGCAGCGTAAGCATCCTGAGCTTTCCGACGCGGATTTTGACGAGTTCTGCAAGGAGACAGACCCGGAGGCCATCGAGTCTTGGGCTGATGCCATATCCAAGCGCTTCGGCTCCACTGTCGTAGGTGGCGCGAATGTTTCCATGTCAGGTGAGAAAGCTTTGTCCGCTGGCAATGGTGGTGCTCCGAAGCTTCGTGACGGTAGCTACAACGATTCGTATAAGGCAGCGCGAGAGCAGATGGCTAAGAAATACGCTTCGCGTCACGCGGAGTGAACCAAGTTTTGAAGATTTTAGACCCGCCTAGTGCGGGTTTTCGTGTTTTTAGAAGGAGTTTAGCGTATGGCTAACGAGATTGAGCAGGTGCATAGCACTGGCATTGTCACCGTCAAGGACGATCAGTCCTGGCGTTTTGGCGAGCAGCCGCATGGCACGTTGGACGTGACTTTGGATTTGACCAAGTTCAATGTTTCCGACAATAAGAAGCTCCAGAAGTACATCACCGGCTATGGCCCGAAGGCTCAGACTGTGTACATCAAGAGTGGTCTGCCGTTGGGACGTATCACCGATACTGGCTTGTATGGCCCGTATGACAAGGACGCCTCGGATGGCCGTAATGCCGTTGCTGGCCTGTTGGAGTCCCAGTTGACCGTGAACGTCGTGCTGTCCGGTTGGGAGCTTGCCGATGGCGATAATGCGGCTCTCCGCTACCGTGGCGACATCATCAAGAAGAATCTTCCGGTCGTGCCGGATGATAACGCCACTTGGAATGGTGAGTTTTACGACATTGACGAGACCACCGGCAAGGCGACTCGTCTTGGCGCTGCCGCTGGTGCCGCTGGTCAGAAGGGCGCGGATGGTAAGAATGGCGCTTCTGTGAAGGCCATCAAGCTCACTGTCGATTCCGGTTCTGGAAAGGTCACTGGGGGCACCGCTACTCTGACCGACAACTCCACCATCAATATCACCGTCTCCTGATTTTCGATTCAGGCATTCATAAACGTTGACCCGCCTTATGGCGGGTTTTCTCATATTAGGAGGAAATAGATGTCTACTCTTGACAAGAGCATCATCACACCGTCCGAAGCGTCCGGTATCGCGCAGGCCGCCTTCGACACGGTTAACAGTCTGTTGCCGTTCAGCAACGTGTTTCCAATGAAGTCCAATGATGGGCATACCACTGTTTCTTGGACTCCGGTCATTCCGGCTGACGCTACCAGCGCGGTTGATTTCCGTGCTTGGGATGCTGAGGTCGGCTATGGTGCGTCCACCAGCAAGACCGCTGAGGAATACACCGGCCTTATCCCGCTGTCTAAGAAGATGCACATTACCGAACGTGAGCTTATCGGCCATGTCGGTGACACCACTTACCTGCGCAATAAGGCGGAAGAGCATATCGACCAGTTGGGAGCCGAGGCCGCTATCCGTGCAGAGCTTGCCCGTATCGAAGTCGCCATGAACGCGACTTATACGATCAACGCTAAGAACCTGCATAACAAGTACACTTTCCACCGTCCTTCCGCATTGGATAATTTGAAGCCGGGCGATAGCAAGAAGTGGAGCGATAACACTTCCACCCCGCTTATCGATATTGAGAATTGGGTTGAGGCCATCAAGAAGCAGCATGGTCGTGTCCCGGGTGCCGCTTTCACCACTTCCGCCGTCATCGACGCCTTGCGTACAAATGAGGAGTTCCGTACCGCGCTCTCCGGTTCCAGCCTGACCAATTCCAAGACCCGCCTTACCCGCAACGAGGTTCTTGATGTTCTGCGTTCCGAAGCGAACCTGACCGATGTGCGCATGATTGATGTCATGTACTCCGATCTGGAACGTGACCACGGTATCGTCCTGCCGGTTGACATCAACACTCTTATCCCGTCCAGCACCTTCGTGATGCTGCCGAGCTTCAACGACACCAGCCTTGGCTTCACCGCCGATGGCCCGACCGTCGAAGCCACTGACGCCGAATACGGTATCAACAAGAGTGTGAACGATGGTCTTATCGCATGCATGTTGTCCGATCAGGCTCCTGTGTCCTATGACGTGTATGTGAACGGTTCTCTCATGCCGATTCTGGTTCAGGCCGTCAGCACTGCCAATGCTACCGTGCTCTGACGTTAAGGACGGTGCAGCATGGCCACTGTTGATATTGATTTCATGAAGTGGCTCAGGATAAACGCTCTCGACCAGCCGGATATTCTCATATCGAAGTATCCGAATGAATGGCTGTTGAACAAGCTTCTTGTAGCCAACGACATGATTCAGGTGGAATGCCCTGATGCCGTCTCGCGTTTGCAGAACGGTTATCTCAGCGAACGTTCCTACGCTTACGTCGCTTGCCAGATGGTGTTGCGCGTGGTGCGTTGGAGACAGTTCAAGTCTGAGACGAACGGCTCGTACACGTATACGAATGTTGACCCGCAGTCTAATCCGCCCGGCACTGACGGTTCTCCGAACCTGTATGTGTCAAAGCGTGAGAAGGCGTTGCTGAACGGTTACGGCGAGGATAGCGTGCCGATGGGCACGATGTCTATGGGCCTTGACCGCGCGTATGGATTGTGAGTGGTCTCATGTCCGACGATTTTGATTTGGGGCACCTGTTTGATGGTGATGACCTGTCGGCGTTGGGTGGAGGCCACTTGTATGACGGGGATGCCGTTGACAAGCAGAAGCCCGACGATTTGCTTCACCGTGATGTGATTGTGTTCGAGGGCATGATGCCTTGGGTCACTTGTCATGGGAGTACGACGGTTCCGAAATATTTCGCCGCCGATGGGAGTCTTGCCGATCCGCGTCTCGTGTCCGATGCGTTCCGTTCCGGCAGTCAGAGTGAAGCATTGGCCGCGTATACAGCTGATGTTCACAAGGTTTACTGCTGCGTGGTTGGTCGTACTCAGAAGAATTCGGTCATGTCGGAGAATTGGGCGCAGGATACGACGCCTGACAAGTATGGCGGTAATCGTGAGATGAATCAGGTGAAGGTTCTCGCGCCGGAATGGCATGGGGACTTCTACTCAAGGTTCTGGTTCAACGGTTCCTGTTATGAGGTTGATGGTTCGCCTGTCTACTTGCCGCATTCGTCTGATATGGCGAAGCATTACGAGTTTCCCGCCCGGCGTATTTACGCGGCTGAATTGGCTCATAACAGGGTGAGTCCTCCTGTTCCACCGGAAGGGGCTGAAACATGGGGTATGTGAGACTCAGACATGATTTGAACTTGCAGATTGCGATGAGGTTCGGCGGCAAGGCCACTGCGCCGCATGCGAGGAAAGTGGAGGCGAAGGCGAAGGCTTTGGCTAACGCCCGTGCCGTGCATTCCAGTGTTGCCGACCGTATCGACCTGTCCACGCACGCTCATGGCACGCATAATTCCGTGATTATGAGCGTCACCGGACATAACGGGGCGCAGATTGCATCATATCTTGAGTTCGGTTATTTCAACGATTGGGCGCAGCGTAAACTTCCGGGCAAGTTCATTATGAGCGAGGCGAAGTATGGCTGAGTTCGATCTGAGCGTGCGTCCGCCGTTGGACGCGGAAGGGTTGGTTGACGCGCTGTTCGGGCGCATCGATTTCAAGTCCGCCGGGTTCGACCGTGTGGTTGTGCTTTCCCGCGACATCGCGGACACCGATTCGTTCGCCATCGACCACGATGTTGTCATCTGGCATTGCGGTGTCCCCGCACAGCCGGATTGGAACGTGAAGGCGTGGGTGTGGCGGTTCTCGCTGTCGTTGACGGTGGTGAACCGTGATCCCGATGTGAACCACCTGTTGTGCTCGTTCCTGCATGAGACGATCTCGCGTTGGCCTTACGACGAGTCCACCGAGTTTGGGCGCGTGGGCGCGATTCCCGATAATCCGGCGTTCGAGCTTGTCGCCATCGGTGACATCGTGACCACGAAGACTGCTGTGGTTCGTTCCTGCACGAAGCTGGTTCAGGCTGGCTCTCCCCGCTGATCGTATTTTCCCTTATATTTTTCCAATTTCGCATACAACCCCATGACCGTTCCGGCATGGGGTTTTCTTGTATGCGCGAATCTCGAAAGGATTCCTTATGGCTGATAACAATGTAGCCATTAACGCCACCAGCGTCACCGAGGCGGTGCGTGGCGCCGTGTTCCTTGCTGATGCCGAGGTCATCCCCAGCAAGGCTGACATTTCCAAGTTCACGTTGGATGCGAACACGGTGCCGGTGACTTCCGTTGGGAGTACTGGCGTGAACTTCTACAATCTGGGTCACATGTCCAACGACACCCTGCCGGAGTTCTCGTTGGATGGTGGCGAAGCCACGACTCTTGCCACTTGGTTGGAGGCTTCGTTCCGCACCTCCTATTCGGAGACTACGGGCAAGGTCACCATGTCCAGCGTGCAGGGTGACAAGAACACGTTGAAGACCATTTACAACGCCGTCGATGGTGCTGGCAATGCTGGCGTGGCGTTCAGTCTTGTGAAGACCCCGAAGGCCAAGAGCGTGTTCATCCTGTGGGAGGACACGAACACGAACGACCGTCAGGGTTTGCTGCTGCCGAACACCGATCTGGCGTTCAGCGACCTTCCGAAGCTATCCACGAGCGGTTTCACCGAGTATGGCATCGAGGGCACCATCAAGACCTCGAAGAAACTGCCGAAGGATTCGACCGGCAAGTACTGCTCGGTGCAGATTTACGATACCGCCGACTTCAAGTAAGCCGTTTCTGATTCTTCCCAACCGCCTGTGCCTCCATCCGGGCGGCTGGGATTCACTCATATTTTTTTTTCGATGGGGGTTTCCGATGGGGGATTTGATTTTTTATGACCGATAACACTGAGAACACCGAAGCTGTTGAGACTGTTTTCCCGACTGAATGGGATGGTTTGAAGGAGTTTGACGAGCGTCTGCACGACCTGCCGGACATGGTTCAGGCTGAGGATTTCACTCCGGCCCAGACCGCCTTGTATGCGGTGACCAATGGGCGCCTGTTCGCCCGCATCGACCGGTTGCGTGAGCTTGGCTTCTTCGGTGACGTTGATGTGAAACGTAAGCGTAAGAACGTTGATGATGACATCATCCTCGCCTTGGCTGAATACGTGGAGTATGCGGATCGGTGGTTCGAGTCGCTTGCGGTTGACAAGGATGCCTACCGCGAGTGGGTGAAGGGTCGTGAACTGGCCGACCTGTTCGCCATGTTCTCTACGCTGGTGCGTTTCTATTCGGAGCGTTTGGGAAAATCCAACGCCTCGAAGAAGCGCTCCGAGAGTGCCGAGTAGAGGTTGTCTGTGATTTCCGCCGATTCTATGGGGTGAATCTTCCCGCTGATTTGAGCGTGTATGGGCCGTCGTTCCTTTGTGACCTGTTGGATGGGTTGGAGGGTATCGACGGCTCTTTGTATCGTGCGTGGATTCTCCAACATGGGTCAAAACCGGACAACAAGGGTGACAAGCGGCATCGTAAACGTCGTTTGGGCTACTTGTCGTATAGTCAGGATTCCTCGCTCCTGTTGGATATGGCGAACACGTTGGAGTCGTTGCGTGTGATGCTCGCCAAGTATATGGGTGATAAGAACGCGAAGCCCGACATGATTCTTCCTCCCGGCGCGGAGGATGACGGCGGTAAGCGTTCCTTGAACACGTCCGGTATGAGCATCGCCCAGATTTCGGGGATGCTTCACGGCACGTTCGGCGGTTCGGCCTGATTTTTCCGATTATTCCCGCATCCCATTTTTCTTTGTTCCTTTCTTTCCGTGGGGTGCGGGATTTCTTCTTCTCGTTTGGGGTGTGCGTATGGCCGAGGGTATTTTTTCAGCAGGTAAGGTCGGCGTTGACGTAGTTCCTGTGACTGACGGGTTCTATGCGAAGCTTGATGCCGAGTTGGCGCGTATTGCGAACAAAAGCGTCGATGTTACCGCGAATCTTGATCTCGATGATGGGATGGCCCGTAGAAGCCTCGACCGTTGGCGTAATGAGAGTGCCGAGATCAAGTTCAAGGCCGATGACTCCCAGGTTCGCCGTCTCGCTGCGAAATGGGATGACAAGCAGTTCACGGCGGATTACGTGCTGGACGCGCGTAAGACGATGCGCGAACTGGACAAGGTGCAGCGTGAGCTGACCAAAACGAACGCGAAGACCGACATGTACAAGGCGTGGGGCAAGAACCTTACGGGCGTCAAGGCGTATGAGGATGCCGTAAGGAAGAGCGCGTCACTGACCCGTAAACAGTCTCAACTGTTGACCGACGAAGTGTCGAAGCGGATTCGGACGATTCGTGGAATGCAGGACTCCTTGTTGAAGGACAGTCCTCTTGGCTCCGGCAACCTGTTGGATATGAAGGCTGCGAACGCTCAGGTTCGCAAACTCCGCACATTGTTGAAGCAGGTTGAGTCTAATCCCGCCAAGGTTTCCGTGGCGTTGAAGAACGAGGATTACGTCAAGACCATGAGCGGTCTTGAATCGGTCATCCGCAAGAAGGCGAAGGCGGCTGATGAGAACAGTCGCGTCAGCTTGTATTTGGATGGTGCCGACAGGCTCGAAGCTCGTTTGAAGGCGTTGGAGCATACAAGGCTTTCCATTCCAGCTGATATCAAGTTCGAGCAGGAGAGTCTTATCCGGCGTCTGCGTGAAACTGCGGAGAAGGTCAAGCTTAACCCGGATGCCAAGTATGAGGTCAATCTCGACTTGGATATGAGCCGTGCCGAGGAACGCATCAAGAAGTTCAAGGACAAGAACGACACCTTGGACATGGATGTGGATTTGGAGACCGCAGCCGCCCGCGCGCACCTCATGTATTTCACCCGACCTCGCACGATCGACATTTTCGCGGAGTTCAAAGGCACTGATTTCGGCAAGATCATGAAGGGCATGACCACTGGTGCCACGGGTATCCGTGGTGTTCAGAACCAGTGGCAGAAGCTCGTGAACGTGTTCGACAAGTTCGATGAGGTCGTGCCGAAGTGGAGCATGTGGGGCGCTATCTTCACGTCCGTTGGTGCGGGCGCGTTGAACTTGGCTCGTACCGCTGGCAGTGCTGGCGCGTCTCTTGTGACTATGAGCAAGGCGGCTTTGGCTGCTCCGGGCGCTTTGTTGGGTGTTTCCGCCGCTTTCGGTGCCGGTTATGTGGCTGTCAGTAATTACGCGGATTACGTTGATGTGGCGTCCACGAAGTTGGGTGGCTTGCAGAAGAAGCTGTCCGACTCGTTCTGGTCTGAGGCGAAACAGCCGGTCATCGACATGATGAACGCCTTGGGCGGCAACGGGTTCGTTGAGAACATGAACAATGTTGCCGCCGCCGAGGGCCATATCGCCGCCAATGCAGCGAAGATCGTCGCTCAAGGCGAATACGTGAACCGTGTCAACTCGATTCTGGGCAACACGGTCAAGGGCGTGAAGTCTTTAGACCCTGGCGTTCAGGATGTCACGAAGAGCGTCATCCGATTAGGCGACATGACCAGCTCGTATCTGCCGCGCATGGCTAACTATGTGAGCCGTAACGCTGTTGGAATGGCCCAGTGGGTAGATGAGGCGGAGAAGTCCGGCAAGGTCACTCAGGCTATGGAGAAGGCCATCGAACAGGGTGGCTATCTCATGTCCAGCGTGAAGTCCCTTGGCGGTATTCTCAAGGGCACGTTCGGCACGTTGGCCGAGGGCGAGAATGGTATCGAGAAGTTCAGCACCCAATTGCAGCGTGCCGACAAGGCTGTGAACGGTGTGAAGTTCCAGTCCACCATCAAGGCGTGGGCCGATGGTGCGAAGGACGCTTCGAGCCTGTTCCATGATTCGTTCCGTGAGATTGGCGATGCGGCTTATAGTCTTCGCGACACGACGAAGCAGGTGTTTGTCGACGCCGGTTCGATGGTTTCCACCGGTATCGGTTCCGTGAGCAGTATGCTTGGCAAGTCGAAGACCGGTATCGCTGATTTCAGCAATGGCGTGTCCGAAGGCTTCCAGAAGCTGTTCCGTTCGATTGATTCGGCCCAGCCGATGTTCGATAGTCTGCTGTCGATGGTTGGCGAATTGTCCGACACGTTCGGTGGAACGTTGGCGAACACGTTGAAGTCGGCTGCTCCGACGATCAAGGTGTTGGCTGAGGGCGCGTCCGCCGCGGCCAAGGCGTTCGGCAAGCTTCCCGCGCCGATTCAGGCCATGATTGGCATGTATGCGACGTTCGGCAAGGCTGGTCTCAGCGCCTACAATTCGTTGAAGCGTGGCATGTTGCAGAATATCGAAGCCACGTTGCAGTATCGGAAGACGTTGAGCCAGTTGGGTATCACGTCCGAGGAAACGTCCATCAGCATGCGTGAGCTGGTTCAGGCTATGGCTCGTTTGAAGTCTGGTCAGACGGCTGGCGTGTTGACTGGTGAGGCTTCCAGTATTCGTGAATTGGGTAGTGAGGCTGATAGGACTACCGCGAAGTTGAATCGTATGCATTCGGCTGAGCGTGGTTCTTCCACTGTCGAGTCTGGTGCTGTTGTCTCTTCGGGTTCTTCCACGATTCGCAGGACGGCTGAGGAGGCTGAGACGGCTTCCCGTAAGGTTGGCCTGTTCAGGAATGCGTGGAGTGGTGTGGTTGACTTCCTTGGTGGGCCTGTTGGCATCGCCATCGGTGGCGTGACCACTGCGTTGAGTCTGGCGGGCAGTGCGATCAGCTCGTACAATGACGCCGCCGCGCACACGCAATCGGTGAACCGGACCGTCGCCGACTCGTTCAAGAATGTTCAAAGCGGCACGGCGGACGCTTCAACGGCTGTTTCCAAAGCCAAGAAGACCGTCTCGAAGAATTGGACCGACAAGGATTACGGTTGGAAGCTTCCTGGTGGCAATGCCATCGAAAAGCTTTTTAGCGGTGTCACAAAGTCGATAAGTCCGTTCAAGAACGCCTCCGATGCGGCCGATGCTCTTGGCATCAGCGTCAAACAATTGAATTCCGCCGCGACCGGAACGAACGACGCCTATAACAAGATGCATAAGAAGCTTGAGGCCATCAAAAACGACCAGCAGTGGGTTATGGGCGCGAACGGCCAGATGGTGAACGCCAACGAACAGCAGGCCGAAGCCGCCGAACGTCTGCTTGGCGTGCTTGAGGACTCCCACACCGAATGGGTAAAGGGCATGAAGGTGGCGTCCGACTGGATTGGCAGCGCCGATAGCGTCGCCAACGTTTCAGCGTTGGCCGCCGACAAGCTCAGCCTGCTGTCCGAATCCCTCGCCGCCAACAATTACGAACTGGAAGGCAACAGCAAAAACGCCCAAGCCAACCGCAAGATGATGTCCGATTACGCAGACAGCGCTTTACTGGCCGCAAAGAACATCATCTACGCGGGCAACGGCAGCGCCGAAGCGAACCAGAAAGCCAAGAACGCCGTCTATTCCGCACGTCAGGAAATCATTCAGATGGCCGAACAATGCGGCATGTCAGCCGAAGCCGCCGCCGCACTCGCCGACCAGATGGGTCTTATTCCGGATAACGTGTCCACGAAGTTCGATCTGACGAACATGGATTCGGTGAAGGCTCAGGTTCAGGATTATATCGACCAGCTTGAGTTAACCACAAGTCAGAAGGAAATCATTCTTAATCTCGTCCAACAGGGCGATATAACGAGTTTCGACCAGTTGGCTGGCGCTGTGAAGGCGCTCATGGGTGGTGCGAGCAAGAAGGATTTGGTTATTCTTCTTGCGGCTCAGGATTACGCGTCGGATAAGATCAAGAACGCCACGGCTTTGGCGAAGGCTTTTGGTTTGACCGATGCCGATATCAAGATTCTTGCGACAGACGAAGCTGGACCGAAGCTCGATGAAGTCAAGCAGAAGTTGAAGGATAGTGGTCTGACCGATAAGCAGATTCAAATTCTGATTGACGCTTTGGATCAGACGCAATCCGGCACGGATAGCGCGAAGAAGAACCTGTACACTATCGAGCAGACGCCTGTTACCGCGTCCATCACCGCAACGGATAACACGCAAGCGGGTGTGGCTAGCGCGCAGTCCTCTGTGAATAGCGTGAAGCAGACCACCCCTCCCGTGATTGATGCGACGGATAGGGCGAGTATCATAGCCCAGCTTGCCAAAGGCAATATCGAGGCTGTCCCTCGTAATTGGCCTACGCTTCTTGCGGGTCTTGGCAATACCGCGTCGGTAGCTGTTAACGCGAAGAATCAGATTATTGGCGTGCCGAAGCAGTGGGGTAGCCGTCTTGACGCTTCCACTACCGGTTATGATGCCGTCGCAGGTCTCGCTGGACAGTGGAACAGCATCAAAAGCAAGATCGTGAGGCTTGATGCGTCCGTTGTCGCCAAAGGCATGGCGAATGTAGGACATGCCACTGGTGGTCGTGTTTATGGCCCTGGTACTGGCACGTCTGATTCTATTCCCGCGTGGTTGTCGAATGGTGAGGCTGTGTTGAAGGCGTCTTCGTTGAAGAAACTGGATGCCAAGTATGGGCCGGGTTTCTTTAACACGTTGAATGCGACTGGTGATGTTCCTGCCGGTTCGAGGATTGCCAAACCGTCCAGTACTGCTTTGGAGTATCGGCGTCAATCCTTGGCGTATGCGTCTGGTGGGCGTGTACGGCAACAGTCCGGCATGTTCGAGGTTAACGTTCAGGTTCCTGATTCGAGTCGTGAACTGGTGTCCGCCGTGAATGATCTGCGTCGTGAGGTTGCGGGCTTCCGTGATGGTATCGGCGGTGAGATCAGTCGTAACAGCAGTCCTTGGCCGAGCAAGCGTGATTTCGTCCGTGATGTATTGGAGGCCAGTCGTGGCAGGTGAGCTTGCGTATGTGAGTGGTCTGACCGGTAAACGGTTCGACGTATCGGATTATGAGACCGTTGATTTCGAGGGCGCGTTGGAGTTACGTGGCCGTGAATGGGATTACACGGTGCGTAACGGCGGGTTGACCGGCGTTTCGAGGAAACGTCGGGAGGTTTCCGTTGACGTGCATTATGGTGATGCGGCGGCGTTCGACTCGTTCATGCGGGCTGTTGACGCTGATCTGGCCGTAGGCAAGCCGGGACGGTTGGAAGCGGTGAATGGTGCGGGGGAGGTTTGGACTCAATCGTGTTATGCGGTGAAGTCCGAGGCTTCCTCGCATCCTGGTTCCTCCGACCCGGTGTGCGCGCTTTCGTTCGTCTTGTTGGATGGCGTATGGCGGCATAATGCCGATACCGTGTCGTATCAGCCTGTGTCCAGGTCTGCCGCGTCTGGCTTGGATTTGCCGACTGACATGGGTTATGATCTGGCTGTTTCGCGTCCGTCATGCATGGTGTCTAATCGTATGCGTGTTCCGATGCCGTTTCGTCTGGTCATATATGGGGCTGTGTCGAATCCGTCGTTGACGATTGGTGGGAACGTGTACCGGTTGAATGGTGATGTTCCCGCTGGCGCTTACGTGAGGGTTGACTCGTTGAAGAAGTCGATCATGCTGCATGGTGCGGATGGTTCTCTGCGGAACGTGTTTTCGTGGGGTGTGCGCGGTTCCGGTTTGAATCGTGGACAGTATGTTTTCCAACCTATTCCAGCTGGTTCGAGCGTGGTTGAGTTGGGTTCCGGTTTCGGTTTTGATCTGACGGTCGTCGAGGAGAATGGGGACCCGACTTGGTTGATTTGATTTGCGCCGACGAGAATGGCGTGCCGTTCCATGCGGTTTCGGATTGCTTGTTTGATTGCGCGTGGGGGTCTGGTGAGAATGATTTCGAACTGACGTTGTATGACGGTACCGTGTTGCCAGACCGTGGTCTTGTCTATGTGGATGGGACCGAGGTTGGCGGCATCGTCGATCATATGAAGGACGAACTGTCGGATGGCGTGAGTGTGGTCACGTATTCCGGTCGGAGTTGGCATGGCATGTTGGCCGGTAAGGTGTTGCAGCCTGATTCGGGGCAGGATTATCTGAAGGTGTCCGGCCCCGTGAATCAGGTGTTGTCGAACCTGTTGGCCCGTATTGGCTTGTCTGACGTGTTCAAGGTTCGCGCGGATTCCACGAAGACGATTCCAACGTTCCAGTTCGACCGGTATTGCACCGCGTATGACGGCATCCGCAGGATGCTGGCGGCGAATGATCTGAAACTCATGTTTCAGGAGGTTGACGGCACGGTATGGATGTATGCCCAGCCGATTGTCGCCCATGATGATACGGTCGATTCCGATCTGGTTGATTTTTCCATCACGAAGGATTACCGGCGCACCAACCATATGATCGGCTTGGGCAAGGGTGATTTGAGGAATCGTCTGGTCGTCCACTATTATGCGGATGATTCCGGCAAGGTGTCCAATACTCGCACGTTCGGTGGCCGTGACGAAATCGCCGCAGTCTATGATTATTCGTCCGCCGAGAAGGACGAGTTGGACAAGCAGACGAAGAAGCAGTTGCAGGATTTGCAGGGCGCTGGCGCTGTCGATGTGACCGTGCATGACGGCTTGTCTTTGGATGTTGGCGATAGGGTCGCGGGCTGCGATCATGTGACTGGTCTGACGGTTACTGCCGTCGTGTTGAAGAAGATCGTGAAACTGTCTGGCGGCTTGCTGTCCGTATCGTATGAGGTTGGCGACGCTGCTTCCTCGAAGACGGAATATTCGAATTACACGAGTTCGTCTTCCTCTTCGGGTTCGACTAGTGGTGTGAGTCTTACCGCTGGACGTGGCTTGTCGATTTCCGGCAGCACGATCAACGCGGAAGTGGATTCGGATGATTTGAATGCCGTGAAGCAGGTTGCGGAGGCGGCGAACAAGACCGCTTCCGATTTTGCGGCGCAGATTGGCGCGGCGAACAAGACCGCCGAGAATGCGAAGTCGATTGCGGCTGATGCGAAGAGTGTGGCCGACAGTGCCAAATCGGGCATGATGACCGATAGTGAACGGTCGAAGCTCGCTTCGGTCGAACGGGGCGCGAACGCCTACGCGTTGCCGAAGGCGTCCACGGACGTGCTGGGTGGCGTGAAGGTGGACGGCAGCACGATAGTCTCCGTTGACGGTGTGATCAGCGCGCATGTCGGCGACGGCGCTTCCGGGAGGGTCGTGTTCCCAATCGGATACGTGGTCCAGAACACGACGGGCATCGACCCCTCCGTGGATTTCGGCGGCACGTGGAGGCAGTTGCCTTCGCTTGGTTGTTTCACTTTTGAAAGGATTGGATAGTGAAGTCTGACGGTTACTCGAAGTACGTGTGCGACAAGTGCGGTAAGACCGCTTATGTCGCCGCTGGTGACACGGAGGCGCGTGAATGGTTCACCGTGCGCCGCTATTCGGCTGGCAAGGCGACCCGCATCGCGGATGATGTGGCACCTGACATTTACGAATTGTGCTCCCAGTGCAATGCGTCTTTCATGGCGTTCATGCAGAAGGACGACGCTTCTTTTGAAGCATGGTTGAAGGAGGCTGAACAGTGACCATCGAACTTGTTGACGGCAAAGCCGGAGTCGCGCACATCTCGAGCGAGGACAAGGCGATCATCCATCAGGCCAAGTTTTCGAAGTCCGACGTGGTGTTCGACTGGGGCGACGCGTTCAAGTGTTCGATGAGTTCGCCCAACAGGGCGACGATCGGCACCGGCTGCGCGTCGATTCAAGGCTTGGACTGGCATATCACGGCGGCGGAATCCGTGACGATCTCCAACGGGTCGCAGGGCGTGAAACGCAATGACATCATCTGCGCGCATTACCATCGAGATTCCAAGACCGGTAATGAGCTGGTGGAATTGACCGTGTTGAAGGGCACGCCGAACGCGACGACTGCCGCCGACCCGACCATTCCGTCAAGGAAGATACTGTCCGGCGCGGTTGACGCGTACATGCCGTTGTGGCGTATCCCATTGGACGGCATCACGGTCGGCACGCCGGTACGCCTGTTCACGCCGAAGGGGGCTTTGTGGGATTCCGTAACCCTCTATAATGCCGATGGTTTCGTTGTCATCAAAGCCGGAATATTGATGCTCGTGAAGTTTATCGGCGCGATAGGGGTCGGAAGCTGGGATGCGAAACAGTGCAAGTATGTTCTGCCGGAAGCGTATAGGCCGCCAATCGAGGTCAACAGCATGTGCTGCGTCACGAATGGCCAGACCGCGCGAATGCTTATCGTACAGGCCAACGGTATCATCCGGGTAGCCAACATGGGATCGACTGGTAGCAGCCAAGGTTGCGTCGGAACTGTCGTATACCCAATCTGCTAGCTTTCCGTAACCCTCACCAAGACGAACACTAACTGGAAAGTGGATTACCGTACCGCGCTGGTCGGCAAGATGCTGATAGTCGCATTCCACGCCACACGCCTCAACTCCGACTGGAATGCTGCGAAGGAGTGGGAGATATCCCAGCTTTTCACGCTACCAACCGGCTTGGAGGCGGCTTTCGAGGTGCATTGCGCCGCCGTGTCCAATTCCAGCGTCGGGCTGCATGGCGTCGAAGTGCAGACCGCGGGCAACGCCATCGCCCTCCGCTCGTCGGAGAAGATGACGATCGGCAAGGGCGGATGGGTCGAGGGATGCATCACGGTGCCGCTCGCCTAGGCGAATGTCACGCCATCTGGCACGGGGATAATCTTCGAGAAGCATTGGATGACATCGTTTGGCCCTACACCGCCGATGAGGACCACCGACCCATCCGTGTTCCAAGTCGCCTGTTTTCCGTACGCGATGCCTGACACGTTCGCGATGCACCCCAAACTGACCGCTTTGGAGGGTTTCACACCCGATTTGAACATCCAGACAGTGAAGTTGCCGACGTTCACGGAGCTTCGGAACGAGGACAGGTCCACGAAAATCAGACCATCCCTGACCTTGATGGTGTTCGAAGCGCCGTAAGGCGCCGGAACGAACGAGACGGTGGACTGCCATTGCAATTGGCACGTCTGGGTTACGGAAAGCTACTGTGCTGTTATCCAGCAGCCGTGCGCCGTGGAGTAGGCGGATTTCGGGTCGCCAAGCATCTGCACCTTCCCGTCACGCGTGACAAGCAGGCTGAAACCGCAGGACGGGAACGCGATGATGCTCTGATCGGCGAGTGGGCGGAACGCTTCAGGGATGGTCTCAACCGCCATCGCGTAGTTCTGCACTCCGCTGCCGGTGAACTTGACGTTGCCGTTGACCGTGACTGTGCGTCCGACCCGACACAGCGTGAGGCTGTTGTTCGTATACTGCGGTTTCCACTGTTGGGTTACGGAAAGCTATTCAGCAGGTCAACACCAGTCGTTGCCATGCTCGCTGCATGTCCTTGAGGACGCTCAGATCAGGCTTCAAATAATACCTTGCGGTGGTCTGGATGTCGGAATGGCCGAGCTGTCGTGCGACCACGCTGATGTCGGTGCCCGCCTTGATTGCCAGCGTGCCGAACGTGTGACGCAGATTGCGTGGCGGGACAGAGGGTAGTTTCATTCGCTGGCACCATGACTTGTAACGGTTAGCGACTTGGTTCGCGTTCAGATTGCCGACCAGTCTGCCGGTCTTCGTGCCGTGCCGTAGTTCCGCCAACCGTTTGACGGCAAATCGCGGCAACGCCACGGTTCGACGGCTCAAATCGGTCTTCGGCTCGGTGACCGTCTCATGTCCTGCGACCCACTGCACGGAACGTTTGACTGTTACCGTGCCACGCCGCAGGTCAAGGTCAGACCATTCGATGCCGACCGACTCGCAACGGCGCAAACCGGCGCATACCGACACCAACAGCCATGCTTCGAGCGGATGCCCGTAGAAGCCTTTCAACAGCTTGCGCACCTCCTGCGCCGACAACACTCGCGGCTCATAGTGACGTAGGCGGGGGAGTCTGATTTCCCTTCTGGTCACATCATTGTCCGTCATGCCGCGCCGGAACGCGAGCCTGAGAATCGCACGGAACACGGCCCATGCTTTTCGCGCCGCTCCCGGCTTGTCGAAGGAGTCCAACCATGATTCGATGTCCGCCACCGTGATCGAGTCCAGGTCTTTTCCGCTCCATTGTGGGAGGATATGACGGTTCAGGGCGCTTTCATATCCCACTAGAGTGCATTCGCGGAGTTTCGCGCATGAGGGTTTCCAAACAGTGGATGCGAATGCGCCGAAAAGCATTGGTTCCTTCCCGATTATTGTTGAATAATCCCACACATTGTCGTGTTGCCGTTGGCCTGACATGCGTGTGGGTTTCTTATTGTTTCACATCCATGATTCTCCGTTCATGTTTTTAAACCCGTCGATTTCGACGGGTTTTGTTTTTAACGCTTCTTTTAAGGAGGATGTTTTGACTCAGATCAAATTAGATTTCGGCCATCCGAGTGCGGATGGTATCGCGGATTTGGCGGGTGAGACGGTTCACGTCGTTCCGACGAGCCGTTTCAACAGCGGTAAGCGCATCGTGGTGCGTGACTCGTTCGAGGTGAAATTGGACGCGCGTGGCACCGCGACCATTACGGTGCCGCCGACCGATAACACTTTCGCCTACGAGGTGACCATCGGCGATAGCGCCGATTCCTGGCGGTTCGTTCGAGTCGTGCAGGTGCCTGATTCGGCCAACGCGTTGAATTTCGCTGATTTGGTCGAAGTTGATTCGGCCACGTTGACTCCGGTCAATACCGGCAATCCGTTGGCTGATATCGACCAGTCCGATGTGGATTGGGCTGTGTCCGCGATCAATGCCTGAGTTTTTTAAAGGAGGTTTGTTTTGGCTAATCCTGATAAGCTTTTGCGTGTGCGTGATTACGTTCGTTTGGAGCGTGCACAGAAGGCCGGTGCCGTGGATGGTACCAAGTTCGCTTATGACACTGCGAAGAAGGTCGTGTCGAACGTGCGCGAGTATTTCGCGGCGCATCGTGATGGGCGCACGTATGGCGTGCGTTTCCCCCTGTATTCGTTCTCTAATTCGCCGGATGGCGTGAAGGTCGGCGACAATGCCGGTCTGACCGTGGTGCCGTCCACGAATTATCGTGCTGGCCGTGACGATTACGCCGGACTGAGCGCGTTCCGCGTGTTCGACGCTAACGTGGCCGTGTCCGATGATGGCACGCCGGTCGTGAAGGCCATCAAGGGCTTGGCTGGCAATTACGTGAAGGACGGGTCGAATGGCGACGTGTTCGTCATCACGACTCCGGGCTTCTACAGGTTCGAGTTCGACACGAACTATCTCACCATCTGGTATTCCGACACTCAGTACGACGGTTATTCTCCGATGCCAGGCGCGTTGCTGCCGGACGGCTCTCTCCGTCCGTGCATGGCGTATGCGAAGTATCAGCTGTCCAATTACGGCGGCAAGGCCGCGTCCGTCTCAGGTCAGATTCTGGCCTCCATGAGCGAACAGGGCTCCGTGGCCGTGCCAACCAGCAAGGGCAAGGGCTATAGCGGAAAGACTTCCGCCGACACGTTCTACACCCAGTTGATGTACTTGTTGAAGTACGCGACCAGGGACATCGAAAGGTATCTCGGCGGTGATTTCAACGGTTCCGGTCAGGTCAACGTCAGCAAGGCCGAGTCGAACGTGACCCGCGCTTTGGTGAAGGCCACGGACGCGGCAAGCATCGACCTCGGCTCCTACGTCAGCATTGGTACGGGCACCGACCGTGGCGACAATAAGACCGGTGAGGCCGCGGCATACCGCAAGGTCATCAGCAAGACCAGCGTGGACTCGGCAACCACCGCGATCAACGTGTCCGGCGCGGCCTTCACGACCACGACCGCCATGCATGTGACCCAGATGCCGTATCTGACCGGCGCTACCGATGGCGTGCTCGGCAATGACGGCATTCCGCGCGAGGACGTGTCCAAGACGCGCCAGCCGGTCAAATTGCAGGGCATCGAACTGTTCGCCGGAGTCTACGAGACCGAAGGCGACATCATCCTCAAAAACGTCAAAGATTCCGACACTTCCGGTCATACCGAGGTGTGGAAGGTGTTCGACACCACGAAGGCGAGCGGCACCGCCATCACCGCCGACTACGTGCATGTGGGCGACTATCCCGCCGTAACCGACAAGACCGACAACCAGTGGCAGTGGCAGACCGACTTCGTTGAGAAGCACGGATTCCTGCTCCCGACCGGCGTGGGTGCGACAAGCACCAGTGGTCTGACGGACGCTTTCATCATCAACCCGATCAGCGCTCCGGGCCTGCACGAGTTGCTGCGCGGTGGCGATCTCTGGAACGGTTCGCACTGCGGGTTGTTTTACGCGAATGGCGTGGACGTTTTGTCGAATGCTTGGTGGATCTTCGGCGGTCGCCTATCCGTTCTTGGCCGCACGCACGCCTAGTGCGGGCGGTTGGGGGTGAGCGTCAGCGAGGGGGCGAAAGCCCCCTCTACTCCCATCGGATATAACTATCGGTAATGATTCTTAGGGATTCGTGACGGTTTCGCCGGGTTCCTCTGCCTCTTGCAGCGCGGTGGCAATCTCAGGAACGGTTCGCACTGCGGGTTGTTCAACGCGAATGGCAGGAACGATTTGTCGAATGCTAGGTGGAACTACGGCGGTCGCCAATAGGGTATCTCTTAATTTTCCGTCACGACTACCCTCCGCTTTCGGGGATATGCGAGAGGGCTTGCCTCGGCCATGCCGAAAATCAGATCAAGAACGCGGCTGGTAGCACATTGCGAACGCCGCCAACATTCCCCCTATAGCTTTATATGAAAACATACTGCAAACACAGTCGTATCATCGAACCCGGGTTCGTGCGCGACTGCATCGAGAAATTCCTGAAAGGCAAGAAGTCGCGGCGTGACGTGAATGATTTCCTCCGCCGCCACCCGGACTTGGATTTGCTTTCACGGCAGATCGCCGACGAGATACGACGCGGTGAATATAAGTTCGCTCCCATCCGCTATTTCCGCCGCGTGGAGCCGATTTCAGGCAAGATACGCACCATCGGACGTGAGAGCATCCGCCATCAGATATACGATTATGTCGCCGGTCAGGCGTTGATGCCGATGCTCCGCGCGAAGGTAGGCAGATGGCAGACGGCGAGCATACCGAATCGCGGCATAGCCGATGCTCGTCGCGCGATCAAGAAATGGGTGCGCGAACCATCCAGCAGGGTGTTCGTGAAACTGGACGTGCGTAAATGCTATCCGTCGATAAGCCGTGAGGTGTTGAAAAGGCTGCTCGCACGCGACGTGGGGGATAGGCGGCTGCTTGATTTGACCTTCCATCTCATCGACCAGTATGCGGGCGATGATGGTTTGAACATCGGCTCGTATTTGAGCCAATGGCTCGCCAATTATTATCTGAGCTGCGCATACCACTATTGTGAACGGCATCTCTCAAAGGAGCGCGTGAACCGCAGGACGGGCGAGATAACCACGAGACGGCTCGTGACGCACGTGCTCTTCTATATGGATGACATTCTCTTGGTGGGAAGGAGCAAGCGTGACCTGACCATAGCCGTCAGACGCATCCGCGCCTACCTGCGAGACATGCTCAGATTGGAGATTCATCCGACGTGGAATGTGAAGCACATCGGAGTGGACCCTATCGACATGGTGGGCTTCACCTTCTACCCAGACCATACCGGCGTGCGTGCCGGTATATTCCTCCGCGCCCAACGCGCGTTCCGCCGCTACAAGCGGCATCCATCAAGTCTTCGGATCGCATACCGTTGCGCCAGCTACTACGGCTGGCTCAAAAACAGCGATTGCATTCTTTATCGGCGCCGACATGGCGTCGATCAAATCGTCCGCCGCGCCAGAAACACCGTCGCGGCCAGTCGAAAGGATAACAGATGATTCAAAACGTGTCTTCAGCCACACCGTTGGATGCGCTGGACTACCATCTCCGCGAGGATGGATTGGCCGATATTCGCATCCGCCGCAACATCAAACCAGTCACCCATCAGTCCACCGACAATCAGCCGGAATACACGGAGTACACGGCGGTCGAATCGTATCAGGTGCTTCCGCTCTTGGAGCAGGAGGTTATTGAACAGGCCGATGCCTTGTTCGAGGGTGATACGACCAGTTCCAAGCCTGTGCTCGACCGGGTTGCCGCATTGGAACAGGCGAGTCTGGACAATGCGCAACTGTTGGCCGACCTGATGACCGGCGACGATGATGATACGGATTCCACTGACGATTCCGCCGATTCCACCACCGTCGATGACGGCGGTTCCAATGCCGATGATAAGAACGCTGCCGACGATTCCGCCGACAACAAGGATAAGGAGTGAGAACAATGGTTAGATTCAATCATGCCGCAGCGGTCCGCATGTACACCCGTCTGGTCAAGGCCGGACGCAAGACGCTGGACGAAGTACCGGAGGAATACCGCGCGGAGGTGCAGCAGAACCTTCTCGACCCGTGGTTCTGACGTAAGAAGGCATAGGTGAATCAGGAAGCAATCACCATCATCGTCGCCATCATCGGTTCCGGTGGGTTCGGAGCGCTCGTTCCATGGGTGCTCAACAGAATCGACAACAGGCGCGACCCGTTGCACGAGGGCGTGAAGGAGCTGCTGTTCTGCAAGCTTGAACTGTTGCATCGGCAGATGGTGGACAACGGCGGCGTATGCACCGTCGAGACGAAACGGACCGCTGAACGCATTTATCGCGCCTACAGCGGTCTGGGAGGCAATGGCGTCGGCACGGAAATGCGCAACGACATCCTCGACGCGCACATACATGAGGACAGGAATTGACGCGCCTCATGATCGCGGGCGGCACCTACCTGCTGCTGCTCGCCTTGTTGCTCGTCTTCAATCATGGCGCGCACAGGCATTGATTTTCACACTTCAAAGCCATCCCATTTCGGGATGGCTTTTCTATTTGCTCCTTGACTTGGGGGCGGGAAGGAGAGGATGTGGGCATCCTCAACAACAAAGGCAAGCCGAAGCACAAGCGTCTGCGTCGGCATATCGGCAAGCCGTTGACCGCGTTGGCGGCGGTGCTGTGCGTCGCTGTCGCGCCGGTCGCCAGCGCGAATATGAACGTCATCGACGTGAGTGGATGGCAGTCCGCCGACGTGACGCGCGTGGTGGACGCGGACGCGGCCATCGTGAAGATTACGGAGGGTGGCGGCTACGTGAATCCGTCTTGGCGAAGCCAGACCGATTGGGCGCGTCAGACCGGCAAGGCTTGCGGCGGCTACCATTACGCGGACGGCGGCAACGTCACCGCCGAGGTGAACCATTATCTCAACCAGTTCAACGGTTATGTGGGCCAGTGCGTGCTCGCGTTGGACTGGGAGTCCAACGGCAACGCAGCTTGGGGTAACGGCGACTGGGTGCGCCAGTGGGTGAACCAGGTGTATTCGCGTACCAAGGTCTGGCCGATCGTGTACGTGCAGGATTCCGCCGTATATCAGATTCCGTCCGACGTGCGCGCCCATTGCATGCTGTGGAAGGCGCAGTACGCAAGCATGAACGCGACCGGTTGGCAGTCCACTCCGTGGAACGCCGGCAGCAAGGGCGAGGGCATGGTGCAGTATGCGTCCACCGGTTATCTGAACGGTGTCGGCCCTCTCGACCTTAACTTGTTCTTCGGTGAGCGTGACGCTTGGCAGAAGATCGCGAACGGCGATCGAGGCAAGACGAATGCCGAGGTGAGGCATGATCCGGTCAGGCCGCAGGTCACTGCCACGCCGGACTACAATGACATGGCCACGAAGGTCATTCGCGGCGTGTACGGCAACGGCAATGAGCGCCGTCAGGCTCTTGGCGGTGCCTATGACACGGTGATGGCGATTGTGAACCAGCGTCTTGGCGGTTCTGGCGGCGCATCGTCCGCCGTGAATTGCGGCAGCGTGTGCGTGACCGTCCGTTACGGCGACACGCTCAGCAGCATCGCGGCACGTAATGGCGGTTCGTGGAACCAGTACACGGGATACCGTTCCGGCAATCCGAACGTCATCTACGCTGGCGAGACCGTCTGCCGTCGCACCGGCGCGGCCAGTACGTCCACGGTCGCCACCGGTGGACGGTACGTGGTGCGTTCCGGCGACACCCTCAGCGGCATCGCCGCATATTACGGAGTCAACATGTACAGCATCCACGGGTACCGTTCCGGCAATCCGGCGTTGATCTATCCGGGCGAAACCCTCTACTGGTGATTGGAGTAACTATGGTCGATGAAGTCAAGGAGACTCAGAATGACGGCGAAAAGCCGCAGGAAGAAACAGGCGAGGAAAACAACTACATCCTGCCGGACGAAGCGTACAAGGTGCTGAAGTGGTTGGCGCTTATCGCGTTGCCCGCTTTGGCTGTGTTCGTGCATGTGGTCGGCCCAGCATGGAACCTTCCATGCGTTGACCAGATCGTGACCACGTTGAACGCTCTGGCCGTCTTGGTTGGCGCTTTGATTGGCGTCAGCGAGTTGAAGGCAAAGTATTCCGAGTAGAAACCTTTCATTTCTCTAACATGATGTTAGAGAAGTGTAAGAATACTATGCCCAACTAGTACGCGTCCTGTACAAGTTGCCCCTCTCTCAGCATCATGCTGGGGGAGGGGCTTTTCTGCGTTTTAGGGCTTCTATTCTGCGGTTCGATTGGCTCTATCGCCATCACCAAAGTCTATTTGTTGGCCCATTTGGTCGTAATAGCGGTTTTGATACATGTTGCAAAACTTTTCCCTGATGTGATCCACCACAGTTTGCACCGCCGTATGTTTCTCAATGTCCAACTGCTGTTCGGTGATGGTTATCTTCTTTGGGAACTCGTCTTCTGGATGCCAGGTATCGTAACCGGCTCCGTTTATCACCATTCTGGGTGCGTTGAATACGAACCCATATCGTTCTACGAGTTTCAACGCTTCATCGAATCCTCGACCGTATCCTTCCCTATACGAAACTACATCAAGCTCATGCGGCATTTACGACACCTTTCTGTTCGATCTGCTTCAAGTCTAATGCGGAGTTCATCGTTTCCATTGCGGCCAACCGTTCTTTCAATCCGGCATGACGGTAGTGTTCGACCATCAGACGGCTGGAATGGCCCACGATTTCCTCGACCAGTCCGACATCCACGCCCATTGACATGAGGATGGTAACAACGGTATGACGGGTTTCGTGACGGCTCCTATGCTCCGCATTGGGTACTCCCGCCGCCTCCAACAGTTTGCGGAACTGTTCGATATCCTCTTCCGGCTCGATAGGGGAGCCGTCATCATGACGGAACAGGAGTCCATGCGGGTTCGGTATTTCAGCGGTATCCACCAAGTATGCTTCGAGTGTCTGCGCCAATGCTGGAATGATTGGCACTTTCCTTCCACGCTTCGATTTCGGCGGGGTGAGACACCAGCGGCCTTGCAACTCGATCATGTCGAAGCCGTCTGGAATACGCCACCTCCATTGCGGACATGCGGCACCACGCTTGTATCCGCACGGGTACACGCCTTTACGGTCTGGTTCGCCGCAACCGTGCTCCTTCTTCAACTCCTCCAGTTTCCAGTTGACGGTGTATTCGCCGTAGGGGATGCCGTTTGCCGTGGTGGTCAGTTCGAGGTCTTGGAGTGATGCGCCCAAGATTTCGCCGGGGCGCATGCCGGTGCATAGTCTGAACCATTCCCTCGCGCCGTTCCGTATGCCTAGTTCGTTGGCGGCTTGGAGGATGCGTTTGGCTTCATCGTCGGTGAATGCGGTACGCTCGTGGGCTTCGTTCTTGCGTTCGTCGGCAAGACTGATGTCCTTGTCCTTCGGAGTGGGAACGCCACCCATCGGATTCGTGGGAAGAATCCTATCCGCTACGGCGGCATTGCAAATCTGGTTCAACGTGGTGTGCGTCTGGCGGCGGAGGCTGAGACTGGCCTTCACGTGCATTTTCTTGCCATCGATGGTCTTCGCGACGGTAAGGCCATTTACGATGCGGTCGCAGACTGCGGCGTTCAGGTTCGACATTTTCTGCGAATGGTATGGGCGTAGATGCTTGCGGACGATGGTTCGATAGTTGGCGAAAGTCTTCGGGTCTGCATCCCTCTGCCGTCGTTCCAACCATTGTTCCGCATATGCGCCCAACGTGACTGACGTGTTGCTGGTGCTGCCGAATTTGGCTCGCTCTTGGAGCAGTTCGGTCAGACGCCGGTTCGCGTCGGCGTACTTCTTGCAGCTGTAGGTCTTCCCGTCGATTTTGAACTCGAAGCTGGGGTATGCCTTGATTGTGCCATCGGCCAGCTTCTTTTTCCGTTCGACTTTGTATGGGTAGACGATGCCGTTTCTTGCTTTGCGTGCCATGATTACCTCCTTGCTTCCATATTCTCAGACATTCTCAGACTTCCATTTGACCTTCACTTGCGAGTCAAGTGACCCTCAAGTGAGGTTAAACCGTTGGAATGAAGCCGTTTTGCCCAATCGTTCCAAGGGGTATTCTATCAAACTCTCTAACTGTTAATCGGACGGTCACTGGTTCAAGCCCAGTCGCAGGAGCCATTTGAAAGC
>OEFA01000109.1_pt1 | contig 34318 bp, 26 predicted proteins | sample 1495601 | NCBI WGS metagenome assembly OEFA01 (sample SAMN02324081, study PRJEB22366) | human gut metagenome | biome: human | place: Canada: Ontario | collected 2010-10
TTGCCGAATTCTTCAGTCATTTTTCGTAATATTGCATTTGCCTTTGGACTCTACCTATCTTATATCAAAAGTTTCCATAAAGGAAATTTAGGAAAGATAAGGGCAGGAGTGTCGCATATTTTGTGTAACTTTGCTGATTGCAAGGTATGCCATTGCCGCAACGCGCTGCAATGGGCATTAAAAAACAAATAACGAGACACAAAAGCACGAGACAAAAAAATGAAACGCATACTGACCACGCTTTTTTTCGTAGTAGTCGTCGCCGGAGCGATTTCGGCGCAGACCGTTACGGCCGTTACGACGGCAGCCGGCACGCTTCAGTCCGTACTCACGACCGCGCCTGACAAGGTTGTCGCCCTCGTAGTGCAGGGTCCGGTGGATGCCGGTGACTTGGAATTTATAAACACCAAGATGACATCGCTGGAAAGCCTTGACCTCAAAGGCGCAACCATAGAGGCATACTATGGAGCCGGCCATGCCATCAACGGCGTGCAGCGCTATGACGCCAATTACTTGCCCGAGATGATTTTTGCCGGGCTGCGGGCCAAGACTCTCACGCTGCCGTTGACAGCCAAGCTGCGCATAGGCGAGGGTGCCTTTGTGGGAGCATCGCTCACTGCCGTGACCATTCCGGAGAATGTAGGCGAGGTGGGTGACGGCGCTTTTGCCGGATGCCGGGCGCTGAAGTCTGTGACCGTAAAGGCTAATACAGGATCGGGTTCGGACATCTTTGCCAACTGTACGGCCCTGGCTACGGCCGACATCTCGGCTATGACAGAAGTACCCGTGCGTATGTTTGACGGCTGCTCCTCGTTGTCTTCCGTGATTGTCAATCCGAGCTGTATCTCCATAGGCACGGCCGCATTCCGTGGATGCAAGGCTCTGAAGTCCTTCGATTTTGCTTCGACGCTGACATCTTTGCAGCCCTCCGCCTTCGAATGCTCGGGCTTACAGAAGATAGATATGACGGCAAGTCATGATATTTTTGCCGTAGGACAATATGCTTTTGCCAATTGCAGCAGCCTGACCGAGGCATTGTTCGCGGACAATATTGTGAATATATCCGAAGGCGCACTTTTCAATTGTGATAAGCTGACTTCTATTCATTTGCCCGGCTCCCTTACCGGTTTTGGTAACGCCATGCTGTCCAATACAGCTATAGCCGGGAAAATAGAAATGCCGAGAATGTCGATGACCATAGGCGACTACGCTCTGACCGGAGCCGCCGCCGTTTCGGAAATTGACATTCCCGCATCGGTATTCTACATCGGCAATGAAGCCATGTCCGGCATGTCCGGTCTGAAACGTATCAATGTCTCCAAACATCAAGCTATTCCGTCAATCGGCATGGACGTATGGTCAGACGTAGACCAGCCCAAAGTGACGTTGATAGTGGCCGACAGCATGTACGGCGAATTCAAGGCTGCCGAGCAGTGGAAAGAATTTGACATCGTGATGATAAGCGGCACTGACGATATCGCGTCCGAATCCGCGGGTGTGTCTGTCAAGGGCCGCTTCGAAGGTATGGATCTGCATGTCGTGGCCACCGGAGTTCCGATGAAACGTGTCGAACTGTATGATGTTTCGGGAGCATTGCTGACGGCTGTCGACACTTCCGAAAACGAAATTGTCATTCCGACAGCGGCGTATACGACGCGCGTATATGTTGCTAATGTCATTTTGGCCAACGGAAGCCGCGCGGCAGTCAAGTTGATGCGTTGACGGCGGCACGCGTATGCCGTCGTATGCCGCAAGAGCGTTCAGGCACGAATGCGACGCTGCAGGCGATGCATTCTAACAGATCGAAAGAGTATTAAATATGGGAAAGAACAAGTTGCGCAAGTTTGCCGAAATGGAGACTATTCCCTTTGTCTTCCAATATCCTTACGGGCGTCTTGTCTCGGAAGAAGCGTCTTGCGATGCCACTAAGACAGCTTCCGATGACGAGAATTGCGCGGAGTCATGTCTGCGTGCCCCGATGACGGCCGCCGATGTGGCCGACCGCTCGACATTTCCGTTGCGAGGTCGCTGGCACAGCGATTTCTTCCGCAACGACGGGCCTATAGTGCTTGAATTGGGGTGTGGCAAAGGAGAGTATACAGTTGCATTGGCTCGCCGTTTTCCCGAAGCCAATTTCATTGGCGTGGACATCAAGGGTGCGCGTATGCATGCCGGAGCTACGGCTGCACGAGACCTCGGGCTGACCAATGTGGCTTTTGTGCGTACGTCTATCGAGCTTCTCGAGGCCTTCTTCGCCCCCGGAGAGGTAGATCATCTATGGATTACTTTTCCCGATCCGCAGATGAAAAAGGTGCGCAAGCGTCTGACTTCAACGCGTTTCCTGCGAATGTATCGTCGCCTGACGGGCGTCGGAGGCAGTGTGCGGCTCAAGACCGACAGTCCTTTCCTGTATACATATACGCGTGAGCTGGTACACCTCAACGACATGCCCATATATGCCGATGTCCCCGATTTGTATGCCCCGTGGGCAGACATCCCAGCCAATATGTCCGGTATCATGGATATACGCACTCATTACGAACGTCAGTGGCTTGACCGCGGACTCACTATCAAATATCTGCATTTCGGCCTTCCGGAAGACTCGGATGCGCCGCTTGCCGAATATACCGAGGATATTCCCGAGGATACATACCGCAGTTACAGCCGTGGTCAGGTGCAGCGTCCCGACCTTTGTCCGCCGCCACCCGTGAGCGACCTTGACATTTCCTAATTATTTGCAACATTATGAACAACGATATAATCTATCCCAATCTGGTTCTTGACGCCTTGCGCACCGTGCGCTATCCCGGCACAGGCAAGGATATCGTCAGCGAAGGCATGGTGGCCGATGACATTCGCATCGACGGCCGCCGTGTTTCCTTTTCCATAATTTTTGAAAAGAATACCGACCCGTTTGCTCGCTCGGTAGTACGCGCTGCTGAGGCTGCCATTTTGACACACATAGGCGAAGATGTAGACATCAAAGACAACATCACTATTGCCACTAAAGCCCCGGCGGCTAAAGCCCCGGCGCCCGTGCTCCCCGGCGTGCGCAACATCATAGGCATAGCCTCGGGCAAAGGCGGGGTGGGCAAAAGTACCGTCGCCGCCAACCTTGCCGTGGCCCTCGCTCGCGAAGGCTACAAAGTCGGCGTCCTCGATGCAGACATCTTCGGCCCGTCCATGCCCAAAATTTTCGGGGTCGAAGGCCAACAATTGTACATGCGCACCGATGAAGCCGGTCAAAACCTGATTGTGCCGGCCGAGAATTACGGAGTCAAGCTGTTGAGCATAGGCTTCCTTGTAGAGCGCGACAGCGCCGTGCTGTGGCGCGGCTCTATGGCCTCTACCGCCCTGCGCCAGCTTATCACCCAAGGCGACTGGGGCGACCTTGACTACTTCGTCATCGATATGCCTCCGGGCACCAGCGACATACATCTGACCTTGGTGCAGACACTGCCCATCACCGGCGTGGTTATCGTCTCCACGCCCCAGCAGATAGCCCTGGACGATGCACGCAAAGGCATAGCTATGTTCCGTGGCGATAAGGTGGACGTTCCCGTACTCGGCATCGTCGAGAATATGGCGTGGTTTACGCCCGAACAGCATCCGGACGAGCGGTACTATATCTTCGGCAACGGCGGAGCCGTCGATTTGGCCAAAGAATTGGATATGCCGCTGTTGGCGCAAATACCGCTGGTGGCCTCCGTGGGTCGGCACAACGACGACGGTATACCCGTAGCGGCCGGCGACGGGCTTGGCGCACAATCGTTTATACACCTGGCGCACGAAGTGACAGACGCCGTAGAACGCCGCAATGCCACGCTCCCGCCCACCCATGTCGTGCAGGTAAAGCATTGATATACCACTCATAGACATACTACTGCATATCAATACAGAAGACAAAAAAGATATGACAAAACGCAAGATACTGATAGCAAACGGCCCCAATTTGGGCATACTCGGGCAGCGGCAGCCCGACATTTACGGCACGGACGGCATTGACGCCATCATTGATGCCGTACGCAGCCGCGTGGGCGATGCCGTCATTGTAGAACACTTGCAGACCAACCACGAGGGCGTGCTTATTGATGCCCTTAATGCCAAGGCACATGACCCGTCGTATGTCGGTGTCATTATGAATGCCGGTGCGTGGACGCACACCTCTCTGGCTGTGGCCGATGCCGTGGCCGCTATGGACGCCCCGGTGGTGGAGGTGCATATCTCCAATGTGCATGCACGCGAGGACGTACGCCGCAACTCGCTCATAGCCCCGGTATGCCGCGGAGTCATTACCGGCTTTGGTATACATAGCTATGTGCTTGCAGCAGATTATCTTATGACACTTGCTGACAAATAGAAAGCAACATATACATACGTACAATCATCATCGATATGGATACAAAAGACATAGGACAAACTAAGGAACAGGCAGCCCCATGCGCCGGCTCCGGCAACTTCATGTCAAGCTTTACCAAGTGGTTGGCCCGACCGCAGGTTTGGGGATTTTGCCTAAGCATGGTTGTGTGCGCCATAGTTTCGTTGGCCTTCTTTGCCCCGGACAACTTTCAGGGTAACACCTTGCAACAGTATGACATGCAGCAAGGCGCCGCCAATGGTCACGCCGCTCAGGAATACGAACGGCAGACCGGCGAAAAAGCGCTGTGGACCAACAGCCTGTTCTCCGGAATGCCCACCTTCCAGATAGCGCCCGAATATCCGTCCAACAGCCTGTTTACATGGCTTAACGGCGTATATGGTTTGGGCCTGCCCGGGCTGTCATCGCTGATGTTCATGATGATGTTCGGTATGCTGATAATGCTGTATTGCTGGCGTTTGCGCTGGTGGTATGCGCTCATAGGGGCTCTTTCATGGGGTCTTGTCTCATACTTTGTCATCATTATCGGTGCCGGACATATCTGGAAATTCATGGCGCTGACCTACGTTCCGCCCGTCATCGGCGGCTTGTACTTGGCCTATCGCGGGCGCTACCTTGCCGGCGCTGCTATCATGGCACTCTTTGCCATGCTTCAGCTCAATGCCAACCATCCCCAAATCACGTATTACAGCGCCTTTGTGATGGTCGCCCTTGTGATAGCCTGGCTGGTGCGCGATATTAGGAAAAAGCACCTGCGCTGCTGGTGTATCGCCACTGCTGTCTCGCTGGCGTCTGCGGCTTTAGCTCTTGGCGCCAACCTCCCGGCGCTATACCATACCTACGAATATGCCAAAGAAACCAAGCGCGCGCAAAGCGAGTTGTTGGCTGATGATGCCGCCCATGGCGTCCAATCCGCCAAGCCCGCCGACCCCAAGGGCCCTACCGGTGGGCTGCCGCGTGAAGAGATAGGCGGATGGAGCAATACGCCCTCCGAAACCCTGTCGCTGCTAATTCCCAATATCAAGGGTGGAGCGTCCATACGTCCCGAAAAAGGTGCAAATGTCCCGCTGTCGCTTGACAAAAGTTCGCATTGCGACTTCAAGATGCAGAGCAATGACCAATTCGGGTTGATGTCCCAGTTCACCGAATACTTCGGAGGCAAGGGTATGACCAACGGCCCGTTCTACCTTGGCGCCATCATCATTGCACTCTTCATACTGGGCTGCTTTATCGTCCGCGGTCCCACCAAATGGGCGTTGCTTGTGTTGACGCTGTTCTCCGCATTCCTAGCCATGGGTAATCACTTTGAGGCGCTCACCGACTTTATGATAGACTACGTCCCGCTGTACAACAAATTCCGCGCCGCCGAGACCGCCTTGGTCATAGCGTGCGTATGCGTGCCGCTGTTGGCTATGCTCGGACTGCAAAAGTTGATGGAAGAAAAAGACGGCCTGCGCCGTTACAAAAACGAGTTGATAGCATCCTTCGGGTTTTGCATCATCTTGTGCCTGTTTGTGTTCGTTGCTCCCGGATTTTTCGGCGAACCATTAAGCGAAGACGAAACTCAATGGCTCGTCCAAGCCAAAGAGCAAATGGCTCAAAGTGGTGCGCCGGCCGAGTATTACGGCTATATAGATACTACTATTAGTAATATCAAGCAGATACGTCTCGATATTGTCAGCGCCGATGCCTTGCGTTCCGCCCTGTTCCTGATATTGGGCGGCGTACTTGTCTTTGTCGCCGCGTGCGGCAAGCTTAAGCGCGGCTATGTCGTTGTCGGCCTCGGGCTGCTGGTGGTCGTGGACATGTACGGTGTCGATAAACGCTACATCAGTTCCGAGTCCTATGTCAACAGCGCCAATGCCTTTGTGCAGAGTTTCTATGCCGACCCACTGGCCGCCGACTCGATAGACAAAGTCATACTCCGGGACAAGGGGTACTATCGTGTGGCCGATTTCGACAATTTTGGCGGCTACCGCCGCAGCTACTACCATAATATGGTGGGCGGTTATCATGCCGCCAAGCTTAATCGCTACAATGACCTCATAGACACGCACACAATCTTCGAGCCGTCCGTACTGGATATGCTCAACGCCAAATATGTCATCTTCAACGGACGTCTCGAAACCAATCCGCGGGCCTGTGGTCCTGCATGGCTCGTGGACAGTATCCGTTATGTGGACGGTGCGCGTGCCGAGATTGTCGGGCTCAAGGGCCTCGATTCGCGACATGTCGCCGTAGCCGATAGTCGCTTCGCCTCCACACTTGGTCAGGCCGTGGCCACGACAGTCGGCGACACCGTTGTCTTGGCGCGTCATACGCCCAACACCTTGGAATACAAGGTGACGAGTGCTCGCGGCGGCATCATGGTATGCTCCGAAGTGTGGTTCCCGTGGGGATGGCGTGCTACCATCGACGGCAAAGAAGCGCAGATAGGACGTGTCGACTACGTGCTGCGTGCCATACGGATTCCGGCCGGCACGCATAATGTGGAGATGACCTTCGATCCTCAATCCATGCATACCACCGCCACCGTTGCATACATAAGCATCATATTGATATACTTGCTGGTACTCTCCGCTTTGGGCGTACGTTTGACATACCGTGCAACCTGCCGCATAGGAGGCGACACGTCCGGAACCGGTGGCGAAATCCGATTACCCCGAGACGATCGGCAGAAACTATAGAAGATGGGCTTAGGGCGATGGTATAAAAGATGGCGGCATGGCCGTGGCTTCGGCGTTCATTCGCCGTTGGCCTACGCCCTGGTTACCGAAGTGCTGCGTAAGCAGCGTTGTTATGCCTACCATGCCGAGCAATACCCGAGCCTCGGCGGCGGAGTTCTCTGTCGAGCCCGTGCGCGGATGCTTGTACGTTTGGCCGCCTTTGCGGACGCTCGCGCTGCCGATGTCTCACATATAGATGACCCGTGCGTGCGCCGGACTGTCATCGATGTTCTACGGGCATACAGTCCCGACATCCGGTTCTCCGCCGGGGACGCGGACATTGTCGTCACCGACAGCGCTTCGGCCTACGACATCCCGCGCCCCGGGGACAAGGTCGTTCTGCTGGTGTCTCTGGGGCTTGGTGAAACGCCTAAACGCCAATCCATGGACAAGGCTCTCTCAGAGGTCAAGAAAGGCGCCATCACCATAGACAACGCCCGGGACACAGCCGTCACCGTATTGCGGCAAGACTTACCGCGACAGACCATTGAGGCTGCCTTCTGAGCTGTAAAATAGCCACTGTGTATCCAAAATCGTATTCAGATCTCCAAAAGCAATAAACAGGCACAAATTCACGTTTATAATTAAGATACCCCCATCCGTTAAGCATCATTGTGAAGACACTGGTATTTGCCACCAATAACGCCCATAAGCTCGAGGAACTTCGCGCCATCGCCGCCGACACCTTCGACATCCGCAGCCTCAATGACATAGGCTGCCATGACGACATCCCCGAGGATGCCGACACGCTCGAAGGTAATGCACGGCAGAAGGCCCGATGGATCTATGAGCGCTATGGCGTGGATTGTTTTGCCGATGATACCGGTCTGGAAGTCGATGCCTTGGACGGCGCCCCCGGCGTGCATAGTGCGCGCTATGCTCCCGGTCCGGGACATGACTCGGCTGCCAATGTGCGCCTACTGCTGCACAATCTGCGCGATGTTCCCGAAGGATGCCGCACTGCGCGGTTTCGCACGGTCATAGTCCTTATGCTCGGCGGATGCGAACACGTCTTTCACGGAGTCATCGAAGGCTCCATAGCCACCGAACCGCATGGCGACGGCGGCTTCGGGTACGACCCGGTGTTTATCCCCGAGGGTCGGACCGAGACCTTCGCTATGGTCGGAGAAGAGGTCAAGAACGCTGTGAGCCACCGGGCGCGTGCCACGCAGGCCCTGATGCGATACTTGCGCGAGGTAGATATATGACAGGGGCAAATGGTTGAGTGTGAACAATAAACGTAAGTATTTAGCATTAGAAACACATTTATCCAAGCAAACATTCATCGAAAATAGAAATAATAAACCCATTCATACAGATGATACGTAAAATACTATTCACGATAGCGGCCATAGCGGCTTGTGCCGTTGGTGCCGGCGCTCAGGGACTTGTAGGCGACTGGAACATTTATCCGCTGTATAGCGGTGAAGTGTCGTATATCGCCGAGTCGCCTTCGATGGTGTACTACACCTGTTCGTCGCGTCTGTTCTCTTACGACAAAGAATCTCACGAAAGTTATTCGTACAATACGCGCAACAAGCTCAGTGACACAAACATCGCCGGCGCATACTATAATTATGACGGTCGTTATGTGATGCTGGCCTATGACACCGGCAACATCGACTTGGTGTACGATGACGGTCGCGTGGTCAATATGCCGGATATTCTCAATGCCCAGCTGACTTACACCAAAGGCATACGCGACGCGGCTTTCTATAAAGGGAAAATTTATGTCGCCACCGATTTCGGTCTAGTCATTTTTGACGACAGCCGCCACGAAGTGTCCGAATCGGGCATCTTTGGCAAGGCAGTGGATTGCGTGACCATCGTGGATGACCATATTGTCATGTTCATGGAAAAAGGCGTGGGTAACGATTACTCCCTGTGGAGTGCACCGGTCACCGGCCGACACAACGCCATAAGTAAGTTTGTTCGACTTGGAGGCACATATGTCAAGTCGCTTGTGACTGTCGGGACGAAGGCTGTCGGCGTCAATGGCAACGACAACAAACCGATTATATATAATATAGACTGGAATACGAACAAATTCAAGGTCGAAAACGGCGTCGATGTCGTCGTGGGCGATATCGTGGTTACACCACAGTCGGCCTACTACCTCACCTCCGGCGAAATTGTGATACTTGACGGCGAGGGTAAGGTGGCCGATCGTCATGCCATTCCCGATGAATTGAAAAACGACAAAATAGCCACTTACAGCGGCCTCAATAGCGTTTGGGCTGCCGGACCCGAAGGCCTTGGCAACTACGATATTTCCGGGGCGACGCTCACCGTTCTGGCCGACAGGATTAAGCCCGTAGCTACGACGTGCGACAACGTGGCGTTCATACGCACCAATTCGGCCGGCAATAAGATTTATATCTCCAATCTCGGCGTGACCAACTACAAGAGCATCATCACCATCGGCGATATTTGGTGGATACCCCAGCATACCAACGTCATCGAAGGCGGCGTGCCGCGCGATATCTCCTTGACAGTGGCCTCGGCAGACAATTCCACGGTCAAGAAAGAACAGGAAAAGCGCAACACTACAGCCATGCTTGGCGGCGTCACTCGTTTTGTGGTGGACCCCGACAATGACGATCGCTACTACATAGGCAACAACTTCGAGGGTGTCTACGTCATCGAAAACGACAAGGAGATAGCCAAATTCAACGAAAAAAATTCGCCTATGTATGCATGGTGGGGTGTCAAGGTGCACGATGTAAATATCGACCCCGAAGGCAATCTGTGGGTGGGCGCCTGGACGCTCAGCAATACACAGGTGTCACCATACTATATCTTGCCCAAAGCCAAACTCAAAGGCGACTTGTCCACTATCACTAAGGATGATTGGATAGCCACCAAGCACCTCGGTAATGATGTCGGCAATAAGGATATGGGCAGCCTGATATGCAGGAAATCGAATATGGTGTTCACTTGGCACAGCAAATTCGGCAACCCGGTATGTGCCTACGACACCAAAGGTACGTATACCAATACATCGGATGACGTTTTCTACGAGATCTCCGATATGATAGATCAGGACGGCAAGACCTTCTCGTGCGACCGTATCACCTGTGCCATCGAGGATCAGCGCGGTCGCGTATGGGTGGGCACGACTTCCGGTCCTTTCGAGATTACCAATCCGAGCAAGGCCACCGACCCCACCTCGCGTATCACCAGACTGAAAGTGCCGCGTAACGATGGCACCAACTATGCCGACTATCTGCTTGACACCGAACAAATCAACGATATGTCCATCGATGCGGCCAACCGCAAATGGATTGCCACAGAGAACTCCGGCGTATATCTCGTCAGCGAAAACGGCGACCAGATTATCGCTCATTACACCACCGACAATTCGGCGCTGCCCTCCAATACGATATACTCCGTATTATGCAGCCCCGTGGACAATGTTGTATACTTTGGTCTGAAGACCGGGCTTGTGTCCTTCAATAGCACCTCGTCTCCCGCCGCCGATACCTACGACAACGTCTATGCATATCCCAACCCGGTACGTCCCGATTACACCGGATGGATTACCATCACCGGCCTTATGGACCAGTCGCTGGTGAAGATTGCCGATGCAGCCGGCAACGTTATCTACCAGACGCGTTCCAATGGCGGAATGGTTACCTGGGACGGCTGTGACACAGGAGGCAACCGCGTGCGCTCCGGCGTATACTATGTCTTTGCATCGCAGAATGCCACCGGATCTTCCGAGGGCGCTGTCACCAAGATTGTAGTCATCAACTGAGCTGCCGGGCATTGACTGACGCCAAACATACCGACGTTGCGGCCGTCCTGTTTGCAGGAATGGCCGCAACGCGCATTTAGGCACGACTTTTGCCGTGAAGTTTATGCCAAGTCATAGGCGGCAGGTTAGGCCCTGTCGTAGACTTCGGCACATCACGACCACCAATCGAACACATACACGCTTACAATTATGGATTCTGACAAGCATCCTCTGAAATATGCCGATGAAAAAGACCGCTCGTATGGTCTTGTCGGCATGGCTATATCCTTGACAGTCTTTGATGGAGAAGATATGCTCTCCGCGATATGCCTTGACAACGCTCCCGGAAGCGGCGCCGAGATGGCTCCCGAGTTCCATTTCTCCGGCAATCCCACGTTGAGTGTCGGGGCAGCTTGGCGGCATACCGTTAAACAATTTGAGCTGACGGCTGCTATGCTTGTCGGCAATGCCCTGTGTCGTGCATATGTAGGACGCAAGATACGTATGACGCCCACTGTCAGCAAGGCCATTCGCGATGTAGTCGTGCGAGTCGGCAACGACACTTGTGACTTGGAAATTGACGAGATTGACCGATTGTACGACAAAGTGCATGACAATCTCGAACGCGTGTTTATGCACAATCGCGTGGTGTCGGTGGCCAATAATTTTGCCGACACTTTGCAGCGTCAGCGGCGTCTCACTGCCGCCGAAGTCGCCGACGTCCTTGCTCCCCTGTTGTAAAGGCCGGCTATACTAAGATAGCCGTTATAGCATTCATCGCTATAGCAGCTATCATGGTTATGAAAGCTGTTTCGCCGCATAAGTCATCCTCCCCTACGTGGGTCATAACTTCTCCGCTTATTCGATTATAAACAACCGTTTTCACCGTGCCCGAGAGCAAAATCCCCGTCCCATATAAGCCGTTGGCGGTCATAGCCGCCGGGACAATAATTTTGGCCTTTGCTATGTGGTTGGCCGGGCATTCGTATATCGCTTTTTGGGACACTCAAACGTATATAGATGCGGGCGGCAATATCTTGCGGCATGGCGCCGATGCCATCCGTACCCCCGTATACCCATTGATAGTAGGACTTTGCCGCCTTTTGCCCGGTGAGACGGCGTGGGTGTATGCACTCGTAATTCTGCAACTCGGTGCCTTCGTGGCCACTGTTCCTGTGATATGGCGTGTGGCCGCACGGCTCATGTCGGCGCGAGCCGCGCTCCTAACCACCGGGGCCTACGCCTGGTGCCCTACTTTTGTGTCATATGCCATGTTTGTCATGCCCGACATTTGGTGCGTCATAGGCGTGGCGGTGCTTCTTGCCGTGGCTCAAGATTTTGCCGAACACGGAGGCCGTAAAGCCTTGGCGTGGTGTGTCGTTGTGTCCATAGCCTTGACGCTGCTCAAGCCATCCAATATCTATATCGCGATATGGTGGGTTGTGATAGCCATGGCCTTACTGCTGCGGCGTAACCGACGCTGGTGGCGCTATCTTGTTCCTGCATTTGCCATGGCTGTGGTCCTGGGCGGCTACGGACTATTGGTGCAGCGCTTAACCGGCTACTATACCGTTTCGGTAGTTTCCGACATCAACGACTTGGGCAACGCTGCCCAGCGCCGCAAGCTCGTGCCCGAATTGGCTCCGGACAGTGCCACCGCCGACCTCTTTCGGCGTATCAATGCCGCCGACACCGTCACCAATCTGCGGCGACGCCAGATGGCCTTCATTGGTACCGAGTCGTTGACGTATGCCCAAATACACTCCGTCATGTCAGCCACCAAGGCCTATGACCCGGCGCGGTGGCATCGCGGCATCCTTGTGCGCCTTTTCGAGTCTATGCCCTCAAACGCCTTCCCCATACACGGCAGCGACCGTCTCAAATACTATACCAACGCCTTGCATGTCAGTTTCTATGTTGTGTACATTGTCATTTTGGCGCTGTTCGTGTGGCTTAGTACGGCCCGATGCCGACATGTCGGCGCGTGTGGGACGCGGCTGTTTCGATTGTGGGCGCTGTGGGTGCTTGTCTGCGGCGGCATCGCCACGGCCATCATTGGCGGTTTTGATGACTACGGACGACTTGCCATGGGTGTGTATCCGGCTCTGATGCTGCTGTGCGGTGCTGCTCTCGCGGCTCCTTCGAATACTGAGGAGTGAGGACGCGCGGCGTGGTGCTCCGTGTCGAAATATGCCAACGTGTTTAACGACTTTTTTGCATCGTGTCTGCGGCTATCTCGCCGTTTTTGGTTAATTTTGCAGATAAGTAATACGGAGTGACGATAGCAGCCACGGTGGCGGTCTCGAAATCCTCCGGCACACATACGGCAGATAATTATGGAGAATAAATTCAAGATGGTGGCCAAGACCCTCAAGGGTCTCGAGGCTGTACTTGCAGACGAACTTCGTGCCTTAGGGGCCTTTGATGTAGAACCCGGGCACCGCATGGTATCCTTCGGGGGCGACTTGGAAACACTATACCAAGCCAACTTGAGCTGCCGTACGGCATTGCGCATACTCAAGCCGTTTTACGAATTCGAGGCCGGCGACCCGGACGAGCTTTACGATGCCGTCAAGGCCTACGATTGGGGCTCGCTTCTGACACTTGCCAAGACCTTCAGCATTGATACCACGGTATACAGTGACGAGTTCACACACTCGCGTTTTGTTACTTACCGTGTCAAGGATGCCATAGTCGATTGGTTTAAGGACCGTTACGGCGAGGACAAACGTCCCGGTGTGCGCCTGCAAGATGCAGATGTGATGATTAATGTCCATATCTCGGGCCGCAAGGTGACGTTGTCACTGGACTCGTCCGGTGAGAGCCTGCACAAGCGTGGCTGGCGTCGCGCAAGCACTGAGGCGCCTATTAGCGAGGTCCTCGCCGCCGGTATATTGCTGCTGAGCGGATACCGCGGCGACCGGCCGTTCGTCGACCCCATGTGCGGCAGCGGCACCTTCCTTGTGGAAGCCGCTTTGATTGCCGCCAATATCAAGCCGGGTGTGTTCCGTCAAAGCTTTGCCTTTGAGCATTGGCCCGATTTTGATGCCGACCTCTTTGATCGTCTGGCCAATGACGATAGTGAAGAACGCCCCATCGCACATCCCATCATCGGCCGTGACATCTCGCCGGCAGCCGTTGATATCGCCCGCCGCAACCTCACTGCCGCCGGTGTGGCCAAGGATGTGGATCTGGCCGTACAGCCCATATCCGCATGGGAAGAAGCACCTGCACCCGAAGGCATTATCGTCACCAATCCGCCTTATGGTGAGCGTATCAGCGCTCCGGACATGGAGGCTCTCTACGAGACCATAGGGTCGAAACTTAAACACGTTTTTGCCGGTTGGGAGGCATGGATTATCGGCTATCGCGAAGAATACTTCCGTTGCATAGGTCTGGCTCCCACCACCAAGATAGACTTGTACAACGGTTCGCTGGACTGCCAGTTGCGCCATTATGTGATATTTGCAGGTACCAAGCGCGATTTTCGTGCTGCCGGAGGCCGGCTTAAGACCATAGAAGACCGCGCCGATCGTCAGCGTCGAGACGAGCGCAAGGCCTTCCGCCGCGATGACCGCGATGACCGTCGCTCGTTCCGTGATGACCGTCGCGACGGACGCCGGCGGCCTTTTGACCGTGATGACCGTCGTTCGTTCCGCGATGACCGCGATGACCGCCGCAAGCCTTTCTCTCGCGACAACCGTCGTCCCTTCCGTGACGATCGTGACGACCGCCGTGGTACCGCAACCGAAGGCTTTGCACCCGAGAGCGAAAATCCGATGGCACGTCGCCGCAATATACATGCACTCAAATCTATCGGCGGCGGCGGTCCCAAGTTGCCCCCGTCCACGGGCGCTATTATGCGCGATCGCGGATGGAAGAAACGCTCCTTGCCGCCCAAGGACAAAGGAGACGATGCCGCCGAAAAAGAATAGGACAATATAGGCTGCCAAGCAAAAGCGGTCAAGATGTACCTGTCAAGTAAAAAAATACCTGTCAAATAATAGCTGACATCATACTTACAATACAACAAAACACTTCGTTTGCGCTATGGACAACATCAAATGCGTCGGAATTTTGACCTCCGGAGGCGATGCCCCCGGCATGAATGCCGCTATACGCGCCGTCACTCGTTCGGCCATATACAATGGGCTTAAAGTCAAAGGTATATATCGTGGCTACCATGGGCTTATAGCCGATGAAATAAAAGAGTTTCACACCCAGGATGTTTCCAATATCATTCAGCAGGGCGGAACCATTCTCAAAACAGCTCGCTGCAAGGAGTTCGCCACACCAGAAGGCCGTCAATTGGCATACGATGTCTTGCGTCGACATAGCATTGACGCCCTTGTCGTTATCGGCGGCGACGGTTCGCTGACCGGCGCTCGCATTTTTGCCAACGAATTCAACTATCCCATCATAGGTCTTCCGGGTACCATAGACAACGACCTCTATGGCACGGATAGTACCATAGGATATGATACGGCGCTTAACACCATCATGCAATGCGTCGACAAGATCCGCGATACTGCTACCAGTCACGAGCGCTTGTTTTTTGTAGAAGTCATGGGCCGTGACGCCGGTTTCCTGGCCCTTAACGGAGCCATAGCCACCGGCGCCGAGGCTGCCATTATTCCCGAAATAAGCACCCAAGTCGACCAGCTGGCCGAGTTGATACAAAACGGCTTCCGCAAGAGCAAGAACTCGTCTATAGTGCTTGTCGCCGAAAGTCCCGTCACGGGTGGCGCCATGGGTCTGGCCGAACGCGTCAAGAACGAGTACCCCGGATACGATGTGCGCGTGTCCATCCTCGGACACCTGCAACGCGGCGGATCGCCTACGGCTTTTGACCGCATTATTGCCTCGCGTATGGGTGCCGCCGCCATCGATGCTCTTATGGAAGACCAGCGCAATGTGATGATCGGCATTAAGAACGATGAGATTGTGTACGTGCCTTTCTCCAAGGCTATCAAGAACGACAAGCCCATCAATCGCGACCTCTTGGAGACACTTCGCCGTCTTTCCATCTGATAATATGACAAATATTCCGCACGGCCGACAGGACATCCTTGTCGGCTGTACGGCATATGTTTGTCGTTCTTCCGTCCTCTGGGCGGGCGACGTCTTACACGGGCTGAAAAGTTGTATCTGTTCTTCTGTTTGCGGCATTGCCGCGCATTCATTCACTCGAGAGTTCGTATCCGCCACCACTACCCCAAAAAACATCATTCCCTTTATATCCATGAAAATTCTCCATACAGCCGATTGGCATCTGGGACACCTCCTATACGGTTGCAACCGTATAGACGAACATCGCTATGCCTGCCGTCAATTGATTGCCGTGGCTAAGGCCGAACAGCCTGACGCTGTGGTTATTGCCGGTGATATATACGATGTGGCGACTCCTTCTGCCGAGGCTGAGAAACTTTTTGTAGAAACCATACTTGAACTTACGAAAGTCGTTTCGGGAGTGACTGTTGCGGCCATTGCCGGGAACCATGACAGCGCTCGCCGTCAGGATGCGCACAGCCCTCTGTGGGAGCGTGCCGGAGTGCATGTCGTAGGCGGCATCGTATCCAATGCTCTATATGACGTCGAAAACTCCGAAAACATCGAGAGTTCTAATCCCGATACGGAAGCACCTTGTTCGGTGCTTGCCGAATCAGACGGCATACTGCGCGAAAAATATATTTTCGAAGTCCCCGGGCGCGGTTACATCATTGCTGTTCCGTATGCCAACCGTTATGTTGACCTTGGAAGTCTGTGCTCGCGCCTTACGGCGATAGTCAGGCACTTAAATGTCAATGATTTGCCCGTGGTTATGGTAGGGCATGCCACCGTGGACGAGCTGGTAGGCGCAAATCGGGTAGATTTGGTTGCGAGCTACGGCGGTGAGATTTCGGAAGTGCACAACGACGATGGCGCTGTGCATCCGGTCGTAGGCACAGTAGAGGGACGTTCCTTAGGAGTATGGGGCAACGGCTTCGACTATCTCGCTTTGGGACACATACATGGCCGATATGTGTATTATGATGACAATACGCACGCCACCGCTGCATATAGCGGCAGCCTGCTGCCTACGAGTTTCGATCAAGCATATGCGCCGCACGGGGTGTATATCGTGGACATTCCCGGACGCAAGCACGGACCTGTGACTATGACATTCCGGGAAATCAAGCCGCTAAGGCCGCTGGTGACCATTCCGAGCCTCGGCATGTATACATGGAATCAGGCCATGACCGCCCTCGAAGAATTTAACCCTGCATCCGTGTCATACGTGCGGTTGAATATTAAGCAAAAAGACGCTTTACCACAAGGCTTTATGATGCAGGCACGCAAGGCTGTCGAAGAACGTGGTTGCCGTTGCATCATTAGCACCGTCAATTACGAGCGGCAATTAGATGACGCCGAAGGTGTGCCGGAGGATAGGACGCTCAGTTTCAGCGACTTTGAGCATAAAACGCCACAGGACATAGCGCGGATGTACGTCAGCGAGAGAAAATTGGCCAATTGGGACGCCGAGACACAGCGGCTGTTGCAGGTGGTCCTTGATGAAATAGACGAGGAGAACCGCAATAAATAATTCGCATCACCGAAGCGCGCGGGCCTGTCGTATTTGGCAAAAGGCGCGGATTGAGCCGCTTCATTAGTTTCCGTTAAAACCTCAATAACCGATGAAAATCAAGAAAATAGCTATACACAACATTGCCACTGTCACCGATTGCGTACTTGATATGGAGCAGGCGCCGCTGCGAGCAGCCGATTTGGTGCTTATATGCGGAGAGACCGGTGCCGGTAAGACGACCATACTTGACGCGATATGCTTGGCCTTATACGGCAAGGCTCCACGCATGGAAGACACCGATATGGTTGCTCGCCGAGGTGAGGCTGCCGAAGCAGACACTTCCGGATTGGGCATGGACGATGTGCGGCAGATGATGACCACCGGCACCTCCGAGTCTTGGGCGCTGATGTCGTTTGCAGTTAAGGACGGCGATGCTGACCGCACATACACTGCCGGGTGGTACTGCTCGTGCGCCAACGGGCGCACCTTTGATGCGTTCATCAAAGGTGTTGCCGGTCGAAAAGGTCGCAACAGCGGATATCGCGATGCCGCCAATTTTCTTGTGCCCGGCGATGTCGTCACCGAAGTCGGCACTGTAGCCGTGCGTGATGGCAATGATGTCATAGATAAGCGTGTACATGACGAGGTTAAGCGTATTGTTGGTTTGGATTTCAACCAATTTTGCCGCACAACGATGTTGGCGCAAGGCCAGTTCTCCAAGTTCTACAAGAGTTCGGATGCAGACAAGGGTGTGATACTCGAAAAAATACTGGGAAACAACGTGTACTCACGTGTCGGCAAACGTGTTTACGAAAAAACACGAGAATATAAAAACGTCTGGGAACAGCTCAATGATCGCCTCGGCGACCTCAAGCCCATGACTGATGACGAGCGCCGAGCTGTCACCGAAGCCATTGCCGAGCAGGGAGTTGTGGCCGCATCTGCCGCCGCTCAATGTCATAGGATAGATACGCGCCTTGCGTGGCTGTCCACTGATGCCGACATCAAAGCCTCGGAGGCTGCCGCCGCCACCCGGAAAAAAGCGGCCGAAGAAGCCCTGACTACTCCGGAATACACTGCAGCAGCGGCACATGTGGCACTGTGCGATGATGCAGCCGCTGTTATCAATGTCCTTCGCGAAGTACAAGGTGATAAAAAGCGGAGCGATGACAGCCGTAAGACGCTGGAAATGTGTGTAAAGAAACTTGCCGTCGCCTATCGCGAACTCAGAGAGCAAAGTTCGCTTCTCGAGGCCGAAAAGGCCAAGCTGCGTGTCAATGAAGACGATTACGCCACCCGGGCATCGCAGCGCGAGGTGTTTGACCAAGACAAGCAATTTGTCGAGGCGCTCAATGCTATTGTTTTATCTGACAGCACGATGCTGAAATATCGGCACGCCCTTGATGCGAAACGTAAGTCCGAGTCCGAGGCCGAGAATGCACAGGCCAAGGCCGAGAAAGACCTGAAAGCCGCGCAGAAAGCCGTGGATGAAGCAGTCTCGGCGGTCAAGGCCGGGGAGAAGAAACTGGCTGCCTTGAAGCCCGAGGAGGTTAATGCCAACCGCGCCCGTCAGGCCGCACGCCGGGGAGGGTTGGTGTCGCTGCGTACAGCCGTCAGCGAATTGCAAGTCCGCCGGGAAGAGAAGGCCGAGGCCGAGAAACGCCTGAACGAATACAATGATGTCATCAGACAAAAATCCGATGCCATAGGCCGAATAGACCCATTGATAGATACGGCAGACAAGGTATTGAAGACGGTGGAAGATGCTTTTGCTTTGGCCAATATGGCCGCAGGCAAGGATTTGGACAAATTGCGTACACATCTCGAAGTCGGGTGTATGTGCCCGTTGTGCCGACAGAAGATAGAACATGAATTGCCGCAGCGCAGCGACTTGGTGGACGAATGCAACGCCCTTAAGGAACAAAAAGGCTCGGCTCAGAAAAATTTGGACGAATTACGCGACCGGCGCAACACGCTTGTCCGCCAAAAGACTACGGCAGAAGAAATGTGCAAGCAGGTTCGGTATTCGCTCGAAAAGACAAAGGCAGACATAGAAACGCGCCAAAAAGCCATAGACCGGGCTGTCAGCAATCTTCAAATCGAGACGGGCGACATCGCGACAATAGACGCTATAATTAAGACTTTGGATGACGAAGTTCGGCGTACCGAGGAAACCCTGCAGTCAATAAGCGAGGCTCAGAAGCAGTTGGATGCATTACGCAAGGAAGTGGATTGCTGCGTGACCGCTCGAGACAAGACTCGCGAAGAGCACGAGCAGTGTGTCAATGTACTTACAGATGTTCGGTCAGCCATCAAACAGATAGATAAGGCGTTGACGGATGCCGAGACGACCAAGAACAAAGCGCAGAATACCATCTTGCTCATTGATGCGGGACACATCTTCGGCGACATTCGTGAAGTTTCGGGCCAAGTCGTAAGGGAAGCATACGCCGCCGCGCGTACCGCCGATAAAAAGCAAAAAGACCTGATAGACAGCCAACGGCACAACATCGAATTGCACAGCCGTGCACTCGTCGAGATGCAGAAATTATATGCCCAAGCCAAAGATGCCATGCCCGAAAGCATGGTCGGAGAGGATGGTATCGGCGCCGATGCCGGAACGCAAGCAGCCGCCGATTTTCCGACATCCGGTGATACGTTGACGGAAGCCGTCAGCGTAGACAGCCTCAATCGACTTATGCGAGACATTGCCGCGGCCAAGTATGCTTTGGATGAAATTGCGGCCAAGGCCAAGTCCTGTGAGGCGGCGTTGCAAGACTACCTTGGTGGCCATGACGGCACTTCACGCGACGAATTGGAGCATCTTGCAGCAGCGGATCCACGCGAGACTCTGCAGATGCGCAATATTGTCGGCAAGGCTCAACGGGCTGTCGGCGAGGCTTGTGCACGTCTCGCCGAGGCACAGCACCGTGCGGTCGAACATGCCAAAGTAGAAGGTAATGTCCCATTGACCGAAGTGGAGGGCGACGAAGCCACCGAGGCTGTGCGGCTGCTCCGGGAAGCAAAGACCGAGATGTCGCAACGCCGCGATGCCGCCAATGGCGAGATGGGCAAGCTGAACGAGCGACTCAAATCGGACGATACGCTGCACCGCGAACATCAGGCATTGCTGGAGCGCGTGGCACAGGCCAAGACCGAGTATGACAAATGGGCACGCCTTAACAGCATACTCGGCGATTCAACCGGCGATCGCTTCCGCCGCATAGCTTTGAGTTTTGTTCTCGAGTCGTTGCTTGAACGCGCCAATGTCTATTTGCACAAGCTTACGCCGCAATACGACCTCGTGGGCGTGCGCGGTACGCTCAATATTAATATTCGCGACATCGGTCGCGGCGGTGTTATTCGCTCGGGTAATACACCTTCAGGCGGTGAAACCTTCCTGGTATCACTGGCGTTGTCGTTGGCGTTGAGCGAAATCAGCGACAGTCTTGCTGTGGACACCCTGTTTATTGATGAAGGCTTCGGCACGCTTAGCGGACAGCCATTGCATAATGCCGTGGAACTGTTGCAGTCTTTGCAGCGTGATACTTGTCGCCGCGTGGTGCTCATCAGCCACAATGCCTCACTGCGTGAGATGATACCCGTGCAACTCCAACTTACCAAGGACCCGTACACATGCACTTCGACGGTGCGGACGGTGGTCATGTCTTGATGCTGTTGCAGGCAGAGGCTCTGAGTTGTCATAAAGAAAAATGTCAACAGTCATAATGTTCGTTGACGGACTTTTTGATAAGCCAAGCCGATGGCATTGAGACAGCATCGATTAGACGAGGCAAAACATATTGGTATTACTATCCCAAAGACATGGCGAGGGTAGACATGGCGAATGCGTATCGCTTAACACTCATTAACACGTAACAAGCGACATAATTCTTAAAAAATGTATATTTTTGCGAATTAAAGACAGTCTCGGCGATGCGTGAGCGACTGTCGGCACAGCATATACGATACAGACATGAAAATATGCAGAAATTGCGGATGGCCCAATGGCGATGCTGATACCAAATGCGCCAAATGCGGAGGGCGATTGCCGGCTCGGCCTGATGCCGAAGAGCATAGGGCGTCAGGCACGAGCGTCCCGCCGTGCCGGCGGTGCGGCTATCCCGTGTCGTCACTTTTGCGCCACTGTCCGGTGTGTCACGCCGCTTTGAATGTAAAAACGCATTGACCTTCACGCATATATACATATGAGTAAAAACAATTCCATAATAGCTCGGCGCTGTGACTTTGCAGTCGGTGACGTTGTAGACGACCGGTGGAAGGTGCAGGCTTTTTTGGGCGAGGGAACATATGGCAAGGTCTTTCGCGTGACCGATGCTGACGGTCTCGAGTATGCGCTCAAACTGTTGAAGGTCTGGGAAGTAATGCCTGCCGAGCGTGAAGGATTGCTGTGTCGTTTTGACCGTGAGTATGACACCTCGCGTATCGTCAGCCGCCACCTTGTGCATGCGTTGTCCAAGGGGACTGTCGAAGGCAATCCCTATATGGTGATGGAATACTGCGGCGGTGGCGACCTATGGCATGCCACCGTAGAGCGCTCACCGGACCTGGCCTTGCTGTCGCGGCAAATTCTCGAGGGCCTCGGCGACCTTCATCGTGCCGGACGCGTCCATCGCGACCTCAAACCCGAGAATGTGCTGCTGCGCAATGATACATGGGCCATGCTCACCGATTTCGGCATCAGCGGAGATCAGAACAATCGTATGACACGTCGCGGATGGTCGGGCGTGCCGCGCCAACGTTTTGGCACGGTGGCGTATATGCCTCCCGAGCAGCTTAATCCGCGGCGCGGCAACGCCACGGTTCTGCCCACCACGGACATTTTCTCGTTTGGAGTGATGATATATCAGCTGTTGACGCGGACTTTACCCTTCGGACATCTGCGCAGCGATGAAGACATGGCCCGCTATGTGCTCAATGTTCAGCGCGGGCAATGGAATCGCGAAGCCTTGCGCTCTGACATCCGCACTTCGGAGTGGCTTGACCTGGTCGAGGGTTGTCTTGTGCCCGACTTCAAGCACCGTATCAGTAGTGCCGAGGAGGTCGCGCGCCTTGTGCCCGGTGCCGAGGCAGCCGTACATGACACTTTGCGTGTGACTACGGCGGCCGCAACGGCATCGGCGGATGATCCGGTCCTCGTGGCCACCTATGGCGACGATGCCGGCGAGACTTTTGACCTTGCGACCTTAGCCAAGGACTCCGACGTCATATACATAGGGCGCGAGGATGCTGACAGCAGGGTGGCCAATCATATACAGCTGCACGAAAGCGATAGCGCCTATATCTCGCGTCGCCACTGCACCATAGAGCACGACCCATCGATGTATCGATGGATTGTCCGCGACGGGCAATTTCGCGTGGACTGTCCGGTGGCGCAGCGCTCTACAGCCGTATTCCCCTGCGCCACATGCACCGCCACATGCGACCACACCGCGTCCTCGTCTTGGCATCCATCGCTCAACGGGACGTACATCAATTCGGATGAAGTCGATGCCGACGGGCATATCCTTACCATCGGCGACATCATCAGTATCGGCGACACCAAACTACGTGTCGAAAGCGGGATAAAGTCCATCGGTAAATAATCATTAAGGGCTTTAAGATCTTACACGTAGAGCACAAAACAATACGAACACCAATAGAGTATCACATACGACATTACCATGCCCAACGAATCCAACAACAGCGGACACAGCCTCGGCAGCTCCTTAGGCGCCGGGATAAAGTCCATATTCGGTGCCGGCGGTCGGCGCTATTATATCTTGGAGCACAAGACAGCCACTGCAGGCCATCGTGCCGGAGATGTTCGGCGTATCATAGTTGATTACATCGAAATAGGTCGCGATACCCGGTGTCAGATACGTTACGGCGAGGACTGTCCCACGGTCAGCCGTCGCCATGCCGCCATATCCAAGGCTGAGGACGGCGAGACATGGCGTCTGACGCCGCTGTCTCATACCAACGACACTCTGGTCAACGGCAAGCGCGTCACAGCGCCGGTGCAACTGCATAATGGCGATGAAATACAGCTGTCTACCGACGGGCCGCGCATGGGCTTCATCATACCCGAGGGTGATAAGGGTCTGGTTCGCAGCATCGGGCTGTCGGCACGCTTGGGTCTCTTCCGTCGGCAGGCTTTGCGGCCTTATCGCCGCGCCATGGTCGCCATAGGAGTGCTTGTCGCGCTGCTCGCGGCAGCCGGCGTGTACTTTATCGTGCGCCAGCAAGGATTGATACGAGAGCAGCAACAGGCTCTGGAACAGGCTCGTGCAGCATATACGCGCGAAAAGGCGGTTCAGGACTCGCTCATAGCGGCGCTTACGGCCGATAATGCCGCCTTGCGCGGCACCTTGGACGAGCGCATGTCCAACCTTGACGCTATGGGTCAGGCTATAGACGGCACTACCGAGACGCCGGTGACCATAGTGCCGCGTGGAGGAATGCCGCGCGTAGCTTCGCGTCGATACGATAACGGTGCCTTGGATCGTGCCTCGGCTTATGTGTACTATATCAGTGCGGTAGCCATAGATGTGACTGACGAAGATGGCGCTGTGCGCCGTGTGCCGCTGGACGGTAGTGAGTCGCTGAGCGGATGGAGTGGCACGGGGTTCATGCTGCGTGACGGCCGTTTTGTGACGGCGCGGCACGTCATCGAGTCGTGGCTCTTCTGGAACGACCAGGAGGGACAGGATTTCACGCTCAATTTATTGGCAAACAATGGCGGAGCTGTTGTCGCCCATTTTGTGGCGACCTCGCCCACGGGTCGTACCATGCGCTTCAATTCCACTATGTTCCATACCAACGGCACACATGACCGGCGCATGACCACCGAGGACGGAGTTGTTGTCAGTCGTGCCAATACCGATGAAACCGATTACGCATGGTTTAATGCCGGAGGTTCGGGCCTGGATTTCGATGCCGCTGCCAGCAAGGACCTCGGACGCGGCACACGCCTGACCATATTGGGCTATCCGCTGGGTTTCGGGAGCGCCGGTGATGGTGCCATACAGCCGCTTTTAGGTACGGCCACGGTCAGCGTTCCCGGTCTGCGTGACGGTGTTATCTATACTACCGAGACATCCTTGGAACATGGTAATAGCGGTGGTCCCGTGTTCTATACTGACGCCGACGGCAACCTGCGAGTGGTGGGCATCGTAAGCGCTATAGCGGGGTCTTCGCTGGGATTTATAGTGCCACTGTCGGCTGTCAGGTGACGACAATAGGCGTGTCCGATGACCGAAAAATCCGAATGAAAACAAATGGGACGAAGACCGTTGCAGTGAAAACAATCCCGGTGTAACAACATAATACCGCACACATCTCCACATATTGCTCCCCAAGGAGTACCACTTCTCAAAAAAAACACAACAACAATATGGACAAGAAACTTATACTCCAATTGGACAGCCATACCGATGCAGCCGGGAAATTCAAGCCCTCGGCACCGCGGCAAGGCAACGAGGACAGCAGCCTGCTGCTGGTATCCTCGGAAGCAACGCCCGGATATGCGTCCTTCGCCAACGGCGGGGCTCCGGACGGAACAGTAACCATCGGCGATGGCGGCGTTGTGATGGTGGTGGCTGACGGCATGGGTGGCATGAATGCCGGCGAGGTGGCATCTGCCATAGCTATAGACGTGGCTGCCAAAACATTTGAAAACGACCAATGCACGCGCGCCAAGGATGCCGTCTCCCGCGGCCGCATATTTGAAGATATCATACGCCGAGCCGATGCGGCAGTCAAGGACGATGCCTCGCACGATGGCGAACACGCCGGAATGGGCTCGACGATGATTATGGCGTGGTTGGTAGGCAACGAGCTTACGGTCACTTGGATAGGCGACAGCCGAGCCTACTTGTATCGTCCCGGCACCGGCATACTTGCGCTGTCGCGCGATCACTCGTATGTTCAGGAATTGGCCAATAGCGGCGTCTTGACCTACGAGGAGACTTTCGGACATCCGCAGGGCAATATCGTCACGCGCAGCCTCGGCGACCCGAGTCAAGCGGCTCGGCCCGAAACCGTGCAATATACAGTGGGTGACGGTGATGTAATCATGCTGTGCAGCGATGGCCTCAGCGGAGTATTGCGCGACCGACCGCTCGACCGGGATGTAAAGACTCCGACATTAGAGAGTGTCATTGCCGCCAATGCGCATGATGCCGCCGCGTGCCGTCGGGCACTGATGTCGGCGGCACGAGAGGCCGATTGGTACGACAATGTGACGGTGATGCTTTGCCGCGTATGTTCGGGCGCCGGGTTGCCCCTTTCCGCCGGTGTGGGCAAGACGCTCGAAACCGGGGCAATCGACGCCTCCTCCAAGGCCGGTAACGGTTCCGCGAAAGGCAAGACGTCGCGCCGCCGCTATGTGTTGGCTGCCATAATATTTGCTATATCCTTCGTTGCCGGAGCCGCTGTGGCCATATATGTCAAGTCAGACAAGGGTACGGATGCCGCGCAGCCCAAGCCCGTGCCGATAAAGACAGCGCCGGCCAAACCGGCGGAACCCGATACGGCAGACGTACAGCATGTGCGTGGAACGCAGGCATCGCCGGCGCAGCCGCTCGCACAACCCACGCCGCGCCGGCGCATATCCGGACATACGGGGAACCATGTGCCCAAGCCTGTGCCGCAAAAGGAGCAAAAGCCCGGTAATAACGAAAGCCAAGCCGTGCAGGACAAGATGAGGCGCAATACGACGCCGCACCAAGATTCGGCGGCCGAAAAAACCAAGACGGAAGACAAGGCCAAGACCGATCGAAAGACCAAAGTCGACCCGAAGCGAGATGCAAAGCCCGGCACAAATCCGCTTTCCGAGGATAGCAAGGACAAAGAAAACAAACAATACAATAAGATATGAGTACGCCCGAATTAAGACAAGGCACGATGATAGCCGATCGTTACCGGCTCAAGGAATACAAAGGTAGCGGCAGTTTTGGCGAGGTCTGGAAGGCCGAGGATACCGAGCTGGGCTTGGATGTGGCTATAAAACTATATATTTCGCTTGACCAAAACGGCCAAAGCGAGTTCAAGGACGAGTATAAGGTCGCCTATGGCCTCAGCCACGAAAATCTGCTGACGGCACAGTATTACGGCGTTTGGGAACATCGCCCCTACTTGATTATGAAGTATTGCGAGAATGGCAATGCCTCCGCCTTAGCCGGCAATGCCGACGAGGCAACGATATGGCGCTTTTTGCACGATGTGTCGGCCGGTCTCCGCTATCTGCACGGCCTGGAACCGCCGGTGGTGCATCAGGATATCAAGCCTGAAAACATTTTGCGCGATGACCAAGGTCGCTTCTTGATTACGGACTTCGGCATAAGCCGCAAGATGCGCAACACCATGCGCAAGCAGTCGCAGCGCGTCCGCTCGTCCGGAGCAATACCTTATATGGGACCCGAACGTTTTGCAGCCAATCCGGTTACGGTCAATGCCAGCGACATTTGGTCTCTTGGAGTGTCCGCCTACGAGTTGGCCACGGGCGACTTGCCTTTCATGGGGCAGGGCGGCGCAATGCTCAAAGCCGGCGCCGAGCTGCCGAACATAGATACAAACAAGTTTTCCAAAGACCTGAACGATGTCATTCGTGCGTGTCTGGCCAAAGATCCGTGGGATCGCCCCACGGCCGAACGCCTCGAGAAATATACGGCGGCACGTCTGAGCGGCGACATGACGCCTTGGGCCACACCATCCGAGCAGCCTCAGTCGACCGTGCGCGTGGACAATGAACAGACCATGCGCGATGGCGGCGACATCGGCGCCACTATACCCGCCGGTACCATGCCTCAGCACCATGTTCCATCGGCTAAGGATGTCGTGGACGAAAGTGCAGAGTCGGGGTATCCCAAGAGCCAAAGAAAATCTAAGAAAATGGTTGTCAGTATTATAGCTACAATCATTGTTGTTGCCGTAGGCGCCGGAGCGGCGTGGTATTTCCTATACGGTGACGGCAAAAAAGCCAAGGTCGCAGACGAGGAAGCCGCGCCGGTGGTGGAACTCTTCGACAAATTGACCGCTTCGGCATCGCGTGACATTGCCGTCGCCACCAATGACGAGTACGAGCCGTTGCTGTCGGCCGCCTCGAGAATAGACTCGCTTGGCGTACTCATCGAGGATAATATGTTCATGGAAGACTCCATACCGGCAGTGGAGAAGCTCGTGGCTGCATACAATGACAAAGCCGAGCCGGCCATAGATGCGTGGATGCGTGCTGCAAATACCCAGTACGAAATCGCCGAGGACCTTCCGGCAGCCATCGAATACTATAACATCGCATCAAGCCTGTATCTGCGTGTGCCTGATTGCATCGTTGTGTCGCGCGAGACGTCCAACCGCGCTTACGAGGCTGTCAGAGCGCTGGAACGCACTACACAGTGCCCGGCAGTATATATGGCCGTGACCAAGTGCGGACTGTCGGCCGATGGTCGTTCGGTCGAAGTCGAGTACAACGGACTGACGACTCGTATTATAAGGGATGTGTCCATACACTATGTCTTATATGATCGCACTCTCGGGGATGTGTCTCAACCGCTGGGCCAAGGCGAAGCAACCATTTCGATTGAGCCCGGCATGGGTCATAGGCTCGTAATAGACGTGCCCGAGGGCACCGAAGCTACGGCTATATCGATGAGTGCCGCAGGCAAGGTGTTCTATAATACCAAACCTTGAAACTTCGGCAGGCATTGCGCCGAATGTAATGCTATACCGTATAAAGAATAAAAATACTACGCATAACAAAAACCTCACATCATAGAATACAGAAAATGAAAAGATTAACGACTCTACTCCTTGCGGTTATGATGTGCGTGGGCGTTGCCTTGTCCGGCGTCAACCGCACCCTCATTGCCGCCCAATCGCTATTGACAACGGCTACGACTGTGCAACAGTACCAGAACGCCAAAAAGAAATTCCAGGCGGCCAAAAGTGACCCCGGGTATGTGCCTTCCGAGCATGACCGCAGTATCAATGCCGGTATAAGCAAGTGCAACAGAGCCATAACTGCCGCTTCCAAGAATGACAGCAGCTCGGCCAAGCCGCAGATGTCCAATACACGTTCATCCAATGGTAACAAGCGCAACAACTCGACCATCTCGACTGTTAATGTCGAAATTACAGGACTGATTATTGCAAACCTTGATGACAATAATGATTTTGTGGGTGAGGTCAACGGTCCGTTATACGTTGATGATATAAACAAATTGTATATAGCATGCACCGTTACACCGCTCAGTAAGACTGTGACAAAAAATCTTCGAGTCAAGCTTATAAAGCCTGACGGCACAGTCTTTCGCGAGATGGGGAAGACTGCGCCTGCCGGATATTCGAGCGAAGAAAAAGTGACAATCAAATCGGGTGAAAGCAATTTCCTGCCTGATCGCATATACGGTCGCGGACGTGGCAACGAATTTCCTGCCGGCACGTACACTTATGAGGCATATATGGATGGCCGGAAGGTGTACACCACGACCTTTGATATAGAGCGCGGCAGTGCCGGAGCCGGTGGCGGGATGACGGCCGAAAGAACGGTAAATCGCCCGAGTACTACGGGCGCTTCCGCCACGATTGTGACGAGTCGCATAGGAGAGATGGAACACGATGGGCGGAGGTGCTTCGCCGTATCGTTGGATTTTGATGTCGAAAACTGCAAGGGAAGGACAATCAAGACTTACGCCATTGTCAAGGACGGCGATACGTACTATCGCTACAATGATATGATTGTCGGTACGGTAGACGAAAGCACGCCCCAATACGACAGCACCAAGTTTACGAACGTCGACCTGTATATTCCTTTGGATCAAATGGGTAAATTCCGCAGTAATGTCGTTACCGTCGAGGTTTCGATAGACGATGCGGACGGCAATACGCTGGCCAAGAAAGATGTTGCATACGCCTTCAACGGCCAACGTTCGGGATTTATTGACTTTGTCAAATTCACGGACAACATCGAACATAACGGAGAGACGTGTCTCAAGGCCGATATCGGATACACGGTACAAAATTGCAAAGGACGTAAGGTCAACTGCTACATATTTGCACTGGACAATAGCGGAAGCTTTGCCAAGGTCAACGACTCGCCTATTGCCGACCTTGAGATGTCGGAAGTAAACTACGAGATTTCCACCTTCTCGAATACCGAGCTGTACATCCCGTACAGCAAGCTGCGCGCAGCCGGACTTTTTGGTCGTAATGTTCAATTCCGAGTTATTGTCGACGAAGACGAAAGCCGCGAAGACATAGTCTCCGCAGTCTACGACTACTCTGTCGGCGGCTCGTCAACCGGCATCAATGCAGGTTCTATGTATGACAACTACGGCACTACGGCATCTTCTATGACGCCTTCTGCTGTGGTGAAGAATGTAAATCTGAAACAAAATACCACGGCACAAGGCAAGGATAGCGCCATAGTGACCATAGACTTTGATGTGGAAAACTGCCAAGGCAAGCGCATAGGTGTTTTTGTTTGGATTTACGATGAAAACGGTGATAATCCCAAACGCGCCAGCGACCCTGAATCCGGGATGTTGTACATGCGTGTCGCCGAGCCGCAAAGCAACAGCGTGGCATATAACGATGCCGAAATATATATACCCACTGCGGACCTTCGTCCCTATCGCGGACGCACAATGACGCTATGTGTCGAAATTGACGACCGCGACACAAGCGAGACCATTAAGAAAGAAAGTTACACCTTTACAGTCGAGTGATATTTCGGCCCTGCATAAGTGGGTATAACGGTGGATAATGCCGGTTTTGCCGCTTGTGTAGGGCCTGCCTTTATGCAAGGGTGTACCAAAAAATGGTACAGGCGGACTGATTAACTTTATTTAACGCAAATTTTTTTCAAAAAGCATTTACGTTTAAGATTTATAGTGTATCTTTGCATCGGATAAGAACATCCACAAGTGATTGATAATTTGTTTGAGTTAAAAGAAATTCGAAGGTCCTTAAATCAAAAAAACCACGACTTGTAACGTTATTTACAAGTATTGCATAGCCGTCAGTTGTTGAAACTGGCGGCTTTTGCTATTCTATCGGGGTGTGGCAATGGGAATAATGTGAGCAATACATAGTGAATACGCTCGAAGGTCTCCGGCAGCTTTGAGCATTCCGACTTAGTGTCGGCGGTCGTTCAGGCGCATGAGTAGTCCGAGGGGGAGGAGTGGCAGGGCGCGAACGCCGATTTGGTGGATGCGTGAGGCTAATGGTCCGCGAGCAAAGCGCCAGAAGTTGATGGCGGACTTGGCGTGCTGAGCCTTAGATAGGCCCGGACGGTGGAACATCTCGCTGTAAAACAAGGCCGAAGTCTTTGGCGAGCGGGCGCGTTGTCGGACTATGGAGGCGGTGAGGCCGTCGCCCAGATATTCGCAGACATAGGTCGGATGGCAGTAATATCGTACGCGCAGGCCTCGGTCGGCGATGCGGAACCATACGAGAGCCTCCGGACAGAATTTTTCGTCATCGTATACCGGGAATGGCAGCGACCGCAGCACATCCGTGCGCCATATTTCGGCCATGTCTCCGGATATACCGTATTTCAATGTAAACTCGGTAGGCAGGCATTCGATGTCATCGAAGGATGCCGGCGACCCTATGCGCGTGCCGTCATGGTGTATGCGTGTGCCGCTGATTCCGCCGATTTCGGGGTCGGCGGCGGCCCGGTCGATGTGTTTCACGGCCCATTCGACAGCATCGTCCGTCAGGTGGTCGTCGCTGTCAACGATGAAAAACCAGGGTGCGCGTGCTTCGGCAACGCCACGATTGATGGCGGCGTGTTTTCCACCGTTTTGTGCCATTCGGAAGTGTCGCATGTCGATATTTCCTTCGGCGGTCCATCGTTTGAGCAGTGCTTCGGTGTCGTCCGTCGAGCAGTCGTCCGCGACTATCCACTCAAAGTCCCTGCATGTCTGTGCCACAAGGCTTTCGTATAGCCGAGTGAGTATGTACGCGCGGTTGTACGTGGGTGTGAATATAGTGATACGCGGGGCGTGTTCGTCGGTCATAAGGCGTTGTCTTCGTGTATCGAGAAATTGAGAAAATCGACAAGTGGCATAAGTGCGTGGATGTGTTCGGCGGCGATGTCAATCCACGCCGGCGAGTCAAAATCCTTGCGAGACATCGGCGCAAAACGGCCCCATTCGTTCAGACGCAGATATTGTATCATAGGGTGATCTTTGGGCCAGCCCTTTGGCGCCGTTTTCAAGTGTTCGCCCCACCATTGCGGGGTGAAGGCCGGGTTAGTGTCCAGCGCGTCCGCGATTTCGGCGAATTCGTTCGCATCGGCATCTATTGCGGAGCGCACCTTACGTTTTTGTGCTGCATTTGGCATCCACAGGCCACCATACACGCCCGTGTCAAAGCCGTCAGCGGCCACTTGCAGGTATATGCATGCGTCTGTGCAGCGGCGGCCGTTAGGTGCAATCAATGCGCCTAAGTGTCGTTTGTATGGCGATTTATCGGGGCTGAAGCGCACGTCTCGGTATATGCGGTATGTGCAATCTTTGGGGGCAAGGGTGCGTAATTCGGGACGGAAGCCGGCCAAGGCATTTATCAGCTTTTGCAGGTCTTCGAGCCATTGGTCGCGTATGGCCTCGTACTCGGCGCGGTGCGCCTGAAACCATGCTCGGTCGTTATTGGCGGCCAGGGCATCTAAAAACTTGAAGTAATCTGTGCGTGCCATTGGTGTGTATGCGTGTGGTGGTTGTGTCTGTGCGGCGTCGTGTCTGTGCCATCGCCGTTTTGCCGGTGGGCGTTACTTGCTGTCGGGGATGTCCTCCCACTCCACATCGACGATTTGCTGCTCGACAGTGTAGCGGGTGTGCTGTTGCCTGTTGTCCGAGGTCTCGGTGGCTGATATGGTGATATCTTCAAATGCGACGTACTCGCCTTCATCGGGGTCTATCTTCTTGCTGCGTCGCGGCGCAGCGGCGTCTTGTCCGCCGCCATTTTGGCTGTAAGCGTCATTCGTGCCGCGAAAGGCATCGCGTATGCCCTTGCGTGCGCGGTGTACAAAGAATGCTGTCCGTATCAGAAAGATGAGAAACGGCAGTATTATGAATATAAAAAGCAGGAAAAATATAAGGCCGAAAATCGACATAATCTAAGAGGTTTGAGAGTGATTTTTTTTGACAATGGCGGCGTCCACTCGGTGATGCCATCCGTCCGTGCCGACTGTTGCCGGCTTTTCGGAGGGAGCTTATTGGCCTTTACGCGCCAGCAGTGAAATCATCAGGTATAGGATGATGCTCCAAGCCAGGCCGGAGATGCCGTAAGTAATTACAAAGGCTATTGTGGCGAGAATAATGACGTAACGACGGAAATTTTCGGCCAGTGCAAAGTTCTTGAATTTAAGTGAGAACATCGGAATGTGTGACACCATTGTCAGGCCGAACAGTACGAAAAGTACAGCCAATGCAACGGGACCACCCGGGAGGCATTGATATTGGTCAATCCATCCGGCCACGCCTATCCAGAATATTGCGTTGGCCGGTATGGGCAGGCCTCGGAAGGTGGTTTTGCCCACATCGCTGACATTGAAGCGAGCCAGGCGAAGTGCTCCGAATACCGGAATGGCGAGTGCGGCATAACATAAGGGGCTGTCGGGAGCGTAATGCAGGCAGATGTTTAGCATCATCATGGCCGGTGCGACGCCGAAGCTTATCAGGTCGCTGAGCGAGTCAAGCTCGGCGCCGATGTTGCTGTAAGCCTTGAGTAGGCGGGCACAAGCTCCGTCGCAGAAGTCGAAGACGGCGGCAGCGCCTATGGCGATTGCGCACCACTGCCACCCGTAGAGACCTGCTATGGGGTCCATGGCCTTGAAGGCAAAGATGATGGCTATACAGCCGCTGAGGAGGTTGAGGCAGGTGATGCTGTTGGGTATTTGGGCGATGATGCGTTTCATAATCTTGGGTAATGTGGCGGGCCGGGCTGTCATTTGGTGGATTTGGACGCCAATCTCGGGTCGATTTCAGGGCGAAGCATACCCACCTGAGTAACGCCGCCAACGGTCTTGTCGCCGATATTGACGTAGACCTCGGTGCCTATGGGGAGGTATAGGTCCACGCGCGATCCAAACTTGATAAATCCCATGTGGTCTTCTATGGACGCCTCGACACCCGGTCCGGCGTATGTGGCGATACGACGGGCGACGGCGCCTGCAATTTGGCGCATCAGCACTTCCTGCCCGTCCGGGGTGCGGATAACCACTGTCGAACGCTCGTTCTCTGTGCTCGATTTGGGTAGGTATGCGGCCAGGAAGCGGCCCTTGTGGTGCTTGGTGTACACCACTTCGCCGTCTACGGGAAACCAATTGGCGTGGACGTTGACGATGCTCATGAATACGGACAGCTGGATACAGCGGCAGTGCAGGTACTCGTCTTCGTATACTTCCTCGCGTGCCACTACGCGGCCGTCGGCGCTGGAGACCACGGCACGCAGCGGGTCGCCGCGAAAACGGCGCTTGGGCGACCGAAAGAAGTTGGTAACCAGGACACACAGCGTGCCCAGTACGGCGGTGAATACGATGGCAAGGGTGAGCGGGCGTACGCACAGCCACAGGGGTACGCATACGGCGGCGCTGAACACAAACAGTGCTATCAGTATATGGACGCCTTCGTGATGTATTTTTACTCGCATGAGGTTCGGTTGTCTATAAATTGTGTGTTGTATGTCTGCTTCGGCGTCATTGCGACGGATGTCGTGCAGCCGTTATCGACCGGAGCAATGCGATACTCCCGGCACGCAGCATATATTCAAGTTGCAAATTTACACTTTTTTCTTGAGATGGGGCTTGAAAGGCTTGCTAAAAATGCCTTATTCGGGCTAAAATACGCAAGTCGGTAGAGTCCAAAGGCAAATGCAATATTACGAAAAATGACTGAAGAATTCGGCAA